>OBLW0100000920.1_pt1 | contig 25338 bp, 22 predicted proteins | sample 1520161 | NCBI WGS metagenome assembly OBLW01 (sample SAMEA3539309, study PRJEB22396) | soil metagenome | biome: tundra; feature: field; material: soil | place: USA | collected 2010-05 | depth 0.15 m | reverse complement strand
TGACTGGAGTTCAGACGTGTGCTCTTCCGATCTTACTACATCGATGAGCTTTACGCCGCCCTCTTTGTTAAACCGCTGATTGACGGCTCGACGACAATTCTTTGGCACGGGGTTGATCAGGGAGTGATCGACGCGACGGTGAACAACTCCGCCGAAGCCGCGCGCCATGTTTCGGATAATCTGCGGCATATGCAATCGGGCAACCTGCGCTCCTATGCCGGTTGGATTGCGGCCGGCGGAGCGGCCGTGATCGCCTACATGGTGTGGATGGGGATTCGATGAGCTTCCTCGCGATGAATCTGCCCTCAATGAATAACATGGACAGCCTCAATCCGATCATTCTGTCGCTGGTGACGTTCATCCCGGCGGTTGGGGGATTGCTCATTCTGCTGATTCCGCGTCGCGATCGTGACATCCGGCTCTTCGCTTTGGTCATCTCGCTGCTCGCTTTTGTGGCGTCGTTGCATCTTCCGGTGCATATGCATCGCGACTACAATCTCTTCAAGTTTGAGATCGACAAAGTTTGGATCACGAATCCCAATATTCATTACCACATGGGAGTGGATGGGATTTCAGTTTGGCTCGTCGTTCTGACCACGTTCCTCACGCCGTTGTGTGTGCTGATTTCGTGGAACTCGATTCAGTCGCGGGTGAAGGAATTCTTCATCCTGTTGCTGCTTTTGGAAACGGCGCTGATCGGCGTCTTCACCTCGCTTGACTTGTTCCTCTTCTACTTCTTCTACGAAGCGACGCTGATTCCAATGGCGCTGCTGATTGGCATGTACGGCCACGGGCGCAAGGTCTACGCCGCAGTCAAGTTTTTTCTGTTCACCATGATCGGCTCGATGTTCATGCTGGCGGCGATTGTGTGGTTGTATGCGAAGACGGGCAGCTTCGATTTTGTCATCATTCAAAACGCGATTCGCAGCGGCAACGTGCTCGGTTTTCAGAACGCTTCGCTCTGGCTCTTTCTTGGATTCTTCATCGCATTCGCCGTCAAAGTCCCGCTCTTCCCTCTTCACACCTGGTTACCCGACGCGCACGTGGAAGCGCCCACGGCTGGATCGGTGCTACTCGCAGGTGTGCTGCTGAAGATGGGAACTTACGGTCTGCTCCGTTTCAATGTCGGCCTATTTCCCGAGCAGGCGCATCGCAATGCTCCGTGGATTATGGTGATCGCCTTAATCGGCATCATCTACGGCGCGCTGGTAGCGCTAGTGCAACCGAATATGAAAAAGCTGATCGCCTATTCTTCGATCAGCCATCTCGGATTCGTCGTCCTCGGAATTTTTAGCTTTACCGCAGCCGGACTGAATGGAGCCGTCTTCATCATGCTCGCCCACGGAGTCGCCACCGGCGGACTTTTCATGCTGGCGGGCATTCTCTACGAACGCAGGCACACTTACGAGATTTCGGAGTTTGGTGGCCTGGCCACGCCGATGCCCAGATACGCCACGTTTTTTCTGGTCACCGTGCTCGCCTCCGTCGGATTGCCGTTGATGAATGGATTTATCGGCGAGTTCCTGGTGCTAAGCGGAGCGTTTCAGGCGCGTCCAGTTTATGGAATTCTGGCGGCAACTGGCATCATTTGGAGTGCTGGTTATCTGCTGTGGATGTATCAGCGCGTTTTCTTCGGCAAGGTGACCCACGAAATCAATAACACGCTGCCCGATCTAAGCGTGCGTGAGAAGGCTGCACTTTCTCCGATCGCCGTCGCAGGGCTGATTATGGGTATCGCGCCCATGGTGTGGCTTGGAGCGATTGACCCGGCGGTGCAGGGAATACTTGGTCCAGTCACTCAATTGGCCAGCAAGATGGTGGGCCAATAAGATGACAATCTTTCTAGCAACGATCCTTCCGACGATCGCAGCGCCGACCGCGCCCGTGATCGCAGCGATGACAACGACGAGCGTGACAACGTTCTCGCACGCTATGCCCGCTTTTCTGGCGCAAATGCAGGCGTTTCAGCCGCCGCCTTTCGCCGATTACATCCGCATCATGCCCGAAATAATACTGGCGCTATTCGGGATGCTCATCATGATCGTCGACCCTCTGCTTGATCCAAAAAGCAGTCACCAGTCGCTCGGTACGATCGCGCTCATCGGAGCGGTAACGGCGCTCGCCTCCACGGCTTGGATGGCGCGCTATCCCGGCCCAGCTTTTTCTAACGTCATTCGAGTGGAACCCTTCAGCATCTTCTTTCACGTTCTTATCATCGCGATTTCGGCGGTCTCGATTCTGAGTTCTTTTGAATACCTCAGAGTGCAGCGCATCCGTGCCGGGGAATATTACGGCTTGATTCTGCTCGGAACCGTCGGCATGTGTTTGATGTCGTCGGCCATCGAACTCGTGCTAATTTTCATTGCCCTCGAGATTTCGTCGATCTCGACTTACATTCTGGCTGGCTTTCGGCGGCACGACGCATCGAGCAGTGAATCGTCCCTGAAATATTTTCTGTTGGGCTCGTTCGCGACTGCATTCTTCCTCTACGGCGTCGCGCTCATGTTCGGAGCCACCGGTTCGACCAACCTCGACGCCATCAACCGTGCGCTGTACTCAGGCGGCGGTGCTGTACCGGTCCTCGCTTATGTTGCGACCGCGCTGATGTTCGTGGGTCTGGGCTTCAAGGTGGCGACTGCACCCTTCCATGTTTGGACTCCCGACGTTTACGAGGGCGCTCCGGCTCCGGTAGTCGGCCTCATGTCTACCGGCCCAAAAGCCGCGGCCTTCGCGGTTTTGCTGCGCATCATGTTTGAAGCGAATGCCCCGGGACGTTTCTGGCTGATCTGGGTATCCGCGGCGCTCACCATGACTCTCGGCAACGTCTGTGCGCTGGTGCAGGACAACGTCAAACGTCTGCTCGCTTATTCTTCAATCGCACACGCCGGTTATCTAATCGTTGCATTTGCCGCGCATCCGGAACTTGGAGTGGCCGCCGCGATGTTCTACTCCGCCGCTTATGCCGCGATGAACGTTGGCGCTTTTGCTATTGTCAGCCACCTCGCCGCAGCGAATGAACGTTACGTTTCGATCGAAGACTATGCCGGGCTCGGCAAGAAGTCTCCGGTGCTGGCCGCTACTTTCACGTTCTTCCTGATGTCGTTGGTTGGCATTCCGATTACGGGCGGATTCTTCGCGAAGTTTTATGTACTGAGCGCAGCATTGAAATCGAATCTTGTGGTGCTGGCAATTATTCTCGTGCTGAACAGCGCGCTGGGCGCCTACTACTACCTGCGAATTATTGTATTGATGTACATGCGTGAACCGCGGGGCGAGGTTCCAGTCACACCCGTAACCGGGTCAGCGTCGCTAGCGATCGCGGCTTGCCTGCTCGCTACTCTGTTTCTCGGAGTGATTCCCGGACGAGTGCTCGATTATGCGACGAATTCTGCGCGCCAATTAGTGAGCGATGCAGGGGACACAACCACTGCCGCTCGCGCAGCAGTTCCGCAGCATTAGCATAACGAGAACGAGTACGAAATCCATTCAACAAATCGTCAATTCCACAAATCGATGTCGTGATGTGCGCCGGTGAGATGAACTGCGCTTCTGGCTCGGCTTTTGCTTCGCTGAATCAAATCAAAACGGTGGAAAAACGGGACTCAAACTCGATTGACAATCGCCCTCCGAGTCGTCATTATTACCTACAAGCTAACACAAACTGGCCGAACAACTTTTTCCCAGGTCGGAGGATGTATGGTTGAGTTTTTCCGTAACGTTTGGGCGGACGAGCAAGGGCAAGATATCGCCGAATACGCTGTCATGCTCGCCGTCATACTCGTGTTGGTGATCGGAACCGTCAAACTCATCGGGAGCAATGCCAACAACGCATTCTCTCAGGTGGCAAGTTCACTGGGTTAATGAGTATTGTTGCTAGAAGCTTGGTCCCCGTGTCCATGACGCGATTTAGCACTTTTCGTTTTTTTAGCCGCGCCGAGTTTATGCTCGCGGCGCCGCAGAATCATAGCCTCTCCCCAGAAAAATAGAGACAGCTAAGAGATTCCGCCGAAGCCGCGATCAACATCGCGGCTTTTGTTATTTTTGGACTTCGCCCGGAAAGGTCAACGCCATGATCGTCAACATGTCAGATAACGCCACCGAAGAGCAAATCGAACACATTATTCAACGGATTCGGGAAGCCGGATTTCAACCCCATATCACGCGCGGCACCGAGCGCGCGATCGTTGCCGCCGTTGGGAGCGGAGGACGACGCCATGAGATCGAGGCGCTATCGGTGGCTCCGGGCGTGGATAACGTGGTCGCGATTGCTCAACCGTTCAAGCTCGTCAGCCGTCAGACTCGTCCGCAACCCACAGTGGTCGATGTTGGCGGGATAAAAATCGGTGGACCTGAAGTGGTCGTAATCGCGGGACCGTGTTCGGTCGAGTCGCGCGAACAACTTTTGGAGACTGCGCAAGGAGTGAAGCGCGCCGGCGCCACCATGCTTCGCGGAGGTGCATATAAACCACGAACGTCTCCCTATGAGTTTCAGGGCTTGGGAATCGAAGCGCTGAAGATCTTGCGCGAGGCGCGTGAGTTGACGGGCCTTCCGGTGGTGACCGAGGTGATGAGCACAGAAGATGTGGACCTGATTTGCGAGTATGCCGACATGCTGCAGGTAGGTGCGCGCAACATGCAGAACTTCGCGCTGCTGCGACGGCTCGCGACGATCAAGAAGCCCATACTCCTCAAACGCGGTCCGTCGGCAACGGTGAAAGAGTGGTTGCTTGCTGCCGAATACCTTCTTTCCGGAGGAAACGACCAGGTTGCGTTGTGCGAGCGCGGAATCAAGACATTTGAAACCGGCACTCGAAATACTTTCGACCTCGCCGCCGTCGCTTTAGCAAAGGAACTCTCGCATCTTCCGGTCGTCGCCGATCCTTCGCATGGTACGGGCAAGCAGAGTCTGATTGGCCCGGTCTCCCGTGCCGCGATCGCCGTAGGAGCGGACGGCATCATCGTCGAGGTACATCCGTGTCCAGAACGCGCTCTTTCTGATGGGCCTCAGTCGCTCGATCTTCCGCAGTTCGAACGAGTCATGCGCGGGTTGAGCGACCCGTTGCGCAGTGTGCTGACTCCTAATTAACATGCTGGATTTCTCGCATCGAGTTGATGGGATAAGCCAAGGTTAGACCAAAGATAAAAGCGTGTTGCCTTTTATTCTTACCTCGGTTCTTACCTCTGAAATCTGACTTCTCACCTCTGACCTAGCCTTGCCAACTCCGGCGCGCTCTTTTAGTCGGACAAATTGTCCCAACTGGCTGTTTTCCCCGCCCTTCCTTTATTCCGAACCACTTAGCAACTATCGTCGGTTTCACCGACTACTCGAGGGACAAAATGTCCCAACCCCTGAGTTAAGCAAGCCGAACCAAGTCATTGCAGAAGCATGAGTTACGCCTACGCGGTTGGCCGCCCAATTGCCTTATTAGGGCTGGGTGCGACGTGCATGTTGCGTCCCTCAAAGGCAAATGAAACTTATGATGAGTCAGAATAAGTCGCAAGTCGCTAGCGGATGGGCAAGCCGTCCGCTCCATTCCCCAATGTTTAGCGCTGCTTGGGGCCGGGCCGTCGGACTGGCACTGCTGCTGGTTTCGGCCGTACCGTCCTACGCCGGCGTTAAGCCAATCGTCGACAACGACGGCGAAAGACCGACATTCAAGTCTGCGTCAGATCTTCACGAGCGCGTGGATGGCACCGGTATGGTGACCGTGATCGTGCAGTATCGCCAGATGCCGGGTAGTGCGCACCTCAATTCGCTGCACGCGAATGGCGCCACGATCCGATCGAAGTTTCAGTCTATCCGCGCAGTGACCATGCGCGTGCCTGAGAGCATGGTGGCGGAGTTGGAGAATAATCCCAACGTCCTCTACATCACGCCGGACCGCCCGATCAAGATGACTGCTAATCCGACGACCGAAGCGTTTGCGAGCGCGGTTGAAGCCGATGTCGCCGCATCGCAATACGCGTTGACCGGTAGCGGCATTGGAGTCGCCATCGTTGACAGTGGAATCGCGGACCACGGCGACCTTCACAACAGCAGCGGCGGGAGCCGCGTTGTGTACAGCCAGAGTTTTGTCTCTGGCGACAGCGCGACAAATGACAAGTACGGACACGGAACGCACGTGGCCGGCCTGATCGCCGGTACTGGCGCGGGCTCCGGCAACGGCAATGGCTACCCTGGAACGTACGCGGGAATGGCTCCTGGAGTAAACATCATCAATCTTCGTGTGCTCGATCAGAATGGCGCCGGCACTGACAGCCAAGTGATCGCGGCGATTCAACAGGCGATCGCTCTGAAGAGCACCTACAACATTCGCGTGATGAATATTTCGCTCGGACGTCCGGTGTTCGAGAGCTACACTCTTGATCCGGTTGACCAGGCAGTGGAAGCGGCTTGGAAGGCTGGCATCGTCGTCGTCGCTGCGGCTGGCAATAACGGCCGTTATGCCGCTACCAACGGGTTCGGAACAATTGGGGTTCCGGCGAACGATCCCGCGGTCATCACCGTGGGCGCGACCATGACCGAGGGCACAGCGACTCGCGTGGATGACAAGATCGCCAGCTACAGTTCGAAGGGTCCGACCGCCGTTGATCACATCGTGAAGCCTGATCTGGTTGCCCCGGGTAACCGTTTAGCTTCGCTGCGAGTAAGTGGCAGCACGCTCGACAAGGCCTTTCCACAATATGCACTCACGCCGACCACCGGAACGTCGAAGTATTTTGTGTTGAGCGGGACGAGCATGGCGACTCCGCTGGTAAGCGGCGCCGTCGCATTGATGCTGCAGCAAAATTCTTCGTTGACTCCAGATCAAGTGAAAGCGCGCTTGCTGAAGACGGCGTGGAAAGGCGTCGGGCAATATACGTCGTCATCCGACAGCCTTGGAAACTTCTACAACAACGAGTATGACCTCTTCACTTACGGAGCGGGTTACCTTGATGTTGATGCCGCTCTGGGCAATACCGACGTCGCGAACGGCTGGGCATTCTCACAAACCGCTTCGCATAACCAGAATGGTTCGGTAAGCGTCTCAAATACTGCGGTTGGTTCCCTCTTCTCTGGCACTAGCGTCGTTTGGGGCGCTACATCGGTGGTCTGGGGAACTTCGGTGGTATGGGGCACAAACGTCATTTCAAGTACATCAGTAGTATGGGGCGCGACCAGCGTGGTTTGGGGCGCGACCTCCGTTTCTGGCTACAGTGTGGTCTGGGGTGCAACTTCTACAGTCGCCAGCGCGGTGGCAGCACTTAGCGAAGGCGATCCGGGAGACAACTAGATAACCGACTGCAAACCATATTCGGAGCCATATGAAAGACACAATGCCAATTAAAGCCAAAGTCATGATCGGAGTGGTGGCCGTCGCGAGTCTGTGCGCCTTGTCGATTGGGGTCGTAAGATGGCAGACGCAAGCGTGGCCACAGTTAGTGCTGCTCTCGGCGGCCGCTGCGTTAAGCTCGCGCTTCAAGGTGAAGCTGCCCGGAATGACAAGCTCGATGTCGGGAAACCTGCCCGTCATTCTTCTGGGAGTCACGCAACTGGGATTGTTCGCCAGCCTGCTCGTGGGAATCACGGCTGCGATCGCGCAATCCTACACATCCGGCAAACAAGTAAAGCCAATTCAATTCGTCTTCAACGCATGCACACTGCTGAACGCAACCGGTCTCGCGTACCTGGCCTACCATAGCCAGATATTCTCGGCCCGCGCGACAGCGCACACGACGTCTCTGGTACTGGCGGCGGTGACTTACTTCCTGGCCAACACCGCTCCCGTAGCCAGCATCATCGGACTCACGGAAGGCGGCAATCCTTTTGCCTTGTGGCACAAGGTCTTCATGTGGTCCTTCCCGAACTACGTAATTGGAGCGGGACTGACCGCAATCGCCTCTGTGTTCAGCACGTTAAGTGGACTGGCCACGTTAGGCACTCTGATGGCTGTGCTCTTCGCGATCTACCAGTCGTATAAGACCTATGTAGGTCGAGGGGAACAGATTCAGCCAAAAGCGATGGCGATGGCTGCCAGCCGATAAACATCCCGAAGTTCCTTCCCGCGCGCAGCTTTCGGGCTGCGCGCATTTTTCCTTGCAAACAAAACTCGAGATCCAAACTCCGCTCGTGAGCGTACTTAAACCGAAAACGGATTAGAAGTGACATTCGAACGGAGAGGACAAGGACTTTTACACGAATCTGAACTCTAGGGCCCCCTGACACCGCCTAAGCGGGGCTTTCTACTTGGTGGCCGCACTTTTGCAGATTGAGGCTCAGATGCGAGAACAATTTTCATCAACTCATTTGCTAAATCAGAGGCGTTACCGCCATCCATGTTGATCAGAACAACCACCCCCGCGCGGCGTTTGGGCACGATTGTGAAATGGGTACTGGTTCCCTGCTGGCTTCCGCTATGCTGCGCCTCGAAAACCCCGAGACCCTTGCCAGTGTTCCAGCCGAGAGCATAAGTGTCATCCTTGCCATCGGACGGGTTTAGAGAAGTCCACATTACGTCGCGGGTGGCGCGAGTAATGATGCGATCTTCGATCATCGCAATTTCGAATTGCGCCATGTCATCGGCGGAGGAAAGCCAGCCGCCTCCGGGAATCTTGTAACTCGAATCAAGAAACTCCGCATTCGTTATCGCGCCCGACTTATCTTTGCTGTAGAAGTGCGTGCGCAACGGAATAATCGCGAATCGGTCGTCAACAACAGTGTGCGTCATCCCCGCCGGCTTCAGCACATGTTCGCGAATATAGTCGACGTAGTTTTCTGCGGAAGCGCCCTCAATGGCGCACCCAACCAGCGTGTATCCTTGCGTCGAATAGTGAAATTCGGTTCCGGGTTTTGCGACGAGAGGATCGTTCTTGAAAAAATCAAGTCCGCCCTGGATCGGGTTGGAAAAGTGTTTCGTGTTGCCGCTCTCCGGATCGTCCTACGAGTCAGTTTTATAATGCCGAATCCCTCCGAGGTGGCCCAGTAACTCGCGCGTGGTGATCGGAGTGTCCTTGGCAGGAAATGCTGGACAATATTTCTGCATCGGCGCGTCAAGATCGAGTTTGCCCTGCTGCCACAGCAGCATCGCTGCAGTCGCGGTGATCGACTTGGAAATAGAGGCGAGCCGGTAGAGAGTGTGCGAAGTCGCCGGCACAGAGTTTTCCAGGTCGGCGCTGCCGAATCCCGCCGACCACATTACGGCTCCGTTGTCGACGATGGCAACGGATACTCCAGGAACGCTGTTGGCCGTCATGAAACGAGAGATTGCCGTTTCAAGCTGTGCCTTCTCTTTCGAGGCAAGTTGTTCCGACCCTCCAAACGCCACTCCAGCTAGAAGCAGTTGTCCAAGCAGCAGAACGACCGAAAGTCGCGTTCTAGCAAAGGTGCGCGATCGCTGTTTGAAATCGCATGCCATCGGTCAAACCTCGATTACTAAACTTATTTGACGTCGCCGCAAGCCGGACCGAGATACTTCGAACTGAACACAAAGTCGATGTTTAACGGCTGTCCCCCGGCGTTGCCTTCGAGGTGCATCGTGCCTTTGGCAGCCTCGGATCCGAGCGTCTCCATCTTAAAAGTTCCATCCGATGTCGACTGTTTATCTTCACAGTGAATCTTCAGTTCCAATTTGCTGCCCGTCGAAGTGATAACGTTGCGGGTGCAGTTTCCTCGATTACTGCTGAAAGCCAAATTCTTTTCCAGTTTTTCTTTCGTGACGCACTCCTTACGCACGTCGGTCGTCGGTTTCCCGCTCATCATCACTTCGATCTTGGCGCGTTGATCAGCGGGCATTTTCGCCAGAACATCCGGAGGGATATTTCGAGTGTCCGGCATTCCGCTCATGGAATGCGTGTTCGTGACCTCCCAAAGTCCCTCTTTCACATTGAGCAGTGTGATATTGTCGACCGCAAAAATCGTCGCAGCGCAAGAAAGCATCAATATCAAATAAAGCGCAGTTCGCATTCGCATTCTCCGTTATCTGGTCTAGCGCATTGACGGAACAGCATTACACAGGCCGAATTCGGGAGCAAATGAATTTGCAGATCGGCGGTTGAGTCTTGAGATGCTCACTTCTGAACGGTAGTGTCAGTTAGCACCAAATCGGCCCATGGGCAACGTTACGCGAGATAATTGAGGATCAATGCGATCGCAGAAATTCATTTTGTGGGAAGTAGATGTGCAAGCTGATTTCATGCTGCCTGGTGGCAAGCTCTACGTGCCGGGTGCGGAAAAGATTCTTCCCAACATTCGTAAGCTGACAGACGCGGCCCGACGCGGCGAAGCCTTTCTCGTTTCGCACGGAGATTTCCACGGACCAAACGATCCCGAGTTCGCCCAGTTTCCGCCACATTGCGTGAAAGGAGAATCCGGCTCGGCACTGCTTCCCGAGGCGCTGACTTCGAATTTCGTGCGGGTGGAGAACACTACAAACGACAGCTTGCCAAACGATCTTTCCAAATATCAACAGATCATTCTGGAAAAGCAGACGCTGGATATTTTTGAATCCCGTCACGTTGATGAATTAGTCGGGCGTCTGGGTAACGACGCCGAATTCGTAGTATTTGGAGTAGTAACCGAATACTGCGTGAGTTTCGCCGCGAGAGGCTTGCTACAGCGACAGAGGCGTGTCGCTATCGTTCGCGACGCGATTGAAACCCTGGCATCCGAAGCCGGAAACAAGACGCTCACTGAGCTTCAGACAAAGGGCGCCAGACTGGTTACGACCGACGAGATCCTGGACGAAATTTCCCGCAGTCATGCCAATCGAAACCTGGTGTCCTAAAGCAGCGCCGCATTTATCACAACAACATTCCGGCAATCGAGGCCGACATCAGGTTCGCCATGGTTCCCGCTAGCATGGCGCGAATCCCGAGGCGAGCCAACTCGCCACGTTTATTGGGAGCAAGCGCTCCGATGCCGCCCAACTGGATTCCAATCGAACTCAGATTTGCGAAGCCGCATAACGCAAACGTAGCAATCGTAAACGAACGCGGATCGAGCGCCGCCCGCTGCGGTCCAAGCATTGAAAACGCCACGAGTTCGTTCAACACCATGCGCGTTCCAAGCAGGTTGCCAATCGCGGTGCAGTCATGCCAAGGCACGCCAATGACCCACGCAACCGGCGCAAATAAGGTACCGAATATTTGCTGCAGACTCGACGGAAACCAGACCATGCCGAGGTGATTGTGAATTCCGCCCATAATTCCATTGGCCAAAGCGATCAGCGCCAAAAATGAAATCAGCATCGCGGCAATATTGAGAGCGAGCCCCAAGCCATCGGTCGTGCCGCGTGCAATCGCGCCGAGAAGATTCTCCCGCTTTTCCGCATCCTCTTCTTCCTCACTCATCACAACCCGGCCCGCGGTGCGCGGAACCTCGGTCTCGGGCACCAGCATTTTCGACATCAGAATTGTCCCAGGTGCCGTCATAATTACCGCGCTCAACAAGTGTTTCGGTTCGATGCCGAAAGCAATATAAGCCGCCATGATTCCGCCGGAGACATGGGCCATGCCGCTCGTCATCACCGTCATCAATTCCGATCGAGTCAAGTCGGGCAAGAACGGTCTGATCGTAAGCGGGGCTTCCGTCTGACCCATGAATATGCTTGCCGCCACGTTCAGCGACTCTGCGCCGCTCGCGCCCATGAAGCGGGTCATCACCTTTGCCGCCAGCTTGATGATGAATTGCATGATGCCGTAGTGATAAAGCACCGCGAAGAATGCGGCGATAAAAATCACGGTTGGCAGCACTTGAAACGCGAACACAAATCCCATGGACGAGCCTTGCGCGCCGAGTTCTCCAAAAACAAATTTCGAACCGACGAAGGCATAGCTGAGCAGGCGATTGACGGCGTCTCCGGCTTTTTGAAAAAGCACGCGACCGATTTCAATCTTCAGGACAAAGATGGCGAATACGACCTGGAGCCCCAATCCCCATGCCACCGTTTTCTTGTTGATGGCGCGGCGGTCGGTGGAGAAAGCGTAGGCGAGGCCCAACATCGTGAGCAGCCCGAGAATGCCAGTGAAGCGTCCCATCCTTCTCCTTTAGTATTCGCCTTTATAAATCACGCGATGAATCAACGGCTGCTTGCGCGCAGGCGGAACGCTCGAAATCTGATAACTCTCCTGCAGCAATTGTTTTGCGCGCGCGCCCTGAGCATCGGAATGGCAGTGTATCGTGCAAAGTGCCTCTCCGACGGAAACGATATCGCCGATTTTCTTGTGCACCACGATACCAACCGCCGGGTCGATCGAATCTTCTTTGCGCTCACGGCCTCCGCCTAGAATTACGCACGCGGTCCCAACCTGTTCGCACGCAATTGACGTCACGTATCCGGCTTGGAGACTGGACACATCGACGCGATGTTCAGCGCTCGGCAGGCGTGAAGGATCATCAATCACGCTGATGTCGCCGCCCTGCATTTCAATCATCTGACGGAATCTCTCGAACGCTTTACCGGATGTAATGATCTCTTCGGCCCGCTGTTTGCCTTGCGCAACGGTTTTCGTAGCGCCACCGAGAAAGAACATCCACGCGCTTAAGTCAAGACACAAATCGCGCAGGTCGGCTGGGCCGCCGGCATGCAGCACCTCGATGCATTCCTGCACTTCAAGCGCGTTGCCAACCATCCGCCCAAGCGGTTCGTTCATATCAGTGATTAGCGCGGCCATTTGCTTACCCATGCGCTCGCCGATCTCCACCATGAGCTCGGCGAGAAAAACGGCGTCCTCTTCTTTTTTCATGAACGCTCCGGAGCCGGTCTTCACATCAAGCACCAGCGCGTCCGTGCCTTCCGCCAGTTTCTTGCTCATGATCGAAGCACAAATCAGATAAGGACTTTCGACCGTTCCCGTCACATCGCGCAATGCGTACAGCTTGCGATCGGCGGGCGCGACTTTTTCGGTTTGGCCGATCATCGAGCATCCGCACGCTTTGAGCACGCGATGAAATTCCGGCACCGCCAGGTCAACGCGGAATCCAGGAATGGATTCGAGTTTGTCGAGCGTGCCACCGGTGTGACCCAATCCGCGGCCGCTGATCATTGGAACAAACAGTCCACCGGCCGCAATCAGCGGGGCTAGTACCAGCGACGTTTTATCGCCAACTCCGCCGGTGGAGTGCTTATCGACTTTTTTTGCGGGAAGAAAGCTGAGGTCCAGAACTTCGCCGGAGTGGAGCATGGCGTCGGTCAGCGCGGCAGTCTCCTCGCGAGTCATTCCTCGCAGCACGACCGCCATCAGCCACGCCGCCATCTGATAATCAGGAATGCTGCCATCGGTGCAGCCTTCAACAAGGTATCCAATTTCGGCGGACGACAACGCGCCTCCGTCGCGCTTCTTGCGGATAAGATCGATGACGCGAAATGGCGACGGAGAAGCGCTCGGCTGGCTCACTTGAGGCGAAAGCCCTCCGGTAAGAGTTCGGTAATTAGACTTTGCTTTGGACCTTTATCGCCTTGGTAATAAATGACCGCGCGTGGCCCGAATTCAAAAATTACCTGGCGGCACGCGCCACACGGCGAGCACGGAACCCCCTGAGCGTTGACGACGGCGACCGCAACAATCTCCAACTCGGGACCATCTTTAGCGACGGCGGAAAAGATCGCGGTCCGCTCGGCGCAGTTCGTCATTCCATAGGAAGAGTTTTCGACATTGCAGCCCGTGAAAATATGGCCCTTCGCAGTGAGAATCGCCGCGCCCACTTTGAAGTGTGAGAAGGGCGCATACGCGTTGATCATCGCTTTGCGCGCCGCCCCGGTCAGGCGTTGGCGGGTTGCAGATGTCGACTTTGTAGGCATATTTCGATTCGATTTCCTACAAACAACTAGTAACAACTTCCGCAAAATATCGAGAGCGGCGATTATAAAGCTGCCTTACGCGGGGCAGCCGTGATTTCTGGCCGACTCATTATAGCCGTCGAATCTGCGACTCGAGCAATCCGGGCGCGCTAACGCTGCTAAAATAGGAGCAATGGCAACTCAGACAGCAAACTTTCCTGGTACCGCAACTACTCCAGTCTCTGCCGGAGTTCTACTGCCGGCCTTCACTCTCTGGTGGCGCGAAGTCGTGCGTTTTTACCGCCAAAAAGCGCGCGTTGTAGGCGTGATCGTTTCGCCGCTTCTCTTCTGGGTGGTTCTCGGATCCGGCTTCGGACGATCGTTTCGCTCCGGGCAGGGCGCCGGCCAGCAGAATTATCTGGATTATTTTTATCCGGGCACGTTGGTGATGATCGTGCTCTTCACCGCAATTTTTACCATGATGTCGGTGATCGAAGACCGCAACGAAGGGTTTCTGTTGTCAGTGCTCGTCGCTCCCGTGCCGCGCGCAGCCATCGTTTTAGGGAAAGTTCTAGGTGGCACTACCCTCGCCGCCATGCAGGGTTTGATTTTCTTAGTCTTCTCGCCGCTTGTCGGCATTCACATGACGCTCGCGTCGTTTGGATTGATCGTCCTCACAGTACTACTCGTCTCGTTCGCACTCACGGCGCTGGGATTCGCCATCGCGTGGCCGATGGATTCGACGCAGGCCTTCCACGCCATCATCAATTTATTTCTGATCCCGCTGTGGCTGCTTTCCGGCGCGCTTTTCCCGCTATCAAAAGCATCCCCATGGATTCGCTGGATCATGTATGCGAATCCGCTGACTTATGGAGTAGAAGCGTTGCGGACGCTGATGTATCCCGGCGCGCCTAGTTCGTTCTCGTTCGAGTTCTCACTAACCGCGTCGCTGCTGACATTGGTCTTGTTCGCACTATTCATGTTCGGATTAGCCTTCGCGTTGGCCAATCGCCGCACCACCAAACCAGCCGCGTAGAGGAATTGTGTAATTTTGCAATCGGGTAATTTTGTAATCTAAGAACAATTTATGAACCGTAAGAGCACCGGGTTGTAGATTACGAGATTTCCCGATTACCAAATTACAAAATGCCCCTAGACATTCTCGCCCTTGCCGCCCACCGCGATGACGTAGAACAAACCTGCGGCGGAACCCTGCTCAAGATGGCTGAGCGGGGATACAAAACCGGCATCCTCGATCTGACCCGCGGAGAAGTGGGAACGCGCGGCACAATGGAAGACCGCGCCCGTGAAGCTGCCGACGCAGCACGTATCTTGAAGGTGTTCTGGCGCGAAGCACTCGATATTCCTGACGGCCGCGTCGAAAATACGTGGGAGAATCGCCTCAAGGTCGCGAATGTTCTCCGCCAGCAACGCCCGCGCGTTCTGATTCTTCCTTACTGGAAGGGCCGTCACCCCGATCATTACACGGCCTCAATTCTTGGCTATGAAGCGGCGTTTCTCTCGGGACTCGCGAAGTTAGCCGTCAGTTCTCAACCATCCCCAACCAGCAAACAAAATGCCGCTCCAGCCGCTCCCCATCGTCCATTCAAAATTATTTACGCCAGCCTTTACTACGACATTCGACCGACCTTCGTCGTCGATATCAGCGCCCAATTTGAAGCCCGCCTCGAATCGCTGATGGCCTACAAGTCTCAGTTCACGGATCAGGAATCGGGCAGCGGAATCTTTCCCGCACAAAAAGAAATTCGAACTCGCGTGGAATCGATGGCCCGCTTCTACGGAATGCTCGGCGGCGTGGACTACGCCGAACCCTTCATACAAAAAGAAGTTGGACTGGTTGAAGATGTGATGGCTATTCCGGTGAAGTCGATCTGAATCGGATATTGCGTCAGCTGAGCCGCGCGCGACCTCACTTTCCGCGCGTCATCGCCCTCTGAAAATCTCCGGCGTTTGTGCGATAACACGGCAACACCTCATTTGGATCAGCGGAACCCAGCGCCGGAGGCAGTTTCGCGTACGGCGTGTTGGCGGCCGTGGAGTCGATGTGCGACTGGATCATCTGGCCCAACGACTCGTCGCAACCAGGGTCGGGAGTCACCTTCAACTTAATCGTTCGCACCGGCTGCGAGTTGAGGTCGTACTCCGACAACCTCTTTTGATACGGTAAGAATTCGTAAACCAACTTGATCAGTTGCAGTTGGTCTTTTCCCACGCGCCGCTTCGCAACAAAGACTTCGAAATTCGCGAAAAACGAAGAGCCTTGCGGCGAGAACACCACTCCAATCAAACCAAGCGGCAACTCTTCGACGCTGGAGTTGTCTTCAGCAGCGGCTCCCGCATCGGCGGTAGAGGCCAACGAACCCAGCGATCCCATGCCCGGCAGTGGATCCATGGGCTCGAGCAATTTGCCCGTGCTCGAGTTTCCGCCACTTCCGCGCCCCGCAGTCGCAGGAGGAGGTGCAACAGTTGCTGGCCCGTTTGGCGCCAGCGAGCCCAAGCGCCCCGTGCTGCCAGAATTGCCCGCACCTTGCACCGAAGGAGGCGGCGGAACAACATCCGAGCCTGATCCTGAAAGCGAGCCGGCCCGAGTGCCTGCCCGCATGCCTCCGGACGAACCCTGCAGCGACGGAGATGGTGGCACCACTTGAGTACCCGAACCCGACACCGCACCAACACGCGAGTTTCCGCCCATATTTCCTCCGCCCACTGACGGCGGAGGCGGTACAACATTTCCGCTGGCAAGCGCACCGACTCGCGTACCTCTCGCCGAGTTCCCCGCGCCTTGCACTGATGGAGGCGGCGGCACTACTTGCGAACCTGTGCCGTTGATCGAACCGAGTCTCGCATTTGTTGCCGCCGACCCAGTGCCCGTAACTGATGGTGGAGGCTGTATAACGTTCGAACCGGTGCCTGAAAACGAACCTGCCCTCGTTCCTCTGGCAGAGTTTCCTGCGCTCTGTACTGAAGGAGGCGGCGGCACCGCTTGTGGGCCCGCACCTGCCACCGCACCCAATCGCGAGCGTCCACTACTACTCGCCCCCTGTATCGACGGTGGAGGCTGCACCACATTCGATCCCGCAGCCGACAACGAACCGAACCCTCCGCTTCGACCGGTGTTCTGGATCGCCGGAGGTGGCTGCACGACTCCTACACTACCGGCGTTGACCGCCTTGACTGAGCGTCCTGCAGAAGCCGCGAGTTCGGGAGCAGGCGCAACCGGCGCAGATTGTGGAGCCGCCAGTCGCCGATTTCCAGCTTGATCAACCTGCGGCGCGGGCGCCACTGCCGCGCCCGGCGATCCCAACCCGTTTCGCCTTGGACCAGCTGTCGCTGGAAACGGAACGATCGGCGTGACCGCACGGGAACCCGCCAAATTCGGCGCTTGAGCGGTGGCTTGCTTAATATCCGGTGGCGTAAGAAGGCTTGGCTTTTGCTGCGGTGTCACGGCCATCGGCGAGGGATGTGCCCGCTGATGTGGCGGTGCATGCGCCGACGTGTGCGTTGTTCGCGACCGCGTCCGAACGCTCGGAGCTCTGCCTTCAGAGGCTCGAAAAGACGGCTTCGGCGGGTAATAGGTGATCGTCTTGTGGACTGCATCCCGAGGCGAGAAGAGCTTCACCGACGTCCAAACCCGGGATTGGCTCCATACGAACAACACAACTACCAGTAGCTGGACTACCGCCGCCTCCATGAATGCCGCCCATGAGACACCTGACGGCACAAAAACATCGGTCCAGAATCTCGCTGGTTTTGAAGTGATCGTGACATGCGGCATTGGGCGCCGCAAAACCAGATCCGTCAGGTTCTCGAAGAACACACGACGGCGCGGTTCCCAGTCGATTAGCAGCCGCAGCCGGGGCATAGGCCGTGGTCGCGAAACTCTCTGGGCGGCGATCAAAACCGTTTGGCTATTTTCCATGAATACGCGCCGGAGGGAGGAGGAAAACTTAGCCAATTATAGCGTCATTTACTGGGAAAAGAAGACACGAAGGTTTAGGGAATCTTGGGGGCCACCGACCCCAATTTGGGGTGCGTGGACAAATTTATAGGTTGAAATACAAGCTTACAGGTTGAAATAAAAGACGGGTGCCATGGACGCGAGCACGGCTCCGGCCTGCAGTGCTAGTACATACAATGTTTGTCTCGGAGCCCGGGGCAGCCACTTGATTGCGAAGAACGCCAGCACCGGCATCTGTCCCACCATCAGAATTTGCCAAAGATGGGCTGTGGTGCCTTCGTCGGCCTCGCGGACAGCACCGAAAATCGCTATATGACCAAGCAGCAAAGACAATGCCGTCAGCGACATGGCCAGGGGAATAAACGCGCTAGGGCGCCTGATCATCGCGCCAAAAGAGTTGATTTGCTGATACATAGTGCCTCCTACAGTTGGAATCACGCGCTCGCGGAGCGCCGACCAAAACGCATTTGCCCAGGTCCGCAGGTCGCCGTTGCCGTCCCGCAGAAGCGCCTCAAACTCGGTACCATACCGCTCTCGCCAGGCGCGCGGATATAGACGAGTCAGCAGGCGCGCCGCGGCTCGATTCATAAAGCCTCCAGCCTGCGCAGTCCGGCTTTTGAGAACTGTTGCAAAGTTTTCAGTTTTGCGCGAAGAACGCGCAGACCCTCCGCGGTAATGCGATAAGGACGACGGCGCTCTTCCGGCGGAAGCGGCTCGATCCAACCGAGTTGCTCCAGGCGGGCAATGGCGCCGTAGAGCGTTCCCGGACCCAAGCGGGTTCCGCAAAGGCTGGCAATATCTTCAATCATCGCGTGCCCATGCTTTGGACCGCTGGCGAGGCTCGCGAGCACGAGCAAAGGCGGGTCAGAATAATGGCCGCGCTCTGGGTCAGCTTCGGGCTTTACTACGTCATGCGTAGTACGCATTACGTAGTTGTAGCATAATTCTCTTTCATAGTGCAAATAAAAAGGACGGACGCCGTCAATTCCACGATTTACAGTATACCTTGCAAGTTATTCTTGCCAGTTTACCTGCTCTTCTCATACACTGGAATCATGACGCCAAAGACGCTTGAAGTCGATGTCATCGACCTGACCCAGGCGGTTGGGCTTTTGGTGCGCCGCGTACGCGCGGCCGCTGCCTCTCACGACCTTTCACTCACGGAGTCTGCCGTCATGGCGCGCCTCGCGAAAGACGGCCCCGCTACCACCGCCGACTTGGCGCGCGCGGAAGGCATGAAACCGCAATCCATGGGAACCACGATCGCGGCGCTGGAAGAAATGGGCATGGTCGAGCGCAAACCGCATCCGACGGACGGCCGGCAGGTGAATATTGAACTAAGCACCAAAGGCATGGCCGTGCGCAAGAGCGCCCGCGATGCAAAACGCACATGGCTCGCACAGGCCATTACCCGCCTCGACGAAAAAGATCGGGACACTCTGTTCAAGGCTGGCGAGATCATCCGCCGCCTCGTGCAAAGTGATCCTCAGTAAGGACGAACGCAGCTTGTGAAGAAGTCGACAATCAGTTCCGAAACGCAAGACAGCTCTTCGTTCGCACCCTCCTTGTCCCATGCCTGGCGAGCGCTGCGAAATCGCAACTTCAAGCTCTTCTTTTTTGGCCAAGGCATCTCCGTCATCGGTACCTGGATGACGCGCCTGGCAACGAGTTGGTTGGTGTATCGCCTCACGCATTCCGCGCTGTTGCTCGGCGTAGTGAGTTTCGCGGGCCAGATTATTTCCTTTGCGCTCGGTCCCGTGGCGGCCGTCTGGGTCGAACGCCTCAATCGCCGCAAGATGCTCGTGTGGACGCAAGCTGCTGCGGCCATCCAGTCGCTCGCCCTAGCCGCGCTGACGCTGGCGCATGTCATCAATCTTTGGGAGATCATCGCCCTTACCGCCTTGCAAGGTTTGATCAACGCCTTCGACATGCCCGGACGCCAATCCTTTCTCGTGCAGATGGTCGAAGATCGCAACGATCTCAGCAATGCCATCGCCATCAACTCTTCAATGGCGAACGGCGCGCGCCTGATCGGACCCGCCATTGCCGGACTGGTGGTCGCCGCCTTCGGCGAAGGCTGGTGCTTTCTGATGGATGGCGTCAGCTACTTTGCCGTGATCGCATCTCTGTTCATGATGCGCATCAAGCCATCGACCATCGAGCGCTCCGCCATCAGCATGCTGGCGCAGATGCGGGAAGGTTGGGATTACGTCCGCACATTTCGTCCCATCCGCTCGATCCTTCTGCTGTTTGCGCTCATCAGCCTGATGGGATGGCCCTACTCCGTGCTGCTGCCGATCTTTGCCGGCCAAGTACTGCACGGCGGCGCGCACACTCTAGGCTGGCTGACGACGGCTTCAGGAGTCGGTGCGTTGGTCTCGGGACTTTCACTCGCCGCGCGCAAGTCAGTCATCGGTCTCACCCGCATGGGCCAGATCGCAATCGCAATCCTCGGAGTAGCCCTCATTCTCTTCGGCCTCTCGCACACCCTGTGGCTGTCCCTAATCTTGATGGTCTTCGTCGGTTTCGGATTGATGCAGGGCGCGGCCGTGAGCAACACCGTAATTCAGTCGTTGGTGCCGGACGACAAGCGGGCTCGCGTCATGGGCTATTACACTATGGCGTTCTTCGGCGCGGCGCCCTTCGGCAGCCTGTTCGCGGGCGCCTTGGCTCATCGAATCGGAGCTCCGCACACAGTCATTGTCAGCGGCATATTCTGCGTTGCCGGCTCACTGTGGTTCATGTTCGAACTGCCGAAAATAAGGGCGGTCACCCGGCCGATTTACGAAGAAATGGGCCTACTTGCCCCACACGCTGTAAACCTGATTGCCGATGAGCACGAACCGGCAATATGAATTTTCATGAACTCTTCGCTAACTAGAACAGTGCTAACTAGTAAGGAAAATTGTCTGTGAACTGGCCCCACTACATCGCATGTTTCTTTGCTGGAATGTTTCTTACCAACGTCGTACCGCATTTTGTGCAAGGCGTCTCGGGCAATCGTTTTCCGACACCATTCGCCCATCCTCCCGGCAAGGGACTGTCATCGCCAACAGTGAATGTTCTCTGGGCGTTGCTAAATCTATTGCTTGGCTACATCCTGTTTCGGGTAGGAAAACTCGCCAGCGGAGGCGACTTAGCACTGGCGATCTTCTTCGCGGGGATTGCTGCAATCAGCACAGTCTCGAGCCTCCGCTTCGCAAAGAAACATGCGGGCTAACGGTTTATGAACGCACTTCAGCGTCGGCGGAGATCTTACTCGGGCGCGACAACCCCGGCCACGTTGAGCAGCCGTCCAACTTCCATTTGCGACTGCCTTACATCCGGAGAAATCTTCTGCGCTTCGGCCGTAGCTGCGTCGGCCTCCGCGGGGCGTCCCGCCAACCGCAGAGCACGCGCAAGCAAGAGAATGTCCACAGCGCTCGGATCAAGCTTCACTGCATGTTGTAACTCATTCACGGCGTCGTCGAACTCTTGCGCACGCATCGCGAGCACGCCCAATCCCACCAGCGCCGCTTCGTTATCAGTGCTCAAACGCAACGCGCTCTCGTAACTCTCCGATGCCTGCTCGTACTGGTGTAACTCCAACTGCGCTTGTCCAAGTTCGATCCAAGTCGCAGCTCGCAGCTTGGGATCCGATTGATCCGTCGAATTCTGCAAGATCGAATTACACTCTTCTACCGCTTCTTCCGGATGCCCCACCCGATCTTCATACCAAGCCAACTCGAGCACTTGCGCCAGCGGATATTTGTGAAGCGCCTCTGCTGCGTGGAACTCGACTAGCGCCTCTTCCGATCGGCCCTGTTTTGCCAGCGCCAGCGCCAGATTATCGTGCGCCATGTAATTGCGTTCCGTAACGCTCAATGTATAACGCCAGAGAGTTTCATCGTCGCGCCAATAGCCAAGCTGGCGATAGGTTAGAGCTCCGCATATCAACGCGACGATAACAGCCGCAGCCGCAAGCGATGCGCTTCGAATACGGCGCTGCGAAAAGGCGCCAGCCACGACCCAATCATTCAAAGCCCATGCCACTGCGACGAACACTCCGATGCACGGAATATATGCGAAGCGGTCGGCCATCGCCTGCTCACCAACCGTGATGATTCCGATCATCGGAACCAGCGTCCCAAGAAACCAGCACCAACCCACTGTCAGGTAGCGTCGCCCACGCCAGTACCACACCATCGCCGTGATCAAGAGTAGGATCGCCAGCGCTCCGGCGATCTCAGCTGGCGGCAAGGAATTTCCGGGATGCGGATACATCGGAGCGAGCCGCGACGGCCAAAACAAGTCGCCCAAATAACGTACATAGGACACAAAGACATTGGCGATGCGAGCCGACACCGGAACCTCCGCGGACGTCCGCACAGCCGCGCCAGCATGCTGCGCAATCACAGTAATGACAGAATCCGCAGCGGCAAGAACAAACAGCGGCACCTTCTCCAAAAACAAGAACCTCAGAGACCGCCGCGTCGGAGTTACTTCGCCACTGCCGTCAGTCTGCGGTCCAGCCATACGCTCGAGCGGCCAGTAATCCCAAAGCAAGAGCACAAACGGAAAGGTGACAATCTGCGGCTTTGCCATCAGGCCCAGCGCAAATAAAACAACTACCCCTCCGTAAAGCAAACGTCTGCCAGAACGCGCATATCGATCGTAGGCATGCAGCGCGAGCAGAAAGAACAGCATGCTGAGAACATTTTTTCGTTCCGCGACCCACGCGACCGACTCAACATTAATCGGATGCAAAGCAAACAGAGCGCCAACCACCAGGCTCGGCCACGTCAGCCCAGTCGCGCGCCACAACAACAAAAACAGCAGCGCGGTATTCGCCGCATGAAGCAACAAATTAATGTAGTGATGGCCGACGGGATTGAGATGAAACAACTCGCAATCCAACGCATGTGACAGCCAGGTTATCGGATGCCAATATCCGGCATGAAAAGTCGTGAATGACCACTTGAATGTGGCCCAGGTCAGCCCAGTCTGCACCTGAGAATTTTTCAGAATATAAACAGAGTCATCGAAATCGGTGAACTGATTACGGACGATGGGATTATAAAAAGCGAGCGTCGCCGCCACCAGCAGTAAACCGAAGATCATCACGCGCTTTTCGCTAGACAAGGGCATCGGAATAAATGAATACAATAATAAAGAGGTAAGGTCGGAGTGTAGCCTCAATCCCAAAGCCGCTCCCACTTCCTACCTGTAATTTTAGTCGTCTGAAATTCGACGCGACCGCACCGCGAGCCCGTCGCTAATCCAAAGTAACAACCTCAACCGCGCCGGCGCCGGTACAAACACCCGTGGAATCCCGCAATCCGCCCCGCATTCAGCACGACATATATTTCACATACACTCCAGCGGCCAATGGTCTATCCTTCAAAGTTGGAAACTCTAGCCGCGGCTCGATGCAAGCATTGAGGCGCGAAGGAGCACTTATGAGTTTCGCCGAGTCGGGTCTCGTCGACAAACTGCCAAACAATCCGAACGTAAAGCCGCCGCTGCAGAGCTACGGCCTCGATGCAATGTTCGCGCCCGCCTCGGTCGCCGTAATCGGAGCTACCGCCCGCCCCGGAACGGTAGGCCACTCCGTTATTGAAAATTTGCTCAAGGGCAGGCACAAAGTCACGGTCTACGCCGTCAACACCAAGCATCCCGAGGTGATGGGTCTAAAGACCTACCCAAGCATTCGCGACGTCCCCGGTCCCGTGGATCTCGCAATCGTTGCCACTCCGGCCGCAACCGTCCCGCAAATTATCGCGGATTGTGTCGCCGCCAACGTTAAGTCCGCGGTTGTGCTCTCTGCTGGCTTCAAAGAGCGTGGCGCGGAAGGCGCATCACTCGAACAGCAAATTCACGAACAGTTGCGGCACAGTTCCATGCGTCTGATTGGCCCGAACTGCATGGGCATTATGAATCCGGCGATCGGGTTGAATGCCACGTTCGTCAAAGACGCTCCCCGCGCCGGAAGCGTCGCTTTGCTGAGCCAGAGTGGAGCCCTGCTCGTCGCCCTGCTCGATTGGAGCGACCGCGAGCAAGTCGGCTTCAGTTCGGTTGTTTCGACCGGCTCGATGCTCGATGTCGGCTGGGGAGATCTGATTTATTACTTTGGCGACGATCCTCACACCAAAAGTATTTTGATTTACATGGAGTCCGTGGGAGACGCGCGATCATTTTTATCGGCAGCGCGTGAGGTCGCGCTCACCAAGCCGATCATCGTAATCAAAGCGGGCCGCTCGGAAGCAGCCTCGCGGGCCGCCGCCTCACACACTGGCGCGCTCACCGGCAGCGACGAAGTGCTCGACGCGGCTTTCCGCCGCTCTGGAGTTTTGCGCGTACACAATATCGCGGACCTTTTCTATATGGCCGAGGTCCTCGGCCGGCAGCCTAGGCCCAAGGGGCCGCGGCTTACGATCTTGACCAACGCGGGTGGCCCCGGCGTTCTAGCCACCGACTCGCTCGTCGCCAATGGCGGCGAACTAGCGGAGCTTTCTGCCGACACCCTGAAGCAACTCGACGAATTTCTTCCCGCTCACTGGAGCCATAACAATCCGATCGACGTTCTCGCCGACACGGATTCCGAGCGCTTCGTTCGCGCCCTCGATATCGCCGCTCATGATCCAAATAGCGACGGACTTCTCGTCATCCTAGTCCCTCATGCCATGGCCGATCCCGCGCAGGTTGCCGAGCGCCTCAAGGCCTACGCGCAATCGGGCAAACCTGTGCTCGCGAGTTACATGGGAGGAACAAGCGTCGCCAACGGAGAAGCCATCTTGAACGCCGCCGGCATTCCGACATTTCCCTATCCCGACACCGCCGCCCGCGCCTTCACTTACATGTGGAGATACACCTACAACCTACGCGGCCTTTACGAAACGCCCACGCTCTCTGACCTATCGGAGTTGGGAGGAGCATCGCGTAGTAAAGTCGCGCAGATTATTCAAAATGCGCGCAGCCATGACCGCTTCTTACTTACCGAGTTGGAATCCAAACAAGTGTTGTCGCTTTACGGCATTCCTACGGTCGAGACGCGCATCGCCGCTACCGAAGACGAAGCCTGCGCGCTCGCCGCCGAAATTGGTTTTCCCGTGGTGCTCAAGATTCACTCCGAAACGATCACTCACAAAACCGACGTCGGCGGAGTCAAACTCAATTTGCAGGATGAGTCTTCCGTGCGCGCCGCGTATCGCGCCATCAAGACCGCTGTAGCCGAAAAAGTCGGAGCCAACGAATTCTCGGGCGTTAGCGTTCAGCCCATGGCCAAGCTCGATGGCTACGAGCTGATTCTTGGCAGCAGCGTTGATCCACAGTTTGGCCCAATCATCCTGTTCGGTTCCGGCGGACAGCTCGTCGAAGTCTATCGCGACCGCGCCCTCGCGCTGCCTCCACTGAACACGACACTTGCGCAAAGAATGATGGAGCAGACTCGCGTTTTCACCGCGTTAAAGGGCGTTCGGGGACGCAAGCCGGTGAACATGCCCGCACTGGAAAATCTGCTGGTCCGCTTCAGCCAGCTCGTGCTCGAACAACGTTGGATTTCAGAAATCGACATCAATCCCTTGCTCGCTAGATCGGAAGAGCACACGTCTGAACTCCAGTCAC
>OBLW0100000919.1_pt1 | contig 25350 bp, 25 predicted proteins | sample 1520161 | NCBI WGS metagenome assembly OBLW01 (sample SAMEA3539309, study PRJEB22396) | soil metagenome | biome: tundra; feature: field; material: soil | place: USA | collected 2010-05 | depth 0.15 m | reverse complement strand
TAGAGTCGGGAACCCGTTTCGCTCCAGGATCTGAGCCAGCATCGCGCTCGTGACCTCATCGGCCCGATCGTGCGCCGGAAGACAAAGTATCCTGGCGTTGGGACGTTCCGCAGCCTCCGGCATTGGTTGATACTCGGAAAACTCGACGATCATTTCATGAATGCTGAGAAAGAGGAACTCTTCCCTGGCTGCGTCGATGGCGCCCTTGTGCCGGTCCTGTTCGGCCATGTTCAGAGCCGGGATGAGCACCGAGTCGTACAACTCGACCAGCGACTTTTCCTTCAGGGCGCCGGCGACGATGGTCTGCACTTCGAGCTGGTCCATCGCCAGCAGTCGCTGGTAGATCTGGGCCTCGGCAGCCAGCACAGGCTCGTCTCCCAGCAGGACGTGCAGGAATGAGAGTTGGGGAATGTGGCGTCCCAGAACCACCACGCAGACGGTCAGCGGCGTAGACAGAATCAGGCCCGCGGGTCCCCACAGAACGGCCCAAAAGACGGCGCTTACCAGCAGCGCCAGGGAAGATATTCCCACATAGGCGCCGTAGAGCCAGGGTTCGACGACATTGGCGATGATGAGTTCGAGGCCCGCCACCAGCAGGAACACGAGCAGAGGCCGGAGCCACCCGTCGAAAACGGCCAATGAGAGTGCGATCGGGAGAATCGCGGCAACGGGCGTTCCCACGTACGGCACAATCCGCAAAAGGCCGGCAACCACTCCCCACAGCGCTGGATTGGGTACGCCAATCAGGAAGAGACCGAATCCGAACAGCGTTCCAAAGCCCGCATTGACCAGAAATTGCATCAGCATGTATCGGCTGACGCGGCCTGACGCGTCGTCGAGCGCCTGCGTCGAACGGTTCAACTGGCTGAGGCCGGCCAGCCGCAGAAGGCGGTTCCTCAGGTCCTCTCTCTTCAACAGCATGAACACCGTAAAAATGACGACAATTCCGGCCTGTCCGAGAGGGGCAAGAATAGACGGGCCCAGATTACGAAGTGCCGCCCATCCGCTCGCCGCGGGTGGCACTACGCTGACGGGCATTGGAGATACAGGCGCGGGCGACGCATTCGTTTGCTTCCGGCTCTGACCATGTTGAGGCGGGGCCGGGGCCGGCGCCGGCGCCGGCGTAACGGGGCTGGTCAGTTCCCGCACCACATCCCGCACGCTCTTGGAGGCGTGGCCAAACTGCCCCGTTGCCGGGAGGTGAAACGCGTCGATCTTGGCCTTGATGTTCTGGCTGTACAAAGGGAGCTGATTGGCGACTTCGACAAACTGGTTCGCGATAATCCAGGCGATGCCGCCGGCTACCGCGATCGAGAACAGAACCGTACCGAAAACGGAAGCGATCCGCCCGATGCGCAGCCTCTGGAGAAGAGCTACCACCGGAGTCAAGATAAACGTCACGGTGAGAGCGAATGCGAAGGGGATTAGAATCGCGCGGGCAAAATACAGGGCAGCGACGGTCCCGAACAGGACAATGACGCCGGCGCCGCCCCAGAGCCTGGAACTTGTCGCGATCCCCGCTGCCGGCAGGTCGTGTTTCAGGTGCATGTGCAGTCGCCGCGCCGAACGGAACACCCGCCACGCATTATGACGGATCTTTTCCGCGCGTAGCCTGGACCCCCTTGAGAAGCGCCAGGCCCAACAGCACAATTGCGCCCACTGCAATCCAATGCCCGGCGACATGCAGGATCACGGCGCCATAGATCAGGCCGCCAATCAAGATCAGGAAGCCGAGAATGTAGATTCCAAATGACACAAGGTTCCCCTTCCCGTCCTAATGGAACATGCCGAGCGCGTAGACCAAGAGCACAACGACCAAGATGGCTCCTAGCCCCACGCCCGCGCCCCCTCCGTAGCCCCAACGTCTGTGGCCGTAGTATCCGCCGCCGCCGCCAAAAAGCAACAGCAGGAGTATCAGTAGTATCAGCATTGTCGCGCGGCCTTTCCCCTATTTCTCGAAGACTCTTTCAATCTGGCCTACTTTCCGTTGAATCTTGCCGTCAAGCTTTTCGGCTGCGCCTTCAGCCTCCAAGTCCGGGTTATTGGCGGCTCGGCCCGCCGCTTCCTTGACCGCGCCCTTCACTTGGTGGATGGCGCCTTTCGTCTTGTCGTTCGTACTGGGATTCGTCATCTTTGCTCTCTCCTGGTTGTTGAATGTCGTCATTCCGACGAGGTCGCTTTCTGATTCTTGACTTGCAACTCGTTCACCACCTGCTGAACGTTGGGAACGGCAGCCGCAACGCTTTCGGCCGCCTGGCGCTTGGATTGAGAGTCGACTTGGCCAGTCAGCGTCACGACGTGGTTCTTGACCGCGAACTCCACGCCATCGCGCAGCTTGCTTTGGATGAGCGCAGCATCCAAGTTCTGCTCGATGCCTTTGTCCAGATCCGAATTCATGGTCCTGGCGTCGCTTTCGTCGCCCACCGGGACGACCGCAATCTGATCCGACACAACTTGTGCGCCCGCCGCAGATCGTGCAATATTCTCCGCTTGCGTTTTGTCGGCGTCGCCCGGGACGTGTCCGTCCAGAGTCACAACGCCCTTGTCACGATCCTGATGGACCGAGACATTCTTCAGGCCGGCTTGATCCAGCGCCTTGCGGACGTCGCTCGAGACGTCGGGCGCCTTCGTGGTATGCGAGCACCCCGCCAAAAGTCCGGCGGCGACTATGGCCAGCAACGCCGGCCACTTGGTAAACGTGGTTGTATGCAAAATGGTTGTACCTCGGTTCAGCGTCACAGGAGCACGTTGGGGGCCGCGCCGCTTCATATTCCATAACGAAGACCGCAACCCGGCGACCTGCATGGAGGTGCAGGTTTTGCCGTTGGACCCGCAAGTTCTGCGTGTCCGGAAGCCCGTCGCGCCGAAACGTTGCATGATTCTTGTCTCTTGCCCGCGGCCACCTGCGTGCACTGCGAAGTTGGTTCGCGGTTCGTGCTTAAAAGAGGAGTGTGTGATGGTTTCGAAACGTTTGATCGGGTTGATTTTCGCGGGCGCGCTGGCCTTCAGTTGCGCGGCTGCCGACATCGTGGTGCGCATTGCGCCGCCGCGTGTCTTAGTCGAGAGGCGGCCGCCGCCGCCGAGCCGTACGCATGTGTGGATTTCCGGCTATCAGCGCTGGGACGGCAACGCTTACGCCTGGAACGCGGGACGCTGGGAACAGCCTCCACGGCCGGGACAGCGCTGGGTAGCGCATCGCTGGGTCCACCAAAGGAATGGCTGGGTGATGGTGGAGGGGCACTGGCGGTAGGCCCGCGTTGCGGCAACAATGATCAGGACTGCATTTTCGCTGATGCTGCTCTGTCAGGCGGCCGCTTATGCTCAACCGCGGCCGCAACCCCCCTGCGGAATCGAGCCCGTTCCGTCGTATCCCAGTCTGGACAGTTCCCCTGTAGTGAAATCCTGGAGCGAGTCCGATTTCGGCCGCGACTGGCAACCGCCTGCGTGCGCCGGGTGGGCCGAGCCGGGCTTCTCCTCGTTGATCACCACGGCCGCGCGATTTCGGTTTACGGACGGGGCTGAGGGACTGCTTCGCCGCGCCGGGGCAATTTCAGAACTCGGCGGCATGCGCTACTGGTCGACCACTCACCAGCGGTGGCAGACATTGATCGTGAGCGCCCATGCATTGGCCGGTCCGCAGCCAAGTCACCGCCGCCAGGACTTCACGCCCAGTGAGATGACGCAGGGAAAGTTACTATACCTGGAACAAACCGATAATCTCTCTGGCACGTCCACCTACCGAATGCGCATTGCCGAGGCGTCCACGGACCGGCTCGTCTTCGAGGTCGAGAATGTCGGCGTCATCCGCTATCTGTTCTTGACGCTTTTCGATCCGGGTGAGATGCAGTGGATCTACTTTCTGGATCGCGAATCGGACAGCGTCTGGAGCTACTACGGCATGGTGCGTACCGGACGGAACGCCAGCCGATTGGCCATGGGACATGAGTCTTCGTCGATCAACCGGGCCGTCGCGTTTTATCGAGCCCTAGCCGGGATCCCCACGGACCAAGAGCCTCCGGCGGCGCGCTGATAAAGAGTACGCAATGACCCCAGGATCTTCCGCTAACGACGCGACGCCCTCGAGCGGCCTCACGAGCGATGAGGCTCGCCGCCGGCTCGAGAAGTTCGGTCCAAACACTGTGCCCGACACGGCTCTCGATCCACTGCGGAGGGCGCTGACTAAGTTCTGGGCGCCGGTTCCATGGATGCTCGAAGCGGCAATCGTGCTCGAGGCTGTCCTTGGCAAGTACGTTGAGGCTGCCATCATCATGGCCCTCCTCGTATTCAACGCCGCTCTCGGGTTCTTGCAGGAAGGGAAAGCCCAGGCGACGCTTGCCGCGCTAAAGTCGCGCCTCGCGCTGAACGCATCGGTCTGTCGCGATGGTGTTTGGGCCATCATACCGGCCGCCGGGCTTGCGCCTGGCGACATAGTAAAGCTATCGGTCGGCGCCGTGGTTGCCGCCGACGTGCGTTTGACGGAAGGCGGGATACTCCTCGACCAATCCATGCTTACCGGCGAATCCGTGCCCATCGAAGCTGGGCCAGGCGTTCAAACGTATGCAGGTGCGCTGGTGCGGCGCGGCGAGGCCGTGGCGGAAGTCACAGCTACCGGAACGGGCACGCAGTTTGGACGCACCGCGGAGTTGGTTCGCACGGCCCACGTCGAAAGTTCCCAGCAGAAGGCCGTCGTGCGCGTGGTGCGAAATCTCGCCATGTTCAATGGCGTCCTCATCGTGCTGCTGGTCGGGTACGCCCACGCTCTCAAGCTGCCGCTGGATGAGACGATTTCCCTGGTGCTCACGGCGGTTCTGGCGTCCATCCCGGTAGCGTTGCCGGCCACCTTTACCCTTGCGGCGGCGATCGGCGCGCGGGCCCTGGCGCGCCTGGGCGTCCTTCCCACGCGCCTTTCCGCCGTGGATGAAGCGGCCAGCATCGACGTGCTGTGCGCGGACAAGACGGGCACCTTGACACGCAACGAATTGGAAGTAACGGCCGTACGCCCGATGCCCGGTTTTGACGAAGCGCACATTCTGGGAATCGCAGCCCTCGCCAGCTCGGATGGAGGTCGGGATCCAGTCGACGGGGCAATTCGCCTCGCCGCCTCAAAGGCCGCCGCCTCCGATCTGCCTAAACTAAGCAAGTTTGTACCCTTCGATTCCGCGACGAAGATGTCCGAGGCGACGGCCGTCGATTCGGGCGGCGCTACGGTGCGTATCGTGAAGGGGGCCTTCGCGGCCATCGCCGGCCTCGCGCAGCCCTCGCCCGATGCCTCCAAGGTGGCGGACCAACTGGAGGCGCAAGGCTTCCGCGTTCTCGCCGTCGCCGTGGGTCCGCCGGAGGCGATGCGGCTCGCGGGAATCGTCGCTCTCAGCGATCCGCCGCAACCGGATTCGGCGGCGCTCATTGCCGAGTTGCGCGCCTTGGGAGTGCGCACCGTCATGGTGACGGGCGATGCCCCCGCGACGGCGGCGATCGTGGCTCGCGCGGTCGGTCTTGACGGCGCCGTAGCTCCACCCGGGCCAATCCCTGGCGACGCAAGCCCCGCGACTTTCGCCGTCTTTGCGGGCGTCCTTCCCGAGGGAAAGTACGACTTGGTCAAGGCGTTTCAAAAGAGCGGCCACACCGTCGGCATGTGCGGCGATGGCGCCAACGACGCCCCGGCCCTTCGCCAGGCGCAGATGGGAATCGCGGTGTCCACCGCAACCGATGTCGCCAAGTCGGCGGCCGGCATCGTGCTGACCAAGCCGGGACTCGGCGGCATCGTCGCTTCGGTAAAGGAAGGCCGCGAGACTTTCCAGCGCATCCTGACTTACGCGCTGAACTCGGTCACCAAGAAGGTGGTTCAGGTCCTCTTCCTCGCGGTAGGTCTGGTCATGACCGGCCACGCGATCCTGACCCCCATGTTGATGGTGATCGTCATGCTCACCGGCGATCTGCTCGGCATGTCCCTGGCGACCGACAACGTGCGGCCGTCCCCGATGCCCAATGTCTGGCGAATCGGCCAACTGACTGTCGCGGGCGTATTCATGGGCGTCTCCGAGCTCGTCTTTTGCGCCGCCGTCCTGGCCTTCGCCTGGTTCCGCCTTGGACTTGGCATCGAAACGCTCAGGACGGTGGCGTTCGTGGCGATCGTGTTCGGCAACCAGGCAACCACCTACACCAATCGCGAACGCGGGCGCATGGGCTCCTGCCGCCCAAGCCGCTGGCTCATCGGGTCGTCCGTGGCCGATGTGACGATCGCTTCCACGCTGGCGATTTCCGGAATCGCCATGAGTCCTCTGCCCCTGACGGCTGTGGGAGGGCTCCTTGTGGCGGCAGCGGCTTTTGCAGTCGTCTTGGACTTTGCCAAAGTTCCCGTGCTTAGCCGGCTGAAGATCGCATAGACAACAGCTCCTCCCTCTGGTGGTAAGCTTCTACCTATGCCAGATCTTCCACAATCCAACCTGGACAACCAACTCGATCGACTTTCGAAAATCGCCGGCATTCTGTTGCCGCTGGTAATCGCGCTGGTGGGTGCTCTGTACACCTATGAAAAGGACAAGAACGACGAGCGCACTCAACTGCGGGATGACCGCCGGGACCTCCAACAGGTTCAGTATGGAAACCTGACGGCATTGATTCCGCTGCTGACCAGCCAGGACCCATCCAGCCGTGCCCTCGGCATGGAGATCTTCACCTCCGAAGCGAAGAAGCGCGAAGCTCCGCTGGACTTGGTCCCCTCGATCAGACGGCTCGGCGCCCAACATCCTGAAAACCAAAGTCTGGCGGCGGCCGCGGTGGAGGCGGCAAATGGGCAAATCAACGCCCGGAAGAGCGGCAGTCAATAGAGATCGCCGTGGGGAGGGGCGGAATTTGAGCGAATTATGCGGCCTCCAGCGCCTTGCGCACCGCGGCAGGCTGATTCTTGATAACGAGCATATAGGCCCGGACCGCCGGTTCCGGCTTTCGTCTTCCTTGCTCCCATTCTTGGATGGCCCGCACCTGCAAGCCGTAGCGCTCTGCAAATTGCTCCCGGGTCAAGCCTTGCCCTATACGGATTGCGCGAACGTCAACGTCTGGCGCCAGACGCACGACCTTCGTGTGAAGTTCGATTTCGCCGCGCATGTGCCGGGCGATCACTTTGGCTGAATCGACCAGTACCCGGCCGAGCTTAGTGCTCTTGCCGTTTGAACGGCCGGAGGATTTTCGCAAGGGCTTTTCTTTCAGAGTCACTGAGATTCTCCTTTTCATTCTTGGCGTACACCGCAATGAAGTACACCGCGTCCGGCGCCGCGAAATAGTAAATTACTCGCACGCCGCCACGTTTGCCGCGGCCGGAACCCGCCCACCTAGCCTTCCGCATTCCGTTGCCGCCGGGAATCAGCGGGTGGCGCTCCGGATCATCTGCTATGTGCCGCTCCATTTCGTCCTGCCCCTTTTCGTCCAACAGCCTGGCCGCGTCACGTACGTAACGCGGGAGTAGGAACAAGCGGCGCATATATACGAATTATACTGCGGCAATGCCGCATGCGTACCGGGTTGCGGCCACGAACGGGCTTTCTGGAGAAGGAGCTTGGACGCCTCCAAGAGCGGGAATCGCGCACAGTCAGTACTTCCCATCCAGCCAGGAAATCCGTTCGCCCCCGGTCAGTTGAAGGTTGAGAATCCCGTCGGACTGGCGGTCGAACTCCACCGACGTGGGCTTGCAACGGAAGAGTTTGGTCACGCGAAGCTGCGGCAGAATGGTATCGGGATTCTTCATACCGGCCGCCTGAATCGCACCCGACAATCTCGCTCCCACAGGCACGGTGACATCTCGGCCATTTACGCTCACCACCTGAAACGGATTCACTCCCACTCTCCTGGGAAGCGCCACACACATCCGCGACGCCTTTCGTGGCGAAGCGTAGCGCCGCCATTTGCCATTCACCAGCAATTCACGCCAAGTAACCCCTTTCCTTTCCAACAACTTGCCAGCGTTGAGTTTCGGAGTGTAGGCCCTGCCCGTGTTAACTCTGAAGGTGGGAGGAGAACCACGCGCCAAACTCACGGAACCGCTGCTCCCCGGCGCCGCCGCCGGATTTGGGTTCGTTTCGTCAACCATTGGACTCGGATTCGGAGATTGGGTTCGTTCCGTCAAACCTGCCGATGGGTCGGTCCGATCGGGCTGGCGCTCGGAATTTGGGTTCGTTTCGCCAACGGCGCTCGGCTCGGGTTCTTCGGGTTGGGTCTCCGAATTTGGGTTCGTTTCGTCAAGACGCGCGGGCAACCGCGGTTTCTTCGGATTGCCGCTCGAAATGGGTTCGTTTCGAAGTTTTCCGCCGCACGGCCTCCAAGCCGATGGCTGGCGGCTCCTCTTATGATATTGTCGTTCGTGATGATTCCGATGCTCCCAAGCGCGGCGGCGCCCTGCCAATGAGTGCCGCTGCCGAATATTTCGACAAGACTACCGCCCTGCTGGCGGAGTTGCGCACCCACGAATTGGCCAATATCGAGGCGGGCGCGGAGGTCTGCGCCAATGCCATCGCCCAGGGCGGGCTGGTATTCCTCTTCGGCAACGGCCATTCCCGCATGATGTGCGAGGAGATGACCCCCCGCCAGGGCTGCTTCCCGGGATTCGTGGCCATGGTGGAACTGGCCCTCTCGAACCACGCCAATATTGTGGGCATGAACGGGCTTCGCGCGCCCCTATACCTCGAAAAATACGAAGGCTACGCGGAGGAGATTCTGAAGGGGTTTCACTTTGGCCCGCACGACGCCTTCATCGTGATCTCCACCAGCGGCATCCGCCCCGTCGTGGTGGAAATGGCCATGGGCGCGCGAAAACGCGGGTTGCCCGTCATCGCCATCTGCTCGAGGCGCCACTCGGACCAATCCGTTGCGGCGCATAGCTCGGGAAAGAAACTGATCGACGTCGCCGACATTGTGATCGACAACCATTGCCCTCCGGGCGATTGCGTCCTCGAATTGGAGGGCCTGGAATGGCGTACCGGCCCAATCTCTACCGTCACCGGCGCCATGGCCGTGAATATGTTGCGTTGCGAGGTGGCGCGGCGGCTGCTCGCTAAAGGCCATAAACCGGTGCTGCTGCCCAGCCATCAACTTGTCGGCCACGCCGGCGCGGCCGAACAACTGGAACGTTTCTATGAAGCCTACCGTCAAAGCCTGAGGCATCTTTATGAGTGATCCGATTCGAATCGCCATGCTGGGATCGGGCTTCGTGGCCGACTTCTACATGCAGGGCCTCGCCAATGTGAATGGCCAGAGCGTGGTCGTCAATTACTCCGCTACCGCCGGCCGCGCCGCGGCGTTCGCAAGCCGCTGGGGCATCCCCGAGCATTCCACGGACCTGGATGCGGTCATCCGCGGAACGGATGCGGATCTGTTCGTGATCGCGCTGCCCAACGAAATGCATCTTCCGGCGGCGCAGGCGCTGGCCAAGGCAGGGCGCAACCAGGTCTGCACCAAACCTCTGGGCAGGACTCGCCAGGAAGCCCGCAAGATGCTCGACGCCGCGCGGGAATCCGGCGCCATGCACGGCTATGCTGAGACGGAAGTCTTCTCCCCGGCCGTGGTGAAGGCGCGCGCCAGCATCGAGCGCGGAGGCATCGGCCGCGTGCTGTGGGTTCGTTCCCGCGAATCGCACAGCGGGCCGCATAGCCCGCACTTTTGGGACGTCGAAAAGACCGGCGGCGGCGCGTTGAACGACCTCGGATGCCACTGCATCGAAGCCGCGCGCTACTTCTTCGGGAAGGAAGACCGGATCGTGGAAGTGATGGCCTGGGGCGCCAACCTGGTGCATCGCGAGCATCCGCGCAGCGAAGATAATGCCCTCCTGGTCCTGCGCATGGAGAGCGGCGGAATCGCTCATTGCGAGCTGTCCTGGACCACTCTGGGCGGGCTCGATTTGCGCAATGAGATTCACGGTTCCGAAGGCTCCCTCTTCACCGACGTCACTCGCCAAACGCCCATTGTGAGCTTCACCACCAAGTCCGCGGGCTACGTGGTGGAAAAGGCCGACATCGATTTCGGCTGGACGCGCCCGCTGCCGGAAGAGGCCTTCGCGTACGGGTACCAGGCCGAGATGCGGCATTTTGTGGAATGCGTGCGCGATGGCAAGACGCCGCGGGAAACCTACGAAGACGGCTGCGTCGTCAACTGCATCCTCGATGCGGGTTATGAATCCATGCGCACGCGCCAGTGGGTCGCCGTGGATGGCTGTTGATCTATTCGGGTACTACAGCACCTCCGTGTCATCGCGCGCCGCGACGATTCGTGGAGTGGGCCTCCAGGACTGCCACGCCGGCGTCCTTGCCGGCGTTCTTGGTTGCGGCTATGCCGCTCAGTGGGGCAGGATGATATCCTGCGCGGCGATTGCCAATCGCCGCGCGGGCCGATTGCCAATCGGTCCGCAGGTTGGGAATCGATAATGACCGGCCGATTGCAAAACAAGACGATCCTCATTAGCGGATCTACCGGCATTGCCGCGGCTACAGCCCGCCTGGCGGCGTCCGAAGGAGCTTCGGTTTTCATGATCGCTATCGAGCCCGGCGAATGCGCCGACGTATTCACCGGCGATTTGACGCTGGCCGACACAGCCCGCGACGGCGTGCGCGAGTGCCTGCGCCGCTTCGGCCGCATCGACTGCCTCTACAACGTCGCTGGAATCTCCGGCCGCCGCTTCGGGGACGGGCCGTTGCACCAATGCACCGAGGAGGCTTGGGATCGGGTCTTCGGCGCCAACGTGAAGAGCATGTTCCTGCTGACCAGTGAAACGCTGCGCGCCATGCTTGGCCAGCCGGTGGCGGAGAACGGGCTGCGCGGCGTGATTCTCAACATGGCCAGCGTGTTGGCAACGTCGCCCGAACCGCTGCATTTCGATTCCCACGCTTACGCCGCCAGTAAGGGCGCCATCCTGGCGATGACCAAAGCCATGGCCGCTTACTATGCGCCGCATCGCATCCGCGTGAACGCCATCGCGCCCGGCCTGGTTCACACGCCCATGTCGCGCCGCGCGCAGGACGACCCCGAAATCCTGGCGGCCATCCGCCACAAGCAGCCCCTCGCGGAGGACCTGATCCCCGTCGACGACATTGCCCGGGCGTCCGTCTTTCTGATGAGCGACGAAGCCCGCATGATTACCGGCGATACCTTGACGGTAGACGCCGGATGGAGTGTCAGCGCATGACCGAGCGTCCGCTGCGGACCACCGTGATCGGCAGCTACCCCTTCCCGGGCTGGCTGGAATTTGCCTCGTTGCATCTCGACCAGTTCGGCGAAGCCGATCTCGACGAGCTTTACGACGACGCCGTGCTCGCGGCCGTTCACGATCAGACCGCCGCCGGCCTGGACGTCATTACCGATGGCGAGCAGACCCGTTTCGACTTCAACCTCTCCTTCTACGGCAAGCTGGAGGGCATCGATCCGCAACCGCTCTCGCCCCGCCGCTTCGGCCCGCCGGCTCACGATCAACGCGGAAAATACCGGATTCTGGGCGAATTGCGCGCTCCCCAAGGCTTGGGAGCGGTAGCCGAATTCCGCCGTCTGCAAAGGCTCGCGCCGCACGGCCCCGCGCTCAAGGCCAGCGTCCCCGGCCCCTACACGCTGAGCGGACGCCTGACGCCCGGAGGCGCGTACCCCGACCGCTGGGCCGTTACGGAAGCGTTGCTGCCGATGGTCCGCGAGGAGCTGCGGCAATTGGTTGCGGCCGGCTGCGCCGAGATCGCCATCGACGAACCCTCCATGAGCTGCTACGGGTACCGCGAAGATCCCCGCCGGTTTGTGGAGATCTTCAACCGGACGATAGAACCGGTCGAGGGAAGCTGCCGTCTCTCGACGCACCTCTGCTTCGGGAACTACAAAGGCCGCGCCGTCGGCCCCAGGCAGTACGCGCCGCTCTTTCCGGCATTCCTCGGCCTGCACGTGGATGAGATTCACCTCGAAATGGCCAGCCGGGAGTTCGCGGAGCTCGAGTTGATCGGCCCCATCGCCGCTGCGGGAAAAGATGCGTGCGTAGGCATTATCGACGTGAAGAGCTATTACGTCGAAACGCCCGCCGACGTCGCCGCTCGCGTGCGCCGCTGCCTACGGTACGCCGGCCCCGATCGGCTTTCCTTCGCGCCGGACTGCGGACTCAGCCAGACCGCTCGCTGGGCATCGCGGCAAAAGCTGAAGAACATGGTGGAAGGCGTGGCGATCGTCGCCCGGGAATTGGGCCTATGCTGATCCAACCGGCGCTCTCGGGCGAAGCCTTGCTCGCGGATATCCACCAGGCCAACGCTCGCAATGGAAGCTTTCGATTGTGGTGGCTGGGCCAGAGCGGATTCCTCCTCCAATGGGAAGGCCGCCACCTCCTCTTCGATCCGTATCTCTCCGATTCGTTGACCCGCAAATACGCCGCCACGGACAAACCGCACGTCCGCATGACGGAATTGGCGGTCCGTCCGGAGCGGCTCGATTTCATCGACGTAGTCACCTCCAGCCACAATCACACGGACCATCTGGATGCGGAGACGCTCGGGGCCTTGCTGGCCGCCAATCCGAATCTCGTCCTGGCGATTCCCGAAGCCAACCGCGCCTTCGTCGCCGACCGCCTGCGCATCCCCCCATCCCAGCCGCTTGGCCTGGATGACGGCGGCTCGCTCGCGTCGCACGGGTTTGTCATCCAAGGCGTGCCCTCCGCGCATGAAGAAGTAGAGCGCGATGAGGCCGACCGGTGCAAATACCTCGGCTACGTCGTGCAATTCGGCGGCTTCAGCGTCTATCACAGCGGCGATACCATTCGTTACCCCGGCATGGCCGAAAAGCTGCGCCCGTTCGGCGTGGATGTCGCCCTGCTCCCCATCAACGGCCGTGCCCCGGAGCGCCGCGTGCCCGGCAACTTGAGCGGCGCCGAAGCGGCTCTGCTGGCGCATGACATGGGCGCGAAGCTTGTCATCCCGTGCCACTATGAAATGTTCGCTTTTAACACCGCTTCACCGGACGGTTTTGTGTCCGAGTGCAACCGGCTCGGGCAGCTGTATCGCGTCGTGCGGTGCGGCGAGCGCTGGACATCGGAGAGTTCGACATGATTCTGGGAATCGATATCGGTGGTACGCGAATCAAGGCCGGTCTGGTCGATGAGGATGGCGCCCTGCTCAAGTCCGCGGCCGTTCCCACGCCGCCCGCGTTGCCGGAGTTCACCCGCGCGCTCCAGGACCTGGTTCGCGACTGCCTCGGCGGAGGTTCCGTGAACGCCGTGGGGTTCGGCTGCAAGGGCATTGTGAATGCCTCCAACACCAACGTCGATGTGCTTCCAGGAACGCTGCATTATCTCGAAGGACGGAGCCTGGCGGAACTTGTCCGGCCGGCCCTGGGCGCCGACATCCCCATATTCGCGGACAATGACGCCCGCGTGGCGCTAGCCGGTGAAGTCGCCTGGGGCGCGGCTCGCGGCCGGGCTTATGTCGTGATGATCACGCTGGGCACGGGCGTCGGCGGCGCGGTGTTGAGCGAAGGGAGGATTTTGCGCGGCGCCGCGGGAGTCGCCGGACATATCGGTCACGTGGTTGTCGACCCGCGCGGCCCGCTCTGCATTTGCGGCAGCCGTGGGTGCCTGGAAACCTATTTCTCCGCGCGCGCCATCGAATTTGCCGCGCGCGAAGGAGTGGATCGCGGCTGCGTTTCGGCCCTCACCGAAGAGTTCGCCACGCGCTCGGGCGACTTATCCTGCGCCGACGTCTTCCGCGCCGCCGGGCAAGGCGACAGCATGGCGCGCATGATTGTGGATGAGGCCACCTTCGCGCTGGCTGCCGCGCTCTCCGGCGTCCTGCACGTCGTGGACCCCGAAATCCTGATCGTGGGGGGCCAAATCTCGGAAGCCGGCGACGCCCTGCTGCTGCCGCTCGCCGAAGAGATACACCGCAGGACGCGCTGTCTCTTGCATCGCGAAGTCCCGCTCGTACCGCCCCAAGTGCTTGACCGTTCCGGCATCATCGGCGCGGCCGCCATTACCCGTCATCCCCAAAGGTAGAAAAGGGCCATCAGGTACAGCCATATGCCATCCAGAAAATGCCAGTAAATGGCCGTGATGTCGATGGTGGTGCGCTTGGCCGGGCCGAGCCTCAGGCGCAGCGCCTGCACGTCCACGTAAAGCAGCGCCGCGACGCCGCCCAGCAGGTGGAAGGCGTGCGCGGCCGTCAGCACGAAGAAAAATGAGCTGCCCGGGCTGCTGGCCATGTAGATTCCGCGGTTCCACAACTGCCGCCACGCGAACGCCTGTCCCAACAGGAACAGGATGCCGAGGCCGGTGGCCGCGGTCCACCAGAAGTTGAACCGCGAGCGCTCCCCGGCCTTCAGGGCATGCCGGGAACGGTCCAGCACAAAGCTGGAGACCAGGAGGACCACCGTGTTTACCCAAAGGATGGGCAGCCTGGGGGAGCCCGCCCAGTCGTCGGAGAGGCCGCGGCGCGCCACGAATGCCGCCGTGAACGCCGCGAATACCATGGCGGTCGCGGCCACCAGCACGAATAGTCCCGCGAACGCATTCCGCCGGGACGACCCACGCGGCTCCGGACTCCCTCCGCCTCCCCACCCATGCTCAATGGGAGGGGGCGGCGGCCCATGGAGGGCCCCGTGCGTGACCGATACGGGCATACTCATATGGATGCGCCAACTTTCGTCCGGGGAGCCGTAAAATAGAACTTGTGCTGTCCGGTTTCGATCCCCTTGTCGCCGAGTGGTTCGCTACGCGCTTCGGCCAGCCCACCGAGCCTCAATCGCTCGGTTGGCCCGAGATCCGCGCTGGGCGCGACGTCCTGATCTCGGCGCCCACGGGGTCCGGCAAGACGCTGGCGGCGTTCCTCATCGCAATCGACTCCCTGGTGCGGCGCGCGCGCCTGGGGCCGCTGCCGGACCAAACCGAAGTGGTCTACGTCTCGCCGCTCAAAGCGCTGAGCAACGACGTCCACAAGAACCTGGAACAGCCGCTGGCCGAAATTCTAGCCTTGGCTACCAAACGCGGGGTGGCGCTCGCGCCTATCCGCGCGGCTCTGCGCACGGGCGATACGCCGCAGGCCGACCGCCAGCGGATGGCGCGCCAGCGGCCCCATATCCTGGTCACTACGCCGGAATCGCTTTACATTCTGCTGACCGCCGCCGGGCCTCGGCGGATGTTGGCCTCGGCCAGCACCTTGATTGTGGATGAGATCCATGCCGTGGCGGACGACAAGCGTGGCTCGCATCTGGCGCTCACGCTGGCGCGGCTCGACCGCCTGGTGGAGCAGGCCGACGGCGCGCGGCCGCGGCGCATCGGCCTTTCCGCCACGGTGAGCCCCATCGAGGACGTGGCCGCGTTCCTGAGCGACGGCGCCGGCATCGTCAATGTGGGTCATCGCCGCGAAATGGAGATCGCGGTGGAATCGCCGCGCGACGAGCTGGGGCCGGTCGCCAGCACCGAGATGTGGGACGGCATCTACGACCGCCTGGCCGAGCTGATTCGCGAGAACCGCACCACCCTGGTGTTCGTGAATACGCGGCGGATGTCCGAACGCGTGGCGCATCACCTGGGCCAAAGGCTGGGCGAAAACCTGGTGCTGCCTCATCATGGCAGCCTCTCCCGCGCGCTTCGCCTGCAAGCCGAGAGCCGTCTGAAGAACGGCGAGATGCGCGCCGTGGTGGCCACCGCCTCGCTGGAATTGGGAATCGATATCGGCACGGTGGACCTGGTCTGCCAGATCGGTTCGCCGCGTTCCATCGCGGTGGCGCTGCAGCGCATCGGGAGGTCCGGCCACTGGGTGGGCGCGCGGCCCAAAGGGCGGCTGTTCGCCACCACGCGCGACGAGCTGGTGGAATGTGCCGCGCTGGTGCGCGCCATGGGGTGCGGCGAACTGGACCGCTTGACCATCCCCCGGAACGCGCTCGACATCCTGGCGCAGCAGATGGTGGCCGCATGCGCCTGCGAGGATTTCGCGGAAGACGAGCTGTTCGCCTTGATGCGCCGTGCGTGGCCGTACCGCACGTTGGAGCGCCGGGATTTCGATGCGGTGCTCGGGACGCTGTCCGAAGGGATATCGACGGCGCGCGGGCGCACCGGCGCGTATCTCCACCGCGACGCCGTGAACCGGATGGTTCGCGGCCGCCGTGGCGCGCGGCTGACCGCCATCACGTCGGGCGGCGCAATTCCCGATACGTCGCAGTTCCAGGTGGTGGCCGAACCGGAAGGAACCACGGTGGGCATGGTGGATGAAGACTTCGCCTCGGAAAGCATGGCGGGCGATGTGTTCCTGCTGGGGACCACGTCGTGGCGTATCCGCCGCATCGAGGCCGGGCGGGTGCGGGTGGAAGACGCGCACGGCGCCGCCCCGGACATCCCCTTCTGGCGCGGCGAAGCGCCCGGCCGCACCGAAGAGCTTTCCCGCGAAGTAGCGCGCGTGCGCGAGGAGGTGTTCCACCAGGCTGGATCGGCCGTGGAGTTTCTTGAGCGCGAATGCGGCCTGGACCGCCGTGGCGCGGAACAGGCCGCCGAGTACATCCTGGCAGGCCGCGCCGCCCTCGGCGCCATGCCAACGGCGGAGCGCGTGGTTGCGGAGCGATTCTTCGACGAAGCGGGCGGCATGCAGCTTATCGTTCACGCTCCCTTCGGCGCGGGCATCAATCGCGCCTGGGGCCTGGCACTGCGCAAGCGGTTCTGCCGTACGTTCAACTTCGAATTGCAGGCCGCCGCCACCGATAACGGCATCGTCATTTCGCTGGGCGAACAGCACTCGTTCCCCCTGGAAATCGTGTTCGAGTTTCTGCGCCCCGAAACCGTGGAAGGCATCCTGACCCAGGCCCTGCTGGCCGCGCCCATGTTCACTACCCGCTGGCGCTGGAACGCTTCGCGCGCTCTGGCCATCCCGCGATACTCGGGCGGCCGCAAGGTTCCTCCGCCCATCCAGCGCATGCGCGCGGACGACCTGATGGCGGCCGTATTTCCCGATCAAGCCTCCTGTCCCGAAAACCTCGCGGGCGACGTACGCATTCCGGACCACCCCCTGGTGAACGAGACCATTCGAAATTGCCTGTACGAAGCCATGGATTTGAACGGGCTGCGCCACGTGCTGGCGGGCATTCGCGATGGCCGGATCGAGACCGTGGCAGTCGACACGCCCGAGCCCTCGCCCTTTTCGCACGAAATCCTGAACTCAAACCCGTACGCGTATCTGGACGACGCCCCGCTCGAAGAGCGCCGCACGCGCGCCGTGCAGATGCGCCGCACGCTGCCGGCGGATTACGCCGAAGGCGCCGGAGCGCTGGACCCGGAGGCTATCGCGCAGGTATCGGCGGAGGCCTGGCCGCCCATGCGCGATGCGGAGGAGTTGCACGAGGCGCTGTGCGGATTAAGTGTGCTGCCGGTCTTTCCATCGGACCATTTTGCGGCGCTGGCGGCATCGGGACGCGCGGCGGCCTTCAGCGTGGACGGGCGGCAATTCTGGACTGCTGCCGAGCGCAGTGGCCTGGTGCGGCAGGTCTATCCGGAGGCCAGTTTGGAACCGCAAATCACGGCCCCCGCCGGCGGCCGCGCGATTCCAGATGCGCCCGAGCGCTCGGCCGCCGAGATTCTGCGCGGCTGGTTCGAATGTTGTGGTCCCAAGCGCGCCTCGGACCTCGCGCGCGACCTCGCCCTGCCGCCGTACCTGGTAGACGCGGCCTTGGCCCAATTGGAAGCCGAAGGCCAGATTCTGCGCGGCCATTTCAGTAACAGGCCAGACAATGAGCTTGAATGGTGTCACCGCCGTCTTCTATCTCGCATGCACCGCCTCACCATCGGCCGTCTTCGCCGCGAAATCGAGCCCGTAACCACCTCCGGGTTCTATGCCTTTCTCCGCCGGTGGCAGCACCTCTCCGAAGGCGGCCAACTGCACGGCGCCGACGGCACGCTGCAAATCGTGAAGCAGCTTCAGGGCTGCGAATTCCCGGCGGCGTCTTGGGAAACCGAAGTGCTGCCGCGCCGCGTGGCGCGCTACAAGCCGGAGTACCTGGACCAGATCTGTCTCTCCGGCGAGGTGACTTGGGGCCGGCTGTCGCCGCATCCGGCATTCGAGCGCGAGGAGGCGGATCGCCACAGCCGCGTGAGGCCGTCGCGCGTGGCGCCGCTCGCCTTGTTCCTGCGTGAGGATGCGTCCTGGCTGCTGGCCGGTCCGCACGCGCCGCCGACGGACGCTCTCTCGCACCCGGCGCGCGAGGCGCTGGCCGCACTCGAATCGAGCGGGGCCTGTTTCTTCGCGGACCTGACGCGCGCCACCGGCCGGCTTCCGAGCGAAATCGAAGACGCCCTCTGGGAATTGGTGGCGGCGGGCCTGGTGACCGCGGACAGCTTTGAGAACCTGCGCGCGCTGCTCGATCCCAAGCGGCGCGCCGGGCAAGGACGGGGCCGATCGTCCCGCCCGCGCCACGCGCCCGGAAGATGGGCTCTGCTTGTTCGCGCGCCCGGCGAACGTCCGGCCGCGGGGCGCGCCGAAGCCTTCGCGCGACAGTTGCTGCTGCGCTGGGGCGTGGTATTTCGCGATGCGGCCGCGCGTGAGCCAGTGGCGCCCGCGTGGCGCGATCTGCTGGTGGCGCTGCGCCGCATGGAATCGCGCGGCGAAGTTCGCGGCGGCCGGTTCGTCGCCGCTTTCATCGGCGAGCAGTTCGCCCTGCCCGAAGCGCTGGACCTGCTGCGCGCCATCCGCCGGACTGGCGAAACCGCCGATGCGCCCGAGGGACCGGGCCCGTGGTCGGCGTTATCGACGCGAACCCTGCAGGCTGGGGCATAGGGTGTACAGGCCCGTGCTACATTGGGAAAATCGAAACCGATTCCACGGCGGGTGAGAAATTCCAGAAGCTAGTCGCGCTGATGGCGCGGCTGCGCGCTCCCGGAGGCTGCCCTTGGGACCGCGAGCAAACCTTCGACTCCATCAAGCCTTACACCTTGGAGGAGACCTATGAGGTTCTCGACGCCATCGACCGCCGCGATTGGAAGGATCTGGCCGAGGAGCTTGGCGATTTCGTGTTGCAGGCCGTCTTCCATGCCCAGATGGCCGCTGAACAGGGGCTGTTCTCCATCGGTGACGCGCTCGACGCCATCAACGCCAAGCTGATTCGCCGCCATCCACACGTTTTCGGCGAACGCTCCGCGGATACGCCCAACGATGTCCTGCGCATCTGGGGTGAAGCCAAAGCCGCGGAGAAGGCCGAGAAGGGAACCGCCGCCGCCGGGCTGCTCGACGGCGTCCCGCGCGCCCTGCCCGCGCTGGTGGAAGCGCAGCAGATTACCTCGCGTGCGGCGCGCGCCGGTTTCGATTGGGAGAATCCCGATCAGGTTCTCGAGAAGCTTCACGAAGAGCTCGCCGAATTCGACCAGGCCCGGCGCAATGCGTCGCCGCCCGAGTTGGAAGACGAGCTGGGCGACCTGCTGTTCGTGCTGGTGAACCTGGCGCGCTTCGTCAAGGTGGATCCGGAGCAGGCCCTGCGGCGGACCAACGCCAAATTCCGCGACCGCTTCGGCTACATCGAACGCAAGCTGGCCGAGCGCGGCCGGAAGATCGAAGCCTCCAACATGGACGAGCTGGAAGCGCTGTGGCAGGAAGCCAAACGGTAATCTATGACGCAGGCCCCTAGCAGCCTTGCCGGGCGAGTCGTCCTGGTCACCGGCGCCGCCAGGCGCATTGGCCGCGGCATCGCCCTGCGCCTGGCCGAAGAAGGCGCGAGCGTGGCCATCCACTACAACCGCTCGGAGGCCGAGGCCCTACGCACCGCGGCGGAGTGTGGCGGCGCGGCATTCCGCGCAAACCTGGAGAGCGTACCCGAAATCGTCCGTATGTTCGCGGAAGTCGAGAGCCGCCTCGGCCGCCTGGACGGCCTGGTGAACAACGCCGCCCGCTTCACGCGTTTCGACCCGCTCGACATCACGGAGCAAGATTGGGACTTCATCCATTCCGTGAACCTGAAGGCGGTTTTCTTCTGTTGCCAGAACGCCGCGCGCCTGATGAAGAAGACCGGCGGCGGGCGCATCGTCAACATCAGCTCGCTGGGCGGCATCCGCCCGTGGGCCGAGCACGCGCACTACTGCGCCTCGAAAGCCGGCGTCATCATGCTGACGCGCGCCCTGGCGAAAGCCTTCGCGCCGGAAATCACGGTGAACTCCGTGGCCCCCGGCGTGATCCCGTTCGAAGATATCGACGAGCGCGGCAAGCGCATGATCGCCGCCACCCCCGCCGGCCGCGGCGGCACGCCCGCCGAAGTGGCCGACGCGGTAGTGTTCTTCCTGAAAGCCTCTAACTTCGTGACCGGCCAGATTCTGGCCGTAGACGGCGGCCTGAGCCAGAAGTAGGGCCTACTCCTGCGCCGGAAACCCCGCCACCGCGGCAGGCTCAAGTTGGTGCAAATCGAGCGCCACAATCTCGTTTCGACCAGCGCGGAGCCACGGGGCGGGGCAGTACAAGCGCTTCTGCGGACCGAGGTCCCAGTAGCGGCCCAGGTTGTGACCGTTCACCCAAACCAGCCCTTTGCGATACCCCGAAAGATCGAAGAACGTGTCGGCGGGTTCGGACAGGTCGAACGATCCGCGGAAGAAGATTCCGGGCCGCTCGTCCACCTTGCCTTCGGGCAGCCGCGCGATGAAGTCGTCGTCGAGGGGCAGCGGGTAAACGCGCCAATTCATGAGGGTCATGCCGCCGAGAGTCACGCGGTCGGTGATGCCCTTGCGGTCGATCATGGACTGCGCGAAGTTGAGGCGCCCCATGGCCTCCACCAGGATCGTAAGCACGGGCTTGGCATTCTGGGTTCGGGGCAGCGCGATGCTCTGTTCTCCCGCGCGCCGGTCCAGCTTGCCGATATAATGGCCGTCCACGAATACGGTGGCGTAGTCGTGCATCTCCGTAACTAACAGCGTGCCGCTTTTCTGGCCGATCAGGGTGGTTTCGTAAACCATCAACCCGTGACCTTGGCCGAAACTTTCCATGGGGCGCGGCTGCACCACCGCGATGGGCGCAGGCAAATTCCCCCAGATCGATGCGTAGGGCCGCATGGCGACCGGCGGAATAGCTATCGCTGGGATGGCCGCGGGAATCTCGGGCAAGGCCGCGCCTCCGGCCTGGTAACGCCCGAGCAGCGTGCGCAGGGCTTGGTATTTCGCCGTCGCGCGGCCTTGCTCGTCGATGGGCGCGTCGTAATCGTAGCTGGTGATGTCCGGCTCGTAGCCTTTGCCGCCCGAGTTGGCCCCTGCCGTGAATCCGAAGTTGGTCCCGCCGTGGACCACGTAGAGGTTGAAGGACCGATGGTTGTCGAGCAGCGTCTGCACTTGTTTGAGCAAGGGGCCGGTATCGGGACGCTGCCACTTCTCTCCCCAATGGGTGAGCCAACCCGGGTAAATCTCGCTGGCGAAGACCGGCACGCCCGGGTTGATGCGGCGGGCGAGATCGAACTGCGCGTTGCTCGTCCCCGGATCGAGACCCACCGCCGCGCCCGGAAGCGATCCGGCCTCCAGCATGGCCGTGGTTGCCCCGTCGGCGGTGTAGAACGGCATGTGGATGCCGGCTTCCTGCCAGACTTTGCGGAGCCGCTCCAGATAATTCCGGTCGTTGCCATAGCTGCCGTATTCGTTCTCGATCTGAACCATCAGAATCGGCCCACCCTCGCTCGCTTGTAGCGGCTTTACTACGCGCGCCAGGGCGCGTATGTACCGTTCCGCCGCCGCCATATATCTGGGATCGAGACAGCGGATCTTCAAGTCGGGGATGCGCAACAGGTACGGCGGCAGACCGCCGAACTCCCACTCCGCGCACACGTACGGACCGGGGCGCAGCAGAACCCAGAGGCCCTCCTCCTGGCAGATCCGCATGAACCGCGCGATATCGTGGTTGCCGGAGGTGAAGTCGAAACGCCCCTCCGTGGTCTCGTGGTAATTCCAGAACACGTAGACCGCGATTGTGTTACACCCCATCGCCTTGGCCATAAGGATTCGCTGGCGCCAGTAGGCATCCGGAATTCGCGCGGGGTGCATTTCCCCGCTGATGATCTGAAACGGCTTTCCATCCAGCAGGAAATCGTCGCCCGCCAGCGCAAAGGTGTGCCGCTCCGCGGCCCCCAGACATCCTGCGCTTGCCAGCAGCAGGAGCGAAGAGAAGATAGCGCGATACATTGCATTCCAGGATAGCGCCTGCGCGCGGCCTGCACCGATTCGACGGATGTTATGATTGTCGCGAAGAGACCATATGAAATTCGCCGTCCTCGGACTCGGCTTCATGGGCAGCACGCACTTGAAGGCGTTGCGCGCTATTCCCGGCGTCGAAGTGACCTCGGTTTGCAGCCTGGACGAGCGGGCGCTCACCGGGGACCTTTCCGGCATACAAGGCAACATCGGAGGTCCCGGCGAACGCCTGGATTTTTCGGCGGTCAAAAAGTACCGCGACCCCGGACCGCCGTTGGCCGATCCCGAGATCGATGCCGTGGACATCTGCCTTCCCACCAATCTCCACGCCGCCATCGCCATCGAAGCGTTGCGCGCGGGCAAGCATGTTCTGGTGGAGAAGCCCATGGCTCTCGATGGCGCGGCCGCCGATGCCATGGCGGCCGAGGCCGAAAAACAGGATCGCATTCTCATGACCGCCCAGGTGGTCCGCTTCAATCCCGCGTACGCCGCCTTGCGCAATGCGGTGCGGAGCGGGGAATTGGGCGTGGTGCGCTCGGCGGCGTTTCGCAGGCGATGCGCGGCCCCGGCTTGGGGCGGCTGGCTGATGGATGCCGCACAGAGCGGCGGCGGGGTTTTCGACCTGCTGATCCACGACGTCGATTTTTGCCTGCACCTTCTCGGGAAGCCCGAAGCCGTTCTGGCGACGGGCTACGCGAATCTGGCTGCGGGGATCGACTACGTCAATGCCCAGTTGTTTTATCCGCAAGGCGTGGCGACCATCGCCGGCGGCTGGCATCACCCCAAGTCGTACCCGTTTTCCGCCGATTACAGCGTGGTGGCGGACCGCGGCACGGTTGAGCACAATGCGGCCACGCCGGCGCCGATGGTTTACGGAGAAGATGGGAACTCCCGCGCGCTGCCCCTGTCGGGCGGAGATGGATACGCCGCCGAAGTCCAGTACTTCGTCGAATGCTGCCGCGCGGGACGCAAGCCCGAATTCTGCCCGCCCGCCGAATCGGCGGATGCGGTGAAAACGATGCGCCTCATCGAGGAGGCGCGCGCCAGGAATGGAGAGAAAATCGAATGCAGGATCTGAAGCCGTTGGAACCGGGAGTGATGTTTTGGGCCGAGCGCGACGACTTGGCTGAGATTAAGTCCCTGGGCGTGCGATGCGGCCAGTTGGGCTTTTCAGGATCGGCAGCGTTGACCGAAAGCACCGCCGCCCGGTGGGTCGCGGACCTCCGCCGCGAGGACTTCACGCTGGCAACCGTGTTCGCCGCATACAACGGCGAAAGCTACGCGGACATCCCGACAGTGGCGCGTACGGTGGGGTTCGTTCCGCCGGAAACCCGCCAGGAGCGCGAGCGGCGCACCAAGGACTTGAGCGATTTCGCCGCGCGGCTCGGCGTGGGGAGCGTCGCAACTCACATCGGCTGCGTGCCGGAAGACTCCGCCCATCCCGATTATGTCGCCGTATGCGAGATGGTACGGCGCGTCTGCGATCACGCCGCGGGGCATTCCCAGACGTTCGCGCTCGAGACCGGCCAGGAACACGCCGGTGTTCTGTTGCAGTTCTTCCGGGACGTGGACCGGCCGAATTTGCGGATCAATTTCGATCCCGCAAACATGATCCTCTACGGAACCGGGGATCCCATCGACGCATTGCGCACGCTCGCGCCGCACGTGGTCTCGGTCCACTGCAAGGATGGCGACTGGCCGCCCAAAGGCGTGCCGGGCGCTCTGGGGACGGAGCGGCCGCTAGGGTCGGGATCGGTCGGGATAGAGCGTTTTGTCGCGACCCTCAGGGACATCGGTTTCCGCGGTTCGCTCAATGTGGAGCGTGAAGTGGAGAGCCAGCAGGAGCGATTGAGCGACATTCGCAAGGCCGTTCAGCTTCTGAAACGGCTGGCAGCCAGCTAATTGGCTGTCGGCGCCTTTTCCATTTGATCGACCACCAGCACCTCCAACGGCGCCTTGCGCGGCTCCAATTTAAGCCCCAGCGTCTCCATGGAAGAGAAGAGCGACTCGTCCGACGCCCCATTGAGGTATTTCAATGCTTCGGGTGGCAGCGACACGCCCGCCGCGATGGCCGAGCGGATGGTCATGGCGAGGTAGTCCTCCGGCGTGAATTGGAGCGTCGGATCGTACTTCCCCGGAAGGCCCGTCATGTCCACCACCGGACGGTCAACGTAGCGCGACAGCGAATCGGCCAAAACCGCCATCGTGAGCTTCTTGCCTTCGAACCGGTTGTTCGCAAACGTGTAAGAGGAGCCGCCTCCATAGTTGATGGAAACGCCGGCGCGGCTGCCGCTGGCTGTTACGTTGATGGGCGCCGCGCCTGAGGCTGCGCTATCGGCGGCGGGATCGGGCGGCGACTCCTTGATTTTCAGCCCGCCCTTCCCCACTATGATCGCGTAGGCCGGCAAGTCCCGCGTCTCGCGGTGCGTTTTCATGCCGAACCTGTCCGCGAGCAGCGTTTGCAGCATTTCCGGAACCTGTTCGCGCTTGGCCCCGGCCGGCAGTTTGGCGCTGACATCGAACCTTTCCGAAGCCAGCCAATCCGGTCCCACCACCTGGTATTCCTTCACGCGGTACGCCGCCCGGATGTACTCCGTCAACGAGAGGTTCGCGCAATGGACCTGCGCGCCGTCGATCTGCACGCCGACGTTGACTTGCCCCGCGTTAGCTTGCGCCGCGGTGGATAAAGACGACGAGTTGATCGACGCCACCTCGAATTCAAGCCGCCACGGCGGAGTTTGGCTGAAAACCGCCACGGACCCAAGAGCAGCGAGAACTACCCAGCGAATGACCCTCATATCCTTTAACTATACGATCCCGCGAGCGAAAGGTTCCTGGGCCGGGTCATGATATAGTCTTGAAACAGACTGTCGATCCAACCGTTATGAAAACCGATAGAAGAATCTTGTCGATTTGCATCCCGCCGCTCTGGTTGGCGCTGCTGGCGATGGCAGCCGGCGCGCAAGACAACCCTCCACACGCAACCGAGGCTCCCCACGTGGCGCTGCCTCCGACGCCGGCCCCGCTCGGCGTGCCGAAGCCAGGGCCGGCGACCGGCGCGCCGTACGCCCCCACGCCCATCCTGCAAGGCGGCGTGGTGCTCACTCTCTATCCGGACGGCTCGCCTTACCTCAAGCTGGATAGGATCCACGAGGCCGAGCAATACAATATGAGCCAGGACGTGCCGGGGCGCATCAACAGCATCGTCAACATCCACAACCCCT
>OBLW0100000917.1_pt1 | contig 25364 bp, 27 predicted proteins | sample 1520161 | NCBI WGS metagenome assembly OBLW01 (sample SAMEA3539309, study PRJEB22396) | soil metagenome | biome: tundra; feature: field; material: soil | place: USA | collected 2010-05 | depth 0.15 m | reverse complement strand
GTCTCCTCCGGCAGTTCCAGTCCGCGCGCGCGCGCGCGCAGCCGTAGAGCCTCACGCTGCTCGCCTTCGTCCAGCGGCCGCAGCGGCAACAATGTCGCGGCCGCAAAGCGCGAGGCGAGATCCGGCAGCGCGAAGTGCAGCAACAGCGGCGGCTCGACCGCCGCGGCGATCAGCGCCGCGCCGCGCTCCTGCGCCTCGCGGTACAGACCAAACAGCCGCTGCTCCCAGGCGCGTTCGCCGGCAACGAGCGCGAGATCATCGAGTGCGAGCACGCGTGCGGCCTGCCAGCCCTCGAGCGTCTCGAGGCCAAGCGAGCGCAGTTGGCCGAGCGGCAGATAGGCCACGTTAACTCCGCGGCGTTGCGCAAGCGCGCAAACTGCCTGCAGCAGGTGGCTCTTGCCGACGCCGGCAGGTCCGCAGATCCAGCTGACTTCGACGCCGACGCCGACGCCTTGCGCGATCGCCCGCAAGTGTTCGACGGCCTCGAGATTCGGCCCGGGCACGAAGCTCTCGAACACGGCTCGCTCGCGCAGCCGCATGGCCAGTGGCAGCTGCTGCATCACCATGCGATTCGCTGCCCTGGCGCAGGGCGCCTCAAGCGCGCGCGACCTCGAGTGCGCGGCTCGTGAACTCGCGTGCGTACAGAAAGCCGCTGATCAACAACGTAGCGTAGGTCAGACACTCAAGGGCAAAGAGGATGCTCGGCGGTGGCAGCTGGAAGCCTGCGTTCGCGACCACGGCCAGCACGTACAACAGCTGTAACAGCGTGTTGATCTTGCTGCTGATCATGGGACGGCCATTGAGCGGACCCCAGCCGATACGGTAGATCAGCGCACCAAACCCGATCATGACATCACGCGCGACCGCGACGATGGTGAGCGGGCGCGGGATCAGCCCGTACCAGGTCGCAACCAGAAACACCGCGATCAGCAACAGCTTGTCGCCGAGCGGATCGAGGACTTTGCCGAGTTCTGAAGTCCAATGGTAGCGCTTGGCCAGAAAGCCATCGAGGCCATCGCTGAACGCCGCAGTGAATAACAACAGCAGCGTGCGCGGGTAGGCGCCCTGCTCGAGCGAGGCGACGATCGGCCAGATCAGCGCGATGCGCAGCAGGGAGATCAGATTCGGCAGGTGGCGCATGCGATGCGTTCACAGTCCGGCTTGGTAGCGGTATTGCAGTGCGCCATCGCCGTTCGCGCCGGTTGGGCGCAGGCGGTCACCGGATAACGCGCGCGCCAGACCTGCGGCACCGCCGCGAGCCTTGAGGTGCAAGGTGAGCTGATCGGCATCGACCGCCCGGACCGTGACTTCGCTGACCCCAGGGGCTGTGCTGACCGAGCCGAGCACCGCGCTAAAGCCGGGCAGGTCGAGGACGCCGGCAATACGGCAGTCGAACTCAGTCAACGGCGCGCCATCGAGTTCGCGGGCGGCGTGTACCAGCTCATCGGTGGCCCCATCGATTGCAGCCACCGCGCCACCGACCCAATGACCCTCCGCGATCGGCGCCACCAGCGTCCATTGCAGTACTTGGGGATCGGAAGGCGAGGATTGCGCCAGCAAGGCCGCCCCCGCGCCGGCTCGCCGCGCGGCGGCCAGCACGGCGGCCGAGCCCGCATTGGCACTGTTGGGGCTGACCGCGCCCGGGCTGTCGGCCGACACCAGTGCGATCGGCAAGCCGCGCACTTGCGCCGCGGCGTTCAGCTGCGCGCGCAGATCATCCGTTGCGGCGCCGCCCAGTGCCGGCAGCACCACCCACACCAGCGGTCGATCCGGATCCCACACGCTGCGGCCGGCGGCCGCGACCGCGGCCCGCAGCGCCGGTCCGTCGAAGATCACCTGAGTCGCGCCGCGCGTAGTGTTGCGCTCGAGTTGCACGTAGCGCTTGGCATCCCCGATCACGCCGGCAAGCGCAGGATCGTCGGCCGCCTGGCGCGAACCCACGAGCCGCACCAGGACTTCGCGCATCGCCAGCTGCGCCGAGCGTTGTGGATCGGCATCCGGCACGACGGCGGCAAATAGTGAGGGCAGCGGCGCGGCACTCACGGCCGCCGCCCAAGTGCTCACCAGCAGCGGCCAGGACAGAAAAAATTCGCGCGCGCGATGCATGTTTCGTCGGCCTCCCTCGGCTACTATAACGTGCTCAACAGCCCGCTGCGCACGCGGCGGCAAGTGTTCCGGGCCAGCCCTCATGAGCAAGCCGCACAGCTATACCTACCGTGATGCCGGTGTCGATATCGATGCGGGCAATGCACTGGTCGAGCGCATCAAGCCGCTCGTGGCACGCACCATGCGCCCGGAAGTGTTGGCGGGCATCGGCGGCTTTGGCGCCATGGTCGAATTGCCGCTCGATCGCTATCGCCGGCCAGTGCTGGTATCGGGCACCGATGGGGTCGGCACCAAGCTCAAGCTCGCCATCGAGACCGGCTGCCACGACACGATCGGCATCGATCTGGTCGCGATGTGCGCGAACGACGTTATCGTGCAGGGCGCTGAGCCGCTGTTTTTTTTGGACTACTATGCGACCGGACGCCTGAACGTCGACGTCGCGGCCCGCGTGATCGAAGGCATCGTTGAGGGCTGCACACAGGCCGGCGCAGCGTTGGTCGGCGGCGAGACTGCCGAGATGCCTGGCATGTACGGCAGCGACGACTACGATCTCGCAGGCTTTTGCGTCGGAGTGGTCGAAAAGGACGCGATCATCGATGGTGCTCGCGTCGAGCCCGGCGATGCGGTCATCGGCCTCGCCTCCTCCGGGCCGCATTCCAACGGCTATTCGCTGATACGCAAACTGATCGCGCTCGCCGGCGCCACGAGCGCCACCGAACTGGCTGGGCGGCCGCTGCTCGAGCAGTTGCTGATGCCGACGCGTATTTATGTCAAATCACTGCTGGCCTTAATGCGCGAACTGCCCGTGCACGGGCTGGCCCACATCACCGGCGGGGGCCTGACCGACAACATTCCGCGCGTGCTGCGCACCGGTCTGGAAGTCGTACTACAACGACGGGCCTGGCCGCGGCCAGCGGTGTTCGAATGGCTGGCGCGAACCGGACGCATCGAGGACGCGGAGATGCATCGCACTTTCAACTGCGGCATCGGCATGATCGCAATCGTGGCGAGCGGACGCGCCGATGAGGCCCTGCGGCTGCTCGCGCACCACGGCGAGACCGCGCTGCTGCTCGGCGAGGTGCGACGCGGTAACCGTGGCGTCGTGATTGAAAGCGATCACTGATCCATGAACACCCACGGCAAGCTCAAGCTCGCCGTACTGATATCCGGACGAGGCAGCAACATGGCCGCCATCGCGCGCGCCGGTCTGGATGGACAGCTCGCCGCGGAACTCGTGCTCGTTATCAGCGATCGCGGCGATGCCGCTGGCATCCCCGCCGCCAGCGCCTTGGGGCTGGCCACTGCCGTGATCGAGGCCAGAGGATACGAAGGTCGCGCGGTCTTTGAAGCCGCGCTGGGCGAGGCCATCGACCGCAGCGGTGCCGAACTGCTCGTGCTCGCGGGCTTCATGCGCATCCTGTCTGCGGCGTTTGTGCAGCGCTACGCCGGTCGTCTACTCAACATTCATCCCTCGCTGCTGCCCAAATACAAAGGCCTGCATACGCACCGCCGGGTTCTGCAAGCCGGTGAGCGCGAGCACGGGGCCAGCGTGCATTTCGTGACCGACGAGCTCGATGGCGGGCCGGTCATCTGCCAGGCGCGGGTAGCGGTCCAGGCCGACGACACCGAACAAAGCCTGGCCGCGCGCGTGGTGTTGCAGGAGCATAGGATCTATCCGATGGTGATCGGGCTGATCGCTGCTGGCCGCCTGAAGCTCCAAGGCGCCACGATTGTGCTGGATGGACAGGCGCTGAACGCACCCATCGTCGAGGACGAACAGCATGCTCAAAGGCCCGTTAACGCCGGCGCTCATGCCTAGCCACGCCAGCCGCCTCGCACGCGCCGCTAGGCGGCTCGCCCCGTGGCTGCTGTGCGTGATCGCCTCGCTGAGCCACGCCTTGCCGGCGGCGGCCGGCACGCTCGCGCCTTTTCAAGCCTCTTACACCTGGATCTGGCACGGCGCGGCCATCGCCGTCTCCACGCTCAAGCTCGAGCAGCGCCAGGGCGAAACCTGGGTCTACAGTTCGAACAGCGAGCCGCGCGGCTTGGGTAACCTGTATCCGCTGCGGCCCAAGTTACAGAGTGTGTTGCGCGTGACCGAGCAGGGCGTGCAACCGCTGAGCTACCACGCCACCGACGGCACGTCCGCGAACGAGCGCGGGGCCGACGTGACCTTCGATTGGGATGCGGGCCACGCCAGCGGCGTGTATGAGGGCGTGAAAGTGGATCTACCGCTCAAGAGTGGGGTACAGGACGATCTGTCGATACAGATTGCGCTGTTGTTCGCGCTGCGTCAGGGTCAAGTGCCGGCTAACCTGTCGATGATCGACAAAAATTCCTTGCGCGACTACAGCTACCGGCGCGAAGGCACGGAGACGATCGCCACCAAGCTGGGGCGCATCGAAACGGTGGTCTATGCGAGCCATCATGAGGGCTCACCACGCGTCACACGCTTCTGGTGTGCGCCCGCGAAAGGCTATGTGCCCGTGCGCGTCGAGCAAAAGCGCCTCGACAGCGTCGAGTGGACCATGGAGATCGAAACACTCAAGGGCGATTAGGCGGAGCGCCTGCATGAAGTCGCATTTCCAGCTGCTTGCTGCTTATAACACCTGGGTCAATGAGCGCTTGTATCAGGCAGTCGCCACACTGCCGGATCGGGACTACCGCGCCGACCACGGCGCCTTCTTTGCATCGCTCCACGGCACGCTTAATCATCTGCTGCTCGCCGATCGGATCTGGATGCAACGATCACATACCGCAGCACGCGCAGCCCGGCGCTGATCGAGCAGTACCGCGCGCCGCTCAGCCCCTCTTAGGCCTTTGGCAGCGTGACGCCGCGCTGGCCCTGATACTTGCCGCCGCGGTCGGCGTATGAGGTCGCGCAAACTTCATCGGACTCGAAGAACAGCATCTGCGCGACGCCCTCGTTGGCGTAGATCTTCGCGGGCAAGGGCGTGGTGTTGGAGAACTCGAGCGTCACGTGCCCTTCCCACTCGGGCTCGAGCGGCGTCACATTCACTATTATTCCGCAGCGCGCATAAGTCGATTTTCCGAGACACACCGTCAGCACATTGCGCGGTATTCGGAAATATTCCACCGTGCGGGCCAACGCGAAGGAATTGGGAGGAATGATGCACACATCCGCCGAGACGTCGACGAAGCTTTTCTCGTCGAAGCGCTTCGGATCGACGATGGTCGAGTTGATGTTGGTGAAGATCTTGAATTCGCGGGCACAGCGCACGTCATAGCCGTAGCTCGAGGTGCCGTACGAGACGATGCGCCCGGCAGCGTTTTGCCGCACCTGTTCGGGCTCGAAAGGCTCGATCAGTCCGTGCTGCTGTGCCATGCGCCGGATCCAGTTATCCGATTTGATACTCATCGATTCGCGGCCGGTGCAGTGGTCATTAGCTGTCTTCGATCACGATCTTTGGGAACAATGCACTGCGATCACGGGCGCGGCGCGACAGCACCGCAGCGGCCCGCCTGGCGGCGTCGATATAGGCTTGCGCAGCCGGGCTATCCGGCTCGGCGACGACCGTGGGTCGCCCGCCATCCGCCTGCTCGCGAATGCGCGTATCGAGCGGCAGCTCTCCGAGCAGCGCGACGCCGTGCTCGGCGGCCAGACGCGCCCCGCCGCCGGCGCCGAAGATGTGATCGACGTGGCCACAGTGACTGCAGACGTGCACGCTCATGTTCTCGACGATGCCGATCACCGGCACCGACACCTTCTCGAACATCGCCAGCCCCTTGCGCGCATCGGCCAGTGCAATATCCTGCGGCGTGGTGACGATAATGGCGCCGGACACCGGCACATGCTGCGCCAACGTGAGCTGAATGTCGCCGGTGCCGGGGGGCATGTCGACCACGAGGTAGTCGAGGTCGCCCCATTCGGTGTCCGTGAGCATCTGCGTGAGTGCGTGTGTGACCATCGGTCCACGCCACACCACGGCTTGGGCCGGGTCGACCAGAAAGCCAATCGACATCGCGACCAGACCATGTGCCCGCAGAGGGAGGATGAGCTTGCCGTCAGGGGAGCTCGGATGCTGCCCCGTAAGGCCGAGCATGAGGGGCTGACTGGGACCGTAAATGTCGGCATCGAGGATTCCGACCTGGGCGCCGCCGGCCGCCCACGCCAGCGCGAGGTTGACGGCGACAGTGGATTTGCCAACTCCGCCCTTGCCGCTGGCCACCGCGACGATATTCTTGACGCCGGCGAGCGGCTTGAGGTTGCGCTGTACGGCATGTGGCAGGATCGCGCTGCTCAGCTCCAGAGTCAGCGGAACAGCGACGTCGAGTGCGCGCAGGTGTGCCTGCAGCGCCAATTGCAGGGAGTGGCTATAACCAAGTGTCGGAAAGCCCAGTTCAATTCGGACCAGCAGCGCGTTTTGCGCGAATTCGACAGCGCGCAAGGCCCCAGCTTGCGCCAGAGTCTGCTGCAGATAAGGCTCGACAAAGCTTTCAACGGCCGCACGAACGCTGGCCTCGGTAATCGGCATGTGCTCTTTTCCTGCAGGCGGCAAGTACGGCGGTGAACCGCAGCAAACATGGCATAATCCACGCTTGCTTGAAGTCTCCTGGCCACCAGAAAATATGGGCGAACGGCTGGGTCAGCGGCCCACATTACAATATTAACACGGCGGAATGAGTTTTTTCACCAACCTGCGCGCCGATCGACTGATCGTACAGATCAAGTCGACCAACGATCTGATGAGCCCCGAGACGCAAAAGGCTATCGGCAAGCTCAAGGACATCGGGCCCGGCGCAATCGAGGCCGTGATCGCCGCGCTGCCGGAAGCGGACAAGCAGGCGACGGTCGCCTTCGTCGACGTGCTTGCGACGCTTGCCAACGCCAAGACTTTCCCGCAATACGCCCAGGCGATGGTCCAGGGCGGTCCCCGCGCGATCGCCGGTATCGCCTGGGCCTTGACCAGCAGCCGCGGCTATCCGCCGCACCTGCTGCTCGACGCGCTGTCGACGCCGGGCATCGCCAAGTCGGCGCTGCTGGATGTGATCAACGGCCAGCGCCAGCGCTTCTCCGTTCGCGAGCTGCTGACCGCGGCCTATGCGCAGGAGCCGAACGAAAAGGCTGCGCTGTTTCGCATCATCGCTGAAGCGGCCGACGAGGCGGCGCTGCCGGAACTGCTGGGACGGCTGCAGGGCAAGGATCCTATCGCGCGGCTGCACATCATCAATATTTTGGCGCGCTTCAATAAACCTGAAGTACAGCGCGCGCTGCAGACGCAGATAGCGGACAACAACAAGATGATCCGCACTGCCGCGCTCGCGGCGCTATCCAAAATGGATGGGCCGATCGACGTTGCGCGCATCTGCGCACTGTTGCGTGATCCTGAAATCGAGGTGCAGAACCGCGCGGTCGAGCTGCTGCAACGTGCGCGCGATCCCGAAACCATCCGCCACCTCGTGCCGGTGCTCAAGGACGAGTCTGAGCAGGCGCGGCGTTGCGCGGTCGAGGTCCTGAACGAGGTTGGCGATGCGCGCTCGGTGAAGTATCTGCTGCAAGCCCTGAAAGACGACGACTGGTGGGTACGCAGCCGCGCCGGCGATGCCCTCGGCAAGATCGGTGGGCCCAAGGTCATCGATGCGGTGCTCGAACTGGTGCGCGATCGCGACGAGGACATCCGCCGCGCCGCGGTCGAGATCCTGAATCAGACCAAGGACGAGCGCGCGATCAATCACCTGATCGAAGCCACCAAGGACGCCGATTGGTGGGTCAGTGAACGTGCGGTCGATGCGCTGGCGGAAATCGGCAGCAAGCGTGCCGTGCCGCGCATGTACGAGATGCTGCGCGCAGGCCACGCGCGTGCGGTGCCGGTCGTGGTGCGCGCGATTGGCAAGCTCGGCGACTCGAAGTCGGTGAATCTGCTGCTGCCGCTGCTCGCGCGCAACGAGAAGGAAATTCGCGTCGAGGTGATCCAGGCCCTGGCGCGCCTGTCCGACGAGCAGCAGGCCGATCAGATCCGCGTGCAATTGCAGGGCCAATCCGGTAATGCCGATGCGACCGTTGCGCGCGCGGCGGTGCGCGCCCTGACCGAGCTGGAGGTGCGCTTTTCGGCCGGCGTCGGCGCCCTTACGGCGCAGACGCAGGTCGGCACCACGCGTCCAGGCCGCACCGGCGTGCGGCCGGTCGAGCCGCCGCGCACACTGTTGATCCCCGAGCGCGAAGTGGCGAAGGTGGTGCAGCAGGTGGCCAATGCCGGCGGCGCCCGCCTCGACATCTCCACGCTCACTCCGGGCGATGTGATCGAGGGCCGCTACAAATACATCGAGCGCATCGGCCGCGGCGCATTCGGCACGGTGCTGCTGATGGAAGACACCGTGGTCGAGGAACGTCTGATCCTGAAGTTCCTGAACCCGAATGTCGCCGAAGATGAGGAGATCATGAAGCGGTTCGTGCACGAGCTGCGCTACTCGCGCAAGATCACGCACCGCAACGTCATTCGCATCTACGACTTCCTGTACATCCAGGGCAATTACGCCATTTCGATGGAGTACTTCAAGTCGCACACGCTGGGCTCGGAAATCATCAACGAGAAGCCATTGGCGCAGAAGCGTGCACTGCAGTTCGGCATCGATATCGCCACCGGCATGGCGGTCGCCCACCAGGTAGGTATCGTGCATCGCGATCTCAAGCCGGCGAATGTGCTCATCAATGACGAGGCGCTGCTCAAGATCGTGGATTTCGGAGTCGCTGCCGCCCAACGCGAGGGCGATACCCAGCTGACCAAGACCGGTTACGTCATTGGCTCACCCAAATACATGGCACCCGAACAGATCCTCGGCCGCAAGGTCGACGAGCGCGCGGATGTCTATGCCCTGGGCGTCATGCTGTACGAAATGCTGACCGGTGTTCCGCCCTATTCGCGAGGCGATCACATGGCCGTGATGTATCAGCACGTGCAGGGCAAAGCGCGCGCACCCCAGGAGATCAATGCCCAGCTGTCCGCCAACCTGGCCGAGATTGTGGTCAAGGCCATGGCGGTCGACAAGACCAAGCGCTTCCAGACCATGGACGAATTCCGAGGCGCTCTGGAGCGTTTTCTGTAATCCTGCCGCCCCGGGCGGGATCGCCCCCGGACCCCCGGACCGGCGGGATTGGGCCCCGCGGTTGCCAAACTCCGTGCACTGGGTCAAATTTCGCGCTGCAAGGCGTTGATCCGGCTTGAGCGTTTGGGTTAAACATCGGCAAGTTGGACTGTCCCGCCAGGGAAGCCGCTAGGGAAAAATACAGTGGCACGTATCGACGCGTTCCTGAAACTTGGCACGCAGCAGGGCTGCTCGGATATCCATCTTGCGGTCGGGGTACCGCCGATGGTGCGCCAGCACGGCGATCTCGAGCCGATCAAATTCCGCGATCTGCGTGACACGGAACTCGAGAGCTACGTCACTGAGATCCTCACGCCGAATCAATCGGATCATTTCCGGCTCGGCAACGACCTGGATTTCTCCTACGTCTCAGGCGAAGGTGGCCGCTTTCGCGTCAACGTATACCGCAAGGACACCGGTTTGGGCGCCACCTTTCGCGCCATCCCTTCCGAGATCCCAAGCCTCGCCAAGCTCGGCCTGCCGGCGATCGTCACCAAGCTGTGCGACTACCATCAGGGGATGATCCTGGTGACCGGCTCGACCGGCACCGGCAAGTCCACCACGCTCGCAGCCATGATCGATTTGCTCAACACCGGCCGCCGGCTCAACATCATCAGCCTCGAGGATCCGATCGAATTCGTTCACCGCAGTAAATCCAGTCAGGTCATCCAGCGTGAACTGGGCACGCACATCCCGAGTTTCGCGGAAGGCGTGCGCGCCGCAATGCGCGAGGATCCGGACGTGATCCTGGTCGGCGAGCTACGTGACGCCGAGACCATCCGTATGGCGATGACTGCGGCCGAAACCGGACATCTGGTGCTCGGCACGCTGCACACCACCAGCGCGGTCAAGACCATCGACCGTCTGATCGATGCGCTGCCGGCTCAGGAACGCGAACAAACCAAGGGTTTCCTGTCACAAAGCCTGCTGGCCGTGGTCACGCAGATCCTGGTCAAGAGCGCAGAGGGGCGCAGCCGCCGCGCAATCATCGAGGTCATGGTCATGACCAAGGCGATCGCGAAGCTCATTACCAGCGATCAAACGCATCAGATCCCCACCCAATTGCAGATGGGGCGCGACTTCGGCATGCAATTGTTCGATCAGGCGCTGCAGCAGGCGCTGAACGCGCGCGAAATCGACCCTGACGATGCCTACGCCTACGCCAGCGATAAGCGGATGTTCCAGAAGTTCGTGACCGACACCAGCATGATGCCGCGCCTGGATGCCGCGAGCGTCCAGCCCACCGGGGGCTGAGCTCGAACCTCATGGCGCAGATCGATCAGTTTCTTGAGGAGATCGTGCGCCGGCGCGGCTCCGATCTGCACTTCATTGCCGGCGACCCGCCGCGTATCCGCCTGCATGGCGAGCTCTCGCCATTGCGCTCGGAAGCGCTGACTGCGGAGTTTGTCAAATCGAGTCTGTACGAGATCATGCCGAAGAAGGCCGTCGAGCGCTTCGAGCAAAAGGATGGCGCCGACTTCGCCTACACGCTCGAGGGCAAGGGCCGATTCCGCGTCAACGTCATGCGCCAGCTCAATGGCATGGGCTCGGTGATGCGCGCCATACCCTCGCAGGCGCTGACCCTCGATCAGCTCGACATGCCCGCGGCGGTGCGGCAACTGTGCCGCGCCAACAATGGGCTGATCCTGGTCACCGGCAAGACCGGCTCGGGCAAATCCACCTCGCTCGCGGCCATGATCGACGACATCAACAAGCGCATCAAGGGCCACATTCTGACGGTCGAGGATCCGATCGAATTCGTGCATCCGCGCCACAAGTGCCTGATCAGCCAGCGCGAGATCGGCGTGCACGCACCCAGCTTTGCCGCCGCCCTGCACTCGGCGTTACGCGAGGATCCCGATGTGATTCTGATCGGCGAGTTGCGCGACCTGGAGACCATGAGCATCGCTGTGACCGCAGCGGAAATGGGCATCCTGGTCATGGGCACGCTACATACCAATGGCGCGGCGCAGACGGTCGATCGCCTGGTCAACGGCTTTCCCTCCGACAAGCAGTCGCACGTGCGCACCATGCTCTCCACCTCGCTGCGAGGCGTGATATCGCAACAGCTGCTGCGCAAGAGCGATGGCGGCGGACGCGTGGCCGCGCTCGAAATCCTGATCAACACTTCGGCCACCGCCAACCTGATTCGCCAGGGCAAGCTCGACCAGCTCGAGAACAGCATGCAGGCCGGCGGGCAGTACGGCATGCGCACCATGGACACCGCGATTCAGCAGCTGCTCGATGCCGGTGTGGTCAGCGGCGCCGAGGCCTACCGGAAAGGGATCAACAAGGTCAAGTTCGAGCCCTTCAAGGACCAGACCTAAGGCAAGCGGCGCTAGCTCGCGGTCAGCGCCGTGACCAGCCCGTAATACGTGCCATCGCTCGCCGCCTGTCCGGTCACTGCGATGACGACCTGCGTCGGCGTGGGTTTGGTGTTGAGTACCGCGAGACCCGTGAACTGCACGCCGTTCAGATTGACGTACGTGCCCGTGCAGCTCGAGAGCGTATACGAGACCTCATAGATGTCGTAGCTGCTGTTGCCGACCGTCAGGGAGCCGTTCAGCACGCAACCGCTGCTGGAACCCTGGCCGAAGATGACGCCACCGCTGGAAATCGTAACGCTCGCGCTGCTCATGGGGTCCACACCGCCGACGAAGGCCGTGCCGCTGGTGTAGCTGCCTGCAATCGCTTCGAGGGAGGAGGCGGTATTGTAGAGCGAGGATTGAAAGTCCAGGGTCCAAGTGCTGGTCTCCACGCTGCCGCCCGTAGGAGTGAAGCTCAGCGTGCCACTTATCGACGTGCTGGTGCTGACCGTGCCATCGAAAGTGCCGATGCCGTAGCTCGTCGAACCACCGGAAAATGCGGTGCCAAAGTTGGCATAGCCACCTACACTGACCAGCAGCGTGCTCCCGGACACCTGGACCGTGCCGACGTATTGCACCCCGTCAGCGCGGATGAAATCGGCCTGACCGGCTGAATTGATGAATGCTTGGAGCGTCAGCCCACTGGCCGAGTCGGTCCCCGACCAGATACCGGCCGCCGAAGCGTTGGTGGGGGTGCTCGAAGTGTCCGAAGCACCCAAACTGCTGCCGCTACAACCTGCTGAAGCCAACGCCAGAGACACAACACCCAAAGCGACATAGGTTTGCCAGCGCATAGGGCCTCCCGTTATAGAACCGTTCGGCGCCTATGGAGGCCAAAAGTTCCCGGTCTTAACACTCACAGCGCAGCGGGAGCCTCCGCAGGCTCGGCTTGCCACAGTTCGATCGGATTGCCTTCCGGATCGTACAAGCGGGCGAAACGCCCATTGGGATAGCGCTGTGGGTCGGCCGTGACGCTGATACCGGCTGCAATCAACTGCGCCATCATGGCATCGAGATTCGAGACGCGGAAATTGATCATCCACTGCTTGGCGGCATCCCCGAAGTAATGGGTCGTCTGTTCAAACGGCGCAAACACGGTCGGCCCCGCCTGCTGATACCACGGCGGGTCCGTGTAATTCGACGGCACCAGTCCGATGCCGAGATGTCGTTGATACCAGCGACCCAGCGCTTCGGGATCGCGCGCACGGAAGAATAGACCACCAATGCCCAGGACGGTTTCCCCGGTGCTCATGCCGCCGCTCTCGCTGTTTCGGTCCCTGCCTCGCGAGCGCGAGAGGCGCTGCGCGGCGGAACGGGCGAGGGCGAAGACTCGTTCCCGCGCACGGAGGTCCGACACCTGGACCCGATCAGGATATTCCGAGCCGCATTCTGGTCTCGGTCATGCGACTCACCGCAGTCGCTGCCTAGCCATGATCTTACAATCGACCTGTTTACCCCTCGCGGACCACTCAGTGCGCCGCAAGCCGAACAGGTGAGGCCTTCCAGGCGCTCGCGCTCGAACACCCGCACGCACTTGCCGGCGAAACGCAGACAGACCCCTTTTCGCTTGAGGCTGGCGGCCTTGAGGCTCGTCTCATTGCAGTAGTTGAAGACCTGGTTCACTTCGAGCGCTGCGGCATTGAGCCACGCATAGGCTTGCGAACGAACCTTCAAACGAAGCGTGCGCGTGAAGCAGAGCGGCATGAGCGGATTATCTCTCTTTACCGGCCTTCTTGCTCCACTTCGTTACGCAATTCACTGGTGGGACGCAAGGTCCGTATTGCTTCGTCGTCCGGGAGCATACCTGAAGCGCCAGCCGCTACGCGCGTCCGCATACGCACGTCGAGCCCGCGTGCGATAATGCTGAGCTTATCTATATCGCCAAGCGGCTTCCATGTCCCGCAAAATTCTCGTCACCAGCGCCCTGCCCTACGCTAATGGCCCATTGCATCTCGGTCACATCATCGAGGCCATGCAGACCGATATATGGGTGAGATTCCAGAAGCTGCGCGGTCATGATTGCGTCTATTGCTGCGCCGACGATGCCCATGGCACGCCGATCATGATCCGCGCGCAGCAGGAAGGCCTGACGCCGGAAGCCCTGATCGAGCGCAGCGCTCTGGAACACCAGCGCGACTACCGTGGCTTCCTGATCGAATTCGACCACTTCCATTCGACCCATTCGGCCGAAAACCGCCGTTTTACGCGCGAGCTGTATGAAGCGCTGCGCACCGGCGGTTTCATCACGCGCCGGGCGGTGCGGCAAGCCTACGATGAGCAGGCCAGTATGTTCCTGCCCGACCGTTACGTGCGCGGCATCTGCCCGCGCTGCAAATCACCCGACCAGTTTGGCGATAGCTGCGAGGTTTGTGGATCGACCTATACGCCGGCGGATCTGATCGATCCGGTGTCGACCGTCACCGGCACCAAGCCGGTGTGGCGCGAGTCGGATCACCTGTTTTTCAAACTCGGGGCGTTCGAGCCCATGCTGCGGGACTATGTGGCCGGGCGCAGCCTGCAGGATGCGGTGCGCGCAAAACTCGGCGAGTGGTTCGAAGCCGGACTGCAGGACTGGGACATCTCGCGCGATGCGCCATATTTTGGCATCGAGGTGCCGGATGCGCCGGGCAAGTATTTCTACGTCTGGTTCGACGCGCCGATCGGCTATATCGCCAGCTTCGAGGCCTGGCGCGCCGCGCACGGCGCCTCGTTCGATGAGTATTGGAAGTCCGAGTCCGCCTCCGAGCTGTATCACTTCATTGGCAAGGACATCAGTTACTTCCACACGCTGTTCTGGCCGGCCGTGCTGTACGGCGCCGGGTATCGACGGCCCAGCGCGGTGTTCGCGCATGGCTTTCTGACGATCAATGGCCAGAAAATGTCGAAATCGCGCGGCACCTTCATCACCGCCCAGCGCTATCTGGAGCGCCTGCCGCCCGAGCCGCTGCGCTACTATTTCGCCGCCAAGCTCGGCAGCGGCATCGAGGACATCGACTTCAACCTCGAGGACTTCGTCGCGCGCAGCAACTCCGATCTGGTCGGCAAGCTCGTCAATATCGCCAGCCGCTGCGCCGGTTTCATCGAGCGCGGCGGCGGACGGCTGGCGCCGGCACTGGCGGACGCGCCGCTCTACGAGGAATTCACCGCGGCCGCCGAGCCCATCGCCGCCCTGTACGAGGCGCGCGAATATGCCGCGGCGATCCGCGAGATCATGGTGCTGGCCGACCGCGCCAATCGCTACGTGGATCAGCACAAGCCCTGGGCGCTCGCCAAAGATGCGGCTCGGGCCGATGAGGTGCGTGCGATCGCCACGCAGGGAGTGAATCTGTTTCGCGTATTGGTGGGTTACCTGACGCCGGTGCTGCCGCGCATGGCGCAAGCCGCGGCGGCGTTCCTGGGAACATCCTTCAGCGATTGGTCCGCGGTCCGAACGCCGCTGCTAGGGAGCGCACTGGCCCCCTACCAGCCGCTGGCGACGCGGCTCGATCCAGCCGCGGTGGCCACGCTGGTCGAACCGAGCGCGCCCGCGACGACGCTGCCGACCGCGGGGTCTGCCGCGACGGCTGCAGCGACCATCAGCATCGAGGATTTCGCCAAACTCGACCTGCGCGTAGCGCGCGTTGCCGAGGCCTCGACCGTCGAGGGTTCGGACAAGCTGCTGCGCCTGACGCTGGATCTCGGCGGCGAGCAGCGCACGGTTTTCTCGGGCATCCGCGCTGGCTACCAGCCTGAACAGCTGGTCGGCCGTCAGGTGATCGTGGTCGCCAACCTGGCGCCGCGCAAAATGCGCTTCGGGGTCTCGCAAGGCATGGTGCTTTGCGCCAGCGACCAGCAGGACAGCGGGGTATTTTTGATTGAAGCTGCCGCCGGGGCGCTGCCCGGTATGAAGGTCAGCTAGCGCTCGGACCGCGAACGCTGCGCCAGTACAGGATCAGCGCCAAGCCGGTCGCCATGCCCCCGAGGTGGGCAAAGTGGGCCACGCCCTGCGCTCGGCCGAAAACACCCAGCGACAACTCCAAAATCCCGTAGAGCGTTACGAACAGCCAAGCCGGCATGGGCACGGGCGGGAACAGCAGCAGCAACTTTCGGTGCGGGAAAGTCATGCCGTAGAACAGCAGCAAACCGAAGATGCCCCCGGATGCACCAATGGTCTCGTACGGACCGGGGGACATCGCGCGCACCACCCAGAGCTGAGCCAGGCCCGCACCGATCACACAGGCGAAGTAATAGAGCGAGAATCGGCGCCAGCCGAGCGTTCGCTCGACGTCCGGGCCAAACATGTAGAGTGCAAACATATTGCCGAGCAGATGCCAGAGGCTGGAGGTGTCGTGCAGAAACGCATACGTCACGAGCTGCCACGGCTCGAAAGGCGGCGTACCGTACTGTCGGTCGGCACCCAAGGGCCAGAGCGCGAAGCTCACGAGCAACCGATCGCCTGTCAACCATTCCAGGCCGTAAACGATCAGATTGGCATAAAGGAGCGCCCGGACGGTGGGCGTCAGGTTGCGGAACATGCAATCTCGCAGTGCAGTGGAGTCAAATCGTGGGGTATTTTGCCATCAGGAGAGCCTTGCCATGGATGCTTCTTCATTGAGTCGCCGAAGGGCGCGCCAGTTCAGTCTGATCCTGGGGCTCGCATGTCTGCTGAGCTTAAGCGGCTGCCTGAGCACCTCGCTGATCGATCGATGGAAGGATCCGGCCTTTAGCGGGCCGCCGCTGCATAAAGTGCTGGTGGTCGGCGTGCAAAAGGACGACGGCCGGCGGCGCCTCTGGGAAGATGGCATGGTCGCGGCGCTGACTCACCAGCGCGTGCAGGCCACGGCTTCCTACATGGTATTTCCGAACAAGGCGCCCAGCGCCGATGAGCTGGCGGCGACGGCCAGCCGCGAGGGCTTCGACGGCGTCATGGCGTCTCACTTTGTCAGTGCGAGCCAGCGCGACTACTGGATGCCCGGCTATGCGGGGGTCGGCTTCGGCTGGCGCTGGCGCTATTTTGGCTATTGGGACGCCGCCTACGGTCCGGGCTACGTCGAAACCGAGCACCGTGCCGACTTCCAGACCGACGTCTTTACAGTCGATGGTGCGGGCGGCAAATTGATCTGGACCGGCATTACGCGCAGTGTCGACCTGAGCTCAACCCACAGCATCACCAATGACATCAGTCGCGTGCTGGTGCCCGCGCTCACGAAGCAAGGCATTCTGGCAGGCAAGAGCAGCTGAGCCCGACGCGTTGAACGTCGCGGATTTGGTCGAACGCATTGATGCGCTGTTGCCGCAGACGCAGTGCACGCGCTGCGGCTACGCCGCCTGCCGGCCCTACGCGCAGGCGCTGGCGCACGGGAATGCAGCGATCAACCGCTGCCCGCCTGGCGGCCGCGAGGGCATCGTGGCGCTCGCCGCGCTGCTCGGCCGCAGCGTGCTGCCGCTGGACCCGATCTGCGGCCGCGAGGAACCCGCAGCCGTGGCCTTCATCGACGCGCAGGCTTGCATCGGCTGCGCACGATGCCTGCCCGCCTGCCCGGTCGATGCAATCCTCGGCGCACGGCATTTTTTGCACACCGTGCTCGAAGCCGAATGCAACGGCTGCGATCTGTGCCTGGCCGCCTGTCCAGTCGATTGCATCGAAATGCGACCCCGGCCGGCCGATCAATGCGCGCCGAGCGCGCCGGCCAACCGCGAGCGCTTTGAGCGCCATCGCGAGCGCGATGAGCGTGCCACGCGCGAGCGCGAGCGGCTGCTGGCCGATCGCAAGCGGGCCGCGCAACCACCGCCGCAGCGATGAGCCCCGAGCACTGCCGCCAGATCTTCCTCCATCTGCGAGCGGCCAATCCCCATCCAAAGAGCGAGCTCGTCTTCCGCACACCGTTCGAGCTGCTGATCGCGGTCATTCTTTCGGCGCAGGCCACCGACAAGAGCGTCAATCTGGCCACACGCGAGCTGTTTCGGCGCGCAGCGACCCCCGCCGCCATGCTCAAACTTGGGTTAGCGGGCCTCAAGCGCCAAATCCGCACGATTGGGCTCTACAACGCCAAGGCGCGCAACATTCTGGCCACCTGCAAGCTGCTGGTGGAGCATCATGGCGGCGCGGTACCGCATGAGCGCGCTGCGCTCGAGCAGCTGCCCGGGGTCGGGCGCAAAACTGCCAATGTGGTACTCAATACCGCCTTCGGTGAGCCCACGATGGCTGTCGACACGCATGTGTTTCGCGTCGCCAATCGCACCGGTTTGGCCCGCGGCGCGAACCCGCGCGCCGTCGAGGATGGACTGCTGCAGGTGATTCCCGCAGAATTCCTCAAAGACGCGCACCATTGGCTGATCCTGCTGGGTCGCTATATCTGCAAGGCGCGCGTCCCGGAGTGCCCCCGCTGCCCGATATCACGCTGGTGCGAGTATGAGGATAAGACACCGCCGTGACGTTATTTGCCGACCAGAGCCGGGAGCAGTTGCGCGGCGCCTATCGCGAAGTCTGGCGCAAGTGGCGTGAGCGCCTGCCGCTGCAGCCGCTCGAGGCGCAGATCGCGGACGTCATCCGCGCGCATCCGGAATACCACGGGCAGTTGCAGGACGAGGCCAGCCTCCAGCAGGAGTTCGGGCCCGGCAGTGGGCGCGAGAACCCCTTTTTGCACCTGGGCCTGCATCTGGCGCTGCGCGAACAAATTGGCACCGACCGCCCCGCCGGCATCGCTGTGATCCATCACCGGCTCGCCGCCCTCGCCAGCTCCGCGCACGAGGCCGAGCACCGCATGATCGAAGTGCTCGCCGGGATGCTGTCCGAGGCCCAGCGCGGCGGCCAGCCAGCCCAGGACGCCGTGTACCTCGAGCGGCTGCGCCGGCTGTGAGTGCTGCGCTGACACCCAGCACGGCGCGCATCGCCGCGCTGTATGTGTATCCGGTTAAATCGGCGCGAGGCATTGCACTTCAGGACGCGGCGCTGACCCGCGCCGGCCTGTCGCAGGACCGGCGCTGGATGCTCGTGGGCCAGAGCGGGCGTTGTCTCACGCAGCGCGAGTTGCCGCGCCTGGCGCTGTTGCTGCCCTCCCTGTCGGAAACGGCACTGCGATTGCAGGCCCCAAGCATGCCCGAGATCTCTATTGCGCTGGCACGGCAAGGCGAGCGCCGCAGCGTCTCGGTCTGGGGGCATGAGTGCGAAGCCTTTGACGAGGGTCCGGCTGTCGCCGAGTGGCTGCGGCAATTGCTCGATCACGACTGCCGCCTGGTGCGATTCGATCCCGCACACCGACGACTGAGCGCGCGCGAATGGACCGGGAGCTTCGAAGCGGAGAATCAGTTCTCGGATAAATTTCCGATCCTCGCCGTGAGCACCGCCTCGCTGGCGGACCTCAACGCCCGGCTCGCCGAACCGCTGCCCATGAACCGCTTTCGGCCAAACATCGTGCTCGAAGGCCTCAACGCCTTCGATGAGGACCACATCGATGAGCTCAGCGATGGAGCCATTCGCCTCAAGCCGGTCAAAGCCTGCACGCGCTGCAAGATCACGACCACGAATCAGGACACGGGCAGCGTCGAGGGCGATGAGCCGCTGCGCACGCTCAACACCTACCGATATGATGCGGCATTGCATGGCGTGTGCTTCGGCCAGAACCTGATCGTCGTCTCCGGTGCCGGCGCGCGCCTGCAGCGCGGCCAGACGCTGCAGTTGCACTGGAAGCAGTAGCCCGAGCGGCTATTCGATGCGGCTTTCGCCGGCGCCGAACAGATTCGAGATCAGCCGCGCGATGATGCTTAGGACCAGCACGAACAGCGTAATCAGCAGCGCGCCGGTCCAGGCCAGTGACTGCCAGTTCTTGTAGGGACTGGTGGCGAACTGGAAGATCACGACCGGCAGGTTCGCCATCGGCTGATTGAGGTTGGCGCTCCAGAATTGATTGTTCAACGCCGTGAACAGCAGCGGCGCGGTCTCGCCGCTGATGCGCGCGAGGGCCAGCAGCACACCAGTCAACAGACCGCTGCGCGCCGCCGGATACACCACGCTCGTGATCGTGCGCCACGGCTGCGCACCGAGTCCGGCCGACGCCTGCCGCATGCTCGAGGGAATCAGGCGCAACATGTCCTCGGCGGTGCGCACAGTGACCGGAATGACGATGATGCCGAGCGAGATCGCCCCGGCGATCGCCGAGAAGTGCCCCATGCTGAGCACGACCAGCGTGTAGACGAACAAACCGATCACGATCGAGGGCGCGCTGAGCAGCACGTCGTTGATGAAGCGGATCACGGTGCTCAGTCGGGCGCCGCGACCATACTCGGACAGATAGGTGGCGGCCAGGATTCCGATCGGAGCGCCGATCGCGAGCCCGAGCAGCGTCATGACGATGCTGCCGTAGATCGCGTTGATCAGGCCGCCGCTGCTGCCCGGCGCCGGCGTGGTCTGCGTGAACACCTGCCATGACAGGCCGCCCAGACCGCGCGAGAACAGCGTCCAGAGAATCGCCGCCAGCACGGCCAATCCGAGCAGCGTCGCCAGGCCCGATGCGCCGAGCGCCACGGCGGCGGTGATGCGACGGCGTCGCAGGTGACCGGTCATATGTGTGCTCCGCGCGCCTCGAGACGCAGCAATAACAGCCGTGCGGCGGCAATGATGATGAAGGTCAGCACGAACAGCAGCAGACCCAACGCGATCAGCGAGGAGGTGTAGAGCTTCCCGACCGCCTCGGTGAATTCATTGGCGATGCTGGCCGAAATGGTCGTGCCGGGTGCCAGCAGCGAGCCGGAGATGCGATGGGCGTTGCCCACCACGAACGTGACGGCCATGGTCTCGCCCAGCGCGCGGCCCAAGCCCAGCATGATGCCGCCGACCACGCCGGCCCGCGCATTGGGGAGTACCACGTCCCAGATCACCTCCCATTGGGTGGCCCCGATGCCATAAGCGGCTTCCTTCAACGACTGAGGCGTCGACAGAAACACCTCGCGCATCACGGAGGTGATGAACGGGAGCACCATCACAGCGAGCACAAACCCCGCGGTCAGCAGGCCAATGCCGTACGGAGGACCCCGAAACAGCTTGCCGATCGCCGGGATGTCGCCGAGCGTGTCGATCAACCATGGTTGCACCGTGTGCTGCAGCACTGGGGCGAGCACGAACAGGCCCCAGATGCCGAATACGATGCTAGGTACCGCGGCCAGCAGCTCGATGCAGGTGCTGATCGGGCTGCGCAGCCACATCGGGCAGGTCTCGGTCAGAAATACCGCGATGCCGAAGGCCAAGGGCACCGCAAGCAGCATGGCGATCAGAGAGGTGATCACGGTGCCATAGAGCGGTGCGAGCGCGCCGAACTGATCGGTGACCGGATTCCATATCGTTGAGGTCAGGAAGCCAAAGCGGAAGGTCTTAAGGGCGGGCCAACTGCCGTAGAGCAATGCCAGGAGCACGCCGGCCAGCAGCGCCAGCACCAGCAGGGCTGCGGCCATCGTCATGAAGCGGAACAGGTGCTCGGAACGCGCCTCGCGCCGCAATTGCAGCTTGAAGGGGATGGTGACCGCAGACATGCGCGCAGTACCTCACGGCGGCAGGAACCTGTTGCCGGCGACGCTTACTTCGCCGGCCAGACCGGATTGCCGTTGACCTTAAGCGAATCCTGCCACGTCTTCTCGACCAGCTTGACGACGCCGGCCGGCAGCGGCACGTAATCCAGGCTCTCGGCCAGCGGCTGACCGCTCTTGTACGCCCAATCGAAGAACTTCAGTGCCGCAGCGGTATTGGGATCCTTGCTGTCGGCGTGCACCAGGATAAAGCTTGCACCCGTGATTGGCCAACTGGCCGCGCCGGACTGATTCGTCAGGATCAGGTAGTAGCCCTCGGCGCGGGCCCAGTCCGCATTGGCTGCCGCCGCCTGAAACGCCTTCGCCTCGGGTGCCACAAGCTTGCCGTCGCGGTTGACGAGCCGCGCATAGTTCATGTTGGTCTGCTTGACGTAAGCGTACTCGACATAGCCGATTGCGCCGCTGGTCTGCGTCGTCTGGTTCGCCACGCCCTCGTTACCCTTGGCGCCGATGCCCACGGGCCATTGCACCGAAGTGTTGGAGCCGATATTCTTGGAGAACGTCGGGCTCACTTGTGACAGATAGTTGGTAAACAAAAAGTTGGTGCCCGAGCCGTCCGAACGATAGACCGGTGCAATGTCGAGCTTGGGCAGCGACAGCGTCGGATTGAGCTTCTTGATCGCCGGGTCGTTCCAGCGCGAGATCTCGCCGAGGTAGATGCTGGCAATGGTGGGGCCATTGAGCACCAGATCGCCCGGCTTGATGCCGGGAATGTTCACTACCGGCACCACACCACCGATGATCTGCGGCCATTGAACGAGGCCGTTCTGTTTGAGGTCTGCCGCCTCGAGGGGCTTGTCCGAAGCGCCGAAGGTTACGGTCGAGGCCTCGATCTGTTTGATGCCCCCGCCCGAGCCGATCGACTGGTAGTTCAGGCCGATGCCGGTCTGCTGCTTGTAGGCCTCAGCCCACTTGGCGTACACCGGGTACGGGAAGGTCGCGCCAGCCCCGGAAATATCATTCGCTACGGCGTGGCCGGCCACGGCGCCGATCAGCGCCAGAGCGCCTACGGCCACAGTCATTCTAAATAATCGGTGCAAAGTGTGCTCTCCTGACGTCCTGGATTATCGGGCCTTCCCGGCGGGGCCATTCCCGCCCTTATTCAGCCGTGCTCGTGTTACAAGCAGATGACAAAGCGGCGCTTGGCGCAATCGAGGTTTCGGTGAATACTGTGGCCCTACCATAATAAAGATGCGGGAGGAATCAAAATGATACCGAGCGAAGTCGTCGATTGGGACGCGATCATCCGTGATCCGCGCTTCCAGAGCTTACACCGGCGCAAGACATTGTTTCTCTGGGGCCTGATGGTGATCTCGGTCGTGTATTACTTTCTGCTGCCGATCGGCGCTGCCTACTACCAGGATCTGTTCAAGATCCGCCTGTGGGGCGTCGTCAACGTCGGACTGCTGTTCGCACTCAGCGAATTCGTCGTGGCCTGGGCGATCGCAGCGGTCTATTCGCGCAAAGCGAGCCAGGACTTCGATCGGATGGCCGCACAGATATCGGCGGAGTTCGCCGGCACCAGTGCGCCAGCACGAGTAGGAGCTACACCATGACATCCATCTCCAGAAAATGGTCCGCGGCCGCGCTGCTGGCGGTCGCGTCTCTCACCGCCACGCCGGTTTTTGCGCAGGCCGGCGTTGGCGCAGGCTACCACTGGCTCACCTTTACCGTGTTTGCCGTGGTCATTGCCGTCACGATGTACGTGACCTACCTCGCAGCCAAGCGTGTGCGGTCGGCTTCCGACTTCTATGCCGCGGGGGGTGGTGTGACAGGGCTGCAGAATGGTTGGGCGATCGCCGGGGATTATCTCTCGGCCGCCTCATTCCTCGGTATCGCCGGCCTGATCTCGCTCTACGGCTATGACGGCTTTATGTACTCGGTCGGCTGGCTCGTGGCCTACATCACCGTGCTGCTGCTGATCGCTGAGCCATGCCGCAATATAGGCCGTTATACGCTGTCCGACATTCTCGCTTACCGCAATGATCCGAAGAAAACCCGCATAGTCGGCGCGCTCTCGGTCATTACGGTCTCGACCTTTTATCTCACGGCCCAGATGGTCGGTGGCGGTGTGCTGGTCAAGACGCTCATTGGAATCAACTATGAAACCTCCGTGCTATGCGTCGGCGTGCTGATGCTGGGATACGTCTTGTTCGGCGGCATGGTCGCGACCACATGGGTGCAGATCATCAAGGCGGTGTTGCTGGTGTGTGCCTCGCTCCTAATCGTCGCGCTGGTGTGGGCGCCGTACGGGTTTTCGCTGCCAGCCTTTTTGCAGGATGTCGTTGCCGATCCGAAAGTCCAGGCGCGCGTGGCCACGCTGCTCGGCGATCCGGCCAAGACCATGACCGCCGCCGAACTCGGCCAGCGCTTTTTGGAGCCGGGCCTGTACTTCAAGGCGCCGATCGACCAGATCAGCCTCGGCATGGCGCTGGTGTTCGGTACTGCCGGCCTGCCCCATATCCTGATGCGTTTTTTCACGGTACCCACCGCGCAGCAGGCGCGGCGCTCGGTGGTGTGGGCGATGGTGATCATCGGTGGCTTCTACGTGCTGACCCTGTTCCTCGGCTTCGGAGCGGCCAAGAACGTGGGCTCGGCCAACATCGCCGCCGTGGATGCGGGTGGCAACATGGCTGGACCGCTGCTGGCGCAGTTCATCGGCGGCGGCCCGGACTCGTTCTTCGGCAATTTCATGCTGGCGTTCGTCTCAGCGGTGGCCTTTGCCACCATCGTGGCAGTGGTCTCGGGGCTGGTGCTGGCAGCCGCTTCGGCGATCGCCCATGATCTGTACGTGGGTGTGGTGCGCCACGGCAAGACCGTGACGCCGACGGGGCAAGTCAAGGCGGCGCGCATTGCCACGCTCATCGTCGGCGCCATGTCCATCGGTATCGGCATCGCAGCCAAGGGTCAGAATGTAGCGGTATTGGTGGGTCTGGCCTTTGCGGTTGCAGCGAGTGCCAATTTCCCGTGCGTACTGCTGACCCTGTACTGGAGGCGTTGTAATACCGGCGGCATTGTCGCCGGCTTGCTGGTGGGCACGATTGCCGCGGTTGGCCTGACGCTCGTGTCGCCCAACCTCACCTATCCTAAGGCCGTGAAAGCCGCTGCGCACAAGGTGCTCGACGCAGAAGCAGCCAAGCGCGCGGCCGCGACCGAGACCCTTGAGTCACCGGATGCGAGCCGCGTGTCGCAGGCCAAGAAGGATCTCGGGGCGCTTGATAAGGCGGTGACCAAGGCCAAGGATGACATCGCCAAATGGGGCGATGCGCAGACCTCGTTTATGGGTCTGGAGAAGCCGCTGATCGAGCTCAAGAACCCCGGGATCATCTCGATTCCGCTCGGGTTTCTGGCGGTGATCTTCGGCTCGCTGCTGTTTCGCGATAAGCGCGCTGAAGCGATGTGGAACGAGGTCTACGCGCGACAGAATACCGGCATGTCGGTCTCAAAGTCCGTCCGGATCTGAAACTGCGGTGGCCACGCAACTGTCCCGTCGGCGCCAAGGTTCACCAGGCCAATCTGAGCGTGGCCAGCCAGGTTTCATCAAAGATTCGGAACGAACTTACCGGCCACTGATAGCCCGCACCGAGAATCAGGCGCGCGCGCGGACCAAGCTCGAAGCGCCCCATAATGATGCCGGCAGTGAGCGCCAGTTGTTCTTTGCCCGCGTGCTCACCGTCTTTGTAGGCCGTGTAGTTCGCTTCAATCTCCGGCCAGAGCTTGCCAAAAATATGCGCCTGAAGGCTTGTGTTCCAATTGATGGGCATGCCGATTACCTGCTTATCGGCCATCGGAATGGCCACGCCGAGCGTGGACTGAATATTGACGCCGGTACCGCGAGTGCCCCAGCCCTTACCTGCGGCAATCGTCGGCGTGACGATCCCTTTACCCGCGGTGAAGGCCTCATTGCCCGAGGGAAAACTCAGTCCTAAGAACCCTGTGACTATATAATTTCCCTGTGCTTCATTCGCGGCGATGAAGCGGTATTTCCCCAGCACGGTTTCGTCGGCCCAGCCATAAGTATTCCCCTTCGGCGTCGCCGGGGCAATCGCCGAATCCGCATTTCCTGTATGCCGCACATCCGCGAAGAGCGCCCATCAGGATGAAGGCGAAAGCCGATGCGTAAAGTCGTTCGGGCCTGCTCATTTAGGTCGCGTTCGCATTCACCTAGTGGCTAATTACGGTAGATGCTTGTTAAGGGATATACTCAGCAGTCACGAATATAGGCTACAG
>OBLW0100000916.1_pt1 | contig 25402 bp, 20 predicted proteins | sample 1520161 | NCBI WGS metagenome assembly OBLW01 (sample SAMEA3539309, study PRJEB22396) | soil metagenome | biome: tundra; feature: field; material: soil | place: USA | collected 2010-05 | depth 0.15 m | reverse complement strand
CAGTTCCTGGCCAAGGCGCTCTCGCACGTGGCACCCAAGGGACTTGACCTGACCGAGGAGCTGACCGACGACGTACGCAAGGTCCTGCTCCGCACGCTCGCCGAGATCTGTGGCTTGTCCCGGGGATACAGCCACGGACGCGGGGGGTCCATGCACCTGCAGTGGAAGGAAGCGGGCGCGATGGGCACGAACGCCATCGTCGGGGGTGGCGTGCCGCAGGCTGCAGGGTTTGCCTGGGCGAACCGGAAGGCCGGCACGGACGCGGTGTCCGTGACCTACTTCGGGGACGGTGCGGTCAACATCGGCTCGACCCTGGAGACGTTCAACCTCGCCTCCGCCTGGCACCTGCCGATCTGCTTCTTCATCGAGAACAACCTCTACGCCGTGTCGACCAGCGTCGCCGAGGCGACCGGGGAGCCGCGGCTGTCGGCTCGCGGCCTGGGGTTTGCCATCCCGAGCTGGAAGGTCGACGGCATGGATCCGCTGGCCGTACACCTGGCAATGCAGGAGGCTCTGGCACACATGCGTGCCGGCAACGGGCCAACCATCATCGAGGCAGACACATACCGCTTCTTCCACCAGAACGGCCCCTTCCCGGGGAGCGCCTTCGGATACCGATCCAAGGAAGAGGAGGCGCGTTGGCGAGCGCGAGACCCGATAGCGCAGGTTGCCAGCCACCTGGTGCGTCGCGGCATCGCCACCCAGTCTTCGATCGACCAGAGCGCCAGCCGTGCCAAACAGGTCATGGCCGAGACCGGCGACTTTCTCCTCGAACCGCTGCCCGGTGGCAAACCGGGCCAGCGCCGGATCAAGCCAGCGGAGTGGCCGGACCCGACGTTCGTCGACGTCGGGGTCCGCGGTGACCTCAGCGAGTTCAATGACGCCCGCGTCGCTGACCGCGACTCCTACACGGGCGCGGTCACGGAGCAGAAGTTCATCGACGCGGTGGCTGCCGTGATGGCCCGCCGGATGCAGACCGACGACACCATCGTGGTGATGGGTGAGGATGTGCACCGCTTGAACGGTGGGACCAACGGCGCCACCAGAGGTTTGAAGGAGGCTTATCCGGACAGGGTCTGGGGCACACCGATCAGCGAGAACGCCTTTGCGGGTCTGGGGGGCGGAATCGCGATCGACGGCCGGTTCAAGCCCGTCGTGGAGTTCATGTACGCCGACTTCATGTGGGTGGCCGCCGACCAGCTGTTTAACCAGATCGGCAAGGCTCGGCACATGTTCGGCGGCGAGGGCGAAGTCCCCTTCGTGCTCCGCAGCAAAGTCGCCACAGGTACGGGCTACGGGTCGCAGCACTCGATGGACCCCGCCGGTATCTTCGCCACAGCCCCGGGTTGGCGGATCGTCGCACCGTCGACGCCGTTCGACTATGTGGGCCTGATGAACAGCGCCCTACGGTGCAAGGACCCCGTAGTCGTCCTCGAGCATGTCGACCTGTACACGTCAACGGGCCAAGGGCCGGTCGACGACCTCGACTACTGCCTGCCCGTGGGCAGGGCCGCCATCCGGCGGAAAGGATCACAGATCACCGTCATCTCCTACCTCGCGATGGTTCATCACGTGCTTGAGGCGCTCACCCAGCTCGACAACGTCGACGCCGAGGTGATTGACCTGCGTTGGCTCGACCGAGCCAGCATCGACTGGGACACGATCGGCGCTAGCATCAAGAAGACCAACAACGTGCTGATCGCCGAGCAGGGTGCCCTCGGGACGTCGTATGGCGGCTGGCTCGCCGACGAGATCCAGCACCGGTTCTTCGACTGGCTTGACCAGCCCGTGCAACGAGTGACCGGTGGCGAGGCCTCGCCCAGTATCAGCAAGGTCCTGGAACGGGCGGCGATCGCCAAGACTGCAGAAGTCGCCGCACGACTCGCCGAGATCACGGGGTCCTGACATGGCCCGGTTGCTGCGCATGCCCGAGGTGGCGGCCAACTCGGTGGAGGCGGTGCTGTCCGCGTGGCCGGTCCTGGAGAACACGCCGTTCAGGTCAGAAGAGGCCATCGCCACCGTCGAGACCGAGAAAGCTGTCGTCGACGTGCCCGCCGACGCCGACGGTGTGATTCTCAAGACGCTCGTACCGGCCGGGGCAGTGGTCGAGGTGGGAGCACCAATTGCCGTGCTCGCCGAGCCCGGCGAGCACGTCAAGGACCTGGGCGCCCTGCTGGTCGAGCTGGGGGTCAGCTCAGAGGCTACCGCGTCGACCTCGGCCGGTGTGGACGGCGGACGGGAACCGCGCATCCTCAGCAGCCCGCTGGCCAGACGTCTGGCCAAGGAGGCAGGCCTTGCCATGGCCGACATCACCGGAACCGGTCCGGGCGGTCGGATCGTGCGCCGAGATGTTGAACAAGCAGCCTTGGCTGCCTCCGGGACCGCTTCAGGGAACGCTTCAGATGAGTCTCCTAGGACCAGTACCGAGGACGGCTCAGCGGGCGCCGCAACCTACGACGCCGTGCCTCACACGCGGATCCGCCTGGCCATCGCGACTCGACTGACTCAGAGCACCAGGGACGCGCCGCACTTCTTCCTGCGCGGCACTGCCCGCGTCGACAAGCTGCTCAAGCTCCGTGCGCGCCTCAACGACTCGGGCACGGTGGCTGTCTCGGTCAACGATCTGGTGGTGACCGCGGCAGCGCGCGCCCATGTCCTGGTGCCGGCAATGAACGTGATCTGGGCGCCCGAGGCGGTGCGCTTGTTCTCCGGCGTCGACATCTGCGTGGCCGTGGCCACCGACCGGGGCCTGGTCACCCCGGTGCTGCGCAGGGTTGACCAGATGAGGCTGTCAGCGGTCGCCGAGGCCACGGCCGACCTGGTCGGCCGGGCCAGGTCGGGCCGCCTTCAGCAGGAGGATCTGGAGGGCGGCACGCTGACAGTCACGAACCTGGGCATGTACGGCACCGAGAGCTTTGCGGCGATCATCAACCCGCCGCAGTCCGCGATTCTGGCAGTTGGCGCGGCGCTGGCGAAGCCTGTCGCCACCAAGGGGCGGCTGAGGGTGGGCACGGTCATGAGCTTCACCCTCTCGGTCGACCACCGGCCGATCGACGGAGCAACAGCCGCGCAATGGATGGCGACGTTCACCGCACTTCTGGAGGAACCGGTGCGGATCCTCGGGTGAGCCCTCACTGGCGACGGGATAGCGAGCGTCTGGCACCGGCAAGGCGCTGTTCCTGGCCACATTCTGGCTGCCGGCAGCGAGCCAGTTCCTGATCGTCCATGGGTTTGGCGCGCTGGCAGCGTTCGGCTGGCCCCCAACGCTGCCAGCGGTGGCTGTGTTTCCCCTTGGGTGCGTGCCTGACACCGGTGGCGGGCAGCGACATGCTCCCCTGGGGCGCCTTGACTAGCGGCTGCGTCGCCCACCCAACCTGCTGTCCGTCTGAACGGCCGCACCGTGGCTCAGCTGGCCCAGATGACCCACCTCTCGGTCGAGACGGGCAAGCTGTCCGGCCGCCAGGGGCCGCAGCGGGGAGCTCGCGCCGAGGGCGTTCAGCTGCGCCTGCCACATGCCGTAGTCGTCCACGCCCCAGGCCGAGCGGGTCCAGGTAGACATCAGGTCGGGTTCGCGGCTGCCAAGCACCGCCTGGCGCAGTGACGCTTCGATGTTCGCCCGAAGCCTGACAACGCCCGGCGCGGTCGAGCCTGGGAGCAGAGGCCCGCGATACGCCCGCAGGGCGGCGACCACCTCACCCACGGCGAGATGGGCCTCCACAGCGAGCCAGTCGGCGGTGAGCTCGGCCACCAGCCGGTATGGCCTTGACGCAAGCAACTCCTCTCCCAGCAGGTTGCGCAGCCGGTTGAGCTCCGCCCGCAACGTGGAAGCACTGCTGTCCTCCTCATAGAGCAGGACAGCCAGCTCGTCCCCGGACAGACCCCGCGGGGCCGACGCCAGGAGCAGGAGGATCTCGCTGTGACGGGGGCTCAGACGGATCGACTTCCGCTTGCCGAGACCGTCGACGATGGTCAGCAGCGAGTCTGAGCGGCCCAGGGACTCCAGGACCACAAACATCCCGGCGCTACGGCGTTCCGCCCTCAGGCTGTGCGAACGCACCTCCCTTGACAGCTCGGCCTCGGCCATCCGCGCTGCCGCGCGCACCATCGCCATCGTCTGCGGCATGGCAACGTCAGCACCGCCGGTGATGTCCAGGACACCTAGCAACGAGGTCGTGGTTGGGTCATGGATGGGCGTAGCCGCACAGCTCCAGCGCTGCACCGAGCGCCGGAAATGCTCGGCACCGTTCACTCTCACGGACTCGTCGAGCGCCAACGCCATGCCTGGCGCATTGGTGCCTGCCAGCCTTTCGTCCCAGTTGCTGCCCTCGACAAAACCAAACGACTCAGCCTGGCGCAGCAGGCTCGGAGCGCCGCAGATCCAGAGCAGCTGCCCGGCAGCGTCCGAGACGGCCATGATCGCGTCGCAGTCACGGGCTGCCTGCCCGAGGACGTCATCAAGGAGAGGGAACACCTGCGCGAGCGGATGGGCCTCCCGGTAGTCACGCAGGGCATCGCCCGGCAGCGTGATCGGGGCGTCGACTGTGTCAGCCTGCACGCCCGCGGCGGCCGAGCGAAACCACGACTCGGCCACCTGGGCGCGCACATTCTCAAGGGCCATGCCCTCAAGTAGAACCCCAGTTGCCCCGATCTGACCACAGGCGGGCCAAACCGGGGAGCTGGTCAGGCTGAGCTGCCTAATACTTGATGACGGCTCGGCCGTCGATCTTGCCGTGCTTCATCTCGTCAAACACGGCATTGATCTCGGTGAGGTTCCGGGTCGCCACGGTGGGGTGGATCTGGCCTCGGGCGTAGAACTCCAGGGCCTCCACCAGGTCCTGGCGGGTGCCGACGATGGACCCACGGACGGTGAGTCCCTTGAGGACGATCTCGAAGATCGATGCCGGGAAGTCCCCAGCGGGAAGGCCGTTGAAGACGATGGTGCCACCTCGCCGTGACATGTGGATCGCCTGGCCGAATGCCGAAGGGTGAACGGCGGTAACGAGTACACCATGTGCGCCGCCGGTTACCCTCTGGACGACCTCGATGGGATCCTCGTGAGCCCCATTGACCAGCAACTCGGCGCCATGCTTCTTGGCCAGGGCCAGCTTGTCGTCGGCAATGTCGACTGCGGCCACCCGCAGGCCCATGGCCTTGGCGTACTGCACCGCGATGTGTCCGAGGCCGCCGATGCCGGAGATGACCACCCACTGGCCGGGCCGGGCCTCGGTCATCTTCAGTCCCTTGTAAACGGTGACGCCCGCGCACAGAACGGGAGCGACCTCCACCAGGTCCGCACCCTCAGGAATGATTGCGGCGAACTTGGCATCCACGAGCATGTACTGGCCGAAGGAGCCGTCCACGCTGTAGCCGGCGTTCTGCTGCTGCTCGCACAGGGTCTCCCAGCCGACGTTGCAGTACTGGCAGTGACCGCAGGCCGAGAAGAGCCAGGCGTTGCCGACCAGCTGGCCCACGGTGAGGTTGGTGACGCCCTCGCCCAGGGCGACGACCTTGCCGACGCCTTCATGGCCTGGGATGAACGGCGGGTTCGGCTTGACCGGCCAGTCGCCCTCGACGGCGTGCAGATCCGTGTGACAGACACCGCTGGTGATGAGCTTCACCAGCGCCTGTCCGGGGCCGGGCGTAGGAACGGGAACGTCGTCGATCGTGAGGTCCTTGCCGAAGGCGTGGACTACAGCTGCTTTCATGGTTGTCATGTGACTGTCCTTCTTTGTGGTATTCGAATGGGCGGCGTGGGTGTAGCTACGCCTGTGGGCCGAAATAGGCCGTAGGTGTGCGGGAGCCGTCGGGGGCTGCGGATTGTCCTGCGGCGCCCGACGGCTCGAGCCGACTGCTCAACCGACTGTTAGAAGAACCCGAGCGCGTTTTCTGAGTAGCTGACCAGCAGGTTCTTGGTCTGCTGGTATGCGCTCATCACCATCAGGTGGGTCTCACGGCCCATGCCCGAGGACTTGTAGCCGCCGAAGGCAGAGTGTGCCGGGTAGGCGTGATAGTTGTTCACCCAGACGCGGCCGGCCTGGATGTCGCGGCCTGCGCGATAGGCGACGTTGCCATTGCGGGACCAGACGCCAGCGCCCAGGCCATAGGGGGTGTCGTTGGCGATGGAGATCGCGTTGGCGTAGTCCGTGAAGCGGGCCACCGCGAGCACCGGGCCGAAGATCTCTTCCTGGAACACACGCATGTCGTTGGTGCCCTCCAGAAGGGTGGGCTTGATGTAGAAGCCGCCGGCCAGATCGCCGCCGAGATCCGCCCGGGCACCACCGGCGAGGACCTTGGCCCCCTCCTTCTTGCCGATCTCGATGTAACCCAGGATCGTGTTCATCTGGGCTTCGCTGACCTGGGCTCCCATCTGGGTGTTCGTGTCCAGCGGGTTGCCCATGATGATCTTCTCTGTCCGTGCCACTGCATCTGTCATGAACGAGTCGTAGAAGGAGTCCTGGACCAGGGCCCGAGACGGGCAGGTGCAGACCTCGCCTGAGTTGAAGGCGTAGAGGGTGAACCCTTCCAGAGCCTTGTCGTAGAAGCTGTCGTTCTTGTCGGCCACATCCGCAAAGAAGATATTGGGGCTCTTGCCGCCGAGCTCCAAAGTGACCGGGATGAGGTTGGGGCTCGCGTACTGGCTGATCTTGATGCCGGTCGTGGTCTCGCCGGTGAACGCGATCTTGCGGATCCGCTTGGAGGATGCCAGGGCCTTGCCGGCCACGCCGCCGGAGCCAGTGACGACGTTCAGCACACCGGCCGGGAGCAGGTCCCCGATGAGCTCGACGAGCACCATGATGGAGGCCGGCGTGACAGAAGCCGGCTTCAGGACGATGCAGTTTCCGGCTGCAAGGGCGGGAGCTACCTTCCAGACTGCCATCAGGATGGGGAAGTTCCACGGGATGATCTGGCCCACGACGCCAAGGGGCTCATGGAAGTGGTACGCGGTGGTGTCATCGTCGATCTGGGACACCCCGCCTTCCTGGGCACGGATGGCGCCGGCAAAGTAACGGAAGTGGTCGGCGGCCAAGGGGATGTCTGCGTTCAGGGTCTCCCGGATGGCTTTGCCGTTGTCCCAGGTCTCGGCGACGGCGAGCATCTCCAGGTTGTCCATCATCCGGTCCGCGATCTTGTTCAGAATGACTGCTCGATCCGCCGGAGAGGTCTTGCCCCAGGCCGGCGCCGCCGTGTGCGCTGCGTCCAGGGCCAGCTCAATGTCCTCCTCGGTACCGCTGGCCGCCTCAGTGAACTGCTTGCCCGTGATCGGGGTGACGTTCTCGAAGTACTGCCCTCTGGTGGGGGGGACCCACTTGCCGCCGATCCAGTTCTCGTAGCGTGCCTTGAACTCGACCTTGGCACCGGCTTGACCTGGTTGTGCATAAACAGTCATGGGAGGCTCCTTAAGCAGGTAGGACTTCTTTGTCCAGAATCCCCGGAGGCTAGACCTGCGGGGGTTGCATCCACGTTGCACGGCTTCGGATCAGGCACGGCGGTCCCTGACATCTGCCTCACAAGGTCGGGCCGGGACAGGGACCAATGCTCCTGTTGAGCCTGCACGCCGGTGTCTGTACTGAAGGTCAGCAGGCACCGTGCAGGACCGATCGAGGGAGCGGACATGAGCAGCAGCACGAACCAGCCCGGGGACATGGCCCGTCGAAGCTCTGGGATGACCTAGCGCCCTGGAGCTCCCGGATGCAGGACCTCGTGCAGGACCTATGGTCGCGCAGTCCCTTCCCGAGCGAACTCGCCCCCGGTGGGGATCTGCACGAAACCGACGAGGCGTTCACCGTCGTGCTAGACCTGCCGGGTGTCAACCAGGGCGACATCACGATCGACATCTCGGGCCGCCGGGTTATGGTGCACGGCTCGGGAACGGCCAAGGACGCCAAGGAGTGACGCGCCACTGGACCCCGATGAGCGGCTCGTTCAGGTACGAGGCCGTACTTCCCGTGCCGATCGCCGAGCAGGCCGTCACCGCTGCGCTCAAGGACGGGGTGCTGACCATCACGATGCCCAAGTCCGCGACGACAAAGGCCACCTGTATCGACGTGAAGTGCGCCGAACGCCCCTTCGCTCGGGGCCATGCGAAACCGACCCTTCAGCTGTCAGGAGGCACCTCAGGTGTCGCGCCAGGACCTGGGGTTGACCCCTGAAGAACCTCGGCGACCGGCGAGGCCGCCCGCGCCACGGTTGTCGGGAGCTGTCGCGAGTTCGGAGTTATCCGCCGCAGCTCGTTGGAGTTATCCGCCGCAGCTCGTGAGAGACCTGACGCCCTGGCATACGACAGGGGCTTGGGAACCTTTGTGAGGTATTCCCTGATGTCTGGCTCGGGGTTGGATTTGCCCGGTGTGATCCCGTTCGTCAATAAGCACCCAGAGTCGTTGATTAGCCATGAGCGACGACCCGATCTGCGCGCCGCGAGACCTGGTGGCCCAGCCTCTGCCAGAGCCCCACCTGACGCACCGAGAGCGCTCCACCTCCTTGCCCGGACGGCATTTGGACGATGCCATGAGCAGCGGCTCGGAGTTCACGAGCGGGAAGCCGGCCATGCAGCGGATGGATGGCTACCCGGGGCCGGGCCAGAGTGGATGGGCCCCATCGACCCGAGATTCCCGGAGCTGCGCCCGCTGATTTGGCCGAATGGGGTCAGACATAAGGCCGAACACCCGACCGGGCTCCATGGCACACTTACCAGGTAAAGATTGAGTAAGATTTTGAATTTCGCATACTTTGAGTCATTTCCGACAGTATGAATCATTTGCGCCTGTTCGAAAGGGAACGAGATGCCTACTCAGACGAGCAGGTTCGAGGACCGGCTGCAGGCTGTCCCCGACGCCTTAGTGGGGATGGACCAGAAAGGCGTGATCCGGTTTGTCGATCGCCAGACCGAGTCGCTGTTCGGCTATGACCGCGACCAGCTCGTCGGCCGGTGCATCAACACGTTGGTCCCCGAGTCTTTGTGGCAGATCTACGCCGAGCACCGCCAGGACTACTTCGCAGACCCCAGGGCGCGGTCCACTGGGCTCGACCTGGAGCTGAGCGGACGCCACCAGGACGGCACCCGGTTCCCGATCAACATCAGCTTGTCCCACATCGACACCGGGGACGTCCTGCTGGTGATCACGGCGGTACGCGACGTGACCCAACAGCGGCAGGCGGTCAAGAACGCCCAGCTGATCGCGGCAATCGTCGAGAGCTCAGCCGACGCCATCATCAGTGGGTCGCTCAACGGTGTTGTGACGAGCTGGAACCCTGCGGCCGAGCGAATGTACGGCTACGAAAGTGCAGAGATCATCGGCAAGCCCGCCGCGTTCTTGACGCCCAAGGATCGGGCAGGCGAAGTCGAAGCGATCCTGGAACAGATCAAGATCGGCCAGCGTGTCGAGCACCTTGAGACCACGCGGGTCCGAAGGGACGGAACGGTGTTCCCGGTCTCGCTGACAGTCTCACCGATCCGCGACGAGAACGGCACGATCTTCGGCACCTCCGCCATGCACCGCGACCTGACCGACCAGAAGGAGGCGCTGGCGGTCGCCCAGCGCATGGCGGCGATCGTCGAGAGCTCGAACGATGCGATCGTCAGCAGGACCCTTAACGGCGTCGTCACGAGCTGGAACCCGGCCGCGGCCAGGATGTTCGGCTACTCCAGCCAGGAGATGATCGGCAGACCCATCAACCTGCTGGTTCCTGAGGGCCGAGCCGGCGAGATGATCTCCATCCTGGCCAACTTCAACGCGGGCAGGCCAGCGGGTGACTATGCGACAATCCGTGCCCGAAAGGATGGAACAGTGTTGTCAGTTTCCGTCACCGTCTCGCCGATCCGCGACGAGAACGGCGCGGTCGCCGGCGCCTCCGTGATCTATAGCGATGTCAGCGACCTGAGCCATGCAGCCCTGTACGCCCGGAGCCTGATCGAGGCGGCGCTGGATCCCCTGGTGACGATCAGCCCCGAAGGCAAGATCACCGACGTCAACGAGGCCACGGTCAAGGCCACCGGCGTCCGCCGCAACAAGCTCATCGGGACCCCCTTCTCCGACTACTTCACCGACCCCGACAAGGCAGAAGAGATCTACCAGCGAGTCATCACCGACGGGAAAGCGGTGAACTACCCGCTGACCATGCGCCACCGCAACGGACACGAGACGCTCACCGAAGTCCTGTACAACGCCTCGGTCTACCGCGACACCAGCGGAAACGTGATCGGCGTGTTTGCTGCTGCCCGCGAGGTGCCCAAAACAGACGAACTCCCAACCGGAGTTGGCTGAGCAACAAGCCAGGGAGCCTCTCGGCTGCTGATCGCTGCTGGGATGTGCCCTCGGTGCTGGCAGTTTCCCCGGATCGCCTGGACTGCAGCGTGCTGGCGCAGCGCCCCCACTCCCAGGTGTGATCAGCCGTTCTGGAAGACGTGGTGGCCCGCCTCATCTTGATTCCCCGGATCCCTTGACATCACTGCGGGGTCGACCCTGTCTGCCAAGAACGCGGTAGGCGGTCTTGGCAGACAGGGCTGATTCGCGACAATCACCAGCTCCGGTGTGAGATGCCCTATTTTGGGGGCCCGGCAGGTAACCGCGCCAGGCTTGGCGCCCAGTTGCCAACCTCCACAGGAGGGGCGCCCTTCCGACGAACGCACCGGCCGGGAAAGACGGGCCTCGGGTGGGACGTTCACCTCAGCGCTCACCACTGTTCGTGGGGCAGACTTGAGCAGGACTCACTGCTGCTCACTGTTGAGGAACGGTTCACATGCACATCGGGGTATCCGAACGAAGCGGTTACGGCACCACAGACGCGCGGGCCGGCGCACGATGGATGGTCGAGCGGGTCAGGGCCGCACGAGAGGCAGGGCTGCAGTCCCTCTTCCTGGGCGAGCATCACGGCACGGGGGGCACCTACTACCAGAGCGCACCGATGCTGGGCCGCCTGCTGGCCGAGTGGGGGGAAAGGCCGGTTGGCGCGCTGTTCTTGCTGCCGCTGTGGCATCCGGTGACTCTGGCCGAACAGGTGGGGACCCTCGCAAGCCTCACGCGCGGGCGGTTTATCCTGCAGTGTGCCCTGGGTGGTGGCGACGACCAGTTCGGCGCCATGGGCGTGCCGCTGCGCGGACGCGTCGCACGGTTTGAGTCGACTTTGGCGGTGCTTCGGCGTCTGCTCGCGGGCGAGGAGGTCACCACTGACGAACCGCTGCCGCTGAGGTCTGCCCGCAGCGGCCCACTGCCGCCCGAGCCCGTTGACGTGTGGATCGGTGCCTCGGCACCAGCGGCCATTGAGCGGGCCGCCCGACTCGGTGAGGGGTGGATCGCCGCACCGGGCCTGACTCTGGCGCGGGCTGCCCGGCAGATCGAGCAGTACCGCGAGAGCTGCGCCACGCATGGCCGGCCGGTGGGTGTGACCGCCATCAGGCGCGATGTCCACGTCGGCTCAGACCCAGCCGACGCCCGGCGCGTGACCGATCCAATCGTGTCCGCCGGCTATCGGGGACTGGCTCCTGAGTCGCTGGTGATCGGGGGAGTCGCCCAGGTCAGCCAGGCTTTCGCAGACCTCGGCGACCTCGGGTACAGCCACGTCCTGGTGCGTCACCTCGCCGATGACCAACGCCAGGTCCTGGAGTCCTACCAGCGGCTGGGCGCCGTGGCCTGCGACCTTGCCAGAAGATAGCGACGGCGGCCCTCAGATTTCATCCGCAAAGGGGTTGCCGATCGCTGTGGGGGCAGTAAAACTATCGCGTCATGGGTACTCCAACCGACGTGACCGTTCTGCACCTGCCGGACCAGCCTTCGACCGCGCTGCGAGATCGTGAGGAGGCCGAGATCTACGTGGCGATGGTCTGTTTCAAGCACGGACCTCCGCGGTTGCACGGCGTCGAGCTCGAGTGGACCGTCCACCACGGCAGCGATCCCAGCCGACCCCTGGACGCAAGCCTGCTAAGACTTGCGCTGGGGCCGCACGCACCACAGACGATCAACCCCCACCATGACCAGCTCCACCTTCCCGCCGGGTCCCTGATCACCGTCGAGCCCGGTGGCCAGGTTGAGATCTCGACGCCACCGACCAGATCTGTCGCCGACCTCATCGCTGTTGCCACCGCGGACGCGGCAACCCTCGCGGATCTCCTTGGCGAATGCGGGCTCGTGCTCGGCGACCACGGCACGGACCCGCACCGTCCGCCGAACCGCTTGCTGCAGGTTCCCAGATACGCAGCCATGCAGTCTGTGTTCGACCTCATCGGTCCGCACGGTTCCCGGATGATGTGCAGCACCGCGTCGATACAGGTCTGCCTCGACGCCGGCGAAGCCGACCAGATCGCGACGCGCTGGCAAGCCGCCCATGCCCTCGGCCCGGCCCTGGTGGCGCTGTTCGCCAACTCACCCAACCTGAACGGACGTCCTACCGGATGGGCCTCGGCACGTCTGAGAGCAACGCTGAGCACCTGCCCACCCTTCACCCTGCCACCCGAGCCCAGCGATGACCCGGCCAGCCAATGGGCGCGGATGGCCATGCAGGCCCCCGTGATCTGTGTCCGCGGCCATGGCCGCTCGTGGGCTGCGCCGCCCGGACTGACGTTCTCTACCTGGATTGCCGCGCCGGCACGTGTCGGCCGACGGCCGACGTTCGACGACCTCGACTACCACCTGAGCACGATCTTCCCGCCGGTTCGCCCCAAGGGGTACCTCGAGATCCGCTACCTCGACGCACAGCCCGGCTCCCGGTGGGTCGCGCCCTTTGCCCTCCTAGCCGCCTTGATGGCACGCCCAGCCACGATCGAACGGGTTCTGGACCTTACTCAGGCCGGCGCACATCGCTGGTTCGAGGCTGCACGCGACGGCCTGGCAGACCCGGTGCTGAGTGCAGCCGCGCACGAGGTCGTCCAGCTCGGGGCCGACGCTCTGGACCACCTCGACCTCACCGACGCTCAGCGCAGGCAGGTCCTCGACGACCTTGCGGTGCGCCTGGCCCCGCCGGGGCGGCGGCGGACGGCATGACCGGGACATCGCCGACTCCCGAGGTGACCCCCGAGCGCTGGCGTTCTCACGTCGCGGAGGTGCTCACCCGAGCCCGGGACCGCAGCCGGCTGCTGACCGACGCCGTCGACGACGACGACCTGGTGCGTCAGCACTCGCCGCTGATGTCTCCGCTGGTCTGGGACCTTGCCCATGTCGGCAACCAGGAAGAACTCTGGCTGGTCCGCGATGTCGGCGGTCGCCCTCCAGTGCGGCGCGACATCGACCAGCTGTACGACGCGTTCAAGCATGCCCGCGCCGACCGGCCCTCGCTGCCGCTGCTGGGTCCGGAGGGGACCCGCAGCTACGTGCGCGAGGTCCGCGACAAGGTCCTGGACGTCCTGGCCCACAGTCCCCTGGAAGGACGGCGGCTCCTGGACAAGGCCTTCGCCTTCGGAATGGTGGCCCAGCACGAGCAGCAGCACGACGAGACAATGCTGGCAACCCACCAGCTAAGGGCCGGCCGCGCGGTCCTGGACGCGCCGCCTCCGCCACCGCCGGTACCCCTAGGCGCAGCTGAGGTTCTGGTGCCCGGCGGACCGTTCACCATGGGCACCTCCACGGAGCCGTGGGCCCTGGACAACGAGCACCCGGCCCACGCGGTGGAGGTGGACCCCTACTTCATCGACACCGCGGCGGTAACCAACGGCGCCTACCTGGCGTTCATCGACGCCGGCGGCTACGACGAGCCCGCGTGGTGGAGTGCAGCCGGCTGGGCACACCGCCAGGAGGCCGGCCTGACCGCCCCCCGGTTCTGGGAACGTGAGGGCGACACCTGGTGGCGGCTGCGCTTCGGCATACGCGAACAGGTTCCCCCATGGGAACCGGTCATGCACGTCTGCTTCCACGAGGCGCAGGCATATGCCAGGTGGGCAGGGCAGCGACTGCCCACCGAGGCTGAGTGGGAGAAGGCTGCACGCTGGGACCCGGCGACCGGGCGGTCCCGGCGCTACCCGTGGGGTGATCAGGATCCGGGACCCCAGCACGCGAACCTCGGCCAACGCCACCTACGTCCCGCAGGCGCTGGTGCCTACCCCCGCGGAGCCTCACCACTTGGCGTACACCAGCTCATCGGCGACGTCTGGGAGTGGACCAGCAGCGACTTCGGTGGATACCCGGGCTTCGCCGCCTTCCCGTATCCGGAGTACTCCCTGGTCTTCTTCGGCTCGGAACACAAGGTGCTGCGAGGTGGCTCTTTCGGTTCGGACGCGGTGGCGGTAAGAGGAACGTTCCGTAACTGGGACTACCCGATCCGGCGGCAGATCTTCGCCGGATTCCGCTGCGCTCGCGACCCTGCCCCCGGAGAGGTCGACTGAGGCATGTGTCGTCACCTCGCCTACCTCGGTCCACCGGTGTCTTTGGCGGGTTGTCTCCTGCACGAACCGCATTCGCTGCTGCATCAGTCGTGGGCACCCAACGACATGCGTGGTGGGGGCACCGTCAACGCCGACGGCTTCGGAATCGGCTGGCTCGCCGGTGACCCGGGCGCCGGAGCTGTCGCGCGTCGCTATCGGCGGGCCACCCCGATCTGGTCAGATGCCTGCCTTCCCGACCTGGCGGCCTCGATCACCTCGGGGGCGATCTTGGCCGCCGTTCGCAGCGCCACATCAGGTATGCCGGTGAGCGAGGCTGCCTGCGCACCCTTCGTCGAGGCAGCCGCGATGTTCAGCCACAACGGTGTGATCGACGGATGGCCGCATTCCGTTGCCGCGCTGGCCACCGCGCTACCGCCTGCGGTTCTGATGAGGCTGGACGCACCGACAGACTCCGCGTTCCTGTGGGCCTTGGTCCGAGAGAAGCTGCACACGGGAAACTCGGTTGCCACGGCCGTGGCAAGCGTCGCACTTGAGGTGCTTGCGCTGGCGCCGCGATCCCGCCTGAACCTGCTCCTGAACGACGGTCAGCACATTGCCGCCACAACGGTCAGCCATGCCTTGTGGTTCCAGCGTGGCGAGGGCAGCGTCACGGTCAGCTCCGAGGCACTGAACCCCGGCCAGAAGCAATGGCAGTCCGTGCCCGACCTGTGCCTGCTCGAGGCAAGCGTGGCCCACTGCTCAATCCAGCCCCTGGGCTCAATCCAACCCCTGGACCAAGGATGACCATGACCGAACCGGTAATCGACGTCCACCTGATACCAGACGATGCCGAGCGCTCGCTGCGCCGTGATGCACGCCTGGGACTGACCAGCAACCCCAAGTGGCTCCAGCCGAAGTGGTTCTACGACGAGCGTGGCAGCGACTTGTTCGAACAGATCACCCGGCTTCCGGAGTACTACCCGACACGGACCGAAAGCTCAATCCTGAGCGCGCACGCAGGGGACATCGCCCGGCGTACCGGCGCACACACACTGGTGGAGCTGGGGTCCGGTTCCTCCGAGAAGACCCGCCTCCTGCTGGAAGCACTGCGAGAGGAGGGCACGCTGCGCCAGTACGTGCCCGTGGACGTCTCCGAGAGCGCCCTGCGCGATGCGGTAGCGGCGATCCATGACGACTATCCGATGCTGGCGATCCACGGGGTCGTCGCAGACTTCACCCAACACCTCGACCGGGTCCCCGGACGGACCCCACGAATGATCGCCTTCCTGGGGGGCACGATCGGCAACTTCCTGCCCGACGAGCGAGCCGTCTTCCTGGGCGACCTGCGCGACACCCTCGTGACCGGCGAATGGCTACTGCTCGGAACCGACCTGGTGAAGAACCCCGACGTCCTGGTCCCCGCGTACGACGACGCGGCCGGAGTCACCGCGGACTTCAACCGCAACGTGCTTGCCGTCCTGAACCGCGAGCTCGGCGCAGACTTCGACCTGGCCAACTACGAGCACGTGGCCATCTGGGATGGCCAGAACGAGTGGATCGAGATGAGACTTCGGGCCACAGCCGCCGCCGAGGTGACCCTTTCGGAGCTTGCCCTTGACATCAGTCTGCAGACTGGGGAGGAGATCCGGACGGAGATATCGGCCAAGTTCCGACCAGAAGGTATCGAGGGGGAGCTGGCCAAGGCCGGCTTCGATCTCGACGTTTGGCTGACAGACCCGCAAGGACGTTTCGCCCTATCCCTGGCTCGAGCCCGCTGAATGTTATCGACAAACAGACCCGTGTCCGGCCGGGCGTTGAACCAACGTATATCCTGCCGATGACCTGACACGCCGCACTATTTCCTGAAAGGACCCCTCAGTGACTGCAACTGACCTCCAACCCGTCGATGCGAGGGGCGTTTCCTCGACCGACGAGCACATCGCGCTGGCTGAGGGTGTCATGGCCAACAACTACCACCCGCTTCCCGTGGTGATCGCTGAAGCCCACGGCGCCTGGGTGACGGACGTAGAGGGTCGACGCTATCTGGACGCCCTGGCCGGCTACTCCGCTCTGAACTTCGGTCACGGCCACCCGGACCTGGTTGCAGCTGCCCAGGCTCAGCTGACGCGTGTGACGCTGACCAGCCGGGCATTTCACAACGACCAGCTCGGACCGTTCTGCCACGCCCTGGCCGCCCTGGCCGGCATGGATCTGGTGCTGCCGATGAACACCGGTGCGGAGGCCGTTGAGACGGCGATCAAGGTCGCCCGCAAGTGGGGTTACGACGTCAAGGGTGTCCCTGACGGTCAGGCGAACATTATCGTGGCGGACGGCAACTTCCACGGCCGCACCACCACGATTGTCAGCTTCTCCACCGACGAGGTGGCAAGAGCGGGCTTCGGGCCGTTCACCCCTGGTTTCACTGTTGTGCCCTACGGCGATGCCGCAGCACTGCGCGCAGCTGTCACGGCCCACACGGTCGCTGTGCTGATCGAGCCGGTACAGGGAGAAGCCGGCGTGATCGTGCCCCCGCCGGACTACCTGCCGGCGGTTCGCGCGCTGTGCACCGAGGCCAATGTGCTGTTCATCGCCGATGAGATCCAGTCGGGGCTGGGTCGCACCGGGACCACCTTCGCGTGCGAGCTCGAGAACGTGGTGCCGGACATGTACATCCTGGGCAAGGCGCTGGGCGGCGGCATCGTTCCGGTCTCTGCAGTGGTCTCCTCGAGGCAGATCCTGGGAGTCATCAAGCCAGGCAGCCACGGCTCGACGTTCGGCGGCAACCCGCTGGCCGCCGCAGTGGGCCACGCGGTAGTCAGGCTTTTGGCCACGGGGGAGTACCAGGAACGCGCCAGGGTGCTCGGCGAGCAGCTGCGGCTCCGCCTTGAGGCCCTCATCGGTCACGGCGTCCTGGCCGTCCGGACACGTGGTCTGTGGGCCGGGGTCGACATCGACCCCGCGCTGATGACCGGCCGCGAGATGTGCGAGCGTCTGTTGGCGAAGGGAGTCCTTGCCAAGGACACCCACGGATCGACCGTGCGTCTGGCCCCGCCGATCGCGATCGAGGCCGCTGACCTGGACTGGATGGTTGACCAGTTCGCCGCTGTCCTGGCCGAGGCGACCTGAGCCAGCGTGACTTGACTGTTCTGCGGTGCACGTGGGAACGTTCGACCACTTGACACCCGCGGTCTGGGGAAGCCGGTCGGACACCGGCGCTGACCCGCAACCGTAGGCCGCCTTCGGTCGTCGCGCCCTCAACGGCGTCGATCGAAGCCATGCGGCGAGCCGGAGCACCGGATCGTGGGCCAAGGCTCCATCATTCGTCCGCCGAGGTCTGCGGTCCGGAGTCGGTCGCCGTGGTGTACTCAGCCCGGCCTCCCTCTCCGACGCGAGAGAGGTCCAACCCATGAAGTCCCCCCGTCGCACCCGCGTACTGCGCGCTGCGGTCATCGCGATCCTGCTGACCCTGGCTGGCGGCGTGCTCGCCGCACCGGCTCAGGCAGCCGCCTACCGTTACTGGGGGTACTTCCACCTCACCAAGGGCGCCTGGGCCTTCGCCGCGACCGGACCCGCGCAGGCCGTCCCGGCCGACGGAGCCGTCGAGGGCTGGCGGTTCGCGGTTGCAGACGAAAGCTCTGTGCGTACCCCTCGGGCGACGCCAACCTTCGCCGCACTGTGCGCTGGGGCTGCGGCCAAGGCGGGCAGCAAACGCGTGGGCCTGGTTCTCGACTTCGGCCGCCCGGCTGACAGTGCCGACGCCACGACGCCCCCGGCGCCCAAAGCGACCTGTGTGACGGTGCCCGAGAAGGCCACCGGTGCAGACATCCTGGTGGCCGGTGGCGCCACCCTGCGTATCGACAAGACGCTGGACTGCGCCATTGACGGCTGGCCGGCCACCGGCTGCGGCGACCCGGTCGCCCACGTGTCCGCCGCGGCAGCCAGCCCGGACACCAAGATCACCATTGCCGTTCCCAAGGCGAGTGCGGCCAGCCCGACCGGCAAGTCCGCCGGCGCGAGCTCAACCGGCTCGCGCGGGCTGGTCCTGGGTGGGGCCGGGGCGATTGTCCTGGTCGCTCTCCTGGGGTTGGCGGCATGGCGACGTGGCCGCGACGCCACCAGCGACTGAACGAACCGGAACTGCTGTGACGCGCGCCGCCCAGGACCCACGGCTGCCGCGCCTGCTGCACCCGGCGGCGTGGTGGGCGTGGGCGATCGGCCTGGCGATGGCTGCCAGCCGGACCACGAACCCGCTCTTGCTCGCCCTGGTCGTGGCGGTCGCAGGCTATGTCGTGGCGGCGCGTCGCGAGCGCGGTGCGGCATCGCCTTTTGGTGCCTTCCTGCGTCTGGGCCTGTTCGTCATCGCGATGCGCGTGGTGCTCGTGGCGTTGCTCGGTGGGGGTGTCCCCGGTCAGACCGTGCTGCTGAACCTGCCCCAGATCCCGCTGCCAACCGGCTCCAGTGGCGTGCGACTGGGCGGTCCGGTGACCCTGGAGGGTGTGCTGGCAGCCGCCTATGACGGGGCCCGGCTGGCCGCGGTCCTGGCCTGTATCGGTGCCGCGAACGCTCTTGCCAGCCCGCGGCGGCTGCTGCGCTACGTCCCGGCCACGCTCTACGAGGTCGGGACGGCACTGGTGGTGGCGCTGACCTACGCACCCCAGCTCGTGGACGACGCCCGGCGCGTCCGGGCGGCACGACGTCTGCGTGGACACGCCGGGCGCGGTCCCCGTGAGCTGGCCCGACTCGCGGTTCCGGTGCTGGACAGCGCCCTGGAGCGCTCGCTGGACCTCGCCGCGTCGATGGAGTCACGAGGATACGGCCGCTCGGTGCACCGCGATGCCAGCTCCCGCCGAAAGGCCACGGCACTGACCCTGTTCGGGCTGGGCGGCGTCGTGGCGGGGGTCTACGGTCTCCTGGACGGCGGCTCCGCACCGCTGCTCGGGCTGCCGCTGCTCCTTGCGGGGTCGGCGGCGGCCGCCGCGTCACTGGCGGTCGGGGCCCGCCGCGAGCGGCGCTCGCGCTACCGGCCCGACCCGTGGGCTGCGCCGGAGTGGGTGGTCGCCTCCAGCGGCGCGATGGCTGGCGGGCTCGTCATGGTGGCGGCCCAACGCGCGATGGCCGGGATCATCTTGCAGACCTCACCGGCAGTGTGGCCGACTCTGCCCTGGCTACCGGCCCTGGGCGTGCTGCTCGGGCTGATTCCCGCCTGGCTGGCTCCGATGCCACCGCTGCGGGCGCGTGAGCGTGCCGGCGGCCCCTCGGACATCAACGCTGCTGACATCAACAACCCCGATACCCGCCCTGACGACATCCACCCTCAGCACATCGGGAGCACACCATGATCTCGTTCGAGAACGTTGGGGTCAGGTTTGACGACGGCGCCAAGCCGGTGCTCAGCGGCGTTGACCTGCATGTCGACGAGGGTGAGCTGGTCCTGGTCGTGGGGGCCACAGGCAGCGGCAAGACCACCTTGCTGCGCTGCGTCAACGGGCTGGTCCCGCACTTCAGTGGTGGCACCTTGATCGGGCGGGTCACCGTCGACGGTCGCGACACGCGCACCCACCGTCCCCGCGATCTGGCGGACATCGTCGGTGTCGTCGGTCAGGACCCCGCAGCCGCTTTCGTGACCGACACGGTCGAGGAGGAGCTCGCCTATGGCATGGAGTCCCTCGGTGTCCATGGGGACGTCATGCGCCAACGCGTCGAGGAGACCCTTGACCTGCTGGGCCTGGCCGACGTGCGTGGCCGAACTCTGAGGACCCTCTCTGGTGGCCAGCAGCAGCGGGTTGCTATCGGCGGGGTGCTGGCCGCGCACCCGCGGATCCTGGTCCTTGACGAGCCGACCTCTGCCCTTGACCCGGTCGCCGCCGAAGAGGTGCTCGCCGCCCTCACCCGGCTGGTCCACGACCTGGGACTGACCGTTCTGCTGGCCGAGCACCGGCTCGAACGGGTGGTGCAGTACGCCGACCGCGTGGTCGTCGTCGAGAACGGGCACGTCAGCTGCGACCTGCCCGCCGCGGCGATGGCCATGTCGCCGGTCTCACCGCCCATCGTCGACCTCGGTCGCCTCGCCGGCTGGTCGCCGCTGCCCCTGTCCGTGCGGGACGCCCGGCGCGTCGCCGGGCCGATGCGCGCCACTCTTGCTGGCCGGCTCCCCACGAGGGTGGTCAGGTCGTTGCCCATGGACGCGCAGAGCCAGCCCCTGCTCACCACCCGCGCCCTGGTGGTCAACCGTGGGCGCCGGCCGGTGCTGCGCGGCATCGATCTGCAGGTGCGCGCGGGCGAGGTCGTGGCGCTCATGGGTCGCAACGGGTCCGGCAAGTCCACCCTGCTGGCCGCCGCCTGCGGCCAGCTGCCCGCGCGAGCAGGCAGCCTGCGCACCGGTGGCCTTGACCCGGCCACGCTGAAGCCGCGCGAGCTGTTGAGGCACGTGGGGCTGGTCCCCCAGGACCCAGGCATGCTGCTGTACGCCGAGAGCGTCGGGGCCGAGTGCCGCGCCGCGGACATCGACGTGCGCGCCGCCGCCGGCACCACGCGCGCTCTGCTGAGGCACCTGGCACCCGACGTCGCGGACAGCACACACCCACGCGACCTCTCGGAGGGGCAACGACTAGCTCTCGCGCTAGCCATCGTGCTGGCAGGACAGCCACCGCTGGTGCTGCTCGATGAGCCAACCCGCGGGCTGGACTATGGCGCCAAGGCCCGGCTTGTCGCCTCGCTGCGCTCGCTGGCAGCCGAGATGCACGGTGTCCTGGTGGCCACCCACGATGTCGAGCTGGTGGCCGTGCTGGCTGATCGGGTGATGGTTATCGCCGACGGCGAGGTCGTGACCGACGGCCCCGCGGCGTCGGTACTGGCCGGCTCACCGGCATTCGCGCCCCAGGTGGCCAAGGTGATGCACCCGCAGCCCTGGCTCAGCGTCGCGGACGTCGCGTCGGCACTGGAGGCATCGTGACCGCTCGAGGCCTTCGGCACGCTCAGAGATGGTTGATCCCCGGCAACCCTGTCCTTGCCGTCCGGTGGCGGGCGGCCACCACCTTGGCTGCGACCACGCTGGTGGGGTTGGCCGCCTTCGGATGGCCCTTCCTGGCCAGACCCAGCTCCGGCCTGGCACACAGCACCGACGCGCCGTGGCTGTTCGTGCTGCTCATCGCGCTGCTCGCGGCGCTGGTCATGGCTGAGCTGTCCAGTGGAGGGATGGATGCCAAGACCGTCGCGGTGCTCGGAGTGCTCGCAGCCGCAGGCGGGGCGCTGCGGGTGTTCAGCGCCGGGACCGCCGGGCTGGAGCCGATCTTCTTCCTGATCGTCGTGGCCGGTCGGGTGCTCGGGCGTGGTATGGGATTTGTTCTCGGCGCTCTGGCTGTGCTGGTCGGCGCCTTCCTGACCGGAGGCATCGGCCCTTGGGCCCCGTTCCAGATGATCGCCGCGGGCTGGGTCGGCTTCGGCGCCGGCTGCCTGCCACGGGCCAGCGGGCGCCGCGAACGGGTGGTCCTGGCCGCCTACGGGCTGGTGGCCGGCTTGGCCTACGGGTTCGTCATGAACCTGTGGTTCTGGCCCTTCCTCACCTCCGGGGCGCCTGTCGGCATGGCGTTCGTGCCGGGCCAGGCCATGACGTCCAACCTCTCCCACTACGGCGCCTTCTACCTCGCCACCAGCCTGGCCTGGGACCTGCCACGAGGGATCCTGACCGCCCTCCTGGTCCTGGTCGCCGGACGACCCGTGCTGGCCAGCCTGCGACGCGGAACCCGCCGTGCCGCGTTCGGGGCCACCGGACAGTTCGCCCCAGCCCGCGGGGTCGCCCAACAGAACCCGTGATGATTGTCTCATCGGCGGGGCGGGTTCACAGGACGCGAACCATCAAGAACCATGGCCTGCCAAGGCAAACGCAAGAACATTCGTGACCACGGCCGCCTCGACCTTAACCGCGTCAAGGCGACCCGGTTGTTTGTCTTGTAGCTAGTTGAGCGACAATGCCGCTTGTGGTGCGCAACGCGGCGCCCCACTGATGACGGGAGCGCTGATGTCGGCGAAAAATGACATGGAGGCCGCGGAACCTAACGTGGGTCAACTGCGCGAGCGCGTGGAGTTGATGCGGGGCAACCCCGTTAGCTCGGTTGAGGTGCGACCCCTGTCTCGTGCGGGCCTGCGCTCCACCGGTGAGGTGGCCTGAGTGGCTACCCAGCTCGAGGTCGGGGTCGGCACACCGGGTAGGGCGCCTGTTGCCGCGGCCACGCTGCGCAAGGACAACTGGAAGAAGTCACCGATACTGACCTTCATCGGTCTGTCGGCATTCGTGCTCTACGGCCTGATCCGTACCGCCACCCAGAGCGACTACTACGTATCGGCCTACCACTACCTGTCACCGTTCGCCTCACCCTGTGTGAGCTCGACCTGTGCACAAGGAGCCAGCGAATTCGGCACCTTCGGTGCGTTTCCCGCGATGGTTCCCTTGGCCATCCTCACCCTGCCCTTCCTGCTCGGCTTCCGGCTGACCTGCTACTACTACCGCAAGGCCTACTACCGCGCGTTCTGGCAGTCCCCCGTCGCGTGCGCGGTGCCCGAGCCCCGCGGCAAGTACAGCGGTGAGACCCGTTTCCCGCTCATCATCCAGAATGCGCACCGCTACTTCTGGTTCGTCGCCGTCCTGATCTCACTGATCAACACCTGGGACGCGATCAAGGCATTCCATTCGCCGACCGGCTTCGGCTTCGGTCTGGGCAACATCATCCTGGTCGTGAACGTCGTGCTGCTCTGGTCGTACACCATGGGCTGCCACTCCTGCCGGCACATCACCCTCGGCCGGATCAACCACTTCTCCAAGCACCCGGTGCGCTACTGGCTCTATGAGCGCGCCAGCTGGCTCAACGGTCGCCACATGCAGCTCGCGTGGACCACCCTGGCCACGCTGGTCCTCACCGACGCATACATCGCGCTGGTTTCCTCCGGCACCATTTCTGATCTGAGGTTCATCGGATGAGCACTCTCGAAAAGCACAGCTACGACGTCATCGTCATCGGTGCCGGAGGCGCCGGACTGCGAGCGGCGATCGAGGCCCGCGAGCAGGGTCTGCGCGTCGCGATCCTGTGCAAGTCGCTGTTCGGCAAAGCCCACACGGTGATGGCCGAGGGTGGAATTGCGGCCTCCATGGGCAACGTCAACTCCAAGGACAGCTGGCAGGTCCACTTCGCCGACAGCCTGCGTGGCGGGAAGTTCCTCAACAACCCCCGCATGGTCGAGCTGCATGCCAAAGAGGCACCAGACCGGGTCTGGGAGCTTGAGACCTACGGTGCACTGTTCGACCGCACCCCCGAAGGCAAGATCAGCCAGCGCAACTTCGGCGGACACGAGTACCCGAGGCTCGCCCACGTGGGTGACCGGACCGGACTCGAGCTGATCCGCACCTTCCAGCAGAAGGTCGTCTCCCTCCAGCAGCAGGACCTGGAAGAGTTCGGCGACGCCGAGGCGCGAATCAAGGTGTTCGCCGAGCTGACCGTCACCGAGCTGGTCAAGGACGGCGGCGCCATCGCCGGCGCCTTCGGGTACTACCGCGAGACTGGCGCGTTCGTGCTCTTCGAGGCCCCCGCCGTGATCCTGGCCACGGGCGGGATCGGCAAGTCCTTCAAGGTCACCAGCAACTCCTGGGAGTACACCGGTGACGGGCACGCGCTCGCCCTGCGTGCCGGCGCCAACCTGATCAACATGGAGTTCGTACAGTTCCACCCGACCGGGATGATCTGGCCCCCGTCGGTCAAGGGCATCCTGGTGACGGAGTCGGTGCGCGGCGATGGCGGGATCCTGACCAACTCCGAGGGCAAGCGCTTCATGTTCGACTACGTTCCGGACGTCTTCATCGACCAGTACGCCAAGACCGAGGCGGAGGGCGACCGGTGGTACGACGACCAGGAGAACAACAAGCGCCCGCCTGAGCTGCTGCCGCGCGACGAGGTGGCCCGGGCGATCAACAGCGAGGTCAAGGCCGGACGTGGCACACCTCACGGCGGCGTCTACCTGGACGTGTCAACGCGACTGTCGGCAGAAGTGATCAAGAAGAAGCTGCCGGCGATGTATGCCCAGTTCATGGAGCTAGCAGACGTCGACATCACTGCCACCCCGTTCGAGGTCGGCCCGACCTGCCACTACGTGATGGGCGGCGTCGAGGTCGACGCGGACACCGAAGGGACTGCGGTCCCAGGGCTGTTCGCCTGCGGTGAGGTCTCCGGAGGCATGCACGGCGCCAACAGGCTCGGTGGCAACTCGCTGTCCGATCTGCTCGTGTTCGGCCGGCGCGCCGGATTGGGCGCTGTGGCGTATGTCGCCGGGCTCGGCGAGAAACGGCCCGCCGCCAGCGAGGCGGACCTCGAGTCTGCAGGCAAGGCCGCACTCGCGCCCTTCCACGCGGACGCTCAGACCAGGCCGCCAGACAGCCCCACACCGGAGAACCCGTACACCGTCCACACGGAGCTGCAGCAGGTCATGAGCGACCTGGTCGGCATCATCCGCCGAGAGGGCGAAATCAGTGAGGCGCTGCAGAAGCTTCAGGGCTTGCGTAAACGAGCGGAGAACGCCGCCGTGGAGGGGCATCGCCAGTTCAACCCGGGCTGGCACCTCGCGCTCGACCTGCGCAACATGCTCGACGTGTCGGAGTGCATAGCCAAGTCGGCGCTGGAGCGCCATGAGAGCCGTGGCGGGCACACCCGCGAGGACTTCCCGATCATGGACCCCAACTGGCGCGGCGTGAACCTCGTCTGTCGCCTCACCCCGGGGACCGACACCATCGAGCTGACCCACAAGCCGGTGCCGACCATCAGGCCCGACCTGTTGGCCCTGTTCGACCGCCACGAGCTGGAGAAGTACCTGACAGCCCCCGAGCTCACCGTTCTGGACAACCCGCAGACTGCGTCAACTTCAGGGGAGAAGGCATGAGCCACCAATCAAAATTCAAGGTATGGCGAGGTGATGCCGACGGCGGCGACCTCAACGACTACACCGTCGAGGTCAACGACGGTGAGGTGCTGCTCGACGTCATCCACCGGCTCCAGGCGACCCAGGTCCCGGACCTCGCCGTGCGCTGGAACTGCAAGGCCGGCAAGTGCGGGTCCTGCAGCGCCGAGGTCAACG
>OBLW0100000915.1_pt1 | contig 25420 bp, 18 predicted proteins | sample 1520161 | NCBI WGS metagenome assembly OBLW01 (sample SAMEA3539309, study PRJEB22396) | soil metagenome | biome: tundra; feature: field; material: soil | place: USA | collected 2010-05 | depth 0.15 m | reverse complement strand
TTTTTAGCATCGGATGCGGCGAGTTTCGTGACCGGCCACTTGCTGGTGGTCGATGGCGGAATTATGGCCAGCGGTGTCAACCAATGAATTCTGCGAAGCACTGCTGACCAGTTCCGAAACCGAATCGAGAAGGCCTGAGCCACAGTTACTGGTAGCGCCGGCATCCCGGCGGTTTTTCGATCAGCCCGCCGACTCAATGAACCGGGTAAAATGCCGGCGCTACACGACTTCCTGGTCTGCCATGCTCAGCGCCTCATCAAAAGCGGCCAAGCCCTGGTCGATCTCTTTTTCCGTGACAATCAGCGGAGGTGCAATCACGAAATGGCTCATCCAAGCCTGCAGATAGACACCGTTGGCCATCATTCGCGCAGCAACTTTGTCCACCAGCAAGGGCGTTCCAGCCACTTTGTCTTTCATGGTATTGAACGGCACCTTGGTCTTCCGGTTGCGAACTAACTCCACTCCCCAGAACATTCCGATCCCGCGAACTTCTCCAATGGAAGGATGTTTCTCCTTCAATGCTTCCAACTTCGGCCGGATGTAAGCGCCCAGCTCCACAGCGCGTGCCGCCAGATTCAATCGCTTCATTTCCGCAATCGACGCCACCGCCGGCGCCAGCGTCAGCGGATGAGCTTCATAGGTATGCCCGTGCGAAAAGAAATGATCATCGAAATAACGCGCAATCTTTTCGGAAGTCGCGCAAAGGCCCAGCGGAATCGCGGCATTCGTGATTCCCTTGGCGGTCGTCAGAATATCCGGCACCACGTTCCAATGGTCCATCGCGAACCACTTCCCGGTGCGGCACCAACCGGTCATCACTTCGTCGGCAATCAACAGCACCTCGTGCCGATTGCAAATCTCCCTCAGCCGCGGCATGTATTCCTTCGGCGGGATCAGAACGCCATTGGTTCCCACCACCGGTTCCACGATCACCGCCGCCACGTCGCTTTCATTCGCGATCATGTGTTCGATATATTCCACGCAAGCGATCCCGCATCCCGGATATTCATGAAGGATCGGACATTTGTAGCAATTCACTTCCGGCGCGAAAATCACTCCCGGTATCTTGCCCGCCGGTTCCATCGCCCAGCGCCGCGGATCACCCGTGGCCGCAATCGATCCCATGGTCGATCCGTGATACGACCGGTAGCGCGAAATAATCTTGGTCTTGCCAGTTACCATCCGCGCAATCTTGAACGCCGCCTCGTTCGCTTCTGTCCCGGAAGTAGTAAAAAAAAATTTGTCCAACCCTGCCGGCAACACTTCCACCAGCCGTTTGCTCAATTCCGCCCGAATAGTCGTAGCCCACCCAGGCCCCACATAAGCGAGATCACGCGCCTGATCTTGAATGGCCTGAATCACCGCCTTATTCTTATGCCCCAGCGTCACGCACATCAGTTGCGCCGAGAAGTCGAGATACTTCTTGCCGTCGGCGTCGGTGAAATAACAACCCTCTGCATCGACCAAGTGCAGCGGGTTCCAACCCTTCTGCCGCCGCCAAGTCCCGTACGTATATTTCTTTGTGAGCTCTTTAACTTCCGAAGAAGACAAACTATCCGTCAAGGTAGACCATCCAGTCCTGATGTGATTGCCCGAGGGTTCAACTTGCCCAGGCCAGGGCACCGCTAGCGTACAACCGCTTCGGCGCCGCGTATAGTCGGCAAACGCACCCCAGCGGATCCCACCTTGCGGAAAACTTTTTGTCGGGCGATACTCCCCGCGGGAATTATGCCCAAACAACTGCAGAACAGAGTTTTCCTCGCCGCATTGATGCTCGCTTTTTCGTCAACGACCGTTCGCGCGCAAACCGCTGTTCACGATTACGCCCAGGCCCCACGCGCACCAGCCGCAAAAATAAAAATCATCATTGACACCGACATCGGCGACGACGTCGACGATGCCTTCGCCCTCGGCCTAGCACTCGCCAGCCCCGAACTGGAAATCCTCGGCATCACGACCGCATGGGGCGACACGCAACTCCGCGCCCGCATGGTCGACCGCCTGCTCGGCGAAACCGGCGCTGCAAACATCCCCGTAGCCGAAGGCATTCCCACAAAAAGCAAAACTCTGTTTTCGCAAGCCCGCTGGGCGCAAGCCGGGCCGCCACCCAAGCCGCATCCCGCGGCGGTAGATTTCCTTTTGGAGCAGATCCACAAAAGTCCCGGCCAGATTACGCTGGTAGCCATCGGTCCACTCACCAACATCGGCGCAGCCATCGACCGCGACCCCGCGACATTCAGAAGACTAAAGCAGGTAGTCTTGATGGGAGGCTCGATCCGCAAAGGCTACGGCGATCTGGGCTACGCACCCGACCGCGGTCCTCAGCCGGAGTACAACATTTACAGCGACATTTCCGCAGCCCAAAAACTTTTCACCAGCAACGTTCCCATCTTCATGATGCCGCTCGATTCCACGCAGTTAAAACTAGACGAAGAAAAGCGTGCCCTGCTGTTTCGTCAAGGCACCCCGCTAACCGACGCCCTAACCCTGCTCTATCACGAGTGGGGTCAACAAACTCCAACCCTCTTCGATGTGATGGCCGTAGCCTATATCCTGCAACCCGCACTCTGTCCGGTGCAGCCATTCGAGATCGCCGTGGACAAAGACGGCTACACCCGCGCCGGCACCGGTACCCCCAACGCCTCCGCCTGCCTATCCTCCGATTCCGACCAATTTTTCCAATTCGTGCTGCCTCGCCTGGTTCAGAGCTTTCCTTTAAAACGGTGAATCGGTACAGTATCGGTTCGCCGGAATGTCGAGCCGCCTCAAAAATATGGACGCCCACACGCCCACGTATCCCGATCTGGTTGACAAGACCGTGCTCATCACCGGCGGCGGCAGCGGCATTGGCGCAGCCTTCACGCAAGCTTTCGCACGGCAGGGCGCCCGGGTAGCGTTCCTCGATATCGCCGAAGAACTCAGCCTCGCCTTAGTGCATCACCTCGAAAAAGAGACCGGCAACGCCCCCACATTCTTAACCTGCGATGTCTCCGACATCCCCGCCCTGCAAACCGCCATCGAACAAATCCGCTCCGAGACCGGCGACATCGCTATTCTCATCAACAACGCCGCCAGCGACGACCGCCACGCCTTCGAAGCCGTCACCCATTCCTATTGGGACAATCGCATCGCCGTAAATCTCCGCCACATGTTCTTCGCCTCCCAGGCAGTCGCCTACCACATGAAGCGCCTAGGCGGGGGCTCGATCATCAACCTGAGCTCCATCATCTGGCGTCTAAAACACGCCGGCCTACCGGTATACAGCACCAGCAAAGCGGCAGTGTGCGGCCTGACTCGCACCCAAGCCCGCGAATACGGTCCCTTCAACATCCGCGTCAACACCATCCTCCCCGGCGCAGTCTGGACCGAGCGCCAAATCAAACTCTGGTACACGCCCGAATTCGAGAAAGAAGTGATGACCGGTCAATGTTTGCAAGCCCGCGTTCTTCCCGAAGACATCGCCAACATGGCACTGTTCCTGGCTTCCGACGCCGCCGCAAAATGCACCGCCCAGGATTTCACCGTAGACGCAGGGTGGAGCTAAATCATGACGGTCGCAATAGCCAACTGCCATGCTGAGCGAAGCGAAGCAGCTCAACGTCCATGCCACGCGGGAGGTTTCAGGCGAACCACCGTAGCGGCCGACAACCGTGGCGGGCGCCTTCCACAACGTTCAACGACGCATAGCCATCGGAGCACTCAATAAAATGAAAACCATCAAAGGTCCGGCCATCTTCCTAGCCCAGTTCGCTTCAGATGCGGCGCCCTTCAATACTTTGGATAACATCTGCGCGTGGGCCGCAAGACTAGGCTACCAAGGTGTGCAAATCCCCACCTGGGACGCCCGCCTATTCGATCTAAAGCGTGCCGCCGAAAGCAAAACCTACGCCGACGCCATTCGCGGCATAGTGGCCAAGCACAACTTAGCCATCACCGAACTCTCCACCCATCTCCAAGGCCAACTCGTAGCTGTCCATCCCGCCTACGACATCGCCTTCGACGGCTTCGCCCCTCAAGAAGTCCGCGGCAACCCCAAAGCCCGCCAAGCCTGGGCCGTAGAGCAACTCCGCAACGCCGCCAAAGCCTCCGCGAACCTGGGCCTCACCGCTCACGCCACCTTCTCCGGCGCCCTAGCCTGGCCCTACCTCTACCCCTGGCCACAACGCCCAGCAGGCCTAATCGAAACCGCCTTCGACGAACTAGCCGCCCGCTGGCGCCCCATCCTGGACGCCTTTGACGAAGCCGACCAAGACCTCTGCTTCGAAATCCACCCGGGCGAAGACCTCCACGACGGCGCGACGTTCGAGATGTTCCTTGAACGGGTAAACAACCACCCCCGCTGCAACATCCTCTTCGACCCCAGCCACTTCGTAATCCAACAACTCGACTACCTCGAATACCTCGATTGCTACCACCCGCGAATAAAAATGTTCCACGTAAAGGATGCCGAATTCCGCCCCACAGGCCGCCAAGGTGTTTACGGCGGCTTCCAACCGTGGATCAACCGCGCCGGCCGCTTCCGCTCCACAGGCGACGGCCAGGTAGACTTCAAAGCCGTCTTCTCGAAGTTAACGCAGTATGACTACCCAGGCTGGGCAGTCCTAGAATGGGAGTGCTGCATAAAAAGCGCCGAACAAGGCGCCTCCGAGGGCGCCCCCTTCATCGCGAACCATATCATCCAAGCCGCCACCACCACCTTCGACGATTTCGCCAATTCCGGCTCAGACCAAGCCGCCAACCGCCGCATGCTGGGCCTAACCTGACGCCGAATCTCCATGCCCGCCAATTCCCAATACGCTGAAACGCAAATCCCCGGTAGTCCCGAACGCCCAGGCGTCTCCGTCGTGGCCTTTTCACTCCACTGCCCTCCACGGCGGAGTACGGTACGTGCATCCGTTAAGGCGATGGCACTCAACAAATAACCGCGCCAAAGGAAAAAATCATGCCCATAGACGCAACCCCCACCGCAACCCCAAATCGTCGCCTTCGCCTAGGCATGGTCGGCGGCGGCCCAGGCGGCTTCATCGGAGCAGTCCACCGCATAGCCGCCCGCCTCGACGACCGCTTCGAACTAGCAGCCGCGGCCCTCTCCTCCAACCCAGAAAAATCCCGCAAAGCCGCCCAAGACCTGCACATCCCCGCAGACCGCGCCTACGCCAATTTCACTGAAATGGCCGCAGCAGAATCCAAACGCCCAGATCGCATCGACGCCGTCTCGATCGTAACCCCCAACCATCTACACTTCGCCCCAGCCAAAACTTTCCTGGAAGCAGGCATCCACGTAATCTGCGACAAGCCCCTAACCACAACCGTAGAAGACGCCCAATCCCTAGCCAAAATCGTAAAAAAATCCGGCCTGATCTTCGGCCTAACCCACAACTACACCGGCTATCCCACCATTCGCCAAGCACGCGAAATGATCGCCGCGGGCGAACTAGGCGCACTCCGCCTGATCCAAGTCGAATATGCCCAAGATTGGCTAACCACCCCACTCGAGGCCACCGGCCAAAAACAAGCCGTCTGGCGCACCGACCCAGCCCAAAGCGGCCCCGCCGGCTCCCTGGGCGACATCGGCACCCACGCCTACAACATCGCCTGCTTTGTAAGCGGCCAAGCCGCCGAACAAGTAGCCGCCGAGGTCTCGACGTTCGTCCCCGGCCGCCGCCTGGACGACAACGTCCAGGTCCTGCTCCGTTACCAAGACGGTGCCCGAGGCATGTTGTGGGCCAGCCAGGTAGCGGTAGGCAACGAAAACAATCTCCGCCTCCGCATCTACGGCGAGAAAGCCGGCCTGGACTGGTCCCAAGAAAATCCCAACTACCTCCATTTCAGCCAATACGGCAAGCCCACCAGAACCCTAACCCGCAACGGCGCCGAAGCCACCGCCTCGGCCAAACACGCCAGCCGCATCCCCAGCGGCCACCCCGAAGGCTATCTCGAAGCCTTCGCCCAGATCTACACCGACATCGCCGAACAAATCTCAGCCCGCCAAGCCAACCGACCCCCGTCAAGAGAGTCCTTACTCGTCCCCACAGTCGAGGACGGCGTAGCCGGCGTCCAATTCATATCCGCAGTCCTAGCCTCTTCCAGCCAAAACGCCGCCTGGATAAACCTACCGTCGCCGACAAACACGTAGCGGCCGATCTTTAGATCGGCCCCCTACCGCCGTAAACAGTAAACCGCGATCAACATCCCTAACCGGCCGCCCCAACTAGGAGCGTGTCGTCCTGAGCACAGCGAAGATCTCCACCGATCAGGACCACAACGAATGACGCAGGCTCCGACCAGGGGAACCGACCGACCGCCATTTCTACGCTGGGAAGGGTATTGCGCAACCGTGTATTCTTTTACAACGAGGTCAGACCGTGCGCATCACCGTCTCGCATAACCGCACCAAAGAGCAAGTCATGCAATCCGTAGATCGCTCCTTCGACGAAATCCTCCAAGGTCCCGGTCTACCCCAAGCCAAAATCGCAGATCAACGCAGAAGTTGGCAGGGAAACGTACTGACGTTCTCACTAACCGCTAAAATGGGCCTCTTCAGCACCCCGATCAGAGGCACCGTCGAAGTCACCGACAAAGACATCACCATCGATGCCGATCTCGGCATGCTCGAGCGCCTGATCCCCGCCGCGAAAGCCCGCGAGGTTCTGAGCGACCGAATTAAAGGCCTCTTGAATTGAATTTAAAAACGATTGCGGCAATCGAGTCCTGAGCAGGATAGATTCGATTGCCGCAAAGTCACTCGACCCATTCTTCAAAATGGATTACGAAACGCTGTTACTGTTTCCGTTCATGCCGTTCGGGAAGAATCCACCCGCCGACGCGCCGCTGGTGGTGTTGTGGTACACGATCGCCAGAACTGCATTTGCATGCGGATACGGAAGCCGCGGAATTCGCCCGGCGATTTGCAAGAAGGAAGGTTACTACTTGCACTGATCTCTCAGAGCAGTCCCTTCCCAGAGCGTCAAAAGTTCCACGCGGGCGCAATACCACGGCAAGCGAGGAACAATCGGCCGTAGACACTGCGAAGCAACGGCGGTGAGGGTCGGATCAAAGGTTGAAGCTACAGAAATACCGAGGGGATTATCGGGAGGCGGAAGAGGGGGGACAGGTGCTTAAGTTCGGTGAGGATCTCAGCACCTGCCCGTCAGCGAGGGTCGGTCTCGCTATGAACGATTCTTGTACTGGCAGGTTAAGGCCAGTCCAGCTCAGACGCAATCAGGTAAGTCCTGTAAATTGGACCCGAGAAATACTGCAGGCTCTCCTAGGGGTTGGCCCATGAGCCTGCGTTTTGCAGCAAAGCTTAACAAGAAACACCAGGCATGCGAGGGAAGATGACGTGAAATCGTGGAACTGGAAGGCCAAACAAAAAGGAATGACGCGTCGTTCCGGCTTTCCGAAAAAAGGAAATTTCAGCCCGGCACGATGACGGTGCGCAGTTCCCGCATCGCCGGCGCGCGATTGGCGGCGCGGTCGAGGCTCTCCTGGAGATTCATTAAGGTCAAGAACGTGGTCAGGATGCGTTTCTTATACTCGTCGGAAAGGCGCATCCGGCCCGTCGCTACCTGAGTCAGCTTCATCGCCGTGGACCTAACGTAGGATGTAATTTCCGACTGGCGGCTGGCACTGGTCCGGCCCTGGGCGGTCTCGCGACGTAGTTCGGCGCAATCGTGATCAATGCCAAGCAAGAAGTGCTGGACGCAGAGCAGTTCCGCCTCAAGCTCAGTAGGAACCGGTACCTGGCACCAGCAAAGGCTGGCGGACGATGACACTTGTTCGGACATGACGACCCTCTGGGAATGACAGAGAGCAAGGACAGTACCAAAGTACCGAATTGAAACACCGCCTAAATTTGGCGGTAAACACGGGCCTTACGTCCGGGATTGCCGGTTTTCGGGGTGGTTTCTCGGCGGATGTGTAACCCCTTTTGCGCACCGCCGTCACCGATTAGAGCGCGCCCCCCGTCGCTGCTTAAGCCACCGAAATCGGTGAACCCAAGTGGCAAAAGCCCATCGGCAAATCCACATAAGTTTCCATCATTTCAAGGTGTTATGAGCATACCCGGTCGAGAGGACCGCGGACGACACGGGCCGTCAACAGGCCACACAACGGGTGTGGCCGAGCAGTCTGCAGTCCCGTCAACGTTGACCACAGGTGCGCGCGCATCCACCGCCAGACTGGGTTGACGAGACTATTCCTCGCTGGCTGAAGCAGTTGACGGGATGTTTGAGTTTTCCTCAGCCGATGTACCCGGGAGAGAGCGGGGTACCTGAAATGGGAAAACTACTTCCAAACCTGGCCTAGTCACCCCGGCCAAACTCCCCTGTTTGGCCTTCGTTAGCGCGACTCGGCCGCAAGCTATCCGTATCAAAAAAGGGATCGTTGGCAGCGTTCCGAAGCCAGCGGCTTGGCGTGAATCAGATCGAGCGGCGGCTGGCACTGGGCCAAACAACTCCGAAGCGATCGAGCCGACTTACGCTCCTCAGCTGCCGGTTTTGCGGGTCCGGGAACCGATGTCTACGACTACCGGGCGTTTCACGCTTTGACCCCAGAGGCGGAGGCCACCGAGGAAGGCGTTTTCGTTATCGCCAAGTTGTGCACCGGGAGGGAGTTCCTTGAGCTTTTTACTATTGCCGCCGCCCAGGACTACGTAGTCGGCGCCGAGCGAGGCTTTGAGCATTTTCGTCACTTTGGCAACATGCTTACGCCAGCGCTTCTTGCCCAGGCGTTGGAGCCCGCGCAAGCCCAGGTAGTCTTCGTAGGTCTTGCCCCTCTTGTAGTCGAGGTGGGCAAGCTCCATGGGTTCGAGGACACCGTCCACGATCATTGCGGATCCCAGGCCGGTACCCAATCCGAGGAACAACATGCGGCCGCCCTTGTAGCTGCCGAGCGCTTGCATGGCGGCATCGTTGATCATTTTTACCGAAACGCCGAAAGCCTTCTGGTAGTCGAAGCCGACCCAACCGCCACCGAGGTTGTGCGGTTCGCGGAGGGGACGGCCATTGATGATCGGGCCAGGATAGCCGAGAGAGACGCGGTCGAAATCCCAGCCTCGGGTATTTTCTTTAACCACTTTAGCCGCCTTGCTGGCGGTCAGGTCCGGGCCCGAGGGAATCTTCAAGGTCTCTCTTTGTCCCGTAGCTCGCATCTTGACGTTGGTGCCGCCGACGTCGACGACCAGAACCTTCGGAGATTTTGCAGGTGAAGCAGGAGATTTCGGTGGTGTGATGTCGTCCATGTCGGTTCAGTCCGGCGATGCCATAAGTTCGGTCTTAAGTTTATCTCAATTGCTCAGGAAGACCTGGGGTCCATAGGTAATTCTAGGATGGATCGAAAGACGTATGCCGATGCGTCCCGTCTGTTTGGGGTGTACCTAAAATGTTAATGCCAACGCCAACGCCATAGATCCGATCGCAGAAACGAGAATCGTCAACGCGCCGAGTTTTGATCCAGCAAGATTTACACGGAACCTTTCGGTTGAAGGCCTCGTACGAATAGGCAGCAAATAATCCTAGTTCTGTTTGCGGCAGCGATTTTCGGTTTCCCACAAAGTTCTTAGCGCGGGCGTTTTCGCCAAGGAGGCGGGCCATGGAAACACTCCGGCAGGACATACGATATGCAACGCGCACCCTGTGGAAGAGTCGCGGGTTTTCTGCGGTGGCAATGCTTACGCTGGCGTTGGGGATTGGGGCGTCGACGGCGATCTTCAGCGTGATCGACAACATTCTGATGGAGCCGTTTCCGTACCGGGATGCGGGGCGGCTGATGTCGGTGCAGATTCACGACAACGACCGCAGCGAACCGGGGGGCCGCGGAGGCTACACCGGCCCGGAATTTCTGGACTACGTGGAGCAAAACCACGTTTTCGACGGCGTGATCGCCAACGCGCAGGTAGACGTTTTGTACACGTCGGGCGGAGGCACCGAACGATTCCACGGCGAGCTGGTGACCCCTGGGACATTTGAGTTTTTCGGCATGCCATCTTATGTGGGCCGCACCGTGCAGGCTGCGGACTACCAGCCGGGTGCACCGCCGGTATTTGTGATGCGCTATAAAACCTGGGTGAGCCGATTCAGTGGGGATTCGAGCATCCTGAACACCTCGTTCATCTTGAACGGCATGCCGCGGACCTTGATCGGTGTGATGCCGCCGCGCTTTGCGTGGGGCGATGGGGATATGTGGATACCGGAGAAGCCGGAGCGGGCGGTGAAGCAGACGGCGCAGGGGTTTCCGCAAAATTGGTTTTTGCTGGGTCATCTTAAAACGGGAGTTTCGGAAGGCCAGGCTCAGGCGGATCTCACGGTGGTCGCCAACCGTTTATCGAAGGTCTACCTCAAGGATTACCCGAAGCATTTCAGCGTGGAGATTGAGTCGCTGACCAACCTGGTGGTTGGGAAGTTCCGCACGACGTTGTACATCGTGCTTGCGGCGGTGGGTTTGCTGCTGCTGATTGGGTGCGGGAACGTGGCGAATTTGCTGCTGGCGCGAGCTACCGGCCGAGAAAAAGAATTCGCGATTCGGGCGGCTTTGGGGGCGAGCCGGTGGCGATTGATCCGGCAACTTCTGGTGGAAAGCGTGATTTTGGCGGTCGGAGGAGCGGCGATCGGCATTCTGTTCGCTTGGGGAGGGTTGAAGTCGCTGGTAGCGGCTATGCCGGAACAGATTATCCCGGCCGAGTCGGTGATTCGATTGAATCCGCCGGTGTTGGTGTTCACGCTGTGCGTGGCGGTCACGACGGCACTAGTTTTTGGATTGGTCCCGGCGCTGCAAGCGGTCCGGCGTGACCTGAACGATCCTTTGCGGGATAGCGGGAAAGGAACCAGCAGCGGTGCCCGGCAGGGGCGGTTGCGAGATGCGGTGGTGGTGCTGGAAGTGGCGTTGTCGCTGACCTTGCTGGTGGCCGCCGGATTATTGATGCGGAGCTTTGTGGCGCTGCGGGAAGTGCATCTAGGATTGCAGCCCGATCATGTTCTGGTGACGCGATTGCCGCTGCCTACCGATCGGTACAAAACCGCTGAGCAGGTGGCCGGCTTTTACCGGCCGCTGCTGGCGCGGCTGAAAGCTTTGCCGGGAGTGGTGGAAGCCACCGAGACCAGCACCCTGCCACCGTATGGAGGCATTCCCAGCGACATCGAGATTCCGGGAAAAACGCACTCGGAAAAATGGAATGCATTGTTTCAACTGTGCAGCGAGGGATATTTTCCGGTACTGCGGATACAGCTGAAGGACGGGCGGACATTCAGCGAAGCGGAAGTGAACGGCGCGCGAAAACTGGCGGTGGTGAACGAAACGTTCGCGCAGAAGTACCTGGCCAAGGAAAATCCCATCGGACAGCGGGTGCACCTGGCGCAACTGGAAGCCTTTCCCGATCCGCTAAAAGATCCTTGGTTTGAAATTATCGGCGTGGTGGCGGACGTAAAGAATAATGGGCTGCAGGATCCAATACAGCCGGAAGTGTGGGTGCCTTACACGGTGACGGGATCCGCGTTCCGAGGAATTCTGGTGCGGACGTCGCAGGAACCGATGTCCATGATGAACGCGGTGCGCGACGAAATCTGGGCGACCGACCGAGGGGTAGCTTTAACGTTCACCGGGACGCTGGAAGGATATATCAACTCTTTTTCGTATGCCGGCCCGCGGTTTGGTTTTTTGCTGATGACCATTTTCGGCAGCATCGGGCTGGTGTTGGTGACCATCGGGGTTTACAGCGTGCTGGCGTATACCACAGCGAGGAGAACGCAGGAGATCGGAATACGCATGGCGTTAGGTGCGGAGAGTGGAGACGTTCTGGGATTAGTGATCAAGATGGGAGTGCGTCTCGTAGCGGTGGGCGCGGGAATCGGATTGGTTGCAAGCTTGTTGCTAGGTCGCGTAATCGCAACGCAACTGTGGGGCGTATCGGCCTACGATCCATACACGCTAGCAGCCGTGACGGCATTGCTCCTGGCCACTGGGCTGGTGGCGTGCTGGATTCCGGCGCGCCGGGCGTCGCATGTCGATCCACTGGTGGCACTGCGCTACGGGTAGATTTGCTTTGAGCGTGACTTTTTGAAACGCAGCTTCGGCTCGTAGGGGCGTTGATTTTGGGCGGAGCTCCTAGATTGAAGGTAATGAGATTGTTACGCAGGGGTGATCATCAACAGACTAGGCGTAGCTGGCCGTCGTGTTGCGATTCTTCTGGCTACGTTCGCGGGTGACGCGCTCTAGATATCCGCTGGCGCGGAATGCCTGCATTGGATCCGCTGGCAAGTTGCGCGCTTTTCTCCACTCCTGGACAGCAGGTCGAACATCCTGCCAAAACGCTCCGCGCAGAGTTTCCTCGGCGTCGACCAGCGAACACTCCTGTTGAAGATGGGCCAAACGGGCGTGATCGACCAGAGCCGCTCGCGCGTTGAGTTCTTGGGCGGTGCACACGGTTTGAATCATCGCTTCGATTTTTCCCTTGAGATTGTGGCTTTGGTCGACCATGTAGGCGATGTCGGCGGTGGTTTGGGTCTCCCACTCGAACATTCGAATCTCGTGGAAAATTCTAAAGATCTGATAGGGGTCGATCGAACCGAGCGTTAGATCGTCGTCGGCATATCGCCGATCGTTGAAATGAAACCCACCCATCCGGTTCTGATGGAGCAGCCATGCCACGATCTGTTCTATATTTTGCGCCTGGTAGTGATGACCGGTATCTACCAAGACTCGCGCCTGGGGGCCCGCTTGCTTCGCAAGTAGAAGCGCCATACCCCAATCGGCGATGTCGGTGTGATAAAACGCAGGCTCGAAGGGTTTGTATTCGAGGAGCAGTCGCTGGCCAGGTTTTAGGGCCGCGTGGATTTCGCGGAGGCCTTCCTCAAAGTACGTGATGCGCTTCCGAATGTTCTGTGTGCCGGGATAGTTCGAGCCATCGGCAAACCACGGCGAAATGTCCGGCGCTCCTAGCGCTTCGGAGATTGCCACGCAGTCGAGAATGTGTCGAATCGCCATACGACGAATCGCGGGATCGGGATTGCCGACCGAACCATACTTGTACTCCTGGTTTTGAAATATGTTGGGGTTGATCGAGCCCGGGCGAATAGAGAACTGTTTGGCCAGCTTCTCCACCTGCGGAACGTCCTTCAATCCATTGGGCAGGTCCCACTGAACATGGAGGGCCAGGCTTGGGCACGCGCCGGTTGCTGCGTGAACCTGCGCGGCGTCGCTAAACTTTTCTTCGATGGTCGTGGCAGCAGCGGATTGAATAAACTTTCCAAAGCGTGTGCCGGTGTTGGCAAATCCCCAGGAAGGCAACTCAACACTGAGTTTGCCGAGCGCCTTCCAAACAAGTTCGACCTCTCTATCTTTCATGGTGAGTCTCCATTCCACCGCGTGCAGAACTATCGAAGGAAAGCCTCCGCTAGACCTCCGTCCACTGGAATCAGATGTCCGGTCGTGCAGCGCGATTGGGGACCGGCGAGAAACAGGATGGCCGCGGCGCAATCCTGCGGATCGATCGGTTGATGCGTCAGAGTTCGCTTGGCGTAAAATTCCGCCAGCAGCGTGCGAAGGTTTTCGTCCGACGCTCCGGGATCGAAAGCAATGGAGTATTTCGTAAGTGAGGCGATCACCCGGTCTCGCGGAAACATCGTCGAACCTTTCACAACCGTCGCTGGACTGATGCCATTCACTCGTATCTTTGGCGCGAGCGAGATGGCCAGTTCGCGAACCAGGTGATTTACTGCCGCCTTGCTTACGTCATAAGCTTCGCTGCCCCGCTTGGGTACAACGGCATTCGCGGAGCTAACCAGAACCACGCTGGCCGTCAAGTCCTGGTCAGCTAGTATCTTTGAGGCTTCCTCGATCAATCGATGGTTGGCCGTGACGTTAATGTCCAAGGTGAGGCCCCATTGGCCGTCATTAATCAGGCCGTCCGGCGACGAAGGGAAAATCGCGGCGGTGTTGACGATGATGTCCAGGCCGCCGTACGCAGCGACAACTTCGCGAAGCGCTTGCCGGATCGATTCCCGGTCGCGAATGTCGATGGCAACTGGGATCGCCGTCTCGTTGCCGCCAATTTTTTGAGCTTCTGCTGCGACTGACTTAGCGGCTTCCAGATCTTTGTCGGCTACGGCAACGTGTGCGCCCCTTTGAATTGCGAGTAGGACGCTTTCGCGGCCAACACCGTTTCCGCCTCCGACCACCAGGCAAATCTGCCGACTCAGTTCCCTTTCCGGAGGCTGGCGTCGAATCTTCGCCTCCTCCAACTGCCAATACTCGATGCGAAACGCTTCGGAAGGGGGTAAAGCGACATAGTTTGAATGAACGCTGAATGCTTCGTTTTTCGCCGCCGGACCGGACTGCGGGAGCACGCTTGGCGGGGCATGGGAACCTAGAGCACTTGCGCCCTCCATAACGTGAATGGCGTTGGTGTAGAACTCGCCGGTGATGCGCGCTTCCGCTTTATTCTTGCCGAAGCTGAACATTCCAATACTGGGCACGAGCACCACGGTAGGATTGGCGTCCCGAATGACAGGAGAATCGGAGCGCGCAAAAGACGAATAATAAGCCGCGTATTGTTCCCGGTACGCTTTTAGCGCGCTATCAAGCGCTTCGCGAAAACCGTAAAGGTCTGCTTTGGGCGTCCACTCGACAAAAAGCGGCCGGATTTTGGTGCGAATGAAATGATCGGGGCAACTGGTTCCCAGATGCGCCAGGGCCTGAGCGTCCGAGGAGTTGATAAATCGAAGGACTTCGGGCTGGACGCTAAAAGATCCGATGAGGCGGTGCTTGGCGGAGACGCGGCCGCGAATGACCGGGAAAATATCCCGAGCGAGGGCCAGATGGTTCTCAAGAACAGTGGTCTGGCTTCCACCAAACAGGTTCGCTCCTCGTTGGTCCAGGTGATCCGAAACGAACTGCCCCAACTGGTCGATGATCGTGATGGTGTTGACGTAGCATTCGCGCTGGGTATGGCCCCAGGTGAACAGCCCGTGGCCGCCGAGAACAATTCCGTCGCTTTCGGCGGTCGTGTTGATGGCGTCCCGCAACATCATTGCAAGTTCGAAGCCGGGACGCTGCCACGGAAGCCAGATCAAGGTATGACCATACTTATGATTAAACTCTTCCATTTTCTCGCGGCCGTTGGCTGCGGCAGCGAGGGCGATACCCCAGTCCGGATGGAGGTGGTCGATGTGTTTGAATGGAAGAAACGCGTGGAGTGGCGTGTCGATAGAAGCCGCGACGCTGTTGTTACCGAAAGCGCAGAGTGGATACATGCCGACCATCTCGTCTTCAGTGCTGATACCTCGGTACTTCCCGCCGAGAGCAAGTACTTTATCCAGATATAGAGTCGCAAAACCTGATCGTTGAATACTGCCGATATCGCCGCCGCTGCCTTTGATCCAAAGGACATTCTTGGCGGAACCGTCAAGCGGATCGGTATCGGTAATTTTCGAGCTGGTATTGCCGCCGCCGAAGTTGGTGATGCGAAGGTCGGATCCCAAAAGGTTGGATCGATACCGCAGCAACTCGGCCGCGTCTAGCGAACTCGCGACGCGGTTATCCCATCGATCTTCCAAAAAACGCAACTTTTCCTGGATTTTCGTCACCAGCAACCCCCCGGGCAACAAGCAGAAAACCTATCGGCCATGATATTACTCCGGTGCGGTTCTTCGCATTTCGGGCTAGAAAGCCCAGCATCATAGCCAGCGCGGTAATTATCCAGCCAGAATGTTGTGAGTATACCTTCACCGCCCACGACGGCCAGCGATTTCGATAGGCACATACCTTTTGTATTGACCGTCGGAGACGTGCCAATTAGAGTCGCTGCTCGTGTCCGGCATGCTTCTGGTCGACCCGGTCCACCGTTCTGCAGTGCAAGAAGCTTCATCTTGGGAAGGATCTTTGCTTGGGACCAAATCCTCTGCTGGGCGTCTTCTTCCACTGGCTGGGGGGATTAGCCTCCGGAAGTTTCTACGTTCCTTATCGTCGAGTGAAAGTCTGGGCTTGGGAAACCTACTGGCTGGTGGGCGGTTTTTTCAGCTGGATTCTCGCGCCTTGGTTCTTCGCCTTGTGGATGACCAGCGACCTGGTCCGGGTTCTTCGAGAGGCGCCGAGTCCAAGCGTGTTTTGGACATACTTGTTCGGAGTGCTATGGGGCTTGGGTGGACTGACCTTCGGTCTGACCATGCGGTATCTTGGAATGTCGCTGGGCATGGCGGTAGCCCTGGGGTATACCGCGGCGTTCGGTACATTGATGCCTCCCATTTTCCGCGGCCAGTTCGCATCGGAGGTGCTTGGCACCAGATCGGGGCTGACAATTCTGGCGGGAGTCGGTATCTGCATGCTGGGGATCGTCTTCGCCGGCATGGCCGGAATCTCAAAGGAAAAAGAGATGTCCGAGGCGCAAAAACGCGCCTCGATCAAAGAGTTCAACCTGAAAAAGGGATTGCTGGTCGCTACGTTTTCCGGAGTGATGAGCGCGTGTTTTGCCTATGGCCTGGCCGCCGGCGATCCCCTGAAAGAAATTACCGTCCACCATGGGACGCCGCCGCTTTGGCAAGGCCTGCCTGTTCTGGTTGTCGTGCTGCTTGGAGGATTCACCACCAACGTGATCTGGTGCGTGATCTTAAACGTCCGGAACGGGACTGGATATCAATACTTCACATCCGAAATACGAAGTCCACGTCCATCACAAAACCACAACCAAGCCTTGGAGAACGTAACCGACGCTCCGGCAGAAGAGATGGCCGAACTTGGAATTGAAGGCGGCCCAATACCTCCGAAAGCGCCTATGCTTTCCAATTACCTCTTCTCCGCGCTGGCCGGAGTCACTTGGTATTTTCAGTTTTTTTTCTACACTATGGGCGAAACTCAGATGGGCCGATACAAATTCTCCAGTTGGACGCTGCACATGGCCAGCATCATGATCTTCAGCACGCTGTGGGGGATTGCCTTGAAGGAATGGAAAGGTGCCGGCACACGTACCAAGATATTGGTAGGCCTAAGCCTCCTGGTTTTGGTGATGTCGACAGTCGTCGTCGGATATGGAAATTACCTGGGCGTTTCGCGGATAACGGCGAAATGACGGACTACCAACGTCGATTCGCAATTTGGCCAAACATCGTTTTGATAATTTCAGATGCGAATTGCCGCGTTCGAGCGCCGAACTCACGCCGAATCTTCACAACTTACGGTATCGCGACCTCGAATTGGTAGCTTCCCGAAGGCAGTTCGTATTCGAGGCCTTCGCCGCTATTTGACAGCGCGTGAACCCGCGTGCTCTGGGTCAGCGGCTGGCCATCTAATTTAAAAGATTGCCCCGGTTGTTGCGACAGACGGCCGGTCGCATTCGCTGGAATCGTCAGTTTCCAGGTCACCTGATTTCCGGAGACAGTCCATGCGGAATGAATACTTCCGTACGACGACTCATAGGAAAAGTTCAGGCTCCCCAGCCGCTTGTCAAAATTCGGATGCAACTGGATGACGTGAAATCCCGGTTCGGTAGCCACCGTATCGATTCCCGCCGCGTACCGATAGATCCAGTCCGCGACCGCGCCGTACGCATAGTGATTGTAGGAATTCATGCTTGGATCGCCTCGCATCTGGTCGCCATTCCAGCGCTCCCACATGGTGGTGGCGCCGTGTTCCACCAAATAGCCCCATGACGGATAGTCCGTGTTGAGAAGCAATCGATACGCGACGTCGGAATGCCCGGTATCGGACAGAGCTCCGAGCAAATAAGGAGTTCCCAGAAATCCCGTCCCCAACCTCCAATGGTTCGCTTGGAGACGATCGACCAGGCGTTTCGCTGCTAAACTGCGCAAGGAATCCGGGAGCAGATTCATGTGCAGCGCAAGGACGTAACCTGTTTGCGTCTCGACCGGCTTGTCGCTGAGTTTGGTGGCAGTCCCGGAAGCAAATACCGGAGGCGGCGGAACTCCACCGACGAAGCCGTCGGGACGCACATAGGCCTCATCGAAAGCTGCCTTGATCTGTTCAAAAAGTTCGCCATATTTCTGCTCGTCCGTGGTTTTGCCCGCGCCGTGCGCCATCTGACGCATGAGCGTAACGTCATAAGCCCAATAGGCGGTGGCAATCAGGTCCACGGGCGTTACACCCTCCGGGGAAAGCCAATCGGCAAAGGGAATTCCATAATTTTTCTTCCACAAGTGATTGGGGTTTCGCAGCCTGAATCGCAGCGAGATATTTCTCCATTCCGGACCAGTTCTCTTCGATCACCTTTTTGTCGCCGGTCTGGATCCAGGAAGTCCATGGAATCACGACTCCCGCGTCGCTCCATCCTGTGCCGTAACCTGGATTCGGGCTCGAGGTGCCCGGTGCGAAGATTCCGTACATATCGGTCCCCACTTGGGTTCCGCGTAGGTCCGCTCCGAATTTTCGGGAGAACGTCGTCAAATCCATGTTGTAGGTGGCGGTGCGCCAGAAGACTTGTGCGTCGGCGCTCCAGCCCAGGCGCTCATCCCTTTGCGGGCAGTCGGTGGGAACGCCGATAAAATTCGACCGCTGCCCCCACAGAATATTGCTCCACAATTGGTTGATCATCGCGTTCCCAGTCTCGAGCGTCGCGGTGAATGGAGCGTCGGTGTGAAAAACAACCGCCTTCACATCGTTCAGCTGCGGCTTACCCTTCAATCCGGAAACTTCGACGTATCGGAAACCGTGGAAGGTGAAGGTCGGCTGATATTCTTCGCTGCCTTTGCCTGCCAGGATGAAATGATCAGTCGCTTTCGCGGTTCGCAAGTTTTCGGTGTAGAGCGTGCCGTCCGGATTCAACACTTCCGCGAACCTGAGCTTGACATCCGTGCCCGCCGGGCCTGCGGCGCGGATCCGTGCGACCCCGGAAAGATTTTGTCCGAAGTCGTAGATGTATATGCCGGGCGCAGGGCTGTTGATCTGTTTCGCATCCAATGATTTTTCCACGCGAATCGGCTGGAAATACTGCCACACGATTTCCGGTTCATGCGGCTGAACGACCCCCGCGGCCTTCCATTGGCGGTCATCAAACATCGCTTTGTCCCAATTCACTTGGGTCTTACGAGCGTCGTAGGTCTCGCCGTCATAAATTTCGGCACTGAGAATCGGAGAGACTTCCGCCTTCCATTGTTCGTCCGTCACAATCGACTCAACGGATCGGTCTTGGTACTCGATTCTGAGTTGCGCCCGCAGCGCCGGAGGAGTCTGGCCATAGTTATATCCTTGCCGAAACCATTGCAGCGGCGTCGCATACCAACCAGGCGCGAGCATCGCCGCAATGGCGTTGGTCCCTTTTTTGACATCCGCAGTCACGTCGTATGTCTGATAAACCACACGTTCCCGAAAATCCGTCCAACCTGGCGCCAGAATTTCGTTGCCCACTCCTCGCCCGTTAATCCAGAGCTGGTAGGCGCCAAGAGCGGTCGCATAAAGCCGCGCCGACGCAACCGGTTTTCCGACGTCGAATCCGCGGCGCAGCGATTTCACAGGTCCGGTGGGCCAGGGATTTCCGAGCTCCGCGGTTTCAAAACCTGACGCGGGTTGCACATAGCGAATCGCGTCTTTCCACGATACATCGTCGAATGCAGCAGCCTGCCAGTCTCCGGAGGCATTTAATGCGGCGCGCCAACCATCCGTCCCACTCTTGAATAACTGCACCGAGCCATCTTCTGCCTCGAGGTAAACCACGGCGCTCATGGGTGTTTGGCTGCTATTCAAACCGCGGCGGTCCGCGTAACGCACCACCTCAACGGCCAAGACATTCCCGCCGGTTTTTATATCCTTTGAAATTTCCCGGACCGCGTAGGTCTTCCACGGCATTTGTTTCCACGGGGGCAGTGGCTCCGCCTCGAGCACCTGCTTTCCATTGATCCAGGCGGCGGCCGAGTCTTGCCCCGTCACGTACAACGATGCTCGCCGAACCGGCTTCGCCACATCGAAGCGGAGCCGGAAGTCATGCGCTGCTTTGTCCGCCGCTTTCGGCACCTCAGTATCGGCATTGCTGATCCACGCAGCACCGGATTCTCGCAAGCGCCGGTGTTCGGGCTCTTCGTAACCGATCCACTTGGCCTTCCAATTCTCTTGTCGAAGCAATCCCGTTTCCCACCAGCTGACATCGCTTGCAGGATACGGCTTGCCATCGCGGCCCCATACGATAACCCGCCAGAAATATCGCTTGCTGGGCGCTAAAGCAGGTCCTCCATAATTGGCGCCGATCGAATCTCGGGATTCCACGCGCCCACTGTCCCACAGGTCGGGTTTACCTGCCGCCAACGACGCGCCGCTAGATGCGACTTGGATTTCGTATGCTGTTTGTCTCGCGCCCGGGCTGGCATCCTGCAATTCCCAGGACAACACCGGTCTAGGTTCGTCCATCCCGAGAGGCGTAGTCAGCGATTCGCATTTCAGCTGTACAGGTTTCATCGACTGCGCTAATGCATCGGCGGCAAACAAGGTCAGACCGACAACCACGATTCTTACCGCTGGCAACATCGAGTTACGATTATTCTCGCGAACAGTCACGGGAGTTCTCCGTAATAAAACCATTGTAATTGTAGAGGTTCATCCCAGAGTAAGCCGGCTGACGCTTTTTTCGCGGCTACTAGCGTCGCGGACTGTAGCGGCAAACCCGCCCAAGAGTCAATCAAGATTGAAATGAAAGACAAATAAGCAACACCGATATCGCGATTAAAGCCAATCCCTTCACGACGAATCGCGGGATGGAATCAATCCGCATCTCGACCGATCGGGGCGCGCCGAGAGCATTCTGGCCGAAATCACTTTGAGTTCAGTCTCCCGGTTTTGCCACCTCCCGCATTAAGCGTGGAGCTAGCCTCCTTGCCGATTGCAGACCGGGAACCGGGAAGGCTATGTACAGGTATCGTAGGGTGATAGCCTAGCCGTATTCGACGGCCAAACCGGTTGGGTCGGCTTCGAATGTGCTCTTGGCCTCCGCGAAGTGCAACCGAGCCGTGAAGTTCTACTGCGATGAGCCGTCTGGCCTGTTGGTGCGCGTTGTTCGCTGCTCCGAGTCCCCGCTGGCCGCAACCCCACACAAATCGATTATGCAGATTATCGCGATGTCGACGGTGTGCAAGTCCCGTTTCGCCTGGCCACCTCGCGAGCCGGAAGCGTCTTCGAACCTACAGATCGAAGCCATTCAGCAGAACGTTCCCATTGACGGCGCGATGTTGGCGAAACCATGAATTGTCTTGGAGTATGGCATCAAGGCCTCTAACTGGCGGATGTTGACGGAAATCGGAGGAGGGCTTGCTGCCCCTCCCGGCACCGTGCGTCCAAGCGACAGAACCAACGGAATCGTTGCCACTCCTATCGGGTTTCTGGCAATATAGCGGCCTCGTTGATGGTCGGAGACCCCTTTGTTCGGAATCCATGCGGTGTTTTACCTCGGCCCTGATGATTAGGCGGTCAGGAATGTTGAAGGGCAAACGCGTGATTTTCTCACGACTGCTGCTGGCCACGTTGGTTATGATTGGCCCCGCTTTGTGTGCGGGATGCGGCGGGGGAGCCAATGCACCGGCGGCACCGCAACAAACAACCCAAGTAGCATCGTTGTTGTCGAGTGAGGTTGACAACATTGTGAAGGCGGTGGCCAGCTCGGTCTCGGACCCGTTGGAGATTGCAGTGGTTGATCGAGCCGGTAACATCCTGGCGATCTACGGTGAACCCGCAGCGCCGGCGATGGCTGTCGCTAACTTTGGTGAACCGGCGCAGGCGAGCGAGGTCGCCGTAGGTTTGGCACGTACCGCGGCGTTCTTTAGCAATAATGAAGCGCCACTTTCGTCGCGTACGGTGCGATACATCAGCGGGATTCATTTTCCGCCGGGTGTGTCGAACACCGCCAGCGCGGCGCTGTATGGGATAGAAAACACCAACCGCGGCTGCAGTTTTAATACGTCATTCCTGCCCGGCCAAGCGGTACCACCTGCGCGCGCTATGAATGGAACGAGCTTCGGCCTAGGAATCGTCACCGGGAAGACCGACATATCGGACAGTCATCCCACGGCGGTGAATCCCGGAGGCGTTCCTCTTTTTAAGAAGGGCACGGACGGAATTGAGGCGGTGGGCGGGGTCGGGGTGGTAGCGTCGAATATGGACGTAGCCGAATACGCGGCGTTCACGGGAGCGAGCAGCGCAGGGTTCTTACCGAACCTTCCTCTGCCCGATCCCGGTATGGTGATCATCGACGGAATTACGTTGCCGTTTGTAATTCAGACCTCCATGCCCGCGGGATCTTCGCCTGGGACAGCAAACGGAAGTTATTCCCGGATGCCGATTTCTAGTCCGGGCCCGGTTCCTGAAAACGACCTAATTGCGGAGCGCGGAGGGTCGGGACTGTCCGCGGCAGAGGTCGGATCCATCGTGATCAATGCGATTGCCACCGCGAACCAGACGCGGGCAGTCATTCGCTTGCCCTTAGGGCAAAGGACGCGGATGGTCATCGCAGTGGCGGATTTGGATGGGAGTCTGCTGGCATTGTATCGGATGCCGGATGCCACGGTGTTTAGCATTGATGTGGCGGTGGCCAAAGCCCGCAACATGATCTACTTCAATAGCAGCAGCGTGAACCCGAATGATTTGCCTGGCGTTCCGCTAGGAACCGCCGTAACGGATCGTACCATCGGTTTCGGCGGCCAGCCGCTGTTCCCTTCAGGAATCGATGGCACCGCTCCTGGCCCCTTTTTCCAACTGTATACAAACGATGTGACCAACCCCTGTACGCAGGGATCGCAACCCGCCAATCCAAATCAGAGTGGCATCGTGTTTTTCCCCGGCAGCGAGGGACTGTACCGGAACGGCGTTCTGGTAGGAGGTTTGGGCGTAAGCGGCGATGGAGTGGATCAGGACGATTACGTTACCGCGGGCGGGGCTGCTGGTTGGGAACCGCCGGCGGCGACGCGCGCGGACCAGATCGTGATTCGGAATGTGCGACTTCCCTATCAGAAATTCCCGCGGGACCCGACCCAATAGTCAAGTTAGTCAAAAACGGGGAGTCTGATGTTTCCCCGTTCTTCCATCGGTCGTTCGAGGCAGCCGTTTGGCCGAAGCAATTTGCCTCACTATTGGCTTGCTGAGGAGGCTTGCTTGCCAGGCAGCAATGTCGCGACTTTTTGCATTTTGGCTGCAAAGCGCGGCGCGTTGTAAGCCGATGGATTATCGAGTTGCAGAAATAGTTCATTGATAGCAGCTCGGACGTCGGTCTGGTTGGTTTCTTGCTCGTTCTTGGCGTAGGCCAGGGCGAGGGAAGCCAAAGCCATAGTGGCCTGCTCGGCGGAGCGTTCGCCTCCCATCGAGATGCTTTCCGAATCGTCGGCGATTTCGCGTAAGAGTTTGGCCGCCAGGTTGCGATCGTAGGATTGGGCCTGAACCTCTCGTGCAATCTGGTCGGCCAATGCGGCAGCTTCTTTGGCCCGGGTGGCCAATTCGTCCTTATTGGCCGGCTTGCCCGAAAGCCGCTCGATGGACTGCAGCTCGGAGACCAGCTGAGTTGTGACGGTTGGATCGATGGCGCCAGCGATGTGCCGGAAGACGGAGTAGGTTGCGGGATTCCAGACTGGAGCGCCAGGCTGCCTGCCGTGGTAGCCGGCTTCCTGTCTCCAACTGGCATCCGGCTTGGTTAGACTGTGGTGGCAGGCGAAACACTCGTATTCTGCGAACTCCGGCCAATTCGGGCCGGAGGCTCTTCTATTTAAGCGGACTAAAGCTTCGCGCAATTGGACGGCTTGACCGACGGCCAGCTCCTGCACGCTGGCCCAGGCGTTGGTATTGGGGGCGGGCTTCCAATGACGAGGCATGGCGGAACTGAAGGATTCAAGTTGGAAGGTCAAATCGGGATGACCAGCGGCAATCATAATGTGGTCCACTTCTTTTTCCGGAGTACCGAGATGGCAGGTGAGGCAACGTTCGGTGCGTTTGGCCAAGTCCCGGGTGTCATACATGCCCAGCTTCAGGGATTGCTCGTGAGTCCAATTCTTTACGGTGTGCGGCCCGAGCCAGCCCACTGCAGGGCCATGGCAACTCTCGCAACTGACACCGTCTTCCAAGTTCTGAAAGGTTTGCGCACGCTGTTCGGACTTGGCGTTCAAGGTGTGACAGGCCAAACATTTTTCAGACTTGTTGGGGGGCTGCTCAAGGCCAAGAATTTTCCCCATGCGAACCGATGTGGGATTGGAGAGCACCGTGTAGGCACGGGCGTGTTTGTCCTGAGCGAACCAGATGCTGTATTCGTTTTGCGCGATGCGAACGATAGCCTTTGGTTGAACCCCCCCGTGGCAGTTGCTGGCAGCGCAGGAACCTGGACCGGTGAACTTGCCCACCTCGCCAGCGGGTTCGGGCGTCTTGGGCCGCGGTTGCGATGGCTGTTGAACTGGCTGCTGCGGTTGCGGCACGCGTTCCACTTGGGCCTGCGTTATCGACACGGAGAAGAGGATCAACGCAGAAAGAAAGTACCAGGGCACCCGAGATGTTTTCGCTCGCATTGCGATCATCCTCCCGATCGATGCGCTCGGCGTGCGCATCTTGAGCTAGTACCCGGATCTGAGGTCCCATAATGTACACCCAAATGTCCTTTTTTCTTAGATAGTTGACTAAATATTTTGGAGGGACAGTGATTGGCGAATGGAAGAGTGTCGGTAGACAAGCTCATGTAAATTTTGGTATCGTGCCCGCCAATCCTCTCTTTACGGCTGGGCTTCGTGGAAACGCCAGGAGTACTTCTTGTTCGACGAGCTTAGGGCTATTCAGGCGACCCACGGGTACTTGCCCACCGACCAACTCTACCAATTGGCGACCAAGCTAAAGATGCCGGTAAGTGAAATCCATGCCGTAGCGAGTTACTATCCGCATTTTTATCTGAAGCCGCCTCCTAAAGTCGATGTGCGGGTGTGCGCGGACATGTCGTGTCACTTACGAGGCGCGGGCAACTTGCGAAAATCGCTGGAACGGGAACACCGCGGCCGCCCTGTAGCGGAGATCGCGATCAGGGATGTGTCTTGCCTGGGGCGTTGCGACACGGCGCCAGCGCTGTCGATCAATGACCACATCTATTCGGGCATGAGCGAAGAGCGGGCCCTGCGGATGGTCGCTGAATCCGCTTCGGGAGAGGTCGCGCGTCACCCACAGCGCGTTCCGCGGCTACAACGATTAGAAACCGACCCTTACGACGGCGCCTCTACCTATCAAGGTGTTCGGCAATTCCTAGAGAACCGCAACGTTCTGGCAGTCCTAAGCACGCTCAAAAATTCGACTTTGCGGGGGATGGGCGGCGCGGGCTTTCCGACAGGTGCAAAGTGGGAGATTGTCCGCAATGCCCCTGGAACGCAGAAATATATCGTTTGCAATGCCGACGAGAGCGAACCGGGAACGATCAAAGATCGCTATATTATGGAACGGGCTCCGCACCTGGTGATCGAAGGGATGATCATGGCTGGACTAG
>OBLW0100000914.1_pt1 | contig 25421 bp, 21 predicted proteins | sample 1520161 | NCBI WGS metagenome assembly OBLW01 (sample SAMEA3539309, study PRJEB22396) | soil metagenome | biome: tundra; feature: field; material: soil | place: USA | collected 2010-05 | depth 0.15 m | reverse complement strand
TCCTTATCGGAGTAACCGGCGCGCCGCAAGATCGCGGCAATTTCTTTGGCGTCCGCCTTATCGCCATCATGCACCGTCCGCGGAAGAGCGTATATCTTCGCGGAATTGCTGAATACCGGCGTCCGGAAGCGTTGTGCAATAATCCGGTCGTACTTGACGTAGAAGTAGCAGAACGACCCACCCAGGCCAACCGCCGCTACCAGGAAGACAATTAGTGCTGCGCGCACCACGGGATCGCGCGGGAGACCCCAGCGTGCTTTGCCGCGTTCCTCTCCGCTTTTCGGGATCTTTATTTTGATAGCCACTATTTAGACTCTAACGTCCGCCGAAAAAAAACTCTGCTCGTCAGACGATGGGCCGCGCGAAAAGGGTTGGACCAGCGGCTGTTCCCTTTTGTCGCTCCCAGTGTCTGCCGTCTCTCAGAAATATTTCTCTGACGATTGTGTATATCCATTGTACCGCTGCAACGGCTAACAAAAAGAGACCCGCAGGACCTGCGGGTCTCTTAGCTGATAATAGGCCGATACGTTAGTTCGGATCGGTGATCACCCAGGGCCCCAAGGCGGTGAGATCGACGGGAGAAACCGGCTGTGCAAGTGCGCCGCCTGAACCAACGGCGAGGACCCCAAGTTGCGCCGTGCCTCCGCTGACGCTGTATACGCTCAGCAAGGTTCCACTTTGGTCGAACTGTCCTAAGTCGCCGCTGGACACAGTAGTAAATGGCGAACCAGAGATCGCAGTAAGCGCCCCGGTCGACGTGTTCAGTTCATAGCCTTCGATGGGATTATAGCCACCAGTTGTGGTGGAGAGACTAAAAGAGTATATCAGGTCTCCGCCGGTATTTGGTTGAACCGCAATACTGTGCGGAGGATACACGGTGGGGAACGGCGCCCCGGTCACCGGGGAGATCGCGCCTGCGTTGGTCCCGGTCGATTGAATGTTGAACACATACAGAGAAGAGATTCCGGATTCGCTCGCCGTGCCAATCAAGTACTTGCCCGAGGGATCGCCCTCGACCTGATAAATAGAGTAGGAGAAGGGACTGCCGGGTACGGCCGTAAGAGAGCCGCTGCTGCTGATTGCGTAGGCTCCAATCTCAGCACTCCCGGCGCCCACCGGCTCAAGCGTGACGTAAAGGAACTTTCCCAGCCCATCCGTGGCCAGGTTTTCCGGCAAGCCCGGAACAATCAGCGGCGAACCGTTGTTCGTCGCGGCTAATACCCCACCCTGGCCAATTTGATATGTGTAGATCGCCGTTCCGGCCAGGTCCTCCACGAACAGCAGAGTGCCAGTTGGATTGGTGATCATGGTCTGCGTCCCTCCGGGGAGCGCGGAGTTCAGCAAATAGGACGCGCTGAACGGACTACCGGCTATCGGCGTCAGACTTCCGTTTGAACCGATTGACCAGCCGAGGATCTCCCCATCTTCATAATACACAGCGTACAAGTATAGGCCCTGCGCTACAGCCATACCCGCCACCGGTATGTTTGTCGGCGCGGTAGGCCCCGTATAGCCGGAGGTCGCCGCGAAAGTGCTTGCAGCCGCACTCAGCGTATAGCTATCGATCGTGCCAGTCGAATCCCCGGCGAAAACAAAAGCCGAAGCTGCGCCGCTTGTAGTACCGGTAGTGCCCACCCCCGAACCCGTCGACGTGCAGCCGGTACCAAGGTTGGGGCCAGTGGCGCAGTTGTAGTGATCGCAACTGGCCAGACCCATCATCGCTACCGCCAAGATCATTGTCAGACTTGCTCGAACTCGCATCGTCATAAAACCGCCTCCGCCTCGCTCTGCCACATTTCGGAAATTCCTAAATCCGGACTTAGGGTGAACTTTTGGAACTTGCGCGTGTCCGTTAGTTGCACGGCCTTTTCAGCAGACTCTCACTGTTCGTGATCTTAGGGAGAAGGTAACGCGTTGGCAACGTTACGAATGTCACTAGCGCACACGAGCGGTAAGCCTTCCAAAACATGGAAAGCGGACGGAATCTCCCGCGGTTCTTAATCACTTATTGCTGAACGGTAAACGTAGAAATGAGTCAGATCGCCCACGGCTGTCGGCCAGAGCTAGAAACCCTTATTTCCGCTGGTTGGATTGAAGTGCATGTCGAAAGAATAGCCCGGGAGGCTAATCGTGACCGAGTAGTCGGCCGCCACGTAGACAGCGGACAAACCAGGGGTGTTGATGCGCTGGACTGTCACTTGCTTCGGTTCGATCAGAAGGTCGTGGTCCTTGGCCTTGCGGAGCACATCGGCCCGAACGTCTTCGTCCGTCTTCTGCAGATTGGAACTGTCCAACATCGCGACGGTCCTGAGGTCGTCTGTAAAGCTGTAATTGGCCAGCATGGGCGGAGCTACCTGAAAAAGGCCCACAAAGACGGCCGCGATCGCAAGAAACCCCAAACAAGCTTTGATAATTCCCATAATCTGAAATTGCACCGCTAAACCAAGGCGCAACTTTCAGGCCTTGGCTCGCAGCACCCCTTGAAAATGTTCTACGATTGACGAAATCGTAACATCGCGTACTTCGCGTGTCGAGCGTAGAACCACTTCCACGGTACCTTCGGTAACTTTCTTCCCCACAGTGATTCTAAAGGGGATACCCACCAGATCAGCGTCCTTGAACTTAACTCCCGGTCGCTCATCCCGGTCATCGAGAATCACGTCGAAGCCAGCATCTTCCAGTCGCGATCCGATGTCGTTGGCAGCCTTCAACAAACTTTCATCCTTCACGTTCGTGGGAGTGACCAGAATCTCGAAGGGCGCAATTGAGGGCGGTAACCAGAATCCATTTTCATCGTTGCTCTGCTCAATCGCCGCCGTCAAAATGCGTTCGATACCGATGCCGTAACAGCCCATGATTGGAGTAACTTCCTTGCCGTTCTTATCGAGCACCCGCGCACCCATCGACTCGGTATAACGGTAGCCAAGCTTGAAGATATGCCCAATCTCTACCGCCGAATCGATGCGCAAGGTACTCCCGCAATTCGGACATGCCTCGCCCGCCGTAACTGCTCGCAGATCTACATAAGCCGTTGGATGAAAGTGCATTCCCGGCGTCAGATTTTTCAGGTGGTAGTCCTCTTTATTCGCCCCACCGATCAGATTAGTCCGGCCCTCAAGAGCCTTGTCCAACAGGAGAACCGGCAGGTGCGTATCTTTCTTCAAATCCTTCGCCCACTCAATCCCAACCGGCCCTAAATATCCAGCCGGCGACTTAAAGAGGGCTTTGATCTCGCCTTCCTCCATGGGCCGGGTCGCAACCGCCACCGCTCCGTTGAGCTTCGCTTCATTTAGCTGATGATCGCCGCGCATGAGCACCACAATTCCACGCAACTTAGTCTTGCCGGTCTTCTGATCCTTTTCTTCCGCCATCAGGGCCAGCGTCTTGATTTTGTTCTTCGGAGACACGCCCAGGTATTTAGCCACGTCATCAATCGTCTTCTGCCCCGGCGTGTGCACTTCGAGCGGTTTGCCATCACCCTCTGCCGCCAAGTCGTCGACGGACCCCAGTTTCGACGTAGCCTTCTCCATATTCGCGGCGTAATTACAACCGTCGCAGCTCACGATCTGATCTTCTCCGGCTGGAGTGCGCACCATGAACTCGTGCGATTCCTTCCCGCCCATCGCTCCCGAATCCGCCTCCACCACCATGTACTTCAATCCGCAGCGGTCGAAGATGCGGCAGTAAGTGTCGTAATGTTTCTTGTAGGAAACATCTAGCCCCGCCGCGTCTATATCGAACGAATATGCATCCTTCATCATGAACTGTCGTACCCTGAGCAATCCCGACTTTGGCCGCGGCTCGTCCCGAAACTTCGGGGCGATCTGATACCAGATCTGCGGCAACTGCTTGTAGCTGCGCAGTTCCTTGCGCGCGATCTCGGTCATTACTTCTTCCTCGGTCATGCCCAGCGCGAGATCCGCACCCTTGCGGTCCTTCAGGCGAAACAGATTCTCACCCATCAGAGCCCAGCGCCCGCTGGCCTCCCAAATTTCCCGCGGATGCAGCGCTGGCAGAAAGAATTCCTGCCCAATCGTGTCCATCTCCTGCCGCACAATGCCCATGATCTTATTGAATGAGCGATTGCCCAGAAAAAGATACGAGTAAATGCCCGCTGCCAGCTGCCGAATGTAACCAGCTCGCACCAGAAACTTGTGGCTGGCAACTTCTGCATCTGCCGGTGCCTCACGTAGTGTAGGAATAAAAAGCTCTGACCATCGATGCATAGGTGAACGATTCCTGTGTAAGTAGAATTGGTTATTGTAAATGATTGTTTGACACGCACCCGGCTGCAGCGGCGAGAAAGCTCCGACACAGTGGGGACAACCACCTTCGGATGTCCGTCACACAGCTGGGGTTTTGTCTTTACATTTGGTAACAAGATGACGTGTATGCTGGTTGGCGAATCGCACGCCGGCGCTAGGTCGCCGTCCGCAACGCGAACAGAATAACCTGAGTTGGCAGTTATGCTGATCCATCCAGATCGACTGTTTCCCGCCGATCCCGGGACGCGAAAAATAGCCAGGAGGCTCTTCGATTCTGTGCGAACCCTTCCCATCGTTAGTCCGCATGGGCATACGCAAGCGGCATGGTTTGCCAGGAACGAACCGTTCCCAGATCCCGCAAGACTTTTTGTGCAACCTGACCACTACATTTTTCGAATGCTCTACAGCCAGGGATTCTCGCTTGAAGATCTCGAGATTGGGCAACCAGAACTCAAGAATCCGCGAAGGGTCTGGCAGATCTTCGCCAGTAACTATTACTTGTTTCGCGGAACGCCGACCCGCATGTGGCTGGACTTCGCCTTCCAGGAACTTTTCGGACTTGAGAAGCGGTTGTCGCAAAAGACGGCCGATCTCTACTTTGACACGATCTCAGAAAAATTACGCGACTCGGAATTCCTGCCGCGAGCGCTGTACGAACGTTTCAATCTGGAGGTCCTGGCAACCACTGATTCTCCACTCGATTCGCTAGCCGATCACAAGGCCATTCGGGATTCGAGCTGGAGCGCACAGATATTGCCCACCTTCCGGCCAGATCCTGTAGTCGATCCTGAGTTTGAAGGATTCGCCGAAAACATTGGGAAGCTTGGCGAGAACACCGGAGAAGATACGTCGACATGGGTGGGCTACCTGACCGCGCTCCGACTCACACGCGCGCGCTTTCGGGAACTCGGGTGCACGGCAACCGACCACGGGCATCCCAATGCGCGAACAGCAAGTCTTTCCACGGCGGAGGCTGCAGAGCTGTTTCTCCGGGTTATCGCAGAGAACGCCGATGCCGAGCAGTGTGAAGTCTTTCGCGCACAGATGCTCACGGAAATGGCGCGGATGAGCCTCGAAGACGGGCTGGTCATGCAGATACATCCCGGCAGCGCGCGCAATCACAATCGCAAGCTCTACGAGCGATACGGCCGCGACGTGGGTGCGGATATTCCGATGCCGACGAATTATGTGGACGCGCTTCGCCCTTTGCTCGATCAGTTCGGCAACGAGCGCGATCTCACGATCATACTTTTCACGCTGGACGAGTCTGCTTACAGCCGGGAATTAGCCCCGCTGGCCGGGCACTATCCATGCTTACGGCTTGGGCCCCCGTGGTGGTTTCACGACAGCCCAGAAGGTATGACGCGTTTTCGCGAGCAAGTGACGGAGACGGCGGGCTTTTACAATACGGTGGGTTTCAACGACGACACTCGAGCTTTCCTTTCAATTCCGGCGCGCCACGACGCGGCGCGGCGAATGGATTGCGCCTTCCTGGCGAAGCTAGTCGCCGAGCATCGACTGGATGAGGACGAGGCGTGGGAAGTAGCGCAGGATCTCGCTTATAGGTTGGTGAAAAAGGCATATCGGCTGTAGAAGCAAGGCATGGCGGACAGAACGATTTTCGACAGCCCCGCGGAAAGGGGCGCAGCTACGCGAGCCTGTTCGGTATCGCCGCCAGCGCTTACCTCGGGGCTTTGGTCATTTTGTGTTTGCTTGCTCCCGGACTAAAGAAGGGGAACCTACCGCATGAGCCTTTACTGCGACACGGGCGGTGTTGAAACCGATCTATCTCCGCAGGAGTTGCATGCTCTGCTTGTGGAAAGTCTTGCGAAGGTTGGGGAGCGGAAGCGCGTACTGATTGTGCCGCCCGACCAGAGCCGCGTGCATTCCCGCGCGGGCGATTTGACGCGCCACGCGTGGGAATATTTTGGCGGCCACCTCCAGGCGGTTCTGCCTGCTCTGGGTACGCATGCTGCTATGCAGCCCGAACAAATCGCGCGAATGTTCGGAGCGATGCCGCAAGAACTTTTCCGCGTCCACAACTGGCGCACGGATGTCGAGATCCTCGGCGAGGTTCCGGCGGAATTCATCCATGAACAATCGGAAGGCAAGCTGAACTATCCGTGGCCGGCGCAGGTGAACCGACTTGTTGCTCATGGCGGCTTCGATCTCATTCTCTCGATCGGGCAGGTCGTCCCGCACGAAGTTATTGGGATGGCCAATTACAACAAGAATATTCTTGTGGGTACTGGAGGCCGCGAGAGCATAAACCGCAGCCATTATCTGGGCGCTGTTTATGGGATGGAGCGCATCATGGGCCGCGCTGAGAATCCCGTGCGCAACGTTCTCAATTACGCTTCCGATCGTTTCTTGCGAGATCTTCCCATCGTTTACGTCCTCACCGTTATTGGCCGCGCCGATGACGGACTGGCGGTGCGCGGCCTTTTCATCGGCGACGACGTTGAATGCTTCCACCGAGCGGCCGCGTTAAGCTTGAAAGTGAACTTCGAGACCCTGGACACTCCGATCCAGAAGGCTGTCGTCTATCTCGATGCGCACGAATTTCACAGCACATGGTTGGGCAACAAGGCGATCTACCGTACGCGCATGGCCCTGGCCAACAATGCAGAGCTGATCATCCTGGCCCCGGGCGTACAGAAATTTGGAGAAGACGCCGCCATCGATGCGCTGATTCGCAAGTACGGTTATCGCGGAACTCCGGCGACGCTCGAAGCGGTCGGCGCCAATGCCGATCTCGCTGACGACTTGAGCGCCGCTGCTCATCTCATTCACGGTTCCTCTGAGGGGCGCTTCACGATCAGGTGGTGCCCTGGGCATCTCAGCAAAGAAGAAGTCGAAGGTGTTGGCTTTGAGTACGGTAATTTGAAAAACATGCTAACGCGCTACAACCCGCAGGAGCTTCGTCACGGATTCAACCGGGTTGACGGCGAAGAGGTCTTCTTCATTCCGAATCCAGGATTAGGGCTGTGGGCTTACCGCGGTAAATTATGCAGGGAATCGGAGCGTGTGCCGACAGCGCAGCAGAGTGAACGATAGAGCGCATTCGCAGTAACGGAGGTTAGTGGATGGGATACACACGACGTAGAGTGCTCGCGGGCTTGGGCCTGGCAGGGCTGGGGGCAACGATGCCGCCGCTGATCAAGAGATCCGCGGCCTTCTCGCGCATGAATCCGTTGGTGGCGGACACACCCACATGTCCGTTCCGACTGGCTGTCATCAATGATGAGATCACACAGGACTTTGCGAAGGCATGCCAGATCGTGTCCCGCGATTTCGGTTTGCATTGGATCGAGCTGCGGTCGATGTGGAACAAGAATGTGACCGAACTCGATGCGAAGCAGGTCGGAGATGCGCGGAAAATCCTCGATGAATACAAACTCCGAGTTACCGATATCGCGAGTCCGCTTTTCAAGACAGATTGGCCTGGGGCTCCGCGCTCATCGCAGAGCGAAACGCGTGACCAGTTCCATGCGGATTTCGATGCCGGCGCACAGGATAAATTGCTCGAGCGCTGCATCTCCCTTTGCAAGTCTTTTGACACTGACAGAATTCGCTGTTTCGACTACTGGCGACTGGATGATCAGAAGCCCTATCGTGCGGCTATCAACGCCAAACTGCAGAAGGCCGCGGAGCGTTGCGCCGGAGAAAACATCATCCTTCTGCTCGAGAACGAGATGTCATGCAACACAGCGACAGGGGAAGAGTCGGCTGCGGTGCTGAAGGCAATTCCGAACAAGAATTTCATGTTGAACTGGGATCCGGGAAATGCCGCAGCTATAGGAGGTACGCCATATCCAGGCGGATATGAGTTGCTGCCCAAAGACCGCATCGGACACTGCCATTGCAAGGATGTGGTGAGCAAGCCCGATCACAAATACGATTGGGCTCCGGTAGGCGGCGGCATCGTGGATTGGGTTGGACAACTTCAAGCATTGAAGCGTGACGGCTTCCGTTACGGGCTGAGTCTCGAGACACACTGGCGGGGGGCAGGCACGCCCGAAGCGTCCACGCGGATTAGCATGGATGGACTTAAGAAGACGCTGACGGGAGCTGGGATTTCCTGCTGATCGGAAGCGTCTTGTCGGCTGCGATCGATTTAAGGAGAAATGATGGTTACACGACGCGAATTTCTCGATGCACTTGCTGTGGGCGCGGCTGGACTGGCCGTGGGAACTACGGCAAGAAGCTATGCCCAGATCATGGGTTCGAATGACCGCCTCAACTTTGCAGTGATTGGTCTGAACGGACGCGGCTATGCGCATCTGTCCTCGCTGAAGGCGAACAAGAGCACCGCCCGCATTTCGCATGTCTGCGATGTGGACAGCAATATTCTCAAGAAGTTCGCCGATTCTGCGCAGCGGGAGATGGGCGAGGCGCCGGTGGTGGAAAAAGACTTTCGCAAGGTTCTCGAGATGAAAAACGTGGACGCGATTACGATCGCTACTCCTGACCATTGGCATGCCCCGATGGCCATCGCCGGCTTGCAGGCGGGCAAGCACGTCTATGTGGAGAAGCCATGCAGCCACAATCCGGCAGAGGGCGAGATGTTGGTGCAGGCGCAGCAAAAGTACGGCAAGCTGGTGCAGATGGGAACACAGCAGCGCTCTTCCCCACACACCATTGAGATCGTCGACAAAATCCGCGAGGGCATTATCGGCAGGCCGTATTTAGCAAAAGCGTGGTACGTCAACACCAGGAAGTCGATCGGCGTAGGCAAAGAAGTGCCTGTGCCTCCGCAGCTTGATTGGGACCTGTGGCAGGGCCCAGCACCGCGCCGTCCTTACAAAGACAATGTGCATCCCTACAACTGGCACTGGTTCAGAATTTATGGGACTGGCGAAACACTCAACAATGGTACGCACGAGGTCGATGTCTGCCGCTGGGCGCTGGGGGTCGATTATCCAGAGCGCGTTACCTCATCGGGGGGCAGATACCATTTCAAGGACGATTGGCAGTTTTACGACACTCTGGTAACAAACTTCGAGTACGAAGACGCAATGATTTCGTGGGAGGGCAAAAGCTGCCAGGGAATGAAGTATTACGGACGCGATCGTGGATCGACGATCATGGGAACCACTGGCACGGTGTTGGTCGACCGCGATGGCTACGAAATATACGACCTCAAAGGGAATAAGACGAACGAATTCAAGACTGGCGGAACCACTGAATCCTCCGACTTGCTGGGCCGCGATTCCATGACTGATGCCCACTTTGCGAACTTCATCGCGGCAATCCGCAAAGGAGAGAAGCTCAACGCCCCAATCTCGGTTGGCAACGTCGCGGTTACGATGCTTCAGCTTTCGAACATCGCATGGGAAGTCAACCGCGAATTGCATCTCGCCACGAAAGACGGACGAATCCAGGGCGATCCGGAAGCGATGAAGATGTGGGGGCGCGAGTACGAGAAGGGCTGGGCGCCGCATGTATAACGATTTGCCGATCAGGAAAAATGCTTTCTCGCGCCGCGATTTCATTCGCTCCGGCGCGCTGATCGCCGCAGCGTGCGGGGCTTCACAGAAGATCTCAGCGATGGCTCAAGCACCACCCTCATCCGACGAAACGCCCCCAATTCGCTGGGGCCTCGCGAGCTACACATTCCGTAACTTCAGCCGCGCTCAGCTGATCGGCTTCATGAAACAGCTTAATGTGTTCGCGTTGAATGCGAAGGACGTCAAAGATCATCTGCCGATCGATCCCCAGGAAGAAGCAGCCGCGCTCGCGGACTACGCTGCGGCGGGCATCAAGCTTCACGCCGCCGGCGCCATCTACTTCGCGAAAGATGAAGATGCGGACATCCGATCCAAATTCGAATACTGCAAGAGAGCGCGTATTCCTGTCATTGTCGCCGGCGATCCGACGTCTGAAACTCTGCCTCGAATCGAGAAGTTCGTAAAGGAGTACGACATCCGTATCGCGATTCACAATCACGGTCCTGAGGATAAGTTGTGGCATTCGCCGCTGGATGTATTGAAAGCGGTGAAGGGTATGGATCCGCGCATCGGATGCTGCATCGATGTCGGGCATACGGTTCGCACCAGCACGGACGTGGTGCAGGCTATCCACGACGCCGGCCCGAGACTGTTCAATGTACACATGAAAGACCTCACGAACTTCGAGAGTAAGGAGAGCCAGGTCGCCGTGGGTGATGGCATTATGCCAGTGCGGAAGATGTTTGAAGCCCTAATCGCAATAAAGTATCCGGGCTTCGTCGATCTGGAGTATGAGATTCGTCCCGATGATCCGATGCCAGGCGTTATTGCCAGCTTCGCTTATATGCGAGGCGTCCTGGCGGGGATGGGGTTCACGCAGAGGGTCTGAGGCTCGCATCGCTTTCCCGGCTGGTTCATCTAATTCGCATGAGCAACGGTAGCAACGGTTTGGCGGTCGCAGTACTGGACCTTGTGAGCCTGCGAGCAGGCGAGTCCGTGGGCAGCGCCATTGCCCGCTCGGTGAATCTGGCGCAACACGTGGAACGCTTGGGATACAAGCGTTACTGGCTGGCGGAGCACCACGCCATTGCTGGATTGGCATGTTCGGCCACGCCGGTGCTGATCGGGCATGTGGCAGGAGCGACAAAAACCATTCGCGTGGGCAGTGGGGGAGTAATGCTGCCAAATCACGCGCCGTTAGTGGTGGCGGAACAGTTCGGAACGCTTGAGGCGTTGTATCCCGGACGGATCGATCTGGGCCTGGGACGGGCTCCGGGCGGCGACGCCCAGACGATGCGGGCGCTGCGACGCGGCTTGCGGCAGACCGGAGACGATTTTCCGGAACTGCTGGAGGAATTGACGACCTATCTTGGACCAGAAGAGCCGGGGCAGGCTGTGAAAGCGTTTCCGGGACAAGGCAGTAATGTTCCGATCACGTTGTTAGGCTCGAGTGGCTTCAGTGCACGACTGGCAGGAATATTGGGCTTGCCGTTTGCCTTCGCAGCCCACTTCGCTCCCGAATATCTGTATGCGGCTGCGCACCTTTACCGTGAATGCTTTCGGCCAAGCGAAGTTTTGCAGAAACCCTACCTGATGGTAGCGGTACAGGTGATTGCGGCCGAGACCGATGCAGGCGCCCGTCGGTTATTCACGACGTCACAGCAGCGCTTTCTACAGCTGATCCGAAATCAGCCAGTGGAATTGCTGCCTCCAGTCGATTCCATGGAGCCGCTATGGCAGGCCTGGGAGCAGGAGGCGGTCCAGAGCAAGCTTCGTGCTGCGATTGTAGGATCGAATGCAACTGTGAAAGCAGGACTGGAGAAGTTGGCCGGCGATACAGAGGCTAACGAGGTGATTGTTGTGACCGATACGTACGAGCATTCGGACCGGCTCGCTTCCTATCGGCGCGTAGCCGATATTGCCGCAACGATCGAAGTGAGGTCAACCCAGAGTCTCGGAGTTTGAAAACGGACCGAAATGCCGCTGATCGGTTCAAGCTTATTTATTGAGTGTTGAATACCCGACTTTTGCCCACAACTTTCGGGCAGCTGAGCCATCCCGCGCCAGGCGCTTCATCGTATGCGCAAGCGCCTACCCTGGTAATCGCGTTCCGGCAGCAGGCCGAGGTGTTTCCGATATAACTTGTATTCATGCAGATTTTCAGCCATTACCGATCCTAATGGCCGATTTCTTCGAGGGATCCAAAAGCTTAGAGGACCACGCATGGCAATTCCGTATTACCACGTTGATTCATTCACCAGTGAGCTCTTCGCAGGTAACCCGGCAGGAGTGTGCATCCTTTCCGCTTTTCTCGCGGATAGCATCATGCAGAAAATTGCGGCTGAGAACAGGCACAGCGAGACCGCTTTTGTTGTTCCTCGCGCGGATGGTGACTTCGACTTGCGCTGGTTTACACCCAAAGTCGAGGACGACCTATGCGGGCATGCGACCTTGGCATCCGCCTATGTGCTCGCGCTGCGGAAGCACAACGTATGGCCGATTCGTTTTCACACCCGCAGTGGAATGTTGACCGTCGCTCGGGACCAAGACAGCTTTGAAATGGACTTTCCCGCCAAGCCACCCCAACCATGTGAGACGCCAGCCGACCTCTTACCGGCCCTGGGTTTAAAAGCGGCGCTGGTAATGAAATCGCGCGATTACCTCGTGGTGGTGGATCAGGCTGAGCAAGTGCGAGCGCTCTCGCCCGACACTGCCGCTCTTGCCAAACTCGATGCCGGACGCGGAACGATTGTTACCGCTCCCGGCAACGGTGACGTGGATTACGTGTGCCGAATGTTTCTACCGTCGGTCGGCATCGATGAGGACCCCGCAACCGGCTCGATACACTGCACCCTGGCTCCATATTGGGCGGGGCGGCTGGGTAAGGGCACATTTCGTGCGCAACAACTCAGCGCCCGCGGTGGATCCGTGCAGTGCACAATCGCTGGCGATCGCGTGAAGATCGTCGGCCAGGCACGCTTGTACCTTCACGGCACGCTCGAATTCTAAAGTGTCTGCCTGAAGAACGAGAACCCCACCCGCACTCCCGTCAACTTATTCATGGCAATTTGACTACCCTCGATCAGCGAAAATCTAATGCTTTGGATCGAAAATATTCATCGGAAGTAAGTTGACGAATCCTTGGGCCTCGGCCTAGCATCGAAACCAGCATGTCAAGTTTCAGCAATTTTCGCCGGGAATGCATGTGTGCATGTTGTTGTTGTGCATCCGTGTCTTCTGGCGCAGGTAAATTGCTGATCTAATAATTTCATAGTTATCGGCAGTTATAACCCACAGCCAGAAGCATCTGGCGGTGGGTTTTTGCTTTTTGGCGCAAATTATGACTACCACAGTGACCGAAACCAAAGCACAGAAGTCCGAGCGCCTGAAACGCGCGCTGAATCCGTGGGAGGGTCTCGCCGAAATTCGCCGGTTTGCGCGAGAGGGCTTCGATTCGATTCCGCCCGAGTGGATTGGCACATATTTCCGCTGGTGGGGAGTTTACACGCAGGGCGATGGCGCGGGCGTGGTCGGAGGCCAAGGCGGCCAGGGACGCGCGCTGCCATTTTTCATGTTGAGGATTCGGATACCCAATGGCCTGTTGCAATCGGCCCAACTAAGAACCATCGCCAAGCTTACTCGCCTCTACGCTCGCGGTACCGCCGATCTTACGGTGCGGCAAAACATTCAACTGCACTGGGTGACGATCGAGGCTCTCCCCGACGTCCTCGAAGAGCTTTGGCGAGTTGGCCTGAATACCACCGGCGCCTGCGGCGATGTCACCCGCAACATTACCGGCTGCCCGGTTGCTGGAGTGGATGCAGATGAGATTTGCGACGCCTCGCCCCTCGCTCTCGAGGCGGACCGGATGCTGGCGGGCAATGCCGAGTTTTATAACCTGCCGCGCAAGTTCAAGCTTTCGATCACCGGATGCCGTGTGTGGTGCCCTTATCCGGAAATTAACGATGTGGGCCTTACTGCCATTCAGCGACGCGTTCTTCATGGCAAGCCTGAAGTAGGTTTTGCCTTGCGCGTGGGCGGCGGACTTTCTACAGAGCCCTACCTGGGCGCTCCGCTGGATGCCTTTGTCCGTTGGAATCAGGTTTTGCCGGTCATAAAAGGAATCGCCGAGTTATTTCGTGATTCCGAGCCACTACGCGAACACCGCGAGCGGGCGCGGCTCAAATTTCTCTTCCTGCGACATGGTTGGACGCCCAACGATTTTCAGAAAGATCTGGAGCGGCGAATCGGATTTCAACTTGATCCCGCCGAACCCGAGCATGCGCCGGCAGACGTCTATCGCGATCACGTCGGCATCCATCCGCAAAAGCAGTCCGGCTACTGCTACGTGGGTTCTGCCGTTCTGCGCGGGCGAATTACGCCCGAACAGATGGATGCCGCCGCCGATCTTGCCGACCGCTTCGCCAGCGGCGAACTGCGCACCACCAACATGCAGAACCTGCTCATCGTCAATGTCCCCCGTTTACGCGCCGATGAGTTAGCGCAAGAGCTGGGCGCAATCGGATTGCCGGTAAGTGGATCGCCGTTTTTTCGCGGAGCCATCGCCTGCAGCGGTAGTGAGTTTTGCAAGCTTGCCATTACGGAAACAAAAACTTTCTCACGGTGGCTGGTGGAGGAACTCGAAGAGCGTCTGCCCGGTTTCGATCAGCACCTGAAGCTGCACGTCACAGGGTGCCCTAATAGCTGCGGTCAACATTGGATCGCTGACATCGGAATCGAAGGCAAGAAAATGAAAGTCAACGGCCAAATGATGGATGCCTACTACTTCTGCCTGGGCGGAGCCGTGGGTCTCCATCAGTCCATCGCGCGTCCGGTCGGATATCGCTGCCTCGCGACTGAGGTTCCGGAAGCCATCGAGCGACTTCTGCGTACCTACCTCGCCCGCGGCGACGCGGGCGAAAATCTCCGGCATTTTTTCGCTCGCCACAGCGACCCGGAATTGCGCGACTACCTGGCCGGGCAGACGGTGGATGCAGTCGCGCGCGATTTGCCTGAGGGACGCGTACCCAGCAGCGTGGAAGGCTAAGAAATAATGAGCAGCCTATTTCCAATGTTTCTAAAGCTCGAAGGCAAACGTTGCCTCGTGGTCGGCGCGGGCAAGGTCGGTGAGCCAAAGGTCGGCGGACTCATTGACACCGGCGCTCGAGTCCACGTAGTCGCCTTGGAAGCAGGCGAAGCAGTACGTAACTGGGCGAGAACTGGAAAGATAACGTTCGAACTCCGTGCGTTTGTCCCGGAGGATCTCGATGGAACGTTTCTAGCCGTGGTAGCCACTGCATCGCGCGCTCTTAACGAAACCATTTATCGCGAAGCGCAGCGCCGTGGAATTCTGTGCAACGTCGTGGACGTTCCGGAATATTGCGATTTCTATTATCCCGCCGTGGTGCGAAGGGGCGATCTTCAGATCGCCGTCTCCACTAGCGGACAGAGTCCGTCTCTTGCTCAAAAGATCAGGCAACAGCTCGAACGGCAGTTTGACCCTGGATACGCACGCTGGGTGGCGGATCTGGGCGCGACGCGAAGGCTGGTACTGGCCAGCGATCTTGATCCGCAACGCAAACGTGAATTATTGCAATCGCTGGCGAGCCGTGAGGCTCTGGAAGCGGCGCTGACCGAGCAGTCCGCCACGAGATTTGCCAGGGGAGTGGATAAGAGGGCTCCCAGGAACGACAGGAGGGTAACGGCATGAAAGGCAAGGTCTATCTGGTGGGCGCTGGTCCGGGCGATCCCGAACTGCTCACCGTGAAAGCTCTAAGGTTGCTGCAGAGCGCCAACGTCGTGCTGCACGATGATCTGGTCGCGCCTGAAATATTGAAGTTGATTCCCTCCAGTGCTCAAGTTCAGAACGTGGGCAAGCGTTGTGGAACAAAGACTATGCGACAGGAGGAAATTAATTTCCTGTTGGTGACCCTGGCTGCTTCCGGATTGCAAGTCGTGCGCCTGAAGAGCGGCGATCCACTCATCTTCGGCCGCGCTGGAGAAGAGATAGAAGCGCTTCGCCGATCGAATGTCGCGTACGAGATTGTTCCCGGCGTTACTTCAGCCTTGGGAGCTGCGGCTGCAGCCGGAATTCCGCTAACGCATCGGGAAACATCTTCTACGCTCGTGCTGACGGTTGGACATCGCGCCTCCGAGAATTCCGACGAGGAATGGAGCCAGTTCGCCGGAGCCGATTCCACCCTGGTCGTCTATATGCCCGGTCACGACTATGCTGGGATCGCCGACCGGCTCGCGACGGCCGGCTTCGCGCAAGAAACTCCCTGCGCAATTATTTCGCGGGCAACAACTCCTCACCAGCAAGTGCACTACACCACGATTTCAAGTCTTCATCAGTCGCCGAGACTCGCGGCTCCCACTCTGCTGGTTATCGGCGAGGCAGTCAGATTTGCCGATGACGCTGCAAGCGCATTTGAAGCTGTGTCTGCGCCGAGATTTTCTGCTGAAAGTCTGCGACAAGAGGAGCAGTTGGCATGAAAGACGATATCGCACAACTACAAGGCCCTGCCGAGAACTGGACTCCTCAGCGTGTTCTCGCCTGGGCGTTCGACACCTTCGGAAACACCGTGGCGATTTCTTCGGCCTTTGGAGCCGAAGGCATGGTCTTGATTGACATCGCCTCGCGCGTGCGCCAAAACTTTCGCCTTTTCACCCTGGATACCGAATTTCTTTTTCCCGAGACCTACAACCTCATGGACCAGGTGGAGCAAAGGTATGGCATCACGATTGAACGGGTCTATCCCTTGCTCTCGCCGGAGGAACAAGAACGCACTCACGGTCCCGCACTGTGGCAGCGGAATGCCGATCAATGCTGCAATATGAGGAAGGTTGAGCCACTTCGCCGCAAGTTGGGTGAACTGCAGGCATGGATCACGAGCATTCGTCGTGATCAGACCGCGGCCCGATCGGGCGCTGGCAAGATCGAGTGGGACGAAAAATTCGGCCTGGTAAAGATCAATCCCATCGCCGACTGGAATTCCAAGCAGGTGTGGCAATATATCCGCGAGCACGACACGCCTTACAACGCGCTGCATGACCGCAGCTATCCCAGCATCGGCTGTACTCATTGCACGCGTGCTGTGCGGCCGGGAGAAGACCCGAGGGCAGGGCGCTGGTCGGGATCGTCAAAGACTGAGTGCGGGCTGCACATCATTCAACCACTGCCGAATCCTCCGGAAGCGGGCGCGTAGCCGAACATGCGATTGTGAGTTTGGTCGGCACATTGCGTGTTTATCACGCGAGATCCAGACCCTTGAGCTCGTCGAGAAGCGCCTTCTCCACTCTTTTCTGGAGTCCCATCGGCAGTTTCTTGCCTTCCGAAGTCAAATAAAACGTATCAATCGCCATTTGTCCCTCCGTATCGATCAAAGCAATTTCAATGTTGCACTGCTGCCGGGAAAGACACGAACTCAAGCGGTGTAACAATCTCGGGCGGTCCTGGGCAATCACCTGCAGCAGCGTACTCGTCGACGAACATTCATCGTCAAAATCAATCCGGGTTTCCACCGCCACTTTAGCCTTAGTATGTTTTTCGACTCCCTGCCGATCGCGGAGCATGCGATCCAAATCGGCTTCGCCCGCCAAAACCGCGGCGAGACTCTTCTTGAACCGATCCCACTCCGATAGGTTCAATTCCAGAGTGCGAAAACGGTCGGTAAAATAGAGCGAGTCCACCACGATTCCCGCTTGGTTCGAAAAGGCATTGGCCTTCACGATATTCATTCCCCATGCAGCGAGCACCCCAGTCAACGTCGCGAACAGGGACGGCCGATCCTTGGTGACCAGCGTGAGCTCATACCAGTGGCGGCCGCGTTTAAGGTCAACCTGCACCACATCGTGACCCAAGTGTTCCGCCAATTCCATGTGCCGCATCACTTCTTCGGCGGAGTGCACCAGCAAATATCTCTGCGGAAATCCTTCCACAAAATCTCTGAACTTTGCGCCCATTACCGGAGCGAGGCTGCGCAGTCGCGCAAGTTTCTCATCGCTCACGTCGCCATGAACGCGGTGGTCCGCGCTTCGATTTAGATAGTTCGCAGCCCCGATGTAAAGCTGCCATACGTTCTCGGCCTTCCATGGCGTCAAGGCCTCCGGATTCACCGCCTTGATGTCAGCGTAAGTCAGCAGACACAACATTTTCAGCCGCTCTGGTGTACCCACTCTCTCGGCGAAGGCCGCCACCGTTTCCGGATTGAAAATGTCCCGCCTCAGTTGAGCCGACATTTCCAGATGGTTGCCGATCAGAAACAGCACGACGGTGCGCTCCCCGGGATCGACATCGAGGCGGTCCAGACAGCGCGCGGCGATCTCCAGGCTAGCCTCCACATGATTACCACCAGGCACTCCTTTTCCCGTGTCGTGCAATAACAATGAGAGGTAGAGCAACTCGGGATCTTCCAGTTCGCCGAGCAGTTCCGCATAACGCTTATCCCATTCCGAGTTCGATTGATTTAAGCGGTGCAAGCTTTCAATCGCGAGAATCGAATGCTCGTCGACAGTGAATCGATGATAGAAATCCCGCACCACTAAAGAATCAATGGGCTTCAATTCCGGCAGCAGCAGAGTAAGCAGGCGCAACGAGTGCATGGCTCGCAGCGCCTCGGCGGCATGCGGCTGCAACAATGTTTCCTGCAGATAGAGCCACAGTTCAGCCCCTCGCGGCGGCGTTACTGCGAGCGAGGGAAGAGCTTGCTCAATGCGGTGCTCCGTGGTCGCACTCAGTTTCAGTCCGTGATGCGCCATGAAATGAAACAGGCGCAGCAGCATCTCGGGATCCTGCAGCGAGGAAGACTGTTGCAGAAAAATCAATCCATCGACCACTGAAAAATCTGGATGGGATGGCCGCGCCCGCCATCCTTGAAATTGCCGGCGCAAAGCGGACCACGATTCCGGAATTTCTTCCATCAACTGCATCACGGTGCGCTGGACGGCGCGAGCATGGCCGAAGTAAATTCGCATCCAGTCGGCCGCGGTCAGCTCTGTGGAATCAGAAGCGCCGATCTTCCGCGCAGCCGCTTCGTCTTGTGCCTCCCAGCTCAGCGCGTTGTCGTCACGACCGTGGCGGAAGTGCAGAAAACAACGCGCCGCCATCAGGAATTCCAAAGCCGCCTCCAGTTGTTTCCGCACCGGCGCACGCAGCGAGCTGCTGTCCGGCCAATCGCCCAGCTTGCTCATGGCCGAAACCAGAGCCAGCCAGCTGGCGACGTTGCAATCACGAAGGCCGCCCGGCGTCTCTTTCAGATTCGGTTCGAGATGGAATACAGTGTGGCCGAACTTTCCATGGCGCTCGCGCGTAACTCCGGCCAGACCTTGCAGCAGTGGTTTCGATTCCCGCGATACCAACTTAGGAACCACCTTGTCGCGAAGCCGCGCAAACAGTTCGCGATCACCCGTCAGAAAACGGCAATCGAGAAGAGAGATGGTGAATTCGGTATTGTCGGGATCGAAGCGGTCGCATTCGGCTAACGTCCGCGAGGCTGGGCTCAGTTTGAGTTTAAGATCCCACAGCTCCTGAGAGAAGCGCTGGATCTCCTCTTTGTGAGCCTGCTCGCCACTTCGATCGGCAAACAGAAAGAGCAGATCAATGTCGGAGTAAGGAAACAGCCAACCGCGTCCGAAACCTCCAGTGGCTACAAGGGCGAAGCCGCGAGGACCCTGTTCGTCAGAGGAGACAAACTCGCCCCAGAGGCGATTCAGAATGTCTTCGATGAGCAGCGTCCGTTGTGCAATGGCGGCTCGACCGTCGCCCGTTGCCGCGAAGTCGCGCGCAATGCGTTCCGAAGCGTCGGCGAGAGAACTTCGCAGTTCAGTGATCAGTAAAGACGCTGCTGTCATGACGAAGGGTCAATGGATCGATAATCGAAGCTCCATAATCGAAGCTCGGTAATCGAAGCCCGGTGATCGAAACTCAATGATAGCCGCCCTGGCGCTTCCTACAATGCTCCCTCGCCCCGCTCGTCGTTACGGATGCGAATCGCTTCGTCCACGCGCGTCAGAAAAATCTTCCCATCGCCAATCTTCCCAGTGCGCGCTGCAGCCACGATGGCTTGTACCGCTTTCTCCACCATCGCGTCCGCCAGCACTACTTCCAGTTTGGTCTTGGGAATAAGGTCCACGCTATACTCGCGTCCGCGGTACACCTCCGTGTGGCCCTTCTGCCGCCCGTGGCCCCGAACCTCGATCACCGTCATTCCTTCAACACCCACTTCCTGCAACGCGCTTTTTACCGCTTCCAATTTGGAGTTTTGGATGACTGCTTCGACCTTCGTCATGATATTGTTCTCAGACTCTCACTCCTTCTGCGGTCCGTCGCAAATAACTTGTATCTTCCTAGTTGTATTCTTCTCCAGCCTCTCGCGACAAGTCCAAGCCTTGGATCGTTTATCTTTCGTTAGCACAAACGTGGACCGAACTCAAAACGCCCGCGGTCACTCTATCGTCTGATGTGATCTTACGGAAATCGAAACTATTTATCATTCCCATTGGGATTTGCTATGCGGCGAGCAGTTAAGCCTGTTTTGAAGCAAGCACGGAGATGACAGCCAGTGCGCGTCGTCCGTGTTTGCTGATAGTCTCAACGTAGATATCAGGAGAGCGTAACGCGTTGCCCCCAATCATAAATACACAGGGAATCTCAAAGCATTTCGGAGCGAATCCGCTCTTCCAGAACGTCTCATTTACGGTTTCAGAGGGCGACCGTATTGGTCTGATCGGCCCGAACGGCTCTGGGAAATCCACGCTGCTCCGGATTCTTGCGGGCGATGTTCGCCCCGACAGCGGAGAAATCGCCGTACGCAAAAGGACCCGGCTCAGCTGTGTGCAGCAGGACTCGACGTTCAAGTCCGGTGACACCGTGCGCTCTGTGGTCCAAAGCGCAATGGAACGCGCTGCGGTACCGGAGTCAGAACGTGGCACTCGTTTCGCGGAGACGCTCGGCCGCGCCGGCTTCGAAGATCTTGAGACCGAAGCGTCCGCATTGTCAGGAGGTTGGCAGAAACGCCTGGCCATCGTGGAGGCCGTGGTTCAATCGCCAGACATTCTTTTGCTCGACGAGCCTACGAACCATTTGGATCTGGGGGCAATCGAGTGGCTGGAGGCTTTACTGCAGGCGGCACCGTTTGCCTGCGTGGTGGTGAGTCACGATCGCTATTTCCTCGAGAATGTCGCCACTGAAATGGCGGAACTGAACCGGACATATCCAGACGGATTGTTGCGAGTATCTGGAACCTATAGCCGTTTTCTGGAGAAAAAAGAAGAATTTCTGCATGCCCAATCGAAGCGGCAAGAAGCTCTGGAAAATCTGGTGCACAGGGAAATCGAGTGGCTGCGCAGGGGAGCAAAGGCTCGGACAAGGAAGTCCAAGGCGCGGATCGACAAAGCAGGAGAGTTGATGGGCGAACTTGCGGATTTGAACGCAAGGACTCGCAGCGGAACCGCGCTAATTGATTTCTCGGCCACCGATCGAAAAACTAAACGGCTAATCGAACTGGAAAACGTGTCCTGTGAAGTGGGGGATCGTAAGTTATTTACCGGCCTAAACTTCGTCATTACAGCGGGTATCAGAGTCGGGCTGGTGGGGCCGAACGGCAGCGGCAAGACAAGTTTACTGCGGCTGTTGCGGGGCGAGTCTGCTCCCGCAGAGGGCGAGGTCCGACGGGCCGACAGGCTGCGCATTGTGTATTTCGACCAGACCCGCGAGCTTGATCCGGATGTAACTTTGCGTCGTGCCCTGGCGCCGGAAGGTGATTCGGTAATCTATCAGGACCGAGTGACTCACGTGGCATCCTGGGCGGCTAAATTCCTGTTCACCGGCGAGCAACTCAATCAACCGTTGGGGAAACTTTCAGGCGGAGAACGCGCGCGCGTTTTGATTGCGCAACTCATGCTGCAGCCCGCCGACGTTCTTCTGCTCGATGAGCCCACAAACGATCTGGACATTCCGACCCTGGACATTCTTGAAGAAAGTTTGCTGGAGTTTCAAGGGTCTCTGGTTCTGGTTACGCATGACCGCTATATGCTGGACCGGGTTTCAACCGTTGTCCTGGGGCTCGATGGTCAAGGCGGCATTGGACGATTCGCGGATTACTCGCAGTGGGAGAGATGGTTGGAGGAGCGCGAACGGCCGGCACGATCGGCGGTAGCGAAAAGCAGCGAGAAGTCTTCTGAGCGCGCCAACGGCGACCGGGCGCGGCAAGGATCGGGAAGAAAAAAATTGTCGTACCTGGAGTCGCGTGAATACGAAGCAATCGAGCAGCGGGTCGCACACGCCGAGGACGTGTTACAGGCCAAACGGGCTCAACTCGAAGACCCCGGGATTGTCAGCGACAGCGAACGTGTGATCGCCGCGCATGCGGAGATGGAAGAAGCCCAGGAAAAAGTGGATGCGCTCTACGCACGCTGGGCTGAACTGGAAAAAAAGAAAAACTGACTATCGTGGAACCGCCGGCTTACTGGGCGAGACAAAAAGCAATGATTGTATTCCCTCGGGTTCCTGTATTTTTTTCGAGCTTTTCCAGCAATGCGGATTCCAGATCGCCTGGATCCGGATTCATCTCGCAGGCGGCAATTTCCTCATCCGTTGCGCCGTGGAAACATAGTTCGCAAACTCCCAATCCATCTTCGGAACGAACCGGCGGCCCAAAAACGCGACAAGTCATAGGACGTGACCCGTAGAGTTCGCAATTGCCGGTTGCAGGATCGAGTGCAGGGCAGGGTTCATCGTTTGCGAAGTCAGAAAAACGTCGCTCCGCTTCGTCTCCTTCGTCCAATAACCCGGTTATCGCATCGCCGGGAAAATCGGGGGACAGACGAGTAACCGCTCCCCGAGCCCGTGCCCGCACCAGCTCAGCCCGGTCAGGGGAGCTGGATTCAAGCTCGGCCAGGCCCTTCCGCAATCGCGCGGCGTCGAGCTGATTGACGGGAAAGACTCCCATGCAGCACTGCGTACACCCTGGACGGCAGACCAGCCATTCGCCGCTCCGACGTGCGACATCGGCTAACGCCGAATCCACAATCTGAATCAGAGCCTGATCGCTGGAAACTGGGAAGTCCCGCCGCATAGTGATTCTGAATCATACAACCCAATCGCAGCGGTGAGAACGAGAGGTGGTTAGAACGCATCTTGTACTTCGACCCGAGAAGCTCCCGAAAGCGACGGAGCCGAATACTACTGGCTCCAGTCGCTGGAAGCGCCACCCCTCCCCCCGGTGGTGTGGCTCTTCCCTCGGGATCCCGCGCTCACCGAAAACCAATTGCCGGAGAAACCCAATAAAATCGGCGATTAGAAACCGACGAGCTAGTTACATTGGAATAGTGGCAGATACGGACAAAACGTTTCATTGCCCGGCAAAATTTTTTCTTGGCCGAACATCCACCTGTACGGGCGTCGACGATTTGGGTAAGATAGCTGCCACTTAACCACATGGCCCGCGGAGCGCCTCGTGCAGTTTCACGCCTTTGACAGGCATTATCTTGAAAAGCTCACTTCTGGAGATTTCCGGACGCAGGAGCATTTTGTCGTTTATTTCAGCGAACTGATCCGGCTTAAGTTGAGTAGGCGCCTGCACTCCCATTCAGAGGTAGAGGATGCCCGCCAGGAGACCTTCGCTCGTGTATTCGCCGCGCTGCGAAAGCAAGATGGGATCCGCGAACCGGAAAGTCTCGGGGCATTTGTCAATTCGGTCTGCAACAATGTCTTGCTCGAATACTACCGCTCCGCCTCGCAAGAGCCCACCAGCGACGACGAAGAAGCCGAGGCCAATATTCCCGATCCCGCAATCAGCGTCATCGACGTCATCGCCAACCGGCAAACTCAAGAGAAGGTGCGGCAGATCCTCGACCAGCTCCCAGAAAAGGATCGCCGCCTGATCAAGGCAGTGTTCCTTGAAGAACGTGACAAGGACGAAGTCTGTCGCGACCTGGGAGTCGACCGCGAATATCTCAGAGTGCTGCTGCACCGCGCCAAGAAGTCATTTAAATCCATTTATTTGAAGAGAGTAGCAAAAGAAGCGATGCAGGGATAATTCCCCGTAACGATTGGCGGCGATTTGTCACTATCTCTATATGAGGAGACTTCAGATCATGGATCATAGCGAGGCGAGCCGCCTGATGGCCAGTGAGAAGTATCTACTCGACGAACTTCCACCCACTGAAATGGAGGCGTTTGAGGAGCACCTCTTCGCCTGTCACGAATGTGCAATGGATGTGCGCGCAGGTTCTGCATTCCTCGAACACAGCAAGGCAGAATTGGCGAATTCCTCGCCCAGGGTAGAGCGGCGTGCGGCAGAAGTTCGCCCGTCGCGGGGCTTCGCATGGTGGCGCCCAGCTCTCGCCATTCCTGCCATGGCTATCCTTTTGATTGTGGTCGGATATCAGAATCTCGTTACCTACCCAGCCATGAAGGGCGCCTTGGCCGAAAATAAAGCGCCACGGATTCTTCCGGCGGCCTCCTTGGTCAGCGCCGTCACGCGGGGTTCGGCTCCATCTGTTATCGCGGTACGCGCTGGAGAACCGTTTTTGCTGCCCCTTGATATTCCGCCGCAAAATTCCTTCCAATCTTATGTGGTCGAGTTGCAAAACCCGACGGGAGGAGTAGAGTGGTCACTCCCAGTGTCCTCCGAATCAATCAAGAACACACTGACGATCGGGGCGCCCGGAGTGGACAAGGCTGGACACTACGAAGTCGTTGTGATCGGTCGGAGTGCACAGGGCCAAAATTCAGAAGTCGGACGTTATCCTTTCGATTTGCAGTTTGCCAGGACGGCAAATCCTTAAACCTAGGGAGGGAAAACAGATGGCCGCCGCCAACCGAGTCCACTACTTCCACGCCGATGCTTGTGCCTTCGGTGGATACTTTGAACGTCCCATCGAGCACACCGTTGCTCCCCAATCACCCATGTCTCTTTCGCCCTCGGGCGGTTACGGTTCCGCCCGCTCAGAAAACTTCCGGCTTGAGGGTCTGATGTCATATAAGTCCGCTTACACCCAGGTTGCGGGTCACCTGAGCAAGAAAGAGGGCCATGGCTGGGTGACCCTCGTGACTTCGGTGGTCGAGGGTTTCAATGTGTTGGACGTGATCACGGCAGACCGACTCTCTGCCCAGATTTCAACCGAACATCCCCTGCAGGGCGACAATCCGAAGGTGAATTTCCTGGGAACATCATTCGAAAATCTAAAGGTCGCAGGGTGTCCCATCGATATCACGCTCGACTTCGACATTTGCGATCAGGGAAACGGCACTGGCTACCCCGGTGAACCGTGCATCACCAACGATCGATTCCGCCGCCGGGTTGCAGAGCAATATCAGGGTATGACCAATGCAAAAAACTTCCCGCAATGGGTGAAGAATCGTACGATACCTGACTGGATCGAAGACCGATACGAGTGGGACGATGCACAAGCTGAAAACGGCGGCAGTGTTCTGTGCTCAATCGTGAAGGAGGCCACCGGTCAATTCCCTGGCACACCCTTCGGCAACGTATTTGAAGTGCCGGACTTTGGGCGCGTGTTTTTGGGAGAACTCCTTGTGGACTGCAAGTCCTACCAGTTGACGATGGTTCGCCTGGAGTTGGGATGCTCCGGCCAAGGCAACCTGAGCGCCTCGACCGCGAAGGCGAACGGCACCACGGACCCACCTAGCTAATGGTTGACCCGCGTCGTCGTTGGTCTATAGACTGCCTGACTAACCGGT
>OBLW0100000912.1_pt1 | contig 25471 bp, 21 predicted proteins | sample 1520161 | NCBI WGS metagenome assembly OBLW01 (sample SAMEA3539309, study PRJEB22396) | soil metagenome | biome: tundra; feature: field; material: soil | place: USA | collected 2010-05 | depth 0.15 m | reverse complement strand
GAGGTGAACGGTTCCGGCTCGGTAACTTGTGCAGGCCTGCGCGGCTTCTCCTGTTTGGTCTCCACAAGAATGAAGATGGGAATATGCTTTGGATGCGCATGCGACCAGCGCCGGACCAACTCAAGGCAGGCTGTGAAAGGCTGGCAGGTGCTGCGGTAATCGATATCCTGCATGTGCATCACTTTGAAGCCGGGCTTGGCCATGATGCCGTTTGGATCGAAATCAGGATCGGACGGCAACTGCGCAGCGGCAATCATCGCCGGACCCGACGGATGCGCGTAGAGGCCGCCTTTGCTGTCGGAATATACATCAAGCTCGATTTGGCGAACGCCGCTATCGAACTGTTGATTGAGCGGCTGATGCCGATAGTCGAGGCTGTCAAATGCGCGCGGACTCTTTGCCTGCCACAACGTTGCTGCGCTTGGTGCAAAGCCGGCGTGATAACTGTTGTGCGTACCGATGACCTGGATTTCGTTGATGCGTAGTTGCTTGTTCTGCTGGGCGCAGGCTGGCAAAGCGTTCAATACAAAACAAAGAGTTAAGGGAAGCAGCGCGGACCTTCGGGAAAACATCAAGACTCCTGTACATAAGTGACTGCGAAATAAGAGTGACAATTCCCAACTGCAAAGGAAGCCTCACGCGCCCGTAAAGAGCGCGTGAGGCTTAGGCCATTTAGAAGTTGAGTTTGAGCGCCAGTTGCAACTGGCGTGGCGGGAAGAAGCCAGTGATGTTACCGAACGAACCGTTTGCACGGTTTGAATCCGGCGCGTTGTAGTTGACGTTGTTGAACAGGTTGAATGCCTCCGCGCGGAAATCGAGGTTGGAGGACTCGCTCCAGAGCGGGAACTCCTTATGCAGACCCATATTGGTCTGATAGAAGGCGTTGTCGCGGAAGGAGTTTCTGCCGGCGTTGCCGTAGGGCTTGCTCACGTCTGTGGGAACCGAAACAGCGGCGGAGCTGAGATAGCCGGTAAGCGAGGTTGCGCCCTTCACCCAAAGCCCACGCGGCGATTTCGGATTGCCGCTGACATTGGGACGGTAGTTGAGCAAATCGCTGACGTCAAACTGCTGCGGCTCAGAGTAGATCAGGTTGACCGGCTGACCGCTGGTGGCAGTTTCGATCACCGAAACCTGCCAGCCGCCAGCGATGATTTGCATGGCAGGATTGGCAGTTGCACCCCAGTGGCGGCCGCGGCCGTAGGGCAGATCCCAAATTGCAGTCAGTGTGTCGTTGAGCGGCTGGTTATAAGCCGACTGTCCGCGCTCACCCTTGAGGTTCGCCAGATTGACGCGCGAGTTGTCGTTGTTGGGTGTGTCCAGATGGCCCGACGCATTGTCGATGGTCCTGGAGTAAGAGAATGCGTTCAACAGGTAAAGCCCATTCGAATAACGATGCTCGAGCCGGACCTGCGCGCCGTGGTAAATCATCATTCCTGCGTTGGACGATCCTTCAATGCCGGTGAAGCCCGTGATCGGGCGCCGATTGAGCAGCGGCACGCAACCAGTGGTTACCGTACTGCTGCAGGTCGCCGACGGAACGTTGGCCGGAGCCTGATTGATATCGTCAAGCACCCAGATCTTTACGCCATGCTCGCCAACATACGAGACGTCGAGGAGTGTGCCCTGCTTGAGCGTACGCTGCAAGCCGAAATGCCAGGCCTGTGAGTAGCCGGTTGAGATGTTCTTGGGAATGTAGCGAGTTTGCGCCAGCGCAGTGCTGAAACCAGCAGCACTCACGAAGTTGGGGCCGTACCCCTGTTGAATCGGGCTGAAGCAGTTGGCATTCTGAACACCTGTCGCACAGGCAGGGGTGATGGTTACGACACCGCCCGTTGTGGTGGTGGCTTTTTGTGTGATGGAGGAGTTGACGATATACGGACCGTTGTAAGCAAGCAGGTTCTCGCCACCCTCGCGGTTGAATTGGTCGAAGCTGATTCCATAACCGCCGCGAAGTACGGTCTTGTCGTTCATACCGTACGAGAAGCCGATGCGCGGCGCGAAATTCAGCTTTGGCATGCCAACCAGCGCGCGCTGGGTGACCGAGCCGCCGGTAGACTGGACCAGCGTGTTCGTGCTGGGATCGAAGTTGGCCAGATGATCCCCATCCACAAATTGAGGGGTCACCAGTTCGTAGCGCATTCCTGCGTTGATCGTGAGGTTGCGCCTCAGCTTCAGATCGTCCTGCGCGTAGAAGAAATTCATCCGCTGGTGATAGTTGACGATGCGGAAGTTGTTCAACTGGTACGCACTGCGGGCACCAAGGATAAAGTCAGCCAGAAATGCGGCCTCTTTTCTGCCGATATCGCTAGCACTGGCAAAGGAGCCGGAACTGTTGATCGTCAGGTCAGAGCTGAAGGCACCACCGTAGGTGTCCTGCCCATAGACCGGATTGAAGTCGTCTATTTCGGTGTTGACGGCCTGATATTCATACCCGACTTTGACACTGTTGCGGCCCTTCAGCATCGTGTAGTTCAGCTTGGGATTGATGACAAAGGGATTCTGAAACTGAGGATTGCTGGTCTGCGCTCCAAATTGGGAGAAATTGCTAACACTTTCGGCGCTGAGACTACGAGAGACGATGGGATCGGTGGGCAGTCCGGGGACCCCGGCCTGAACCATCAGGCTGGGCTGTCCGAGACCATAAGGAGTCTTGCCGCCCAGGGTCCAGGTAAAGCCGACGCGCGCATCGAGAATCGAGTTCTGGCTGAACAGGAAGGTGTAGCCTGCTGCGATCTGCTTGTTGTAATCGTGGATAGTTCCGTTGCCGTTTCCGCCCGCCGCACCAGTCAGCGGTTCCGCGTCAACGATGTTCAGACGGTGGTAGCTCCAGCGGAAGAACGCCGTGGTGCGCGGATTCAGGAAGAAGTCAAAACGCGCATCGGCACGATGGTCGGTGAAGTTTGCCTTGGGAACGTTGACCAGGTTGTTGGTGAAGCCCGTCGATCCAGAAAGCGCGACATTTGGCGTTGGCAGAGCCGGAATAACGAGCTTCGCCAGCGGGCTCCAGTCCGACTGAGGAATCACGCCGTTGGCGTAGGCGACACCAGTGATCGGATTGTGCAGCGGAACAGGCGCGCCGGTGGTGTCAAGGAAGATGCCCTGGCGCTGATTGACGTTGGGAACAGTGGAGGCAGAGTACTGGCCTTGCACCTGGCGGTTGCTTTCGTAGTCGCCAAAGTAAAAGATCTTGCCCCTCAGGAACAACGGCACTGGGCCACCAATCGAACCACCAAACTGGTTCTTCACCAGCACTGGCTTCACCTGTTTTCCGGTGAGGACGTTGGTCGGCGGGGTGAAGGGGCCAATCGCGTTGAAGGCCGTATTGCGGTTGTACTCCCACAGTTTGCCGTGAATCTGATTGCCGCCGCTCTTGATGCTGACGTTGAAGACAGCGCCGGAAGCGCGTCCGTACTCGGCGCTATAGTTGTCCGTTGAAACGCGGAACTCGCCGATTGCGTCGGGCGAGGGCTGGATGGCCTGGTTTGAGAAGCTCTGGTTCGACGTACCGTACGCATTGTTGTCCAGGCCGTCGAGCATGAAGTTGTTGAACTCACTGCGCTGCCCGTTCACGTTGTACGAGGCGTCGCGGCTGGTTACCGTCTGGTTTTCCAGGTTGTTAGCGCGAACGCCGGGTGTCAGCAGGGCCAGGTCGGCATAAGCACGACCGTTGAGCGGAAGGTTGTTGACGTCGCGAGCGGAGATAATCTGCCCGCGTTCGCTGTCTTCAGTATTCAGCAGTGCGGCTGCGCCGGTCACGGTGACCGTTTCGGTCGCCGCTCCGGGTTTCAGGGTGACGTCTACACGCTGGCGCGCGTTTACTTCAGCACTGAAGGACTCCGTTTGGGTCTCGCTGAATCCCGCCGCCGCGGCCCTTACTTTGTACTGGCCGATTCGCACGCTGGTGAAGGTGAACTGCCCTTGAGTATCCGCATTTACCGTCGTCTCCACGCCTGTGGCCGTGTTGACTAGGGTGACCTTGGCGTTCGGGATTACCGCTCCCGAGCTGTCATGCACGAAACCGAGAACTGACGCGGTTTCGAACTGCGCACTGGCAAAGGGGCAGATGAGCACGCCGAGAACGAGGACAATGGCAGCGCCGATAAGCCTCTTGAACAAACTCAATTTAGTCATCTTTCTTTGACTCCTTTCAGGGTTCTGGATCAATCTGAATTCTGGTTGGACATGGGCACGGTGAGGTCGCGGCTAGTTGATTTGCGCGGCGGATGTTGGAGTGCTTCGCCATTTTTGATCCAGCCGGGACCGTGGGGAAGGGAACACGTGTGCATCGACCGTTGATAAAAAGATGCCCCGTGGTTCCAGTTCGAGTGGCGCATCTTGAAGATCGCTCCCCAAGCATCCTCTTGAGAAACCGCGGCGGGAACACCGGCGGCCAGCATGAGGACAGGTGAGGACTGCAAGGATTGACTCAGCAGAAGCAAATTGCGGCCACATTTGGTCCGGGTCACTCTGCTACCGAATAAACGCATCGCGCCTCTCCCCAGAGAGTAGATACGCCAAAACAGCAGAGCTACGAAGAGTCGAACGGGAACTAGTCATTTCATAGCCTCAAAGGTCGTGAAACTCAGCGCATATATCGAATTTCGATCTTGTCTGCAAATCCGTTAGCGCTTACGTATAAGGAACCCTAGAATAACGCCAACAACACTGTCAAGCCTTTTGTTCGATCCGATCCGCGTTCGGACCGGCCGTTTCGGGCCCTTATCAATACGTATAAGATGTCGATGTGTAATTCACGTTAAAGTATTGTTAGATAAATCGGTTTTTTGCTCCGGGCCCCCTTTCACGTCGAATTGCGGTCGCTTTTTTTGCTTCGGAAATCGGTCCAATCTCCCGCCATTCGCGAGGCCGAAACGGCATCTCCACGCGAGACTTGGGACCTCTTCCTGACGGTTCCATTGCGGCCCATTGAATTTTCGATGAGACGTCCGCAATCCCTTAGTATTGAGGCACCACGATGACTCACGACCTGCGCCCCTCCTTACGTTCGCTCACTCTGACGCCCGTTCTGCTGGCCTGCCTGTTGATTGGTTTTGAGTGCACCTTGCAGGCGCAGGCGCCCCGGCCTGCCCCGCCTGCAAAGACGCACTCCACAATTCCTGTGCGGGCAGAGAGCCGCACCATCCCCGCACTTCTCGTCAGTGATATCCACTTTGATCCCTTCCACGATCCGGCCAGGGTGCGGGAGCTGGTCTCTGCCCCTGTGACCGAGTGGCGGTCAATTCTTTCAGAGCCGCCATCATCCAATCAGGCACAGGCATTTGCTTCGCTCCAGCAGAACTGCAATTCACGCGGCATTGACACGCCATTTGCGCTGCTCCGGTCCAGCTTGCAAGCCATGAAGGCCCACCAACCAGACGCGAAATTCATGGCGGTGAGCGGCGACCTGATAGCTCACGCATTTACGTGCCGTTATTCAACGCTGTTCCCGGATTCGGCGCCCACTGACTACCAGGCATTCGTCTTGAAGACGCTGAGCTTTGTCGTAGCGGAGCTACGCGCTACCTTTCCAGGCATGCCCATCTACACCGGCCTGGGCAATAACGACAGCGGCTGCGGCGACTACCAGCTCGATGCCGGAAGCGATTTTCTTTCCGGGGCCGGCAAGATCATAGCCGAAGGCCTGCCGCCCCTTCAGCAAGAAGGCGCGATCAAGGAGTTTGCAGACGGCGGCTACTACAGCATTACGATGGCAGAGCCAATGAACGACACGCGCCTGATCATGGTCAACGATCTGTTTTTCTCGCCCAAATACAGCACCTGTGCCGGCAAACCCGACTCGGCTGCGGCCTCCCGGCAACTTTCCTGGCTGCAGCAGCAACTCGCACAGGCGCGGGAATCGCACCAAAGGGTCTGGGTTGTGGGTCACATTCCGCCCGGCATCGATCCGTACTCAACCATGTCAAGATTCAGAGACGTTTGCGGGGGACAATCGCCGGTCATGTTTTTATCGTCGGACAAGATGGCCGACCTGATGGTTGAATATGCTGACGTAGTGCAGCTTGGGATTTTTGGACACACACATATGGATGAAGTGCGTCTTCTGCAGTCTCAGGGTGCGGAGCCGCAGAACGCAGAGGCACATCTGGCAGCCATCAAAGTGGTTCCATCCATCTCGCCGGTAAATGGAAATAGCCCGTCCTTCACAGTCGCCCGCGTCAACCCGTCTTCCGCAATGCTTGAGAACTTCGAAGTAATTGCAGCTTCAAACCAGACCGGTATTGCGACTGTCTGGGCCAAAGAATACGACTTTGCGCAAACCTTTCATCAAGCGCAGTTCTCACCCTTGACGGTGAAAAAGATGATTGACGAGTTCAGCCTCGATCATGGCGCAAACACTCCGGCAAGCGAGGCCTATCTCCGCCACTACTTTGTGGGCGACCGCGCAGCGTTGCTCAGCCCATTCTGGCCGCAGTACGTCTGCGCGCTCAATAATTACACCGCAAAGGGCTACGCCGCGTGCGTTTGCTCTGCAACCAAGTAGGTATCAGGCTGGGAGGCTGTTCGAATGCTCTCCAAAACCATCATCGAGCCATTCCGCATTAAAAGCATTGAACCCATTCGCTGGACCACTCGCGAACAGAGAGAGAATCTGCTCCGCGCCGTCCACTACAACCTGTTCCTGCTCTCGGCCGATGATGTACTGATCGACCTGCTCACGGATTCCGGCACCGGCGCGATGTCCACGCACCAATGGGCCGGCGTGATGGAGGGTGATGAGAGCTACGCAGGCAGTAGAAGCTTTGACCACTTCAAGCGCTCCGTACAGGACATATTTGGATTTACTTACGTCATCCCTACGCACCAGGGCCGAGCGGCGGAACGCATCCTGTTCAACGTCATGTGCAAGAAGGGCGACGTGGTGCCGAACAATACTCATTTCGACACCACGCGCGCCAACGTGGAATTTGTTGGGGCCGAAGCTGTCGATCTGCAGATCCCCGAGGCGCGGCAACCCGAGACGCGTCTGCCGTTCAAAGGGAACATGGATGTTGCGGCGCTGGAGGCCTTGATTACTCAGGTCGGCCGCGAGCGCATTCCGCTGGTCATGCTCACGGTGACTAATAACTCCGGCGGCGGCCAGCCAGTGTCGATGGAAAACGCGAAGGCTGTTGCTGCTGTATGCCACAAGCACGGAATACCCCTCTACTTCGACGCCTGCCGCTTTGCAGAGAACGCGTATTTCATCAAGCTGCGCGAGCAGGGTTACTCCAACAAGACGCCCAAGCAGATAGCGCAGGAGATGTTCGCGCTGGGCGACGGCTGCACCATGTCGGCCAAGAAGGACGGCATGGCTAACATCGGCGGCTTCCTCTGCACCAACGACGAAATCCTTGCACGGCAGGAGCAGAACCTTCTCATACTGACCGAGGGTTACCCCACTTACGGCGGGCTCGCCGGGCGCGATCTCGAAGCCGTCGCAATAGGCTTGCAGGAATCCCTCGAGGAAGACTACCTTCGCTACCGGATTGCATCCACGGCTTACCTGGGCAACCACATTGCCGAACACGGTGTTCCCATAGTGCAGCCGCCGGGCGGCCACGCCATCTACATCGACGCGAAGGCGTTTCTGCCGCACATTCCGGTTGAGCAGTTCCCGGGCGTTGCGCTGGCTGCGGAGCTGTACCTGGAAGGCGGCATCCGTTCAGTCGAGATTGGCAGCCTGATGTTTGCCGGCGCTGCGCAAATGGAACTGGTGCGCCTGGCCATTCCGCGCCGTGTCTACACGCAGAGCCACATCGATTACGTGGTCGAGGTCATTCTGCGCGTTTGGGAGCGGCGATCCCAAATCAAGGGAATGCGGTTGACCTACGAGGCTCCATTTCTGCGGCACTTTACCGCACATCTGGAGCCCGTGGCCTGAAGTCTCATTCCGCTACTCGTGTCCGATGGCGATCACAAAATAATTCGCGCTCGTCTCGCCCACATTCTTGAGGCCATGCATCACGTTCGACGCGGCAAAGATCACACCGCCCGGCCCCACGCGCTCTGGTTTGCCATCGTTTTCGAATTCAAGCGTCCCTTCGCGGACCAGCATGAGTTCCGAGTGCCGGTGCTTATGCGCAGGGTGCGGCATGTGCCCTGGCAGCAGCGTAGTCTCATGCATTTCCACCTCTTCGCCGGTGGGCAACACGCCATGCATCACAGCCCGCGACTCTCCGTTCGGTCCCGTCTTCACCGGTAATTGATCGAACTGAAAAGATCGCTGCGCCGATAGTACCGGCAACGCAGGCGCTGTTGTCGCTGCTCCAGCCTGGCCCTTAGCCGGCAGGGCGGCGGCCATCGCTGCGAAAGACGAAAGTGCTACACAAAGATCGCGACGGTTCATATTCATCATGCACAGAATCCTACTACGCGCCGCGGATTCCTGGCATCTTCAGTCGACGTATCTCCGCACGTTTCACGTTGCCCAGAATTACTCTCGATTTGCTTCCGTCGCGACCGCGAGCCGCTTCGATTTCCGATAAACATTGGCAACCGCGAGCGTCCAGCAGGGAACCAGGTCGACTCCTGGCATGAGTTTGGCAAGGAACGACGGCAGGAACTCCCAGTGCCAGCCAAGCAGGTAAGCCAGCACGCCCGCGACACTAAGATCGAGAATGTCATCGGCAGGCGACATGGCCCCTTCGACCACCAAGGGGAAAACCACAAGCTGCAGCACATCGGCAACGATTGCCAGAATCATGGCCGTTCGAAGCCGCGGACCCGCCGAGATTGTGATTGCGCCTTGAGTCAAATCAGCCCGCCATTTCCGTCGTCGTGCCTGCCTCATCTATTTTACGGCGCACAGACAATCGCATCTACTAGACTGTTCGCATGGCAATCAGGATTGGGGTACACCTGGGTACGGCGGGAGGAGCTTCAAACGCCGTGGAGAGGGCGCGTGAGATTGGCGCCAACACCTTTCAAATTTTTTCGTCGAGCCCGCGCATGTGGCGCGCGCCTAAAGTCGACCCGAAACAAGCCGAGCGGATGCGCGAACTGCGCGCCAAACTCGACGTAGGCCCATTGGTTATCCACACCAGCTACCTGGTGAACGTCTGCAGCCAGTCGGATGAGGTGCGCGAGAAGAGCATCGAGGCTTTTCGAGGAGAGATTGAGCGCGCCCTCATGCTCGGCGCGGAATACCTGGTCTTGCATCCGGGCTCGTGGAAGGAACTGACGCGCGAAGAGGGTCTAAAGCTGGCTGCCAGTTCGATCACACGCGCCATCGATGGGTTGCCATGGCAGGGAACTGGCTTCCATATTCTCATTGAGAACACCGCCGGAGCGGAGTTTTCGCTGGGCGGCAGTTTTGAACAAGTCGCGGAACTTGTTACGCGGCTGCGGGCGACGGCGCCGGTTGGCGTCTGCCTCGATACTTGCCACACCCACGTAGCCGGCTACGACATGGTCAGCGCGGAGGGCTACGAGGACACGATGGCGAAGGTTGCCGCCACTGTCGGATTCGATGCCGTCCGCGTCTGGCACTGCAACGACGCCAAGGCCGCGCGCGGCTCAAAGCTCGACCGGCACGAGCACATAGGGCAAGGAACCATGGGAGTTGAGCCCTTCCGGCGCCTGCTGAACGACAAGCGCTTTGCACACGCCGCCTTTATCGCCGAAACGCCGGTTGACGAGCCCGGCGATGAGGAGCGCAACGTGCGCGTGCTGAAGAGCCTGGTGAAGTGACGTGATTCACTAGTTGAAATTGAAGGTAGCATTATGCTACCGTAACAGCATGAGTCAGCCGGTCAAATTGTCGGATGCGCTGGTATTGGATGCCCGAATAGCCGGAGAGGCGCAGGAGCGTTCCATTGCCGGCCAAGTGGAATTCTGGGCCAAGCTGGGGCGGTCTATGGACCTGCTGCTGGAAGGCAGGCAGGTTTTGGCATTGCGCAGGAGTGCAGGTACGCAACCACTTTCTGAGGCGCTGGCTTCTGTGAATACCCCAGCCGGGAGGAAGCGCTTAGCCGATACCCTTTCTGCCCAGCCCTTTCCGCACTTCAAGCAGCATTCTGGAAAGCCAGGCTTGCTTATTCGAACCGACGAGAATGGCAAGCAGACAGTTGGCCGTTTTGTGAATCGGGAATTCTTGGTTGTGGAAGTTACAGATGACCTTCGCAACAAGTTAGGCAAAGCGGCCAAACTCCAGGCAGCCAAGACGAGCATCATGGCAAGAGGAGCCTCAACCAGGACCCAAGCGAAGTCCAGACCTAAGCCAAAGGAACGTCAGGCGTGGGCCTGAATTCGCTGCTCGACCGGAGACCTATTGTTGTCGCCCTGGCGGGGCCAAATGGGTCGGGAAAGACCACCTTCTTTGACGCATATTTGGCAAAGGCTGGTCTGCGTTTTGTAAATGCAGATGTGCTCGCACATTCTCTTGGCATGGAACCCTACGCCGCTGCGGACAGGGCTGATAAACTCCGGCGGGAATTGGTGGCGATGCACGAGAGTTTTATCTTCGAGACTGTATTGTCCGATCCCGTCGGAGATAAGCTCGATTTCCTGAAAGCCACACAGGAATCAGGCTATACGGTTCTGCTGATCTTCATCGGTGTGGCTGGACCTGAGGTATCCGATGACCGCGTGGCCATGCGCGTCCTCCAGGGCGGCCATGGCGTTCCGTCGAACAAACTGATTGAGCGCTTTCCCCGGACCATGAACAACTTGAAAAGAGCGCTGGATGAACTCCCCAACGTATGGGTCTACGATCATAGCTACCTGAATGAGGGCTATCGCTTGGTCGCCAAGAAAGAGAATTGGCAACTAATCAAGTTGATTGATCCTACGCCCGAGTGGTTCCGCAGTCTGATGCGCTAAAACGAACGCATCCCCCATTTACACTGAATAGAACATGGCGGAAGAAAAAGAACTGCGTTACGATCCGGCGGCGATTGAGCCCAAATGGCAGCAGCGGTGGGCTGCGGACTCCAAACTGTATGCGGCTGAGCCAGCAACCAGCGGCAAGCCAAAGTATTACGTCCTCGAGATGCTGCCCTATCCCAGCGGCCAGCTTCACATGGGCCACGTGCGCAACTACTCCATCGGCGACGCACTTGCCCGCCACATGTGGATGCGCGGCTACAATGTGCTTCATCCCATGGGCTGGGACGCCTTCGGGCTCCCGGCCGAGAATGCGGCGCTCAAAAACAATACCCCGCCGCGTGAGTGGACTCTCTCCAACATCGCCGCCATGAAGCGGCAGATGCAGCGCCTCGGCCTGGGCTACGACTGGGCCACCGAAGTAACCACGTGCCTGCCCGACTATTACCGCTGGAACCAGTGGTTCTTCCTGCGCATGTATGAGAAGGGGCTGGTCTACCGCAAAAAGAGCAAGGTGAATTGGTGCCCCGAGTGCGCCACGGTGCTTGCCAACGAGCAGGTCATCGACGGCCGTTGCTGGCGCCATGATGACACGCTCGTCGAGCAGCGCGATCTGGAGCAGTGGTTCTTCCGCATCACCGCTTATGCCGATGAGTTGCTGGCTGGGTTGGACAAGCTGGAGGGCTGGCCTGAAAAAGTGCGCACCATGCAGCGCAACTGGATCGGCCGCAGCGAAGGCACTGAAGTCGACTTTACCTTAGGAGGCGGAACCGAGAAGATCCGCGTCTTCACCACCCGCGTGGACACCATCTTCGGTGCCACCAGTGTGCAATTGGCGCCGCAGCACGCGCTGGTGGCTGCTCTTACTGCCACAGATCCCGACCTAAACGAAAAGGTAGCGGAGCTACTCGATCAGCAAAAGAAGGCGCGCGAAACCGGCGACCTGGGTGCGATCGAGAAGCATGGTGTTCCCACCGGGCGCTACGCCGTGAATCCCTACAACGGTCAGCGGGTGCCAATATGGGTGGCCAACTACATCCTGGCCGACTATGGTACCGGCGCCATCATGAGCGTTCCTGGTCACGATGAAAGAGACTTTGAATTCGCCACCAAATATGGCCTGCCGATTGTCGAAGTGATTCGACCCGCCGGCCAAACCACGCCTGTGGAATTGCCCTTCCTCTCCGAAGAAGGCGTCCTTGTGAACTCCGGCGAATACGACGGGCTGAGTTGCGAGACCTCCGAAAAGAAGCTTCAGGAAGTCGCCATGCGCGGTGCATTCGGAGAAGCGACCGTAACGTATCGCTTGAAGGACTGGGGTGTGAGCCGCCAGCGCTATTGGGGCACGCCCATTCCCATGGTCAACTGCGAGCGTGACGGTCTCGTTCCGGTACCCGACGACCAATTGCCTATTGTCCTTCCTCCGCAAATTGAGATCACCCAGCAGGGCGGTTCGCCGCTCGGCCGCGTTCCGGAATTCGTCAACACTACCTGTCCCAAGTGCGGCGGGCCCGCGCGCCGCGAAACCGACACGATGGACACCTTCGTCGATTCGAGCTGGTACTTCTATCGCTACACGGACGCGAAGAATTCCAACGCCCCTTTCGATCCTAAGGTGGCGCAGTACTGGTTCCCCATCGACCAGTACATTGGCGGCGTGGAGCACGCCATTCTGCACCTGATTTATTCGCGCTACTGGACCAAGGTGATGCGCGACCTGGGGCTGATCGTCAATGACGAGCCGGCACAGAGGCTGTTTACGCAGGGCATGGTCATCAAAGACGGGGCCAAGATGTCCAAGTCGAAGGGCAACGTGGTCTCGCCCGACGACATGGTCGCCCGCTACGGCGCCGACGCCACGCGCATGTACGCGCTGTTTGCCGCTCCGCCAGACCGTGACCTTGATTGGCAGGAAGATGGCGTCGCCGGAGTGAGCCGGTTCCTGGCCCGCGTGTGGCGGCTGGTCACCAAGTATGCACCCTTGGCGCGATCCGCCCCGTCCGAAGCGCAGAAGAGAGCGCCCGCGCAGGGCCTGTCGCTGAAGCTGCTGCGAAAGCTCCACCAGACCATCGCCAAGATCACGCTAGATTTTGAGGGCCGCTGGCACTTCAACACTTGTGTCGCAGCCATCATGGAACTGGTAAACGATCTCCAGGCAGCCGACGCGCAATTGGCGGCGGGTGAAGTATCGGCGCCGGTCATGCGCGAGCTGTTGCGCTCCTTGGTGTTGCTACTGGCGCCGTTCGCGCCGTTTCTGGCCGCGGAATTGTGGGAGGAACTTGGCGGAGAGGGCGGAGTACTGCGCGCCCCCTGGCCCAAGAGCGACCCCGGCCTGGCCAAGGAAGATGAGCTGGAAATCCCGGTGCAGATAAACGGCAAGCTAGTCTCGGTGGTTCGTGTCGCAGCCGGCGCAGATCCGAAGACGATCGAAGCCGCGGCGCTTGCCGACGAAAAGGTGCAGTCGCGCACCGCCGGCAAAACTGTGGCCAAGATCATCGTTGTGCCGGGCAGGGCAGTGAACCTGGTGGTGAAGTGACCAACCTGCGCAGGGCCGCGCCTTTGCGCGGGACCCAGTCGCTGGTCGGCTACATGGGATGGGTAAGCAACCGGCCCTCGCTCACCGCCCTCGAAGTAATCTGGCGCTGGACCTTCGGCATTCCTCTGCTTCTGGTCTGTTGGAAACAGTGGCAGGAAATTCTTGCGGCGTTCCCGCTCGAGTCTTCCGGGTTCAATGCAGTTGATGCGCAGAACCCATGGGTGGCGATCGTCCAGCTTACCAACACCTGGACCTTCTACCAGCCGCATGTGCTGGTGGTTCTGCGCTGGCTCTTGCCGGCGGCCGCGCTGGCCTGGGTTGTAATCTCAGGCATCGGCCGGAATCTGGTTCTTAAGCGCATGGATCCGCGCCTGCCTTTCCGGCCCGTGGAGATGATCGTGTTACAGGCGGCATGGTTGGCAATGCTGGCTGCGGTCTTCTGGGGCTGGTTTCGTTGCATGCAGTGGGCGGCGGCCTCGCACATGTCCGCAAATGGAGAACCGGACCTCGTAGGCTTCGCGATATGGACGATCATTCTCTCTCTGGCGTTTTTCACGGCATGGGCGCTGATTAGTTGGGCATTGTCGATTGCTCCGTTGCTGTTGCTTCTCGAGAGGCGCTCTGTGTTTTCTTCTCTAGGCCAAAGCTTGCGTCTCGGAAAGCCATTCACCGGCAAGCTGGCTGAGATCAACCTCGTCATGGGCATCGTCAAGCTGGCGCTGATTGTGCTCGCGATGGTATTCTCCGCCGCCCCTCTGCCGTTCAGCGACGAGTTGGGCAGCGGCGCCCTGCACGTGCTGTGGGCCGCCTCCACGGTCTTTTATCTCGTGGCGAACGACTACTTCCACGTCGTGCGGCTCAAGGGATTTGTAGAGTTCTGGCGGACGTTTCGCGGATCTGCTGCCCTTTAAACAGCTACTTACCGGCGCTGTGCGCAGCTTCTTCCTGCAGATACAACTTGCTCAGCGTGCCTTTACTCGCCGCCACCGGCAGCAACGTGGGATAAAACTGCACGAAGGTCGTGTCTACCGCGGCATGCGCGGTGTGGCATGTATAGCACGGCGCTCCCTGCGGAATCAGCGTCCCGTTTGAGCTCGACGAATCGAATGAGAAGAAAGCCCACTTGCCGGGAAACCGCGCCTCATCCTTTACGTGAATCTCAAAGCCCATCGCTCCTCCGCTTTGAAAATGCCCGCGCTCGTTAATCGAGCCTTTGCGGTGTGCCTCTCTCGCCTCCAAAACCATCACCGTCTTGTCAGGCCAGGTTCCCGATTCAAGAAAGCTCCGGTAGGCTTCGGGATTCACGAAGACGTTTTCGAACACAGAGTGGTCTGGCATATCCGGAGCCTTCGGGCTGTAGTTCATGTCGATGCCGGAGGTGAGAAATATCCACTCGCGATAATTCGCGGGCGGCAACATCTCTCCGCTCGTTGTGTAGCCGGGCGATGTGGCTGGCGCAGCCAATACAGTTTTGGCCCTACGGGAAGCATCAGGCACCGTAATAATGGCGGCAACCAGGCATACGACTGCCATGGAGGCTAGGACTTTGGCAAGCATAGTGACCTCCGGTGCGACAAAATACATTTGGTCGCGCTCAAAAGCTCCGCACGGCTACAGGGACGTTGGAGAAAAGGACGCCCTCAGCCTAAAACAACTTCAAGCGGATGATCAGGTACTTTTTGGGGTCGTCGCGAATGCTCTTCACCAACTGCTGAGTTTGATCCATGGTCTGGTCGGCATGATCGTAGAGCGCGCGGTTCTGGGCTAGTTGTCCCAGCGTGCCTTTGCCCTCGTCCACGCCTTTGAGGATTCCGTCCAGGCGAGTCACAGTGTCGTCGAGTTTTTGCGCGAAGGCGGGGTCCTTGGCAATTTTGCCGAGCGCGCCCTTGCCTGCGTTGATCTCTGCCACCAACTGGTTGGCATTGGTGACAGTCGCGTTCAGATTGTTATAGAGCGTGTCGTCCTTGAGCAGCTTTCCTGCGCTGCCTTTGCCCTCATTGAGGTCGGTGCTGATCTTGTCCAGCTTGTCGATGGCTGAGTTGGCGCGAGTGTAGAGCGTGTCGTCGTTAACCAGCTTGCCGATTGAGCCTTTGCCCTCAGAGATCGCAGCTGTTATCGTCTGCAGGTCCGTCGCAATTTGGGTAACCTTTTTCCCCAGGGTGGGATCGTTGATCAGCTCACCCATGGTGCCCTTCTTGCTGTTGAGCGTGTCCACCAGAATTTCAACCTTGCGCGTCAGCGACTGGACTTCTTCAATTGAGACCTGGCTGGTGCGAATTACATCCTGAATGCTGGGCGAGCCCGAAGCCCTCAGTTCTGCGTTGTTGGCAGGCGGGGGGCCAGATGCGCGGGTTGAATCAATATCGACGTAGCTGTCGCCAAGAACGCCGGCCTGTGAAATGGCGGCCGTGGAATCGACGTGCAAGTCGCGCAGATATTCGCGACCCACCTGCATGGTTACTTCAACCGGCGTGGGATTACGATCAGGGACCACGCGGACATGAATCACATTGCCGATCGTCACGCCTTCAAGCGTTACCGGGGCGCCATTCTTTAGACCGGCTGCATTCTCGAAATAGCAGCGGAAAGCAAGCTTGTGGGCGAAAAGCCCGCCGGTGGACCCGGACATCAGAAAAATCAGCCCAATCAGAACGGCCGTGGCCGCCAGCACAAGGGCTCCGACTCTCAGTTGCGACCACTGAATCTCTTTGCGGCTTGGCACGGAGCTCCTTTTTATCGAGTTGATGCGGTAGACGCCTAGAGGATACCAGAAGTTGCTGGCCTAATTCCCGTCTTCGATGACCACACTGGCCGCGGCAAGTTCTGCCGTATGAGTAATTGACAGCGCTGCGCGGACAAAGCCGAGGCGGCCTGCGATCTCGGCGGCGCGCCCATGAAACCGCAGGGTGGGCCGTCCGCTTGGCTCACGGACTACCTCGATCTCCAGCCAGCCCACCCCGTGGCTTATGCCGGTTCCCAGGGCCTTGGCTCCGGCCTCCTTGGCGGCAAACCGGGCGGCAAAGCTCTCCGCGGAGTTGCGCTTGCGCAGGCAATAGGCCTGCTCTTCAGCCGTAAAGACACGGTCGAGAAAGCGCCTTCCATAGCGATCGATGGAGAACTGAATGCGCCGAATCTCCACCATATCGATTCCAGAGCCAATGATCATGCTGATTACCAAACTACAACATCTGCCATTTGCGGTGGCGGGCAGCCAATTGCCCTCGAAAAAATCCGGCCTCCCATAAAGTCGTGGATGTGTCAAAGCCGGTCATGCGCCGTGCAACTCCTGAACAGACTTTACCTTGGTCGGTCTCGCTCCGATAAGCCTTCTGTGAGGCTGGAAATGTTGGGAAGCGACGCAGGGCAAACGATAAGCATTCCGTGGGCGATGCAAATGAGGGCAGTCTCCGTCGAAGAACCGGCACGCCTGGTCCAAACCCTCACCGGCGCAATCCTCGGCTGTGGTGGCTGGGTGCTGAGTCGCGGCGCAAACGACAGCGGGACAATCAGCATGTTGTTCGAATTCGAGCGGCAGGCATGTGTGGATATCTATAGCGTTCTGGTGGCGGCAGGGCTGGAACTGAGCCAGAGCGGGCATATCCGCATTACCGAACTTTGCCAGTGTACCCGCAGCAACAAGCAGGATTGCAGCTCGGAGATTGCCAGCATCGACCTCGAGATTCAGACATTTCCCGTAGAAACTCTGAGCGGCTTGTCCGCCTCCCAGGCAGTTTGAAAACAAGTGGTTTGTCGGCCGAATCAGCTCGATGCGGAATCAAAAAAGGAACGGAACAAATCGGTGCGTGCTCTTCATGTAGTTAGCATAGGGCGCTCCAAAACGCTTCAGATTCTCCCGCTCCTCAGCAATAGCGGTCGCCAGCAAGAAGCCGCTGGCGCCCATGGCAAGAAGAATCGACCCCGGCGCGCAAGGATTCTTGAAGTAAGCGCAGCCCGCGAATGCCAGCAGCGAGGCATACAAGGGGTGTCGGATCCAGCGATACGCTCCAACCGTAACCAGGGCGGTCGTGTTTTCAAATGGCAGATTGGTGCTTAGATCGGCAGTTGACACCGGCCGGCCAATCACCCGAAGCAGCCGAAAGCCCTCGATCGCCAGCCCGATCGAGACAACTCCCAGGGTCCAGGAGACCAATTGGCGAACCGAGAGCCAATTGTGAAACCAAACCGGCACATTCAGCAGGATCAGGGCCGTCAGAAGCTCAAACGCGAAAAAGCGATAGAAGCCGTGGGAGCGCAAATCCCGAATCGATCGCCAGGACAGCGCAAAAATAGCCACGGATGCAACGATGAACAAGGCGATACGCAACATACGGTTCGCCTGCCTTTCGTCCAAATCGGACGGACGAAAGCTTAGCACAAGCCCCGCGCGCTTATCCGGCCTCCACCAACCCGTAACGACGCTGCCACGCCTCTTTGAGCCGCGCCCACACGCGCGCCCGCTCCGCTTCTGTCAGTTCGGCATCCGGATGATTGGCAAACCGGTTGGCTTCCTGTTTGGCCAGCTCCAGCAATTTGCGATCGCGAACCAAATTTGCCACGCGAAAATCGGGCAACCCGGCCTGCCTGGTTCCGAAGAACTCGCCCGGACCGCGCATCGTGAGATCAAGCTCGGCCAGCTCGAAGCCGTCCTGGGTGCGGACCATGGCGTTTAAACGCTCCTCGGCCAGCGGGGAGACGCGCGGCCCGGTCATAAGAATGCAGTAGCTTTTGGCGGCGCCACGGCCCACTCGACCGCGCAACTGGTGCATCTGTGCCAACCCAAACCGCTCGGCGTGCTCAACAACCATTACCGTCGCGTTGGGCACGTCCACTCCGACCTCAATCACCGTTGTAGCCACCAACACGTCAATCTCGCCGCGCTGGAAGCGGCGCATGATGATTTCTTTCTCGTCGGCATCCAGGCGCCCGTGTAGCAGGCCCAGGCGCAGGCCGGCGAGCGGCCCCGTACGCAGTTTCTCGTGCATCTCAACGGCTGATTTCAAGCCGGATTTCGCCGCGGGATTTGCCTCCTGAACAGCCTTCGGAAACAGATCCGCAGTTTTGCCCTTACGGACGGATTTGCGCGGCAGCGGTGGCGGTTCAAGGCCGGCCTCGGGATCGTGCGAGAAGTCCAACTCCGGCTGGTCATCCGTTGTCCCCTCGATGACCGGATAAACGATGTAAGCCTGCCGCTTCTGCGCAACCTGTTTGCGCACAAACTCCCAAACCTCTTCCGATCGCTCGCCGGAAACGCGGCGGGTGACGATGGGCGTGCGGCCGGGAGGCAACTCGTCCAGAACGCTCAGGTCGAGGTCGCCGTAGAGAGAAAGCGCAAGCGTACGCGGTATGGGCGTTGCAGTCATCACCAGCACGTCGGGCTCAGGCTGGTTGGGCTTCTTCATCAGTTTGAAGCGCTGCAGAACGCCGAAGCGGTGCTGCTCATCGACCACCACCAGGCCAAGCCGGTCGAATTCCACTTTTTCTTCAATCAACGCGTGAGTCCCGATGACCAGTTGCGCCTCACCCCGATTAATCAGCCCCCGCGTGTGGCGCTTCCGGTCCTCATCGAGTGAGCCCGTCAGCAGCACAATGCTTGGCTTGCGCGACGACCGCTCCAGGAGCTTGCGCGCAGCCAGAAAATGCTGCGTCGCCAGAATCTCTGTCGGAGCCATCAGGGCCGCCTGGTAGCCGTTCTCCATGGCCACCAGCATGGCCTGGAAGGCGACGATCGTCTTTCCCGAACCCACATCGCCCTGCAGCAGCCGCCGCATCGGGCTTGGGCTGCGCATGTCCGTCACAATCTCGCCCAAGGCCCGTTTCTGCGCCACCGTCGGATGGAAGGGAAGCACCTCGCGAATCGCCTCGCGGACCTTGTCGGTAGTGGCGAAGCCAATCCCCGCGCGCTCCCGCATGCGGCGGCGCTTGAGCTCCAGACCCAGCTCCAGGAAGAACAGCTCTTCAAAAATCAGGCGCCGGTGCGCCGGCGTTGAGGCGCTCTGCAATTCTGTGAACGACGTTCCTTCGGGCGGAAAATGGACGTCCCGCAGGGCGGCCTCACGGTCCGGCAGGTCGAGCCGGGCCAGGAATGTGTGCGGCAGGCACTCCGGCACTGCTCCGCGCACAGCTTCAAGCAGATTGAAGATCACCTTGCGCTGCCACCGAGATGTGAGCCGGTTGCCGCCCAGCGACTCATAGACCGGCGTAATGCGCCCCACCTCAAGCAGCCGCGTTTCGGCGTCGTCGCTTGCGTCGGGCAGCAGCTCAAACTGCGGCTGAATCATCTTGAAGTTGCTGCTGGATCGCGACGGCTCAACCTTGCCATAGATAGCAACAGTCTGCCCGGCGTGAAACTTGCCGTTTAGATAGGTCCCGTTGAACCAGATGCATTTGAGGGCGCAGTGTCCCTGGCCCACGGTCAATTCAAAAATAGGTGCGCGCCGTGTGCGCAGCAGGATTGAGCCGCGCACCTCGGCGATCACGCTGGCCATTTCGCCGGGCTGCAACTCGTCAAGGCTGCGCGGGTTCTGCCGATCCTCATAGCGGAAAGGCAGGTGATAGAGCAGATCCTCGGCGGTCAGGATGCCTTTGGAGGCAAGCATCTCCGCCACCTTCGGGCCCACGCCCTTCACGTACATGATCGGAGTGTCTAAGCCGGGCACATTTTGGATGCTAATGCATTTGTCCGGGGTGCCGTTCGCCGAACCCCGCTCCCGGGGCGACCGAATTAGCCCAGAAAAACTCGCGCGAGAGTCCCGTCCTCCCGACCGTGTATGTTTATATGCGTCGCAAAACAAGCACGTCGGAGGCACTTGAAATGCACGAACTCAATCGCCGGAGTTTCTTGAGAGCAGCGGGCGCTGCATCCGCAACCACCATGCTGGGCGCAAAAATCCACGCCCTCGCCGCAATGCAAGAGCCCACCAGGCCAATCGCCGCCAACGACCACATCCAGATTGCGCTGATCGGCGCGGGCGGCCAGGGGCAGGGAGACACAAAAACCGCGGTGCAGGTGCCTGGCGTCAAGCTGGTGGCCGTGGCCGATTGCTACAACGGCCGTCTCGACCACAGCAAGGAACTCTGGGGCGACGACATCTTTACCACCCGCGACTACAACGAAATCCTGGCCCGCAAGGACATTGACGCCGTCATCATCGGCACCCCCGATCACTGGCACAAACGCGCCTCATGCGATGCCATGAAGGCCGGCAAAGACGTGTATTGCGAGAAGCCGATGATTCATCTCTACGCCGATGGCCCGGAGATGATCGAGACCGCGCGCCAGACCAAACGGATCATCCAGATCGGAAGCCAGCGTGTCAGCTCATTGCTTTATATCAAGGCCAAGGAACTGCTGGAGGCGGGCGCAATCGGGAAGCTCAACATGGTGACCGCGCGGTGGGACCGCAATTCGGCTATGGGCGCATGGAGCTACACAGTTCCGCCCGATGCCTCACCGGAGACCTGCGACTGGCCGCGCTTTCTTGGCACCGCCCCCAAGATTCCCTTCAATCCTGAGCACTTCTTCCAGTGGCGCAAGTGGAAGGCTTACGGCAGCGGCGTTGCCGGCGACCTGTTCGTCCATCTCTTCAGCGGCACACACTTCATCACCGGATCGCATGGTCCAACCCGCGGCATGGCGACAGGAGGCCTGCGGTTCTGGAATGATGGCCGCGACGTGCCCGATGTAATGCTGGGATTGTTCGACTATCGGGAAGGCTTTAACCTCAGCCTTCGCGTGAACTTTGTGGATGGCGGCGAAGAAAGCGAAGGACTTGTATTTACCGGCTCAGAAGGCACAATGGAGATTGGCGGCGGAGCCGTGACCGTTACCCGCGTGCCGCGCGAACAGGCTCCGGGCTACATGATCGGCAGCTTTACTGAGGCGACGCAGAAGCAGATTCTGGCCGACTACGGCAAAAAGTATCCGCCGCACTCAGGGTCTGAATCTCTGGGTGGAGTGGAGAAGTACGAAGCGCCGCATGGCTACCTCGACAGCTACGACCACTTCAAGAACTTCTTTGAATCGGTACGCACACGGAAGCCGGTAGTGGAAGATGCCGTCTTTGGATTCCGCGCCGCCGGTGCTGCATTGTTGAGCAATCTCAGCATTGAACGCGGCGAAGTGGTGAAGTGGGACCCGGACTCAATGAAGCTGCTGTAGCGGGGAACGCGCCCGACGTAATTTCCTTTCTTTGCCGCCCAAAAGCGCGACGCGGCAAGGAAGGGCATCCAGCGCGTGATGTGAAAAATTTGTCTCAATTGGGGCGGTCCCAGAAACCTGTTTTCGGTGAACCCAACTGCTGGCTTGCCGAACCGTCAGCGGGTCCGGTAACCAGAGACTGCTCTCTCGAAGTCACTGGAGTCTTCTTCGGGAAATAGGCGTCAACCGCCCGCATCAAAGCCGCTCTATCGAGATAGGGCCTTTTGTTTTCGTAGCGGGCAGCCCAGCAAACCTGGTTCAAAATATCCCGCGGATAGCAAGACCGCAACTCCTGCCCCAGGGTGTTGTGAACGAAATCGATCAGATCGTTGGGTATCTCCGCGTCAAACGGAACCTGCATATCGCTGGCCACCCGGCGGAAGATCTCGCAGAACTGCTCGTTTGAAGCTTCGCCGATCCTGATCTTGGTTTGAATCCGTCGCAGAAACGCTGGATCCACCAGCTTCTCCGGTTCCAGGTTAGATGCAAATACCACCAGCACCTCGAAGGGAACCTCTATCTTCCTGCCACCAATCAGCGACAGAAAGTCAATCCTCCGATCCAGCGGAACAATCCAGCGATTCAGCAGCTCGTCGGGGCGCATCCTCTGTCGCCCGAAATCATCAATGATCAGGACTCCATTATTGGCTTTCAGTTGCACCGGGCCTGTATAGAACTTTGAAACAGGATTGAATTGCAGGTCGAGCATATCGGTCGTCAGCTCCCCGCCGACAAGAACCGCGGGTCGCTGGCAGAGCACCCAGCGCAGGTCGTGATTCCCGGGCTCCTTTTCCTGCACCCGCTTGTGAATTGCCGGATCGTAGACCGTGATGAACTGACCATCCACCTCTATCGCATAGGGAATCCATACGTCATCGTCGGCAATCACCCGCGACAGAATCTCCGCCATGGTTGTCTTGCCCACTCCGGCCGGACCGTAAAGAAGAATTGAGCTGCCGGAATTGAGTGCGGTGCCGAATTGGTTCAGCATCTCTTTGTCGATCACGAGATGGGCAAAGGCGCGCTTTACATGGGCAGCGCGCACCTCAACCTTCTGGACGCTCTGCTTCCTCACCTGCTTCACATAGCTCTCGAGCGACACCGGGGCAGTTCCCGAGTATTGATTCAGCGCCTGCAACTCCGCCGCCCGAGCTCTGCCTTGGGATGTAATGGCAATCTGGGCGATATTACCGCTCATTCCAGTGACGATGCAGAGCGAATCCGAGCGCAGCCGCTCAAGCAGCTGGTTCGTCACCGTATAGCTGAGCCGCAGTTTTTCGCCGAGTTCAAGTATGGATATGGAACCGGACCGGTAGACGGTCTTGAGTAACAGATCTTCGAGGACCGACTTGCGCACGTCAAGTTCGGAGACGGACTCCGGCCTGCGCTCCGGCCCGGAGGAAGGCTCGGAACTCAGGAAGCTGCAGTTTTCATCTTGCGCGTTCCGCAAAGTCTCCATTCGCTGCTCCCGAGCGCTGTAGCTAATGTAACCACCAAGCGAGTTGTAATATCTGCCTCTTTCGTCGCTCCAATCATCACCCATTAGTAGTACTGAGAGATGTTTGCGGAGGGTTCGACCCCTGAATCGTGCGGCAAAAGAACCTCCGGAACGTGTAAAAGAGTCAGGCCGGTCTCGAACTACCCCCTTTGCTACACTTCTTCTTGGACCGTTCCCTCGGTTTGCCAATGGCCAATCTGCAGGATGAAAGCGGCGGGAGAATTCATGGCAGTTGTTGAACTTTCAGGTGTTACGAAGGCCTACGAGAACAAGGTCGCTGTCAATAACCTGAGCCTCTCCATCGATGCAGGCCAGATGTTCGGCTTGCTCGGTCCGAACGGAGCGGGCAAGACCAGTTCCATTCGCATGATGATGGGCATCACGATTCCGGACACGGGTCAGATCAGCCTCTTTGGGAAGCCGTTCGATCGCAAGAGCCTGGAGCGCGTCGGCTATCTGCCTGAAGAGCGCGGCCTCTACAAGAAGATGAAGGTCATTGAACAACTGGTCTTCTTTGGCCAGTTGCACGGGCTTGCCCACGATGACGCACGCAAGCGGGCCACCGGGTGGGCAGAGCGCATGGAGATTGCCGACTCGCTGCAAAAGAAGACCGAAGAGCTTTCCAAGGGCATGCAGCAGAAGATCCAGTTCATCTCATGCCTGCTTCATGAGCCGGGCCTCATCGTCATGGATGAGCCCTTCAGCGGCCTCGATCCCGTGAATGCGGTGCTGGTCGAGCGAACCCTCCTCGAGCTTAAAGACAAGGGCAATGCCATCCTGTTTTCAACCCACCGCATGGACCAGGTGGAGAAGCTCTGCGATGCCATCTGCCTCATCAACAACGGCGAGGCTGTGCTTGAAGGTAAGATGCGCGAGATCAAGAGCCGCTATGAACGCAACCATGTGATCGTCGAGTTCGAAGGCGACTCGGCCTTCCTGAAAAGTGACGAAATCGCAGAGGCGAAGAATTTCTCCGGACACGCCGAAATTCGGCTCAAGCCGCACGGCGACGCGCAAAAACTGTTGCACCAGGCCGCCTCAATGGCTACCATCTATCGCTTCGAACTGGTCGAGCCGTCCCTCGAAGAGATATTCATTAAGACCGTAGGAGGCAAGGCCAATGAGTAACATGCTTCTTATCGCCCGGCGTGAGTATCTGGAACAGATTCGCGGCCGCGCCTTCAAAATCTCCACCATCGCTCTGCCTCTTCTGATTGCCGCACTGCTGGCCTTCAGCTACTACATGGACCACAAGGCCAAAGAAGGCAGGCGCTTTGCTATCGTGGCCGATGACGCATTTCTTGCCAACCAGGTTCGGCAGCAAATGCTCGACGACAAAGACGCTCATTACTCGGTGGATGTAACGGCGCCGGCCAGCAGCGAGCAGCGCGAAGAATTGCAAAAGCTGGTGCGCGCCAAACAGATCGACGGCGTTCTTGCCATCGATTCCTCCGATCCCCAAAAGATCACGGCTACCGTTATTTCACTCTCCGCCGCTGAAGGCAACCAGTTCGGACGCCTCCAGAGCGCGTTGAATCGCGGGGTAATCAACGAGCGGATGATCGGCAGCGGTATGACCCAGGCAGAGGCCGACAAGATGCTCGCCAAGGTTTCCATCGAGGCTTTGCAACTGAATAAGGATGGAAAGATCGGCAAGAGCAACGGAAGCGTGACCGTCATCAAGGCGACTCTCATGCTGATCATGCTCTCCCTTCCCATCATGCTCTACGGGCTCGACGTGGCCCGGGCCATCATCGAAGAGAAGACCTCGCGTATCTTCGAGGTGATGCTCGCCGTGGTCAAGCCCAGCGATCTTCTGGCCGGCAAGTTACTGGGCGTAGGCGGTGTCGGCATCACGCAGATTGCCATTTGGGTGGTGGCGGCCTCGCTGTTCATGGGCACCACGCTGGCCGCCGCGCTGCTCACCGGAGACATCGCCATCCACTTCTCCTGGGCCGAGGGCATCTTCTTTCCCATCTATTTTGTGTTGGGATTCGCTCTCTTCAGCGCCATCTTTTCGGGTCTCGCGGCTACCTGCGAATCCGCACAGGACCTGCAGAAGTTCATGTGGGTGGCCATCGTTCCGCTCTACACAAGCATGGGATTTCTTCCGGTAATGTTCAACGACCCCAACTCCGCCTGGAGCATTGCTGCAACGATCTTTCCGCTTACCTCGCCCTATACCATGATCTCGAGGATGGGCATGACCGTGGTTCCTTTCTGGCAGATTGCTCTCTCGGTAATCCTGCTCGTACTCACGATTTGGGGCGTCCTCTGGTTCTCCTCGCGTCTATACCGCGTCGGCATCCTGATGTATGGCAAGCGCGCAACACTCCCTGAAGTGCTGCGCTGGCTTCGCTACTCATGAGCTCGAAAGAAGCTCGACTCGGGGAGGGTACGGGCTTCAGCCCGTACG
>OBLW0100000911.1_pt1 | contig 25499 bp, 26 predicted proteins | sample 1520161 | NCBI WGS metagenome assembly OBLW01 (sample SAMEA3539309, study PRJEB22396) | soil metagenome | biome: tundra; feature: field; material: soil | place: USA | collected 2010-05 | depth 0.15 m | reverse complement strand
CGTGTTGTGGGCCGGGTCAGCTCCCGTGGTGGACTTGGTGGAGAAGATGACGATGCCGACATGGGCAACCGACGCAGTGGCAGTAACGATGCCGCTGACCTTGCTGTCCGGCACCAGGGTGTCGTGGACACCAGCCAGGGCGATGCCGATCCCGGAGGCCGGCAGACCGGGACTGCTCGGGCAGGACATCTTGTTGGCCCAGACCTGGTTGTCCGTGATGCGGTGGTTGCCCGCTGGCAGGTCGCCGGGGCGCCCTCACCTGCCGCAGTGGCGCGGACGACGGAGGATAGGCAGGTCAGGGCGCTGAGCTGCGTTGACGATGGGCTCGTGCCTTGGCCCTGTTGCCGCACACCTTCATCGAGCACCACTGGCGCGAACGATTTCGTGAGGTGTCGTAGAACGCCCACCGGCAGTTGTCGGCCGGGCAGATCTTGACCCGGTCGATCCGCTGCTCGATGGCGACCTTGGCTGCGGCTGCGGCAAGGAACCCGACGGCCGTAGGTGCGCTCAGCTCGACCTGGCCTTCGACCGTCAGCGCCACCTGAACGTCGACCTGCCGTCCCCGAGCATGCTGCTGGCCACCGGCCAGAGCCCGCAGGTCACCACGCAGCTCGCGAGCGCGTTCGAGAGCACCAGAATCCTGCGGCCCGAAACACCCTTGCAGGCCTTGGGCCGACAGCCATGACACCCAGCCGTCGAGCGTGTCAATGGCATCGGTGCCAGCCTCGACGTCCAGCGTGTTGAGAAACCGCACGATCAGGTCCGCGGGGTCACCGCAGGCATCGAGGCGGACGAGGTCACTGCTGGCTGGCATGTAACCAGTGTAACAAAATAGGGGGTTGCGTCGCTCCCAACTAACTGGCATTCTGATTTGACGGGTTATCTCCGGAGACCGGACAACTCACAGGAGGTCGCCATGTTTTCCTACCAGATCGACGAGGCGCTGGCCGATCAGCACATCCGCGACATGCTGGCCGATGCCCGGCGGCGCAACCTGAGCGCCGACGCCCGGCGCCACGAGCGGTTTGCGGCCACCGGGCGGGCGACCGTGAACCCGCACGCACGTCCATCGCTGCTCAAGAGTTCGGCCACGCGCTTGCTGGCCCTGGTGCACGTTCGTGGCAGTGCCCGCGTCGCGTCGAGGACGCCCTCGAAGCCTGCATCCGCTCCGATGGGCTGCCTCGCATGACCACTCCATCCAAGCGAGTCGCCGTGGGGCGCTTCGACACGGTCGTGCTCGACTGTCCTGATCCATACGCCCTGGCGGAGTTCTACGCCGCTCTGCTGGGCCAGGAGATCGCCGACGATGGAGACGCCTCGTGGCAGAGCCTGCGTGGCGACGGGTCAGGGGTGTGCCTGGCCTTCCAGCGTGCTACCAACTACGTGGCTCCGCACTGGCCGGACGGGCCTCCGCAGCAGATGCACCTGGACCTGACCGTGGACGACTTTGTGTTGGCCCACCAGAGGGCCCTTGCCCTGGGCGCCGCCGCCCTCTCGCCGACGAGTGCACCCGAGCCGGGCAAGACCGGCGGCTTCAGGGTCTATGCGGACCCGGCGGGTCATCCGTTCTGCCTGTGTCGATGACAGCTCCGCAACCGAGGCGACCCGGTCAAGGCAGCGAGACCGGACTCGGGTCTAGTGCCGTCATCAGGACGCTGGCCAGCCTCAGCGCGGTCCTGACCGAGGTGTACTGGTCGCAGCTCGGCGACCGGAGGCCAATCAGGGGAGGTCTAACTTATAGACATCTAATGATTAGATATCTAACATAGTCGAATGAGAGCCGGCTCAGACATCACGAACTTCCCGTGCACGAACTCCCCGTACACGGACGGCCTCTTCGCCACAGATGGCCGGCGCACCGGCACGGCCCGGGCAGCCGAGCACTGCGGGTGGGACATGCTCGAGCCGGGCGAACCCACCAGCCGGTTCGTCGAGTCTCGCGGCAAGCTCAGCAGGCTCGGCCTGCGGAACGTCATCGTCATCCCCCGCCGCAGAGTGTGGACCGGCGGCGCCGCGAACACGAGCGGTGCCGCGGCCGCCCAAGGGTGGGAGGTCTAGGTGCAGGCCACCCCGATCCCAGGACCGCTTGGCCGGCCGCGCCAGCAGCCCATCGGCATCCTCGTCGCGCGCACCGGCAAGGTGCTCGACCGCGCCTTCGACGACGCCCTCGCCGCGGTCGGGGGTACCCGCCCGACCTGGCTGGTACTTCTGGCGGTCAAGGCCGGCAGTGGCCATACGCAGTCCGGCATCGCCGAACGGGTCGGTATCTCCGGGCCGACCGTGACCCACCATCTCGATCACCTCGAGGCGGCCAAGCTCGTCGTCCGCACTCGTGACCCCGGGAACCGGCGTCTCCAGTCAATCTCGCTCACGGCCGACGGTGACGCACTGTTCTTGCGACTGCGCGACGCCGCCGTCGCGTTCGACCGCCGCCTGCAGGCCGGCGTCAGCGACACCGAGATCACTGAGCTGCGCAGACTGCTCACCGCGCTCCAGGACAACGTCTCGGCGACCCGACCCACCACCTCAAGACCCACCACCTCAACCCGAGCCGTGCCCACACGTGAGCAGAGCAGCCCATGAATACAGCTGCACACAGCCAGTCGACCGGTCCGCCCGGCGAGCTCTTCGGGCAGCCCGTCCGTGCCGAGCGCGCGGACGGTCCCAGCTACCACAAACCTTGGTCGCCGGCGAATTCGGCACCCACGAACCCAACAAGGAAGCTCAAGGAGACGAACATGGCCAAACAGCAACGCCCTTTGCGCCGACGCGTGCAAGCCCGCGTCATGCGCATGCTCAACGTACCCATGCGGTGGATACTCGTCCTGCCCGTCGCCACGCCGCTGAGCGGCCGGCTGATGTTGCTGAACTACAGCGGGCGTCGCACTGGCAAGCAGTACCGCCAGCCGTTGAGCTACGTCCGCCACGGTGACACCCTGCTGACACCCGGCGGTGGCACCTGGACTCTCAGCCTCATGGCCGGCCGGGCCGAGCACGTACGCCTTGGCGGCCACGACGTCATGCTGAGCCCCGAACTGGTCACCTCTTTGGACGAGGTTCAGCAGCTGATCCAGATCATGGCTGAGACCAACCCCGCGGTCAGGCGATTCATCGGCATCCCGCAGCGACCGGACGGCAGGCTCGACGGCACGAAGCTGCAGGCCGCCATCGAGCACGGGTTCCGCATCGTGCGTTGGCACCAAGAGCCCGCCACGAGGCCCCGGGCAGCTGAATCAGCCCGGCCCCAATCTGGCTAGGCAGACAGACGTTCATCGGCACCCTCATATCCTGGAGGTGTGGGGCGACCGCTAGAGCCGCCCCAGGCATCCTGCTGCTGCGTCCTTCGCGCCCCATTAGGCGCGTGTGTCCACCCCGGGTCTCGGCCTGAACCGGCCGGCGTGTCACGATGTCGACAGTGAAAAGCCTCTGGTGCGCGACGGCCCCCGGCATCGTGCTGCGGTACAGCCCGATGGCTCCCCGCCACGTTGACCGGTGGACTGCTGCGCCGCTTCACGATGCACGGTCTGGTTGGCTGCCTTGGACCCGCCCCACGCACGCCAAGGTTCGCCCCCGCGGCCTGCACGCCCAGGAATGCTCACGGCCCGTCCGGCTCACCGTCGATCCTGATGGTCGCGGCGCGCGATGCCTGCCCGGCGAGGGTAACCTGCCACATCACGTGGGTATGGTCACCGGGGTGCCCCGGATGCCTCACACCCCCGGGGCTGGGTCGGTGGTCATGTCGGCACCACTGATCCCAGCCGGGAAATGCGCCTCTGTCGGCGCCGGCCGGCTGCCCTTGTCGCCATCGCCCACCCGGGGCACCCGGTGACCCGGCGGGTCCCCGCACCCCTGCTGGTGCTGGCGGCCATCGTCTCGGTCCAGTTCGGTGCGGCGATGGCGGCCACGTTGATCCCGCTGGTCGGGGTGTTCGGTGCGGTGACGTTACGATTCACCTTTGCGGCCACCGTTCTGCTGGTCATCGTCCGGCCCCGGCTGCGAGGCCGGACCACCACGGACTGGCTGGTGGTCGGTGCGTTCGGCGCGATCCTGGCGATGATGAACCTCTGCTTCTACGGCGCGCTGGCCCGGATACCCATCGGCGTCGCGGTCACCATCGAGTTCACCGGCCCCCTGGTGCTGACCACCGTCTTGTCGCACCGTCGCAAGGATCTGCTCGCCGTTGCCGGTGCCGGCCTCGGGGTCGTCCTGATCTCCGGGATCACCAGCACGCCATGGGCGCAGATTGACCTGGCCGGCCTGGGACTTGCCTTGGCAGCAGGCGCCGCGTGGGCCGGGTACATCGTCTTCAGTGCTCGCACCGGGGTGCGGTTCGCCCAGCTGGACGGGCTGGCGATCGCCATGACGATCGCGGCCTTACTGGTCGCCCCGGTCGGGGTGGCGATCACGGGCTCAGCGCTGTGGGCCCCCAACGCGCTCTGGCGGGGCGCCACCATCGCAGTGCTGTCGTCGGTCCTGCCGTACTCCCTGGAGCTGATCGCCCTGCGCCGGCTGGCTGCCCACGTCTTCGGCATCCTGCTCAGCCTCGAACCAGCCGTGGCCGCCCTGGCCGGGCTCGTCGTCCTTGGCCAGCAGCTCAGCGCGCCGCAGCTGGTCGGTATGGGGTGCGTGGTTGCGGCCAGTGGACTGGTGATGGGCAGAAAGTCCGTGCCCTCCACGCCCGAAGCCTTGGCCGAGACCACCAACCAGTGAGATCCGGGGGGCGTCATCTCCTGGGCGCGCACCACGGGACCTGCTTCAGGCCACTGTGCTGGCCGCGGGCAGGGTGTCGAAGGACCGGTGGGCTGGAACACTCCACCTTGGTAGGGCGCGCGCAACTCGTCGTGGATGACACCGTTGTCGCGCTGCGCGAGGCCGGCGACCTGATCATCGCGATCGGCCAGGCAGCGATCGGCCAGGCAGTGACCACCCCCGCTTCGCTGGTGCCGATGCGCGACATCATCACCGGTCAGACGCCGGTCGACCACCACCGACCGAGAGTTTTCCACAGCTCAGGGATGTCCTGGGAAGACCTGGTCATCGCGGCGGAGGTATACCGCGCGGGCTGAGCGTCGAGGCCGCCGACGCGGCAGTACTCAGGCCTGGGTCAGGGACCTGCCTTGGCAGCGTTGTCCTTACGGCTCTTGAGCAGGCTGGCGGTCGTCGTGATGGCCAGGATGGTGACGATGACCGCCAGCGACTGACCGATCGAGAGATCCGGGGCGCCGGACACAGGGCGACCACCGTTGATGAACGGCACCGCGTTGACACGCGCCGCGTGCAGGACCAGCTTGACGCCGATGAAGGAGAGCAGGATGGCCAGGCCGATGCCCAGATAGACGAGGCGCTTGAGCAGGCCCCCGATGAGGAAGTAGAGCTGGCGCAGACCCATCAGAGCGAAGATGTTAGCGGTCAGTACCAGGAAGGGCTCCTGGGTCAGGCCGAAGATCGCGGGGATTGAGTCCAGGGCGAAGAACAAGTCGGTCGTGCCCAAGGCCAGGATGACGATGAACATCGGCGTGATGAGGCGACTGCGCTGCGACCTGACGAAGACCTTCGTGCCGTGCCACTGGTCGGTGGCCGGGAATCGGGCCTCGACCCACTTCAGCACCCGGTTCTGCTCGAACTCGTCGCCGTCGCTGTCACCTTCTGTGGCCAGCTTGACGGCGGTGAAGATAAGGAACGCCCCAAAGACGTAGAAGATCCAGGAGAACTCATTGATGGCTGCGGCTCCGACCGCAATGAAGACGCCACGCAGAATCAGTGCGATGACGATACCGACCATCAGGGCGGTCTGCTGGAGCTTCTCGGGGACGCCGAACTTGGTCATCACGATCAGGAAGACGAAGAGGTTGTCGACGCTGAGGCTGTACTCGGTCAACCAGCCGGCGTAGTACTGGGCGGCGTAATCGGCGCCGGAGAAATGCCACACACCAAGCCCGAACAGGAGGGCGAGCCCCACGTACATCCCGAGGTAGCGACCGGCTTCGGCCATTGACGGGACGTGGGGCTTGTGGCCGATGATCACCACATCTACCAGCAGGAGCACAGCGGTCACGCCGATCGTGAGCATCCAGACCCATGGCTGAACATTCATCTTGGGGAACGCCTTCCGGTCACGCTGCATCAGCAAGTGGCCGAAGGTCTCTCCCGCCCTGTGGCAGACCGGCTCCCCGGGAGCAGACAAGGCTCAAGGCCCGCTGATCCGTGCTGACGAGGACACCGCGTTGGGGATACTCCCCTTCGTGGAGCTCACTCTATCGCAAGGCCAGCAGGCAGCGACCAGCGGCAGAGCGACCGCTTACCGGGTCGCCTCCGTCATCTGCCGCAGCTCCTTCTTGAGATCGCCCAGCTCATCGCGCAAGCGGGCAGCCAGCTCGAAGTGCAGGTCAGAGGCTGCCTGGTGCATCTGCACCGTCAGCTCCTGGATGAGATTGGCGAGGTCTGCTGCCGGCATCTCGGCCAGTCGTCCGCTGGACACCCCTATGTCGGCAACCAGGGCACCTCGCCCGCCGCCACCACGGGCCTTGCCGCGCGACTGGGATCGACCGCTGCCCAGCAGAGCCTCGGTGTCGGCATCCTCACGCTCGAGCAGGTCGGTGATGTCAGCGATCTTCTTGCGCAGAGGCTGGGGGTCAAGACCCCTTTCCAGGTTGTAGGCCACCTGGATGGCGCGTCGCCGGGTTGTCTCGTCGATGGCCTGCTCCATGGAGGGTGTCACCTTGTCGGCATACATGTGGACCTCCCCTGAGACGTTGCGAGCGGCACGGCCGATGGTCTGGATCAGGCTTCGAGCCGAGCGCAGGAACCCCTCCTTGTCGGCGTCCAGAATGCTCACCAGCGAGACCTCAGGCAGGTCGAGGCCCTCACGCAACAAGTTGATGCCGACCAGTACGTCGTACTCCCCCATCCGTAGCTCGCGCAGCAGCTCCACCCGGCGCAGGGTGTCAACCTCGGAGTGAAGGTAGCGAACCCGCACGCCCTTGTCCATCAGGTAGTCGGTCAGGTCCTCGGCCATCTTCTTGGTCAACGTCGTGACCAGAACCCGTTCGTGTCTGGCAGTGCGTTCGCCGATCTCGTGCAGCAGGTCGTCGATCTGGCCCTTGGTCGGTTTGAGGACGATCTGGGGGTCGACCAGCCCGGTCGGACGGATGATCTGCTCGACGACGCCGTCGCCCTTAGCCAGCTCATAAGGCCCAGGAGTCGCAGACATGTACACCGTCTGCCCGGTACGCCCCAGGAACTCATCCCAGCGCAACGGCCGGTTGTCCATCGCGCTGGGCAACCGGAACCCGAAGTCGACCAGGTTGCGCTTGCGGGACATGTCGCCCTCGTACATGGCTCCGATCTGCGGCACGGTGACGTGCGACTCGTCAATGACGAGCAGGAAGTCCTCGGGGAAGTAGTCGAGCAGGCAGTTCGGCGCGGACCCGCGCGCCCGGCCGTCGATGTGCAACGAGTAGTTCTCGATGCCGGAGCAGGAGCCGACCTGACGCATCATCTCCAGGTCATAGGTCGTGCGCATCCTCAGCCGCTGGGCCTCGAGCAGCTTGCCCTGCTTCTCAAAGGCTGCCAGCTGTTCCCCGAGCTCGGCCTCGATGCCGCGGACCGCCCGGTCCATGCGTTCAGGGCCGGCCACGTAGTGGGTCGCGGGGAAGACGTACATCTCCTCTTCCTCACGCACGATCTCACCGGTGAGCGGGTGCAGTGTGTAGATGCGCTCGATCTCGTCTCCGAAGAACTCGATCCGGATCGCGAGCTGCTCGTAGACCGGGATGATCTCCACGGTGTCACCGCGCACCCGAAAGGTGCCACGGGTGAACGCAATGTCGTTTCGGGTGTACTGCATCTGGACGAACCGCCGCAGCAGGTCGTCGCGCTCCATCTGTGCGCCGACCTTGAGCCGGACCATCCGGTCGACGTACTCCTGCGGGGTGCCCAGGCCGTAGATGCACGACACGGAGGCCACCACGATGACGTCGCGCCGGGTCAGCAGAGAGTTGGTGGCGCTATGCCGCAGCCGCTCCACCTCGTCGTTGATCGAGGAGTCCTTCTCGATGTAGGTGTCAGTCTGGGCGATGTACGCCTCTGGCTGGTAGTAGTCGTAGTAGCTGACGAAGTACTCGACCGCGTTGTCCGGCAGCAGCTCGCGGAACTCGTTGGCCAGCTGCGCCGCCAGGGTCTTGTTCGGCGCCATGACCAGCGTCGGGCGTTGGACCTTCTCAATCAGCCAGGCAGCGGTGGCCGACTTGCCCGTGCCGGTGGCACCCAGCAGCACGACGTCCTGCTCACCCGCCTGGATCCGCCTGGTCAGGTCAGCGATTGCGGTCGGCTGGTCGCCGCTGGGCTCGAAGTCTGCGACCACATGAAATGGGGCAACCGTGCGCTGAAGATCCGTGGTGGGACGCATACCTCAACCGTAGAGGTCGCCACCGACTGCGGTCACCTGGTGCGGTCAGCCACCGAAGAGGGTCAGCGCAGTTGCCAGGCCGATCACCGCCGCCAGGGCCGTCACCGCGGCGACGCAGACCATCGGGGCAAACGGCGACAACGGTGCCTGTGCCGTGCCCAGCTGTGCGAACCTTCGCGCCATCACGACGACCAGCGCAACTGCCGCCGCGGCGCCCACCGACCCCAGAGCCGTCGTGAGGTAGAACCCCAGTCGCAGGTTGGCCACGACCAGCGGCACCATGATGACCGTTGCCGCGATGGCAGTGCGCTGCCAGGCCAGCGACGTACGCTCCGGCTGGAGGCCGCCGCGGTCCGAAGAGGCGCTCATCGGCGCGACAGCTCGAACACGCTAAGGACAAGCATCAGGGTGGCCAGCACGATGACGGCGCCGGCGAGGATGGCCAGGGCGTGCGGCGGCGGCAGCGGCTCCTTGCGCCGCAGGGCCCGCTCGACCCGCTCCCACCTGGCGACAGCCCACCACGCCAGCACCGCTCCGCCGACGCACGACGCCGCCCCGATCAGGGCCGTCCACCGGGGCATGATGGCCAGCCCCGAGATTGAGATGATGGCGATACCCGCGGCGACCAGCGCCAGGGCGGTGCGCATCCACGCCAAGGCTGTGCGTTCGTTGGCCAACGAGAACCGCGGGTCGGGCTCGTCGCCCTGACCGTAGACGCTCTGCGGCGTGCGCTGATCGCTCACGTAGCGCCCCATCCGATGTGCCCGGCCCACGCATCCGCCCGCACGAATGCCTTCTCCAACCATGGCCCTTTGGCCTGGACGTACTCCGAAGTGGTGGTCGATGACTGCGCCAGCTGAACCTTGAGGGCGCCGTAGGTATCACGCTCAGCGCCCTCCGCGCGGAGCCAGTCACGCAACAGCAGCGCCCCGCGCCAAGGCGGCCCATCGACCTCACGTACCTGCAGGCGCGCGATCCGGCCCGGGTCCGCACTGCCGAACAAACGCTCGCGCCAGCGCGTCTTATCCCCGATCCGTGCCAGGTCGCCCCGCGACGTGTGCCCGCTGGCCTCGAGTCGGGGAAAACCGTTGCCCGCCAGGGTGCGCACGAGTTCGTCCTCGTCAGCATCCGAGAGCGCCCTCACCCCGACCTGAAGGTCGATCACATCCCGGGCGAACAGACCCGGAACGCTGGTCGACCCGACGTGCTGCACATCCACCGCCCGCTCCCCCAGTGCCAGTGCCACCCGCGCGATCAGCCGGGCCGCTGTCGCCGGCCACCGATCGTCATATGCCACAACGGTTGCAGACTCCGGCAGACAGCTCGACGAGCCACTCATCAGGTTGTCGTTGAAGCCCACAATCCTGTCCCGCCACAGAGCGTCGACCTGGGCCAGCAGAGCGTCGACGGTCCCGTTGTTGTCCAGCCACGCATCGGCAGCCGCGCGCCGCGCGCGGTCGCTGGCCTGCACCGCGATGCGGGCTCGCGCATCGGCCGGCCTGAAGCCGCGCCCGCCGGTCAGGCGCCCCATGCGGATGTCGTCGTCAGCACCGACGACCACGGTGAGGTGATACGCCGCGGCCATGTCCAGCTCGGCGAGCAGCGGCACCTCATGGACCACGATCTGCCCAGGCGCTGCCGACTCCAGCAGCGATCGGGTCCTCGCACTGATCAGCGGGTGGGTGATGGCCTCCAGGTCCTTGCGCGCCGCCTCATCGGCGAAGACGATCCCGCCCAAGGCGCCACGATCCAGGGAACCATCGGGGGCCATGGCCACATCACCGAAGCGTTGGCGGATCGCGGCCAGGCCAGCCGAGTCGACGGCGACGACCTCACGCGCCAGCTGGTCGGCGTCGATGACGAAAGCCCCTAGTTCCCGAAGCCGCTGTGCCACAGTCGATTTGCCCGAGCCTATCCCGCCCGTGAGGCCTACCCGCAGCATCGCCTCAGCCTAGTGCCTGCCATACCGGTGCGATCCCAGAGCAATCGAGCGGTTCCCTCATGGGTTCGACACTATTGTCATCAATTCGTTGCATTGGCCCTGGCTCCGGACCAGCCGTTTGGCAATACGCTGCCACGAGGGGGCATCCGCCATACGATGTCCATATTCCTCTCAGTGATACGTTCCCGTTGACACGTTTGCGAGTACGCTGTCGCGAGGTTTATCGGGTCGGCATGACGCCGATCCGCCGCATCAGGAAGAGACCATCCGCGAAGGAGTACTCGATGTCTCGCAGGACCAGTCGGCTCACCGCCGTCGCCACCCTCTGCACTGTCGGGTTGGCGGTCACCGCGTGTAGCGGCACCATCAAGCCAGCGACCACCGCGTCCGGCACCGCGGCACCGGCCGCCGTCTCCGGGGGCACGCTGAACATGCTCGGGACCGGCGATGTGGACTACATGGATCCCAACGTCAGCTACTACTCCATCGGGTATCTGGGCCTGCGCATGTGGACCCGTCAACTGTTCACCAACCCTGCCATCGCCGGCAAGACAACAACAGCGGTGCCGGACCTGGCCACTGTCGTGCCCACCACAGGCAACGGTGGGATCAGCGCGGACGCCAAGACGTACACCATCAAGCTCAGACAGGGCGCAAAGTGGGACACCACCCCGGCCCGTCAGGTTACTGCCGCTGACGAGGTCCGTGGCGTCATGCGGACCTGCAACCCGGTCCAGCCCTTCGGTGGGATCCCGGACTTCAACGACCTCATCGTCGGGTACACGACCTTCTGCAGCGGCTTCGCCAAGGTCGCCCACACCCCCGCAGCTCTTGCGGCGTACATGAACGCCACGCCCCTGCCCGGGGTCATCGCCACCAACGCCTCCACGGTCACGTTCAAGCTGACTCACCCGGCGACGTACTTCACGGACATGTTGACGTTGGCCGCCTTCTCGCCCGCGCCGGTAGAGTTCAACCAGTACCTCCCGGCCAGTCCTGAGCTCGCAGCACACACGGTCTCCGACGGTCCGTACAAGATCGACACCTACGTCGCAACAAAGTCGATCAACTTCAGCCGCAACCCTGCGTGGACCGCCGCCAGCGACCCCGTCCGCAAGGCCTACGTCGACAAGATCGTGGTCAACGAGACGTCCACCCAGGACTCGGCGCAGCAGCAGCTAGAGACTGGCACGCCCAGTGCTGACATGGAGTTCGACGCGTTCCCGCCGGCCTCACAGATCCCCGCCCTGATCGCCAAGGGGGACCCGAACCTCAACCTCGGTGTGACCGCATCCAGCAGCCCCTACGTCGTTTTCAACACGGTCTCGCCGAACAACAACAAGGCCCTGGGCAACGTCAAGGTGCGACAGGCCCTGTCCTACGGGATCAACCGGGCCAACATCATCCAGGTCCTCGGCGGGCCGACGATCAACCCGCCGCTGACCCATGTGCTGCCGCCAAACATTGTGGGTGGCGAGACCAACTTCGACCTCTACCCGTACAACGTCACCAAGGCCAAGGCGATGTTGAGCGCGGCCGGGTTCCCCAACGGGATGACCCTGAAGCTCCTCTACCGCAACTCATCCCAGGGCAGCACCAAGGCGTTCCAGACCATCCAGCAGGACCTGTCCAAGATCGGTGTCAAGGTCGTCGGCGTCCCTTCACCCAGCGCCGACTTCTACACGAAGTACCTGGAGGTTCCCACGGTTGCCCAACGCGGCGTCTGGGACCTCTCGCTCGCCGCCTGGGAGGCGGACTGGTACGGCAATGGGGCGCTGTCCTACTTCAACCCGCTGTTCTCCGGCACGGCGTCCTTCCCGCCCACCGGCAGCAACTTCGGGTTCTACAACAGCGCGAGCGCCAACACCGCCATCACCGCCGCGATCAACGCGCCCACTGTGGCCCAGGCAAAGAGCCTTTGGGCTGCGGCTGACAAGTCGGTCATGACGGATGCTGCGTTCGTCCCCCTCGCCAGCCCACTTCAGCCGAACTACCACGCATCCCAGGTCCACAACACGGTCTACGTCCCGGCGATCCAAAACTTCGACCCGACTAACGTCTGGATCGACAAGGCCAAGCAGGGCGGCTGATCTCAGCGCATGGCACTTCTAGAGGTCCGTGACCTCCAGGTGTCGTTCGACACCCCCGACGGCGTGGTCCGCGCCGTTCGGGGGCTGTCGTTCGACGTCGAGCGTGGCACCACCCTTGCGATCGTCGGTGAGTCCGGGTCAGGCAAGAGCGTTGCGACCCAGACAATCACCGGACTGACCCGTGGCGCTCGAATCTCCGGCTCGGCCGTGTTCGACGGGACCGAGCTGCTCGGGGCGGACATCCAGACGCTGCGCAAGGTCCGGGGAGCCCAGATCGGGATGATCTTCCAGGACCCGCTCTCCAGCCTGCATCCGTACTACACGGTGGGCTGGCAGATCGTGGAGATGATCCGGGCCCACGACCATTCGACATCAAAGGCCGCCGCACGCAAGCGGGCCGCCCATCTGCTGACCCTGGTGGGGATCCCACACGCCGAGTCACGGATCGACGACTACCCCCACCAGTTCTCCGGAGGGATGCGGCAGCGTGTCATGATCGCCATGGCCATGGCCCTCAACCCGGCCCTGCTCATCGCGGACGAGCCCACCACTGCGCTCGACGTGACGGTGCAAGCCCAGGTCCTCGGCGTCATGCGCACCCTGCAGGAGGAGTTCGGCACCGCGATCATCTTGATCACCCACGATCTCGGTGTGGTCGCCGAGATGTCCGATGAGGTCGTGGTGATGTATGCCGGAGTAGTCATGGAGCGGGCATCTCGGCGCACCCTCTTCTACCGCCACCATCACCCTTACACCGAGGGCCTGCTCGCCTCTCTTCCGGCGCGGACCAAAGCCGGCGAACGACTTACTCCCATCGCCGGAGTTCCACCAAGCCTGATCCGGCTGCCCAAGGGGTGTCCGTTCGCCCCGCGGTGCCGGTATGCGTTCGACAAGTGCCTGGCACAGACCCCACCGCTGGCCACGGTCTACGAGGACCAGAGCCACCAGTCCGCGTGCTGGCTGTCCGCAGACGAACCGGCACGCGAGAAACAGCGTGCCGAGTCCTACGCCGAGGCAGCGACCGGATGAGTGCCAGCGACGTCTCCGACTCTGCCGGGTCCGAACCCTCAAACCCAGAGGACGTCCTACGCGACGAACCACTGGTGAGGCTGGAAGGAGTGAGCAAGGCTTTCCCCGTGCAGTCCAGCAGCCTCTTCAAGCGTTCGCATGACTACGTACACGCGGTCGACGACGTCTCGTTGGAGGTCTACCCAGGCGAGACGCTCGGCCTGGTCGGCGAGACGGGCTGCGGTAAGTCCACCCTTGCCCGGTGTATCGCGCGGCTGTACGACCTCACCGCCGGCTCGATCACCTTTGATGGAAAAGACATCAGCAGCCTGTCTCGGCGAGGGATGCGCCCGCTCCGCAGGGAGATCCAGATGATCTTCCAGGACCCCTACGGCTCCCTCAACCCTCGTCGGCGAGTCGGCTCGATCATCGGCGACCCGTTCGTCATCCATGGCATCGACTCCCGCGCGGACCGCAAGAAGAAGGTCCAGGAGCTCATGGAGCTCGTCGGGCTCAACCCCGAGCACTACAACCGTTTTCCTGCGGAGTTCTCGGGCGGGCAACGTCAACGCATCGGCACCGCACGAGCCCTTGCACTGCGGCCACGGATGGTCATCTGCGACGAGCCTGTGTCGGCGCTGGACGTGTCCATCCAGGCCCAGATCATCAACATGCTCAAAGACCTGCAGGACGACTTCGGGCTGACGTACATCTTCATCTCGCACGACCTGTCGGTAGTCCGGCACGTCAGCAATCGCATCGCCGTCATGTATCTGGGTCGCATCGTCGAAGTGGCACCGTCGGACGAGATATTCGAAAAGACCCGCCACCCGTACACGCGTGCACTGCTCTCGGCCCTGCCGGTCGCCGACCCGGATACAGCCGACCGTCGCGAACGCATCGTCCTGGTCGGCGACATCCCCTCACCGACCAACCCACCCAGCGGTTGCCGGTTCCACACCCGCTGCCCCAAGGCGCGCGCAGACTGTGTCAAGATCGATCCAGTCCTCGCGCAGGTGTTCGACGACGGAGCCGAGCACCTTACCGCCTGCCTGCACCCTCTTGCGCTCGACGAGGACATGTCTTTGGCAAGACCACAGATCGAGGACTCCGAGATCCTGATGGCGCCCACCCCAGGGCAAGACACGAACACGGGAGGCACGCCATGAGCGTCGACCCGTCGGGTTTGGCCGAGGCAGTCGAGGCTGTCGACTACACCGGAGTCGTGCCTGATGCCGAAGCTGACAAGGCGATCGAGGGACGCGGCCCGTGGCTGCTCGCGTGGCAGCGACTGCGTCGCGATCGCGTCGCCATGATCTCGCTGGTCGTCATCGTGCTCATCGTTCTCATGGCGATCTTCGCACCGCTTGCCACATGGATAACTGGTCACCCGCCCAACGAGCAGTACCGCCAGATCGGACTGACCCCCGATGGCCTGCCCAAAGGCCCCACCAGCCAGTTCTGGCTGGGCACGGACGATCTGGGTCGCGATATCTTCGTCCGAATCGCATACGGCGCGAGGGTCTCGCTGCTCGTCGGTGTGGTCGCCACGGGTATCGCGGTTGCGATCGGGGTCGTCGTCGGGCTCGCCGCCGGTTTCTTCGGCGGCATCGTGGACACCGTGCTGGCCCGCCTGGTCGACGTGATCCTCTGCGTTCCCTTCCTGCTGGTTGCCATCGCCCTGGTGTCGATCACCGGTCCCGGCCTGTCGATCACCATCCTGGTCATCGGGTTCTTCAGCTGGGCGTCCGTGGCCCGTATCGTGCGCGGCCAGGTGCTGTCCCTGCGAGAGCGTGAGTTCGTCGAGGCGGCAAGGTCGCTGGGCGCGAGCGACCGGCGGATCATGTTTGTGGACATCCTGCCCAATGTGCTGGCACCGGTCATCGTCTACTCGACGTTGCTCATCCCGGTGGTGATCGTCGTCGAGGCGACGTTGTCCTATCTCGGGCTCGGGCTTCCGCCGCCGACCGCGGACTGGGGCGGGATGATCAGCGACGGCCAGGCGTACTACACGACCTCGTGGTGGTTCCTCATCTTCCCCGGTGCGGCACTGCTGATCACCACGTTGGCTTTCAACCTGTTCGGTGACGGCGTCCGAGACGCGTTCGACCCCCGCTCCGACCAGCTCCTCAAATAGTGCTCGATCAGTTCCTCAATAGTGAAGGCGGTGCCCCATGCTGCGTTTCCTGATCCGGCGGACCGCCCAAGGCGTGATCGTCCTGTGGCTGATCACGATGTTCGTGTTCGCCCTCTTCTACGTCGTGCCCAGCAACGTGGCACGCACGCTTGCCGGTCGTCAGGCATCGGCGCAGACGGTGGCGCTGATCCAGCACCGCCTCGGCCTTGACCTGCCGCTGTGGCGGCAGTACCTCGGATTCGTGGGCCGCGCACTGCACGGCGACCTTGGCTTTGACTACTACCACCAGGTACCGGTCACCACGGTGATCGCCACCGCCTTGCCGATCACGCTCTCCCTCGTGCTGGGCGCGGCCGTCCTGTGGCTGGGTATCGGCGTCTTCAACGGGGTGCTGTCGGCAATCAGGCCACGCTCGTTCGTCGACCGTGCACTGACGGTGTTCTCGCTGTTCTTCTACTCGATGCCGTCGTTCCTGCTCGGCCTGCTGCTGCTGTACTTCTTCTACTTCCAGCTCACTCTGGCCGGCATCACACTCTTCCCCGCGGGCGGTTACGTGCCTCTCAGCCAGGGTGTCGGTCCCTGGCTGGACCACATGATCCTGCCGTGGTTCACCCTTGCCCTCGTGTCCGCCGCCATCTACACCCGGCTGACCCGAGGCTCGATGCTCGACGTCCTAGGCGAGGACTACATCCGAACCGCGAGGTCCAAGGGGATAGCGGAGAGTCGTGTCATCGCACGGCACGGTCTGCGCAGTGCGCTGACCCCGGTGGTGACACAGTTCGGCATCGACCTCGGCGCACTGCTTGGCGGCGCAGTGGTCACCGAGACGGTCTTCAGCCTGCCTGGCCTCGGCAAGGCAGGGATCGACGCTCTCAACCAGCAGAACCAGCCGGTGATCATCGGGATCGTGCTGCTGGCGTCGGCCGCCATCGTCGTGGCCAACATCGCCGTGGACTTCGTCTATGCCGTCCTCGACCCTCGGGTACGACTGCACTGACCGAAGGGGTGCTCGCCCAAACCCCGAGACCTACCGACGGCCCGGACCAACGTGGTCCGGGCCTTCGGCGTCCGCGGTCTGCGCAGTGCGCTGACCCCGGTGGCGGCACCGTTCGGCATCGACCTCGGCGCACCCCTTGGCGGCGCAGTGGTCACCGAGACGGTCTTCAGCCTGCCTGGCCTCGGCGATGCAGGGATCAACGCGCCCAACCAGCAGAGCCAGCCGGTGATCATCGGGATCGTGCTGCTGGCCTCGGCCGCCATCGTTGTGGCCAACATCGCCGTGGACTTCGTCTATGCCGTCCTCGACCCTCGGGTACGGCTGCACTGACCGAAGGGGTGGTCGCCCAAACCCGCCGTGACCTGCCGAAGGCCCGGACCAACGTGGTCCGGGCCTTCGGCAGGTCACGCGTCAAGTAACGTCCGCGGCATCTCCCCTGGCATCCGCAGATGCCTGCAGGGTCGTGATCAGTTGCCGGTGAGCTTCTCACGCAGAGCGGCGAGCGCCTCATCCGAAGCAAGCGTGCCCTCAGCCGGGGCTGAGTCCGCGGATGACGACGAGGACGAGGAACCGTTCGACTCGGAGGACGACGGGCCGTTAGAGGAGTAGCTTGTCGGCTTCTCCGGGTTGGCTGCGGCCTCGGCGTCGGCCTTGATGGCCTCCTCGACCTGGATCTTGTGCGCCTCCCAGCGAGCGTGAGCCTGGGCGTACTGCTTCTCCCACTTCTCACGCTGCTCCTCGTGACCGCCGACCCATTCGTTGGTCTCTGGGTCGAAGCCCTCGGGGTACTTGTAGTTGCCGGCCTCGTCGTACTCGGCAGCCATGCCGTACATCGTCGGGTCGAACTCAGCGACCGCGCCGCTGGGGTCGTTGGCCTGCTTGAGCGAGAGCGAGATGCGGCGACGCTCCAGGTCGATGTCGATGACCTTGACGAAGATGTCATCGCCGACGTTGACAACCTGCTCCGGCAGCTCCACGTGGCGCTCGGCCAGCTCGGAGATGTGCACCAGACCCTCGATCCCGTCGTCCACGCGGACGAACGCACCGAACGGGACAAGCTTGGTGACCTTGCCCGGGACGACCTGGCCAATCGCGTGGGTGCGCGCGAAGTGCTGCCACGGATCTTCCTGGGTCGCCTTCAGCGACAGCGAGACGCGCTCGCGGTCCATGTCGACGTCGAGCACCTCGACGGTGACCTCCTGGCCGACCTCGACGACCTCGGACGGGTGGTCGATGTGCTTCCAGGACAGCTCAGAGACGTGGACCAGACCATCGACGCCACCAAGGTCAACGAAGGCACCGAAGTTGACGATGCTGCTGACAACACCGGAGCGGACCTGACCCTTCTGAAGCTCCTTGAGGAAGGTGGTGCGAACCTCGGACTGGGTCTGCTCGAGCCAGGCACGGCGGGACAGGACCACGTTGTTGCGGTTCTTGTCCAGCTCGATGATCTTGGCCTCGATCTCCTTACCGACGTACGGCTGCAGGTCGCGGACGCGGCGCATCTCGACCAGCGACGCAGGCAGGAACCCGCGCAGGCCGATGTCCAGGATCAGTCCACCCTTGACGACCTCGATGACGGTTCCGGTGACGACACCGTCTTCCTCTTTGATCTTCTCGATGGTGCCCCATGCGCGCTCGGACTGCGCGCGCTTCTTGGAAAGGATCAGGCGGCCTTCCTTGTCCTCCTTCTGGAGGACGAGGGCCTCGACGGCATCACCCACGGAAACGACCTCGGAGGGGTCGACGTCGTGCTTGATGGAAAGTTCACGGGAGGGTATGACACCCTCGGTCTTGTAGCCGATGTCGAGCAGGACCTCGTCACGGTCGACCTTGACGATGATTCCTTCGACGATATCGCCGTCGCTGAAGTGCTTGATCGTCGCGTCAATCGCAGCGAGAAGCTCTTCCTCAGATCCGATGTCGTTGATCGCGACCTGGGGGCTGGCCTTTACGGCCGGGCTGGCAGTCATGTAGTTGGGGCTCCGATTTGGGGACAGATTGGCTAATGGCTCACGACAGGAAAGCTGCCGGGTGCCCGGGTGGACGCTGCGGGTAGAAATAGGTGTTGCTGAGTTGCTTGCCGACACGCTTCTGAGGGCAACCGATGCCGGTCACCTCAGGGATTTCTTAGCATGACCTCCAAACCTTACCGATGACGCCTCACTCAGGTCAACGCAGGGGTGTCGGGCAGGATGAACGGTGTGAGCGACACCGGCGAGAACAACGACCAGAACACGGACCAGAACAGCAACCAAGACAACGACCAGGCTGGCGCGGCTCGGCGCCCAGCCGATCCGATCGAGACCGGGCGGGCCAACCGGACGTGGTGGGACAAGCAGGCGGACGGCTACTACCGCGAGCACGGGTCCTTCCTGGGCGACGACGACCTCGTGTGGGGTCCTGAAGGCCTGCATGAGAGCGACGCCGGTCTGCTCGGCGAGGTCCGCGGCCAACAGTTGCTCGAGATCGGCGCCGGAGCCGCTCAGTGCAGTCGGTTTGCCGCACGGCGCGGTGCCCGGGTGGTCGCCACCGACATCTCCGGGGGCATGCTGCGCCAAGGCGCTGAGCTCAACCGGCGGTTCACCGCGGCGTCGGGGTTGACCGTGCCGCTGCTGCAGTGCGACGCGACGAGCCTGCCGTTCGCTGAGTGCTCGTTCGACACGGTCTTCACGTCATACGGCGCCGTGCCGTTCGTCGCGGACTCGGCCGCGCTGATGGCGCAGGTGGCCCGGGTGCTGCGCCCCGGCGGGCGGTTCGTCTTCTCCACGACTCACCCGATCCGGTGGGCTCTGCCTGATGACCCGGGCTATCCGGGGCTGACGGTGAGCGGCTCCTACTTCGACCGGACTCCTTATGTCGAGCAGGAGTCAGGCACCACGACCTACGTCGAGCATCACCGCACCCTGGGCGACCGGGTGCGCGAGCTCACCGCCGCCGGGCTCTGCCTTGCCGATCTGCTCGAGCCGGAATGGCCTCAGGAGAACCAACAGGTCTGGGGCGGGTGGAGTCCCCTGCGTGGCGCCCTCATTCCCGGGACGGCAATCTTCGTATGCCAAAAACCGGTGCGCTGAGGCCTTGTGGTCGAAAAGGCCCAGTCGGCTGCGGGCCTCAGTGCACGGCGTCGTGCCACGACCCGCCGACTCCGATACTGGTCTCCAACGGGACGTCCATCTCGATGGCTGCACCCATCTCCTTGCGAACAAGCGCCTCGACAGGCTGACGCTCGCCGGGCGCGATCTCCAGGACGAGCTCGTCGTGCACCTGGAGCAGAACCCGCGACGCAGCACCTGACTTACGCAGGGCACTATCGACGCGAAGCATGGCGAGCTTGATGATGTCGGCCGCCGAGCCCTGAATCGGAGCGTTCAGCGCCATCCGCTCGGCCGCCTCACGCCGCTGGCGGTTGTCCGAGGTCAAGTCGGGCAGATAGCGCCGACGGCCCAGCATCGTCTCGGTGTAGCCGGTCCCCCTCGCCGAAGCGACCACGTCCTGCAGGTAGTCGCGCACGCCGCCAAAGCGGGTGAAGTACTCCTCCATCAGGGTCGCGGCCTCGCCGGTGGGGATCAGCAGCTGTTTTGAGAGACCGAACACCGACAGTCCGTAGGCCAGCCCATAGGACATCGCCTTGATCTTGGAGCGCATCGCCGGGGTCACCTCGACCGGCGGGACCCCGAACACGCGCGAGGCCACGAACCGGTGCAGGTCCTCGCCTGACTTGAACGCCGCGATCAGCGCCTCGTCGCCGGACAGATGCGCCATGATCCGCATCTCGATCTGGCTGTAGTCCGCCGACATCAGCGACTCAAACCCTGCGCCCACGACGAAGACCTCGCGAATACGGCGTCCCTGCTCGGTACGTATCGGGATGTTCTGCAGGTTCGGGTCCGTGGACGACAGCCGTCCGGTGGCGGCGATCGTCTGCTGGTAGGTCGTGTGGATGCGGCCGTCCTCAGCCACCGACTTCAGCAGGCCCTCGATGGTCTGACGCAGCCGTGAGGCGTCACGATGGCGCAGCAGCGCCTCCAGGAACGGGTGCTCCGTCTTGGCGTAAAGATCGGTCAGGGCATCGGCGTCGGTCGTGTAGCCGGTCTTGGTCTTCTTGGTCTTGGGCATGCCGAGGGTGTCGAACAGCACCACCTGCAGCTGCTTGGGTGAGCCCAGGTTGATCTGCTCGCCGCCGATGGCGTTGTACGCATCGCCCTGCGCCTCGCGGACCTTCTCGGCAAAATGGGCCTCGAGCGACTCCATGGCCGGTACGTCCACAGCAATCCCGACGCGCTCCATGGCCGCCAGCACGTCGACCAGCGGAAGCTCGATATCCGCGAGCAGCTGCGCGCCGCCGGTCTCCTCCAGGGCAGTGTCCAGGGCTGCGGCCAGGTCAAGCACTGCACGCGCCCGAACCATGGCGCTCTGCGCCTCGGCTTCGCCGTCCGCGCTGAAGTCCAGCACGCCCTGCCCGCCAGAGTCGGAGTCGCTGCGGAGCTCGCGGCTGAGGTGACGCAGCACCAGGTCGGCCAGGTCGTACGACCGCTGGTCCGGGCGGACGAGATACGCCGACAGGGCGGTGTCGTGGGTCAGCCCAGCCAGTGGCAGGCCGCGGGCCGCGAGTGCCTGCATCGGCCCCTTGGCGTCATGCAGCGCCTTGGTCCGCACGGTGTCGCCCAGCCAGGAGGCAAGCGCCCCCTCTGCCGCAGGGTCGAGGCTGACCAGATCGATGTATGCCGCCACGCCGGTCCCGGTCGCGATGGCCAGCGCCCGGGCGTCTCCCGTCCCTCGCGCCCAGGTGCCGTCAACGTGGACCCCGACTCGCGACCCGGGCGGCGTGTGCTCGGCCAGCCAGGCCGGCACCTGCTCAGATGACAGCACCGAACCCGCAAGGTCAAAGCCTGAGTCTGCCTCAACCTCAACGGCCTGCAAGGTCGCGAACAGGCGATCGCGCAGAACCCGGAACTCCAGGCCGTCGAAGACCTTGTGCACCTCCTCGCGGTCCCAGGACTGGCGCGCCAGGTCGTCCACCGTGACATCCATGGCGACGTCGTGGACGAGCTGGTTCAGCCGCCGGTTGCGTAGGACGGAGTCGAGGTGCTCGCGCAGCGACTCGCCCGGTTTGCCCTTGATCTCGCCGACGTGGGCGACCACACCGGTGAGGTCGCCGTAATGCTGGATCCACTTGGCTGCGGTCTTGGGACCGACTCCGGGGACGCCCGGCAGGTTGTCGGAGGACTCACCGACCAAAGCGGCGAGATCGCTGTAGAGGTGGGGCGCAACGCCATACTTGGCCTCCACCGTGGCCGGGGTCATCCGGGCCAGCTCGGAGACGCCCTTGACCGGATAGAGAACGGTCACCTTGTCGTTGACCAGCTGAAACGCGTCACGGTCGCCCGAACAGATGAGCACCTCGTCGATCCCGGCCGCCTCGACGGCCGCGGTGGCCAGCGTCGCGAGCACGTCATCGGCCTCGAAACCATCAACTTCGATGTACGGGATTCTCAGCGCGTCGAGCACTTCGTGCAGCAGCGAGATCTGACCCTTGAACTCATCGGGCGTCGCCGATCGGCCGGCCTTGTACTCCGCGTACTCGGCCATCCGGAACGTCTGCCGGCTGACGTCGAAGGCCACGCCGACATGGGTCGGTGCCTCGTCACGTAGGACGTTGATCAGCATTGAGGTGAAGCCGTAGACCGCGTTGGTGTGCTGGCCGGTGCTCGTGGAGAAGTTCTCCTTCGGCAGTGCGAAGAAGGCGCGGTAGGCCATCGAATGACCGTCGATAAGCAAGAGTCGGCTCACGCATGGCAGCCTAGGCCCCACGGACCGACAAAGAGACGGGCAGGTTGATGGGCGACACGCAGGACCAGATTCTCGGCAGGCTCAGCGCCATGAACGGCGGCACCCTCGGGCAGAAGATGGGGATCGAGTTCATCGAGGTGACCTCGCAGCGGGTCGTCGCTCGGATGCCGGTCGCCGGAAACACCCAACCGTACGGGCTGCTGCACGGAGGCGCGAGCGTCGTGCTGGCAGAGACGCTCGGCACCCTCGGGGCCATGATGCACGCCGGCGAGGGGAAGGTAGCGGTCGGCATCGAGATCAACGCCACCCACCACCGGGGGGCAACGGCCGGGTACGTCACCGGCACCGCGACCGCGCTGTCGGTTGGCAATACCGTCGCCACGTACGCCGTCATCATCACCGACGACGAGGGCAACCGCGTGTGCACCTCCCGGGTCACCTGCCTGATCCGCACGCACGTCCCACGGGCCTGAGGGCCTCTAAGAGAGCGGGTCAGCTCATGCACGGCGCCTTCCCCGGCTTCGGCACGGTCATCAACGTGGCCGCTGTCGTCGTCGGTTCGCTGCTCGGGATGGCGGTGGGGCACCGGCTCCCCGACCGAACCCGGTGGGTTGTCACCGACTGCTTGGGGCTGACGACCCTGCTGATGGCAGGTCTGTCGGCGCTCATGGTGACCGACCCATCCTTGACGGCCGCGGTCGGTACGGGCGCGCCCGTACTGATCGTGCTCGGCGCCATGTTGATCGGAGGCATCACGGGTTCGCTGCTGCGGATCGAGGGTCGTCTAGAGGACCTCGCCGGCGTCATCCAGGCCCGGCTGGCGCGCCGCCCTCACCTGGCCGGGGCCGCCGAGAGCGGTCAGGGACACGAAGCCCGCGAGCGCTTCATCGAGGGCTGGCTGAGCGCCTCCCTGCTGTTCTGCGTCGGACCACTGACGATCCTGGGCTCGCTGTCGGACGGGCTCGGCAGGGGGATCGACCAGCTGACCCTGAAGTCGGTGCTGGACGGGTTCGCCGCCATGGCGTTTGCGTCATCCTTCGGCGTCGGCGTCCTGCTCTCTGCCCTGTCGGTCGCCGTCGTACAGGGCCTGCTGACGGTGCTGGGAGTGCTCCTGGGTTCGATGCTCCCGGACGCCCAGATCGCCGCCCTGACGGCCACCGGAGGGCTCCTGCTGGTGGGGATCTCACTGCGGCTGCTGCGGGTTCGTGAGATCCCGGTGGGCGATCTGCTGCCGGCGCTGATCGTGGCACCCCTGCTCACCCAGCTCGTGGTGATGTTGCGTTAGGCGCCGGGCGAGCCACCTTTCATCCCTGAGACGACCGAAGCGGCCACCTCACGCATCCCCAGGCGGCGGTCCATCGCGGTCTTCTGGATCCAGCTGAAGGCCTCCGGCTCACTGATCATCAGCTGTGCCATCAGGACCCCTTTGGCCCGGTCCACAATCTTGCGTGTCTCAAACCGCTCCCCCAGGTCCGCGATCTCGGACTCCAGGGCGTGCATCTCGATCCACCGCGAACGCGCGATGCCGATGGCCGGGGCGAGGTCCGCGGCAGTGAACGGTTTGATGATATAGGCCATCACTCCCGCGTCACGAGCACGCTCCACGAGCTCCCTCTGGCTGAACGCGGTGAGGATCACGACCGGTGCGATCCGTTCCTTGCCGATCTGCTCGGCAGCGCTGATGCCATCGAGCACCGGCATCTTGACGTCCATCAGTACCAGGTCAGGCTTGAGCTGACGGCTGAGGGCGACCGCCTGCTCACCGTTGCTGGCCTGGCCGACGACGTCATAACCAGACTCGACCAGCATCTCGGCGAGGTCCAGCCGGATCAAGGCCTCGTCCTCGGCAACCAGGATGCGGACCTTGCCGGCAGCAGCAGGTGAGTTGGCGGGCGGGCTCGGCACGGGGTGGGCTTCGTCGGTCACGCACGCCAGCCTACCGACCGGCACCATGCCACGGCGCCGCCCTCGTGCAACACGGCGGCAGAGCGTCGTCGCAGGCAGATTTCGCACCCAAAATCGTCCGTTGTATATCTAGTGCTCGCGACGCTGAAGTTCTACGTTGTGCCCATGGTGACCAACATCGTGAGAATAGTTCCGCGATACGTCATGCATCTGGCCATGGCGGCCGTGCTGTGGGTACTCGTGTTCTCCATCGTCGCGGGCTCGTTCCTGGGCCTCGCACTCGCCGTGAAGGGGTGGGCCGCTCACCCGACCGTCGTCAACCCGTCAACTGCGATCAACGCTCCGGCTGCGCCGTAGGGCGTTCTCCTGCTCAGCAGAGGTGTTTCGGGCCCGGGGGGCAAAGGCGCCGGCCTGGGACGCTGTGCCGAGGGCGGGACTTGAACCCGCACGCCCTTTCGAGCAAAGCATTTTGAGTGCTCCGTGTCTGCCATTCCACCACCCCGGCGAGGTTGCGGCGCTCAGCATACCGGGATATCGCAGCCCACCGGAACGACGGAACCGGTCAGTCGAGATCCTCGTATGCCGGCGCCACCTTGTTCAGTGCGTCTCCGACGTGGTGCACGCGCAGGCCGTTGGTCGAACCCGGTATTCCGGGAGGTGAGCCTGCGACGACGACCACCGTGTCGCCCTCGACACAGTTGCCACTGTTCAGCAGCGCCTCATCAACCTGGAAGACCATCTGGTCGGTGTGCCGCGACGCCGGCACGAGGTGACAGTCAATACCCCAGCTGAGTGTCAGCTGCGCACGTGTGGCCGCCACCGGAGTGAACGCCAGCATCGGAAGCTTGGAACGGATCCGGGAGAGCCGCCGCGCGGAGTCCCCCAGCTGCGTGAACGTCACCAGGTACTTGGCCCCCACGAGCTCCCCGATCTGTGCTGCGGCGGCCGTTATGGCTCCACCAACGGTATGGGGTCGGGTTCCCAGCACAGGGACGCGTTCGAGGCCGTGCTCCTCGGTGCTCTCGATGATCCGGGCCATCGCTTTGACGGCTTCGGTCGGCCATTTCCCGACGCTCGTCTCGCCGGAGAGCATGATGGCGTCGGCGCCATCCAGGACGGCGTTGGCGCAGTCACTGACCTCGGCGCGGGTCGGTCGGGGGTTGTCGATCATCGACTCGAGATCGGAAGAGCACACGTCTGAACTCCAGTCACTTAGGCATCTC
>OBLW0100000910.1_pt1 | contig 25523 bp, 26 predicted proteins | sample 1520161 | NCBI WGS metagenome assembly OBLW01 (sample SAMEA3539309, study PRJEB22396) | soil metagenome | biome: tundra; feature: field; material: soil | place: USA | collected 2010-05 | depth 0.15 m | reverse complement strand
ATCTAAGTGGTTTCCAGGTCTTCCGCTTCATTTGTGGCTCGGTGCGGAAAGCGGCATTGTGGTGCAGAGGCCCCGGAAGCAGAAATTGGGGGAGCAAACGGGGGTGAGATATTCAGCAAGATCTCGGGATCGTGTTGGATGCCCTGCAACTTCGCCGCTACGCTTCCTGGTTCGTTTTGTGGGCCGTTCCATGTGAGAAGTGAGTCGAAGGAGGGCCAATTTGGGCTACGATCGAGGTATCGGATCGAATTCACGTATCCTTTGGAATCCATGAGGTCAATGGGCCTCATCAGATGGACGCGAAAATCGGGAAACTCAAGAAAGCCACTCTTGAGTTCGTCAATGAGCCCGTTCCAGCCTTCAATCGGCACAACCTTGACACTGAACCGCAATCTTTCGCTTTCGAAATGTGGCAGTGACTGAATGTATTTCGCAATTTTGCCGTTCGCAGCATCCACAGATTCCTCGTTAAAGCCGACGCAGGTGGCAACGTTATAGTTAACGCCATCGCTGCTGGTGAAGAACGTCCTAACATCCGCAGACCGGAAGGTCGGTATTACTGCTTCCAGAACGCGCCGTAGGGATAATTGCAGGCTCATTGTCTTCCGCCCTTCTCTTCTCAGCCAAAGAGGTACCTTAGAGTTCGATCTGATCGCGTCTATTTGCTGCCCTTTTTTGCCTTGGAAGATCTTGGCCCGCGGCCACGACCCCGCGAAGACGGTTTGGCTTGGGCAAGGCCCGAGGAGGATGCTTGAGCCAGACGCTCTTCCAGGACATCCGCCAAGTTCGTAGCGATTGATTCAAATGCTCGAAGTTTTCCGATCATGTCTTCGATTTCCTTGCGTTGCTCGTCTGAAGGCGTCTCGGAGTGAAAAAGTTCTTCATTCGCGATGATTCGTTTAACGAGCTGAATATCGTGATCTGCAGCAAGTCCTGCCCCTTCTGCAAGAGCGAGCCATTCCTCTCTCCTTCCCTGCGAAGCAGACGTGATCATCGATAAGCAAAATCGGACGATCACTCTTGCTGCCGAATCGATGCCCACAGCGCTCTGGATCCAGTTCTTGTATTGGCTATCTCTTGGAAACTCTTCATCAAGGTTCCTGAAAAACTGAAAATACCGCGAAGATGCCTCGTTCTGCTGAAGGTTCTCAAGTACCCGTAGAGCAGTATCGAATTCGCTAAAGGGGCGATTCTTGATGGGCAGCGCCAGCCGATGCTCCCAGAGGCGCAGGATCTCTTGGGCACACAACCTTTGCTTCTCCGCTCTATTCGGTCTGTGCGCGGCTTTTGCTTCAGCAAGCTTTTCTGCTAAGTAGTGCGCCATCCAGCGAGTCAATGTCTCGGAATGAGCTCCGCCTTTGAGCTCCTTAAGAATTTTCTCGCCCATCCGCGTCAGCGCTTCAAATCGATCTGAATCCTCCATCCTCACTGAGGATGTAGTAACGGTAGGAGGGCGGAATGTATCCGTCATAATCACCTCTGCTGCTTTCATATCTCATCCGTTGAATGCGGCGCTCGATCTGCACCTTAAAGATCAAATCCATGCCCACGGTATGTAGGACTCGATTCAAAAACGCGCGGTCAACCTGCAGGCGCCGGCCCCTGTTTCCGCGGGCCTCCTGTTCGTCCCCCTTCGGCCCTCCCCACACTTGAGACCAGCAGACGTCTGACCGAGTGTCCTTCAAGACACGCGTCCAGACCCGTCTTTCAACGTCGGTGACAAGTCCTAGCGCCTCCACAACGTGCTGGGCCGGCTCAGGTGCCGGGATATGGATGTCGCCAGCCCACGGATCGAACATCTCAAGATTTTCTTCGGCCGTGGCCTCACGAATCCATCCCTTCAATTGAAATGATCCGGAATCAATCTCACTATCTCCATTCCATGCCGGGATAGCAACGTCTTGAGGAGCCGCAGTTTGCGCAGCTCGGAGGAACGCATCGGATCGATCCCGGCATATCAAAGCGCTGTCAATATCTATGCTCTGTTCCTGACTGCTTTCTGCAATTGTCCAGCGACCCCAGACATTGATGCGCTCTGAAGAAGTTCCAAGGAACTGGTCGAAATCACCTTTGGCAACCGCCCATTTCCAGTCGTCTCTCGATAAGCTCCTGTCCCAATTCGGTCCCTCTAATGGGACTGAATCTCGTCGATCTGCCCTCCAATATCCGTCACGGCGAGACAACAAATGGCCATCGAGCCATTCCTCGAACTCGTCGCGCTCGCTGTCCGGATCCTGATGCACTGATGTCGTGGCAAGCATCCTTCCCGCCACCAGCATCATAGAGTGATAGGACAAGTAGAAGCTCAGATTGTCGGCTTGCGGGTACGAACTGTGGGAATGCCACGTTTCCTGTTCTCGGAAGACGCCTGATTGCTCTCGCCGGTCATTTTGCCAGAGCCCATCATTTTGGATTTTCCACTCATCCTGAATCACGCTTTCCGCGAGGTCCTCAATTCTGAATGAAGGGACTCCAAAGACGCGCCCTAGCGGCTCAAACCAATATCGATCCATATCATAGGAGAAGTGAAATTTGTCAGGACGATTCCATCGATCTGCAGGTGCAGATGATCCGTCGTGCCGCCGGTATCGCTCCGAGACCACTTTGGGCAGCGCTGAACGATTTCCATTCGCGCACACATCGAGAGTTTGTTGGTCGATTGGAATGCCTTGATCCGCCAACGCAATTAACGCCCGAGCGGCAAAATGACGGATGACAACATGCATTTCGGACACGGCCTGCGTCTTCAGAAACTCACGATACGCGGAAACCGCTAGGGGATATTGCATCGCGGCTCGCGCAAGCCCAATTAGGAGCCACTGGCGGGCATGGAGATCATAAAAGTGAAAGTGCGCATCTCCGAATGGTCCAGCAATGCCTTGTTCCGCAAAGGATACCAGTGCGGTTAAAGCATCGCTACACCCGAGCGCGCATAACTCCACAACCACATGTGCTGCTTGCCAACGTATCCCAGCGCTCGGGTCCGCAAGCGCTGTATAAATCAGCCCCGCAATCACTTGATCCATGGATCCGGACGGAACCAGAGCGGGACTCCATGCACCATCTCCGTCCTCAACAGCCAGTGTGACTTCAAATAAGGACAATCCGAAATCTAATCCCTCCAGCGCTTCGTCGGTTGACAAAAGAGGAGACAAGAAACCCACCAACGAATACAGTTGCGAAGACTCAAATGGCTCGGTAGCTCCGCCTACGGCCCTGAATATGACTTCAAGAAGCTCGCGCTCCGGGACACTTGATAGTTCCGACAGGAGTGCAAGCGGAAGACTACCGAGATAACGGCTTCGGGTAATCTCTGTGGCAAAACGTGAAGACAAAGTGCGTGCGCAATCCTTTAGGGCCGTCTGCACGGCTAATCTTCGTTTCCAGTCGGTCGGGATTTGTTCGAGGAATTTACGAATCTCATAGCTGTCCAGCGTGTCGGATTCGCAGATGGCACGAAGTAGCGCTGCCTCTCTACCGGGAGCGGTTCGCGCACACACCTCACTGAAGAATTGCTCATGGTATCGAGGAGGTTCCATCTCGCGGAATTGTTGGAACGCGGACCAGACGACTTGTTCAGATTCAATCGAGGAGCCCCCAAAGATGTCGTTCCATGAATGCTGCTTGTTACCTCTTTTTGAAGGTGCGGCTTGATTAGCACTAGAGCTTCCGCTCTCTGAGACGGTTGCCCGTTGCTCTTCTGCGACTGAAAACGACAATTCGGGCGCAAGATCTACCTCGGCAATGCCGTACTCTGTGACTAGGCTTTGAAAATCCCGCCATACAGATGGAGAGTGATGCCTAAAGCGAAACGGAGCAATCGCACGTTTAAAGGTCACGGTCGCGTCATCACTATCTGAATACTTCAAGAGATCTGAGATGATCTCGCGAGTGTCCCACTCTACATCGAACCAAAGCAGAGCAGTAACAAGCCGAGGGTTTACGCGCCCGTTTTTGAGAAGAGCGCTCAATCCAGTCTTCAGGAGTCGGCCGATACGGTCAAACCTGCGGTCTCGCCATCGGCTTAGAATTGCGACGGATGATTTTGCTGAAAGGCCGACAATCGCTTTGACTGTTCCCTCGGCTTCAAAATAGTCACGGTTATATTCCGCGGCTATTTCTCCGCAGCGAGCCAGCCTATAAGCCACTTCTGGAACATCACGAGGGGATTCAGTTGCCTTATCCGCCAGATCGAGAAGAGCGAGCCACCGATCTCGCAGCTCGTCGCCTATTTTGCCTGCCACTTCCATCGCAAGCCGGAAATACTCCCGGGCTTCAGCCAGATCGAACCCAATCATCGCTCTAGCCAACTCAACATACGTCTGTGCTTTGGACTGGGCATCGTCCTTCTCGCCTTCATGCAGTTCTGCGGCTTTGCTTGCGAATCGATAGGAATCCGATTGCAGTCCTAGTGTGCGCGCAGCAAGACGGGACAAATGCATCCAGGTCGGAATGAACAGGGGGAAGCGTAACTTCGAAGCCCAAGTGTGAAATTCCGCAATGCCCTCCAAACTTCTGTTCTTTCGCGAAGCAAGAACTCCATACCAAAGCTCAGCAATTTCGTCGATCGTAAACTGTCGCGTCCGGGAGGAATGCTGAGGATAATTCTTCGACTTCTCACGTGCGTCTGAAATCGCTTTTGCCAATTCACTATCCGGAAGCTCCGAGAGCATGAGTTGGACGCGAAGCTTCTGCCAGGGCAACAATGCAGTCAAGTCCTCCCTGAATTCCCGCAGCGTCTGACTTTCGGAATGAGGTGTATTTTTCTCAATCTCTTTGCGAAGATCGTCGGGGGCAAGGTGCTCGAGCTGTACTTCCTTACCCTGCAACCCGAAATAGAGGACATAGGCTCGCAGTAAGGTCGCTCGATGAGAACCGTGCTGAGATTTGATGTCGTATGGCGGCGGCTCTTTCAGGAACTTAGAGAGAATGTCCACCAATTGCTCTCGCGGAGCTGCGTCCAGTGCGATAGCAGCCTCGATGATCGCCGTGATGCCTCCCAAGGTCATCTCGTCACTGTAAGAATGTCCTCCGGGCTCAATTGTGATTCGCCGGTTACGAAGTATGCGGAGCATCCGTTTAACGGTGATTGACGGAACAAACCGGCCGATCTTCCACAATTCGAGTGCGATACCAAGAACCAAATAGATATCGCTGCGCGGGCAGGAGGTGAGTGCATCGACTTCTTCATACTGGGCTCGGTCAAGTGCTTGTTTTGCGAGTGTCAGACCCGCTTGAAACGAGACAATTCGTGGCCTCCATGTCCTCATGAAATTCCCGCATGCACTCGGCCCATCGAGGCGCCACTTCGTCAGAGCTAAGGCGACAATATCGTTAATGTCGATGGAGATCTTTTCCCGCTCGGCGTCTGGCAGGCGTACCCAGGTTCGAAACCATTCGTGCGCCATTCGAAGGCGGCTTCTCGCATCGCCATGAAACTCGTGGATATCGGCAAGAAGCGCGGCCTCAAACGCATGGCGGGCCCCAGGCCACTTCGACGAAAATCGATGAGATGCCGCAAGTTCCTGAAGTCGATGCGGCTCCAAAAATAGCGGAAGGATGTCGATATTGCTCTGAAGCAGAGCTTCCTGCCTACTGTTTCCCGCCATCTCTTGGCCCGCTTTAAGAGCGAGATTGGCCGCATCCAGAAACCGCTTCGCGCGCAGACTGGCACGCAAGGCGAACTGCAATCGATTTGTTTCAATTTCGCGCCGCTCAATCGGGCTATCAACCGGCAGAGCATCAGCGGAAAGGGCCAAACGGATTAAATCTGCCAAAAGTCCGGCCTCAAGCAACAACTCAGGTAAAGCTGCTGCAGCATAGGAGCTATGTTCTGCTAATGGTGTGAGCCTCTGGATGAAAGAGGAAAGCTGATCGGGAGCAGGTTTATAGTTTTGACGAAACCAGGTCTCTGTCGGTTCATCTCTGAATTGCACGGCGTCTGCAACGATGAGGAGGGGTCTACCCAGATCAGCGACAAAACTCCTTACTGCTGCTTCCTCAACACCAGAGGTTTGAGCGAGCACATGTATCGGTACGAATGGCCGCAGACATGCAAGACCGCGTGCAATCGTCTCAATCTGCTCTCTTTCGATTCCAGATACACGATTGCGAAGTTTGGACACAGCACTTTCGAGTAGCCTGTAGATCGTTTCGTCGACCGTCGTAGGGCCTGGCCCAAGTCGCAACAGAATGTCAGGGAGGTCACCGCCTTCTGCCAAAGCCGATGCTTGCACGCGTGGGTTTTGCGAGGTCAATCGATGGAACTCATCGATGTCACCTTCAGATGCGAGCGGAAAGTGTGACTTCAGGAATTGCGCAGTCTCGGAGCGCTCAAACGGTTGCAACTCAATGTCCGTGACGTTATCCCCAGGCTCAAGAAGCATTTGTCGCTCTGTTCGGCATAACGCGATGATGCGGATCTGAGCCGGGCACGTTTCCTGCAATAAATCGCGGACAAAAGATGATCCATATTCTTGTTCTCTTGCGATCATCTCCGCATTGTCCGCTGCATCGATGACGATGCAGAGCATTGATGATGAATCACGTCTTGCCAACTCGTTATTGCACTGTTCGAGGCGGACATGGAAGGCACGTAAATAATCAGCGCGGTCTGCATGTGCATGCGGGATCAGAGGATCGCAGAGTCCCAAGCTTGCCATCTCATTGGCAATTTGAACGATCCCTTCTTTATGGCGATGTCTCGGACTTCCGGGCTTTCGGTATTCACCATTTCCGAAGCAGTCATATAGGACTGCCTCTGATCCGGACGGTAAAATCGCAGCGAGTCGCTGTGCGATCACTGATTTTCCGACACCTCCGGCAGCATGAATCAGAATGGGAGCTTCTGCCTTCAGGATTGCGTCGAGAAGACTTTGTTCTTGAAGCCGCGGTATTGAATCTTCGTAGCCTGTCAACAAACTCGGGACAGGAAAGAGATCGTCTTCGGTAGCCTCTAACGCATGCAGGACGTCGGTTCGTGTGATAGTTCGTATAGCGGCGAATTCCGAGGTCGCCTTTCGCGTCACGAGCTCTTTGAGACGGATAGAGACATCTATATCTCGTGCAGCCAAATATCGCTGACTCTCCACTGCAAGTGAAGCACGCTGCTCTAGGTATCCTTCGTGCAATCGCAGAACTTGCAGATGCGAGCAGAAGAACCTCAAGTCTTGACCCTTTAGACCCGTACACCTCTGGAGTTTGGCCTTCTCACCCGGATAGCGATTTGTGCTTCCTCCACGAATGTCATCAATACACTCAACCAATCTGGGGCTGACCGGTCTGTTTGAAATGAAAATGAACGAGGCAAAACCGTCTTGAATCCCTCCTAGGGCCGCTTTCAGCTGTCCAAAGCGGTTTGAAAATCCTTTCAGCGTTCCCTTAAGGTCGCTGAAGGTCCATGCCTTTTCGGTCTGAACCGTCGAGTGCTTGAGTTGGACATATTCAATTTCGGTTGCCTGTGTTATGTCTTCGCTGCCGTAGTAAGCAGCGACATCTACAATCTCTTCGCCCCGATTCTCAACCGGTCGCGTTCTGCCCTCATTTTGAGAGATTCCTTCGATGGAGATAGCCTTCAAGTCTGTGTGGGGATGAAGGAGTAGTAGGCAACGACGAGCTGCCCAGGAGTAGTGAAACTGATCCCCATCCCTGCTGTATCTGACAGAACTGGCTGGGCTTTCGGACATCCGTTTACACCCCTCTTGCATTGCGATCTCTGCAGCTTTATTTCTGAGTTTTCTGTTCGACCAAGTATACGTCGATGGCCGGGCTCTCAAGGTGTCGGCTTTGGGTACCGGCAACGGCTGAATGAGAGAGTCTACGGCTAGCTAAATAAGTGCCTAGAGCGGCTTGTGTCTCTGCGCGGCTTGGAATTGATACTGTGGAGGCTCAGTCGGGGCCGGTGGCGCAGCAGAGAGCTTGGCGGATTCTCCCAGGCTTCGCGGTAACGCCTCATGTAGTCGCGGCACATGATAAATGTAGGAATTTAGAATTCTTCCGCGTGGTCTTGTGAAAGGGCGTTGCAGGCTAGGAGCGGCGCCGCCGAGGTGGGGAGCAGAGAACGCGTAGCGGTCGCAGCGAGGGCAGAAAACTTCCTCCCTCTTGGCAAAAACCGCGCCTAAACTATTCTTGAAGACAGAAAATCCCTCAGAAAGCCAGCAGCCACTCCTCTCCTGGCAAATGACTGTCCGGTTTCTGTCATGTTCTTTCTGAGAAGGCCGGGAAACAATGGGACTGTGGAGAGATGCAGATGAAAACCGAAATCCGATACGGTACACGGGTCAAGGAAGAGCGGCTGAAGCGGGGATGGACCCAGGAACATCTGGCCGAAGTCGCCGATGTCACAGTTCGCACCGTTGCGCGCATTGAGAAGGGTGAAGCGCAGGGTCTTGAATCATTGATGGCGATTGCCGCTGCGTTTGAGATGGAATTGGGAAAATTGGGGCAAGTCTTCCGTATTGCTGAAGCCAAGCCGCTGCGGTCGCTTACGATTCGGCGGGCCGAAGACTTGCAGGTAGCTTTCAACCGGGCTTATCACAGCGGATTGTATCGTCCGATGCTGCTGCCGATACGAACCGATCTCCAGGAACGTGCCGAAGAACTCTTGGAAACCATCTTTTCCGATCTCCAATATCTCAGCCCAGATGAGCCGGAGATTCTGCGTTCGTGGGTTCGGTCAGTCAAGGAACCTGTAGAAGAACTGCACGGCATGGGAATGGAGATTTTCTCAATTCAGGACAGCCGCGAGGGATTTGTCGGAGAACCGGGCAACAAGACTTTGATGGAGAACTGGACAACTGGCTATTACCTGCTGGTGCTGGAGCATGGTTGCTTCTCAGCCAAGAACTATGTCCATCGCTTCTACGAGCAATGTGGAACGGCGGTCAACGCTCTGCATGAGTGGCTACGTCAAGAGCAGGAGGGTACGAAGGTGGACCTGTACCTCTTTCCCAACGAACTCATGGTTTCGCCTATCAAGAGCGCGGAGCAATGCTACTGTACGGTGTGCTTCCCAAATGGGCCTACCGGCGAGTGCATGACCGAGGAATATTTGCAGCGAATTACCGGGCTTAGTGCAGACGAGATCCGCAATCTCTTCGATCAGCTCCGCGCTTCTGGTGAGGTGTCCGCATGAGCACGCCAGGACAGGCACCACCGATGCCGCAAGGGCCGGGGTTTATCACCGTCATTCTGGATATTCCATTCAGCCTGGCAATTCCGAATGGGCAATACACCGCGTTCGATCCGGTCAAGGGCATGGCCATTGTTCAACCAGTGATGAAAGAGGGTTCGCGTACATTTTTCCGCGACACACCTATTACAGGGCCGACTTCATTTGATGACCTCAAGCGCAAAGCGCAGGAATACCAGCGGCCACGGCAGGCGCACAGCTATGTCGTGGTCTCCCGGCTCACCGACGGGACACAGAAAGCGACGCTGAACATCCATAGCGGTGCCGGGGGCGGCTTCGCCGAAACGAAGTATTACACGGAGGTTCAGATTACTTATCTGGAGGACGATTTAGGTGTCTTAGGCCGTCAGGATGGCAGCGTCCTCCAGCGCACAACCGATATTCTTAACAGATTCCTGGACAAGTATCGGCTCCTCACCGAAGATTACCGCGTTGGGCGCGTATCATCTGAACGCAACTTCTATTTTGCAATGTGCCATACGAGCCCTCTGACACCGGAGGAGCGGAGGTTGAGCACGGCGCAACTCTTCGCAACCTTATCGAACGGCCGGACATTTCTGCATCAGTTGGGACATGGTGGTGGCAATATCCTTCGGCAGCACAGCCTTGAACATCTTGGGCCGCGGTCTCAGTTGGCGGACGAAGCACTGCGAACTCTGGCGCAGTTCTTGCAGACCGATTACGAAATGCCGCTCAGCTATGACCTCATTATGGAGGCGTACCGTTCCTTACAACTAGGACGCGACTACAAGCTAACGATCGTTCATGCTGCGACAGCGGTGGAAGTCCATGGGGTGTAACTTTTGCCATCGCTGTCACGAGTCCCGGGTGATGGAGTTCGATGGCCAGCAGTTTCCCGGAGATGCCACTGGGCGCGACGGCAGTCATGCTGCTTTCGCGTGGTCCGTTTGCTCCCGGATTGGCAGAATGTACTTCAATCGTTGCTGGCAAATTCTTTTCAGGCATGGATCCAGATTGTGCTCTACAAGACCTTCTCGAATCAATAACGCCGTCAGAGGATAGTAGTTGCGGGCAGGCTCCAGCATGATCCCGCAGATTGGGAGTGGATTCATGGACGATCGTGATTGCAGCCAAACTAGAAGCGTAGAGCTGGCCTTCGAGGCCCCAGACGGTGTTCCCGACTTCCTGGATCTTTCCGGTTTCAGGACCCAGGAAGTCAAGCAGGTCGAACACATGGTCGCTGTCCGCGGAGCCTACGGTGTCTCCCCGCCGTCCTGTTCACAATGCGAGGCGGTTCACTTCGAGGTTGAAAAGGTCGACGACTGGCTCGTGTGGGATGCGCCGCGTTTTGGGATCTACCCTACAATTATCCAGCTTCTGGTGCCCATCTTCCATTGCCTGGCATGCGGGCGCAGGTTTCAGGTGCAGCCACCCTGGCTGGACGATAGCTCGGTCGCGGCCGAGGACGACAAGCGGCCACCGCGGCCGACTAGAACAAGCAGGCTCGTCACCTACATCATGGACCGGATGACGACCATGACCACGTTCGCGCAGATCGCGCGCGACACCGGCTACAGCGAAGATTCGATCAAAGCAGTTTTCGAGAAACGTTTCAAAGCCTGGGATGCCGAACGAGGAAAGGATCTCCCCCGGGCGTTCGAGATCGACGAAACTCTCCACAAATACGGGAAGGACGGGGGGCTAGTCACGTTGATTGTGGACGAGGAGAACGGGCACACGGTTGATGTACTGCCCGATCGTGATAATTCCACCATCGCACGAAGGTTTTTCGAGGCCGAAAACCGGAATGAGGTGGAGTACGTCGGGATGGACTTTTCCGGCCCGTTCCGCGATGTTGCGACGAAGCCGTTGAAGCCGCAAAAGGAAATGCCGACGGAAGAAGATAAGCCCGAACTGTTTGATGGTGTGGAGATGGTGGAGTATGTCGTCGACGATTCTGGTGAGTCTTCGGAGTCGACGCGGGCATTGCCTGGTGCGCAGGCTGGCGGCGATAACTTTCACCTGTCAAAAGCCATGGAGGACGCTCTCACCGACGTTCGCAATTTCGTAGCGAACTCTTTGTCTGAGAAGTATCTCGACGAGGAACTTGCCAAGGCGTCCCCGGAAGACATCGCCGGGATGGGAGAGGAAGCTTTCCAGGCGGAAGCTAAGGCCAAGGCGGATAAGAGAGTATCCGAAAGAATATCAGACCTTACGAAAAGGCGTCTTTGGCTGTCCCCGAGGCCAGAGAACCTCAGCCCCGGTCAAACCATTTGGGTTCAGGATGTCCTTTCCGAGTTCCCGCTGCTTAAGGCCGCGTATGAGTTAAAGAACGAAGGTCTTGAAATCACCTCGAAGAAGAGGAAGAAGAAAACCCCTGATGAGGTCCGCGCCGGCATCGAGCACTGGCTGGGTTCCTTCGAGGAGAGCAGCGCCGGATCCTTTTTTTCCAGACCGAGAAACATTCTCACGAATTGGAAGGAAGAATTGGTCCGGTCCGCCGACAAGGCAATCAACACGAACAAGGTCGAGTCGAAAAATGGGCTTTACAAGCTGCGCATTCGCATGTGCAGGGGCGTGTCCATTGAGACGATGCGCGCCTTCATGGTTTGGGCGGATGCGCATCGTCGCACCAATCGCTGGCCCAAGGTGTGCGGCGGCGTAAAGTCGATGACCGCGCGCCAGTACTTCGAATTCCTCGATTCCAGGCCTGACCAGCAGTAGTCTCCGTCCGCGGCCAGAGCGCCTCAAGACCCGGGATTCCAGACCCCGCCGACTTGATCTCTGGTCACTCTCTCCGGAGAGGCACGTCCTCGATCAAGCGAGCATCTCAGGCGGTTCCGGACTCGATCTGATCCTGGGCGCGCTGTTTGTGTCAGATTCCTCTCGCTTCGGGTGGAAGCGGTCAAGCCTGGCTTTTTCCCAGACCCTTCTCTGCTGAATAGCGCAGCGCACGCGCCTGTGGCAGCCGGAACCCGGGCTGCGATCGGCGGCAATTCTCGCCGCTCTGAGGCTTTCCCGCCTGATGTGCAAGCTCCTTCTCTCCGATGGTCGGCGCATCATCCATCTCCCGGTGCTGCATCTGCCCGTTCCTGTTTCGGGCCGATGCACACCGAGCCTCCGATTCAGTCAATCAACCATTCGCACTCAACAACCATTCACACTCAACAATCCAGGAGTTTCCAATGAACGATGCAGCATTCTCTCTCCTCCCGCAATCCCAGCGTCTCGAGCAACTCGTCGAGAAAGCTCGCGCTTTCATAAAATCGGCAAAAACGACGAGCACCCAGGACGCTTACTCAAGAGATTTTGAGGTGTTCACGCTTTGGTGCCTTCAAAACCGACTGAATTCGATGCCTTCCAATCCAGCCACCGTTTGTTTGTTTCTTGCCGAGGAAGCGAGCCGTGGGCGCGCCTGGAGCACGATAGCCAGGCGCGTGGTCAGCATTAACCAGGCTCATAAGGCGGCTGGCTATCCGGAAAGCCCCGCATCGAGGCGCAACCCTCTCGTCTGCGCAATTCTCAAAGGCATACGCAGGACTCTGGGGGCCGCGCCGTCAAGAACCAAGGAGCCTCTCGTAGCTGACGGAGTCCGCGCGCTTGTTGACGCGTGCCCGGCCAGTCATCTCGGTCTGAGAGACCGCTCGCTTTGTCTCCTGGGCTACGGCGCGGGACTGAGATGCGACTCTCTGGCCATGCTCGATGTGTCCGAAATATCCAACCGGCCAGACGGCATCGGAATCACTTTGGCGAAGAGCAAAACGGATCAGGACGGCGTTGGCCGCGTCGTGAATGTACCGTTCGGCACGCAGGCGGAAACCTGCCCGGTCGCCGCCCTGAGAGCATGGCTTTCCACTGCAAACATCGCCGGCCATGGACCGGTCTTCCGCGGGGTAGATCGCTGGGGAAAGATCTCGCCTCACGGACTCAATACCGACTCCATCAGCCGCATTATCCGGCGGGCGGCATCGCGCGCCGGTCTCCCGAACCCGCCGGATTTTGGCGGCAGGTCTCTCAGGTCAGGCCTGGTAACGCAAGGTGCGATCAGCCGTGTAAATCCCTTCGAGATTATGGAGATTACAGGTCACAAATCGCTTGCGGTTTTGCGGCTCTACACGCGTTTGGGATATCTCCAGCGCGGGGTCAGCGCGGCCGATCTCGGTCTCTAGGCGTTTACGGCCGGTTGAGGTCGGATAACATCGCATTCTCCTGCCTCATCAATCGCCCGAATTCGCCGATTCTCTCCCGCAGGGCCCCCGGACCGTACTCAACACATCGCTTCTCACCCGGTACTTGCGATAAGGTTCCATTCTCGCAAGTACTTCCGTACTGCCCCCGCCAATCAATACGCGCCCCCCACTCGCCACCCGGGGTAAGCCAATCCTCGATTAACTCGCCATGTATATGGATGGGCTCTCGGGCTGAGCGCGCCTCGTCTGAACCGCAAACTGCGGAAGAGGTTCCGCAGTTTGCAGTTTTCCGGGATTCTTTTGATTCCTTCCACCACGCCCCCTGGGATCGGCTTCGTTTTCCCGGGCCGAAAAGACTCTGGTCGCAATGTCGATTTGTTCCCGTGGACCTTCCGGAACAGCTAAGAGAGGTATAGAGTGCAATCAAGATAATAAGAATCAGCAACTTAGGAGAAATTCTGCCATGGGAAAAGCAACCGATCCAGCCTCAAAAGGAGGACAACCACCGTCGCAGGAAGCCTGCCCTCAGCCAGACCCGTCAAACGACCCCGTCCAAGATACCCGGCCGAAAGGAGCGGACGACAATTCTATTCTTCAGGCTGCCGTCGAGGATGCACTGGCAGAAGGAAAGACCTTTGCCGTTTCAGAAGGAAACTACAAGGAGAGGCTCGCGGTCCTGGCGCCAAAATTGTTGCGAGTCCGACAAGAGATTCACCAGCGGCAGGAGGGCTACCAGAAAGGTCGCCGCAACGGCGCGCCCAATTGGGGCAAGTGGCTCAAGTTTTGGCGCGCAGAGACGGGGGTCAGGCTCTCCGACAAGACAATTAAAAAAGTGCTCGACGAGATCGATGAATCCAAGCCGGCTCCGCGCGAGAAGAAACCTCGCGTTAAGACGATCACGCCGGCCGAGGCCAGGAAGATGGGACTCGCCCTCCTCGCCGTGCTTGAGATGCTCTCCAACGTGGACGATAAGGGAAAGGTGACTCTCGGTCCAGATGACATCGCGCCCATCCTGGAGATGGCTCCCTCCCCAGAGCAGCTTAATCGCCTGCTCGAGAGTCTGCGCCAGGAGGCTGAGGCCGCGGAACCGTCTCAGGCTGCCTCGGCAGCTGCCTCAGGTCCTGCCGAAACAGCCGGAACTTCCCCGGTAAAACCGTCGTCGAAGCGGCCAACGCTCAGGACGGGCAATGCGGATGATCTTCCTGACAAAATCATTGAAAAATGCGCGCCCGACTTTGAGGCAATCCCGACCGACCTGCCGCCCAGCAAATGCGTCGACATCATCTATGATGCGGCAAAAGAATTCGCAAAGCAATTTCGTGGACCTGGTATCGGCGGCTTCTCAATCAAGGTCAGCCACATCCCGCCAAAGCGCGTGGTTTCAGCTGAGCCCACGCCCAGCCAGGACAAGGACCAGCCGTCGCTCTTTGACATGTCTCTGCCTGGCTTTAAGGTCGCCTAGAAGAACGGTCGAGCTAATCTGGCCGGCAACCGCCAGAATCGTATCGCTGCTGGCGTCCTCCGTGCGCGAATCCACGGACGGCATTCAACCTCTGCCTTTCTTTGGCTCCCAGCCTCTAAATCACCGACGCCTTCACGGCCTCGGTATGAGAGTTCGCGACCATAGCTCAGCACCTTCATCAAAAAGTCTTCCAAACAACGAAAGGAGAATCACCATGAGCCCCTCTCGCGGCTCTTTGTACTCCCGCGATTGAATGATCTGTTCCTGACCGCCGCCATCTACCCGGCCGCTGCGCTCACCGCGCCGCGGCCTTTGCTTTTTCAGGAGGAAAGTTTGAGAAACGTAGAGAATTTTCTTGCCGAACTCGCCGAATCCCGCCAACGCGAGCAGTCCGCAGCCCGCGCCGGATTCATGTTCCCCCGTGATCTCTGCCTGCCGGCAGAGCTCGAAACAGCGATTGAGCACCGGCTGCCCATCGCACCCATGCTGGCCCTCTCGCCTTATGCTCCGCGCTCCACCCGCGCGGGCTTTCCTTCCTTTGACCGGGACCAGATCGAGTATTGGTTTGCCCGCTACGGCGCCGAAGGAACGAACTGGGTTCTCGATTTGGATGAAGAGAGCTCCATCGTCGCGATCCGGTCGGCGCTCGAATTCTACGGTCTGCCCTTCAAGCTGCCGGAAGAGTACCGGGCGCTCAAGCGCACGTTGCGCGTCCAAGCCAAGACAACTTCCTATGCGCTCTTCCGGATTCCTTCCGGCAGGAAGCTGTCGACAGCGTGGTTTCATGGACTCTGTTGGCACACCTGGATTCCGCTTCCCCCGTCGCGGCTGGTACGGGAATCAGGGGAGGAAATCGTGTTCACCTATGCAGATCCCCGCGCGCCTTTGCTGACCGCGCCGGAGAGTATCTTGGGCATGCCGTCGCAAAAGCAGGGACTCGCTTGACGGCAATCAGACTATCGCGACTGGGAAGCAACGATCTGTGGGCTGGCGCCCGCCCACCGCTCCCCAGTCAACTTCTTTCTAACTCGGATAAGTGTCTGGCCGGACACTTATCCTCCTCCCAGATCCGGATCCTTCGTAGGCGAATGCGAGGGTTTGAGCCGGTGTCTATAGTCTGTCCGACGTGCCGCATCTCGAGCCTCTGAGCGTGCGCCGTGATCAATCGTCGTCGCCAACTTGAATCCCGGAGATTGTGCTCGGGTTTAGCTTCAGTCCCGGCCCCGGTGCAGATACCTTGCCAACTTCCATCAATAGCCGTCCTGACGGCCCATGGAGGTAGACGACTTTGCCCATGATCCGCAGTGTTGTCGGCACCAGGTCCTGGCGCTCGTCGGCATTGGCGATGGTGGGCTCGATAGCTTGGGGTTTGGGACCGGTCGCTTTTTCGGCCTCACGCCTGCCGCGCGTATTGGCATTGCCGGTCTTTGCAATCGGCGCCTGCTCCTTCCGGTCCGGACGCCGGGACTCCACGACGGCATTGACCTCATCCTCCAGCCAGCCCGCCGTGCTGCAACACTCGAGTTCCTTGGCCTTATGCAGGATGCCTTTCTTTTCCAGCCGGTGGACACTTGACCTGCTGCAGCCAAGGCGAGCCTTCACCTCTTCGATCCCAAGGATCCGCGGGTGGCTGGTGCGCTCGGGCTGTGGCGTCTGCGTTGCCATACTGTAGGCATCGTAGGAGTTCACCTAAGCAGGCGGAAGATCCACCAGAACAATTCTGCTCAGGACCGGAGAAAAATCTCGTTCTTGCCACCAGACTACGGGTTTTTGATCGCCATCCACGTCCTTCCGACATTCCGACGCGCCTAAGGGATCGACGCCGAAGCACCATCTCGGCGCAGCGGCGCATGTCTCTCGAGCCGCTAGATGATTCCGCCGAGCGCATAGAGATCTGCGAAGTCGCCGGGGTTTGGCGATAACAACGCTGCCAACTACCTTGGTCTTTAGCGCACCGGGTGATTCTGTTCACGGCTGCTCGCGAGAAAATCGCATTCTCTCGAGTTCTCTCTTAACTACTCCCTCCAAATCTCCTCTTGACTCCCGCGGGATTCCCCTTCACACATTCCATCCGGCTCTCTGCCCACACCCTCGTTGCAACCCACCAGCCAAAAACACATGTGGGGCCGATGACGCAATTCTGCGTGTCGCAGTTCTGCGCCATCGGCCCCCACACCCAACCGAAAGGGAAAATCAAATGCACCAGGACCTCGCTTACATCTGGACCGCCGCCCCAACAAGCATCTGCAGCCACATGGGCCACTGCGATCGCATCCTTCTTGTCGACGGCTGCGCTTCCTGCAGCTTCGCGCACGGACCCTTCGACGCCGAAGGAGATCCCATGGGACTCATAGCGGCTTCTGCCATCGCTCCGGCCACAAACAGGCCAGCCCGGCGCGCCAGTCGCAATGCAGGCTGGAATTATTGACCACGGCTCTGCGCTCCGCAGGTTCGGCGAACAGACCCATCACATACTTCACCCGGCGGCCCGGGAGCCAAAGCGCGCGACTCGGGCCATTTTGTTTGAGGCACATGATCCTTGCCTACCTAGACGGTGTAGGGCATTGCCGGCTTCTGGACGAGGGGCCGGAGGGCACACCGGCCAACGAGTAATGCCCGCCAATCCAGACAAGGTGCGGGAGACCGCATAAAACGGCAAGGCCCTGACATTCTCAAGGGCAAAGCTCAGGATGGACAGCGCGCTCGCGGAACGCTGCGAAGCGAGGCTGTGGTTTCAGCTCACTGCGCAGCAATACCTGAATCTTCAGCGTCATACCCATCGTGGAAAATCCGGAATTGGGTAACCCAAAATGTGCAGCGCAAAGGATGGTAGATCTCCGCTGCACTTCACGTTGTGACCAGCATTGAAAGGAGTAGATCAATGGATTACTGCTGCTTTTGCGGTGGGAGGCTCGACACTTGCAACGAATCAGAGATTGTCTGTCCCTGGTGCGGTGAGGCAGAGTGTTGGCCGCGTCTCGATTGGGATGCTGAATTCGAGTTCGATCTCGACGCTGATTTCGAGGACTCCAGTTAGGTGCCGGACAATGCAGTCCAGTCAGCGAGGCACACCTCCAAAGAGATGCAGGCGCTCGATGCCGGGGTTGACAACATGAGGAGGTCAATTCCCCGGTCTGCTGCGTCAGATATACGGCAACGCAAGTTCTTTTTACCGCGGCTGTGTCGATTTTGCTCGCGACGATCTTCCTGACTCCCTGCTTGTATGCGATTGTGACTTTAGTGATCCGGAAAGGGCAAATCAATTGAGAAAGTTGCCTCCCAATGCGGGGAAGCAGTTTCATCATCACAGGGCAACTTCGCCGGGAAGCAGGGAAAACAATCCCGGCAAGAAGCGCCTTGAGAGAGACCGAATCTCCTTTGAGGCGCTGCTGGCAAACGCTGCAAAGGAACCTGCCAACATTGGCAGCACCAGGAAACCGCAGGCGCGCACGAAGGCCGCCGGATTCGAGGCCATGGTCCGCCAGATTGTCGACATGCTGGAGGAAGCGGCTTCGAGCAAATGGATAATGCCCGACGAACTTCAAGCGGTGATCTACACTCTCAACTTCGCCTCACCCAATGACCAGCTGAGTGAAAGCGACGCGGCCGTTAAAGCGGACGCGCAGGAGATCGCTTGTGAGGCGATGAAAGCCGAGAACGAAACGTTGGCCTGCAAGCTGGCTAAGCACGCGCTGCAAATTGACCCCGATTGCGTGGACGCATTGGTCCTGCTGTCTAATCTGAACACTCGTACATTGCGCGATGCGATCGACACATTGCAGGTTGCTGTGGCCGCCGGCGAGCGCCCTTTGGGTGAGGCATTCATCAACACATACAGAGGGTATTTCTGGTTGCAGATGGATACACGACCCTTCATGAGGGCTTTGCAAAGCCTGGCTGGTGCATTCTTCTGCGCGGGACTCGATCTGGACGCCGTCGGAATCTACGAGAGGATGCTCGAACTAAATCGCAAAGACGACCAGGGTGCGCGCTACCCCTTGATCGGTCTCTACCTCGAAATGGAGAATCTGAACAGCGCGGCCGAACTGCTCAAGAAGTACGATCACGATGGGTCTGCGATGTTCGAGTGGGCGCGCGTGCTGAAGCGGTTCCTCGACGAGGACCTGGACGGTGCGAGCCGGGCTCTGAAAGCTGCACGCAAGGCTAATGGCTATGTTGAACTCTTGCTGACTTGCAAGCATCCCTGGCCAGACGAACTGTCTAAGATATATTCGCCTTGGAGCGAGGAGGAGGCTGCTTTGTGCTTTAGGTATCTGCACCGCATCCTCAAAAAGCAGAGGAGGGCCTTTTCATGGCTTCTCGCCCAACTGGCGGCGGACGGATCTCAGCCGGCGCAGAGCGCCGACGTCTTGAAGCGGATGCGGATTGTGGGGAGTATACAGTGACTTCTGCGGGATCGTCCGCAACCTGAATATGCCGTGGCGATCATTCGATTTCAAATGAGCCCGCAAGCGCGAGTGCCAAGGCGACTGCTGTTTTGTCCCGGGACGGGAAGAGAAAGCTTATCGTCCCATCATCGCCGTCGAAATATCGCAGCCCTACACGATGCAAAATCCGACCCCAGTTAGAGCTGTTTGGATTGTTCGGGTTCCCCGATCCATTGTCATAGGACGATACATCGAAACGGACGCTGTCATAGAGGTTATTCTTTCTTTCCAGGAACAGCACCAGCAACAGTGGGTCCTTGATCCGAGTCCTTCGAAGCGCTCGTGTCAGAGCAATCTTGGAGCCCCATATGTCAACGAGGAGCGGATCATCGCTTGGATCCGCGATAACAGCGTTGTCACCAAAAAGAATTTGGGGAGAGAAGGGATTCAGGTTTCCATGATCAATCGGAGGATCGAGTCCAAGATTCTTGGAAAATATGCTTTCAGAGTCTTCAGTTTGAATATCGAGTCCATGATTTTTGGCAAATCTCTGGAGGAGCTTTGAGCCTCGTGCAGCCGAATGTTTCTTCGCTGTTGCCACAGAATCTCCCTCTTACGTAAGTGCCGCCTGCCCGAGGACTAGCTCGTGGCCTCCGTCGAGCGCAGGCGTGCCGGTTTGCTGGTTGCAAGTTCTGGAGCCGCTTGGTTTCTTTAGTCAAGAATGACTATCGGCTATTTGCCGGTTTTGTTTAGTTCCCTGTAACGTGCAAGCGCAGGCTCAATGACTACGAGTCATTGAGCCCGCATTCCTCCGTGCAACCGACTTGCGACGCTCTCTCGATCTCCTGCCACTGTCAATCTGCTGCTGGCTAGTGGAAAAGTGAACCCGTCCAACGGGCAAAACGACGATATCATTCCTCAAACATCACACTCACCACCGGACGAAACGACGTAGGTGCGACGGCCTATGCGCTTGGTAGGAACGCCTCTTTTTGATCGTTGGACTGACCCATTTTTCGCACACTGGCAACGCACGACGGCAAGAACTCCGCAGCCGAGAAAGCCAGAGCTGGCTGATGCCGGATCAGCATACTTGCTCTCTCGCTCTTCTTTGTGGACGGTGTTCGACACCATAGAATCAACTTAACTTCATCGTCTCTGGATCGACCAATGAACAAAAAACCTCCGTTTCTATGGCCGCGACTGCTGGAACCTCCGCCTGCCGACGTTCTCCTCGTCTATCTGGACATGAATCATTGGATTGCGCTGGCTAAGGCCTCAGTTGGGCATCGCGAGGGACGGGCGCTTGCCGAAGTGCTGGAAGCCTGTCGAGCAGCTCGTGCTACGGGCTTGGCGTGGTTTGTGCTGTCGGCCAGCATTTATGCCGAAATGCTGAAGATCAGAGATCCGGCACAGCGTCGCGATCTTGCCGAAGTCATGGAGGAATTCACTGGCTTTGCGACCTTAATTAGCCGCGTGGCAGTAATGGAGTTCGAGCTCTCAGCGATGCTCGATCCCGTGGCCCAACTGCCGAGTCCGCTATCCAAGGTGCCGCTTGTTGGCCGCGGCGTTCGTCATGCCTTTGGGCGCAGCAGCCGGATCTCGATCATCGGTCCTTCGGGTGATGCTACCGAGGAGATCCGCGAACAGATGGGCGACTCTGCGTTTGACCGTCTCATGGCAGAAATGTTCGTGAAGGCGGAGCGTTCGATGTTGCATGGACCTGCGGATCAGGACGAAGAACAGGCGTTGCGCGCCCTAGGCTATTTTCCGGAGGGTCCGCGCGGGGTCACTGAAAACCGAGCCGCCCAGGAACGTGATCTGAAGAAGCTCCTCGACGCCGAGTCGCGCTGGCGCCGCGGCCGGCTGCGCGATGTGGTCTCAGCCCGCGAACTCGAGATCGAGTTTCAGAACATTCTTCCCCGCGCGCTCGCCGAACGAGGTTTAGTCCTGGAGGACTTGATGACAGGACCGGAATCCGGTCGTGCTTTCGTACGTGCCATGCCCAGTACCGAAGTCTCGATCGAACTCAAGACCGCCTGGCACCGCAATGGAGAAAGAGATTGGACCGTCAACGATATCCATGACATCGACGCTTTGGCCCTGGCGGTGCCCTATTGCGATGTGGTCGTAACGGAGAAGGCCTGTCGCCACATTCTGAAAGTCGCAAATCTTCCCGAGCGCCTGGGAACGGCCGTACTCCATAAATTGACGGACCTTCCGGATGTGCTTACCGGACGGCATCCCAAGCAGCGCGTCGGGGCATTGGCAAAACAGCCCTAGGGTCGCGGGAGGCCGTTGCTCATCATGCCTAGCTCCAGGTTGCGGAATCGCTCCCAGACCCATTGTCGTGTTCTCTCCTGTTGAAGAGATGTGGCCCGAGCTCCGCTGCGCGCGGCGCGCTCCTCGTCGACCATCACTGAGGCTAGATTGATACACCACTCGATCGCGAATTCCGCTTCGTCCCCGAAGACCACTTCGGCTCCAGGAGACCTCAACTCGCGCGAGGCCCGTTCCCACCAGCGTTGCAGTCGGCCGAGTTCCTCCTGAAGCGCGGTGCTCTGCAGCGGCTCATTGTCGACGACGCTGCGAAACAAGAGCTCCCGGGCCTCCATTTCTCCTCGGGATTTGGCTTGCTCTTCCCTGTGATGTTCTTCGCAGAGGCCCCCGAGAAACGGCGGCTGTTCGCACCTCTCGACTTTGCAGCGCGCGACCCGCTTGCGCATTTCCTTAACCTTTCTTGAACCGGACATTCTAACTCTCCGCCGTTGCTGCAGCTGAGTGATCGGGTCTCAGGAGTATCATTGCCCTCAAACGTCTTTGTAGGATTTTCTTGATGAGGCTTATTCGCCGGTTGCTTTGCCTGCTCGTCTCCGTCCTTTGCATCAGCCATATTTCAGTTTCCCAGCAATCCTATCATCAGGCCTCCGAACGCAATCGGGTGCCCGGAGTGGGATGCCCATCCGATGGCCAGCAGGGCCCGGTCGAAGCTCCGAAGGCGCCACCAACGGAGGTGCTTGCGTCGAGTCGAGAGGCGCAAGGTCTTGCATACTATAAGGCAGAATACGGGGACGGTGTCCTGGCTCCGCGAGGATGGCACTGTTTTGCCACCTATGGATCTTCGGGCATCATCTTGTATGTCGCCCCGGAGGCCTTGCGACGCGACGATTTCTTTCGGGAGAACCGCTCCGGGTTCCACGGGCCGGCAGTTGAGCTCTCCACGGCCAGTGGAGGGACCTCGGGCCGATTCACCGTGGCGAAGAAGATGGCCCGGCTCTTCCCCGAGTATCGCTGGTTCGTCCAGCGCGTCATCGCCGAGGGAATGGAACCGGCCAAGGACTTTCCCGCCGACCCATTTCCGAACGAGACTCTCACGTACCGGGACAAACGAACCGTCGAGTACGTTACGCCGGCTTACACCTATGGCACCGGGACCGATTCATCTCTGATGCCTACAGCGAGCCCCATTGAAGGCATGGTCACATTGCATGGCGAGGATCTGGATGCAATTCAGCTCTCGGTGCGCCTTCCTGCCCAATCCAGGGAGCTTGCAAGAGTTATTGTCCGCCAGGCGGAAGCAGACGTGGCCCGCGAGCCATAGGGTCAGGCACCATTGGCCCTTGCTCTCCGTGCGAGCTCATCAACGGTATACAGTTTTGCGATCGTCTTATCGGTGGAGGAGCCCGGCAAATAGAGAATCGGTGTTAAATTCGGAGTCCTGCTCTGGCTTTGAAATGTATTCTGTTTCCGGATCAGAGGACTCAGGATCAGCCGCAGCAGATTATTGTTTTTATTAGCTGATTGGCGAAGGGAGGACTGACGGGGGTTCAGCACCCCGCTGACTCCCCACCTCGTACTCTCCTGTCTGGTTTCGGTAACGGGCTAATTCTTTCCAGCCACAGGTCCCAATTATTCAGAGTGAGCTGCCTTCTGCCCAGCGGACTTGCCGTTCCCTGTCTGTAATTTTCTCGCTGACCATGCCCGGAGTTCTCCCTTGCAAGACAAACTCATCACCTTTCTCACCCTTCAACCGGCCTTCGAGGATCTTGTCCAGAAGGCCGACGACCTCATGCGTGCGAGCCCCCATGCAAGGCTCCAATCCGCAGATAGAAAGGAACCTAGATGAAGCGCTCAATCATCAACTTGATAGCCGTAGCAGAGCGGAGCGAGCGCGGTTACGCCGATGTTCCCCCAGGCTCAGTGAACGACGAAATCGAGATGGATTTGGCGGCATTGGGATACGCCGTTTCCCCAAGTGACCGCCTGTGGCTCGGGGGATTTCGTATTTATTCGCCAGAGTCTATTCAAGCGGGGAACTATTTGCTGCACGTGCCGCCATCGATCTTCACTTGCGCGGCGTCTCAGTTTGCACATGTCCCAGATGCCCGCGATTTCGATCTAAACGCCGTCCTTGAGGAGCGCGGAGAGCTCCCCTCGAACTGACAATCGTTGTGACCTTGATTTCGCAGTAGCCACTACTTGCGTCCAGGGGCGAAGACTATCTGTGAACCTCACGTACGTCAAGCAGACGGACACCATCCTCGGGCAGGGCTTTTGGGGTCCGATCGAGTACAAGCGGAAGAAGTGAGCGAGCAGGGACGGCTCGCCGCCCCGCTTACTCCTGTCCATTCGTGCGCGACTGCTGAATATGGTCCACATCGCTGGCCGTGCCGGTTTGGATTCTTCGAGCACGGCTCTTCAAGAAAGGAGCGCAATGAACGATATCGATCTGTTTCTCCAGCTACCGATCACTGCACAAGCAGCTGTCATTTGCTTTGCTGCATGTGGGACTGGCCTGTTTGTGATATTTCTGACCGCGCCGCGGAGGAATTGCTTCTTCTTCCGCTGGCGCCCGGAAGAACGGCTTCTCGCTCTGCTGGTATCCCCGGCGCTGCTCATTCTCTGGCCCATTGTGCTCTATGCCTGGTTTCTCAAATCCCGGGGTATCGGACCGGAAGACCTGGACTATTTCGAGGACGATTGAGACTCGTCAGCAATGTCGAGTCCAGCTCTGAGTACACCATATATAAGGATATGAACCGGCGCTGACACTGCCGGACCTTCTGAGGTTCAAGGCCCTATCTAATATATGGTTGCTCCCGGTCGGTTAAATGGGACCGAATAGGCCCCGATAACGGACATTATCTGGGCCTGACCGCTTGAATCCACCTCTACTTCTCGCTTCAAACCCATTCACATCACATTCTCTCTCGCGCACCTGATCGCGCCGGCGCTCCTGCGCTTCCGCACACAACCCATCGAAAGGAACCAAATGTTGCACGTCATCACTCTGTTCACCGTCCGCGATCACGAGGACGCATTCGTCCGCTCACTTCGCATGAACGGCGATTGGCAGACCCTGGCCCGCCGCATGGCCCCGGATCTAATCGCCACCGACCTGCTCCGGCATCAACTCTCGCCCCTCTACGTCTGCCATGACTTCTGGACTACACCCGAGGCGTACTTCCGTGGCTTGCATTCGCCAACTATGAAGAGCCTTTTCCTGGCGCGCCGGCAAATGGCATCCGCATGCTTTGAGTTGGGCGCATTCCAGTTCCCTGCGCTCACGAATTCCGTCGCGTCCCCTGCAGTCGCTGCAATGTGAACTGACCACCGGCTAGAAGCCGGTGGCTTCAGTGGTACGGCTGTAAGCCGGATCATCGGCCATTCGGCCGATATTGCTGCTTCGGCTGCGTTATCTGATCCGCCTTTGTGGCCCCCTGGCCGATGGGTACGGAAAGGCCCCAAAAAAACAAAAACAAGAGCTACCGCCGGCTAAAGCCGTGGGGTTTTCCGATCCCCGATAGGCGACTCTAAATCACAGATCGCAACAACTGGTCTAATCCAGCGGATCGACAGTGCAACCGAAGCGCTGCTACCCAAGACGCCTTGCGGTCAACTTTCACGAGTTCGGTCTACGCTGCTCTGGCCCCGACTTGCCAACCTTCTCGGCTGCCCGCCGGCAGAGTAGTGCGGAGGCTACCAGTCGGCTGTTTTGTGTGGTCCTCGCCGACGGGGTGGTGGATCTGCAGGAAAGCTGCGACTCTTTCGGCGAAGCGCTGAAGACCGCGGCCGTACCGGGTCCGAAAACTCCGGTAGGCAGAAAATGAAACACAACGGGAAACTACTTTATCTTGGATTAAGGCAGTCCGGAACCCGGCCTTCCGGTCTCTCACCCCACCACTTCACCAACCTAACACTTCAGTACCAAGCCTCCGAGACTGCGGGTCCGCGGAATCGCCGCCACTGACGCCCGGGAAAGGATTCTTCCCGGGCCTCAGGCAGAGGTTGCATTCTCCCGGTTTCGAAGGTTCCGGATTCGAGGGTTTCAC
>OBLW0100000908.1_pt1 | contig 25540 bp, 30 predicted proteins | sample 1520161 | NCBI WGS metagenome assembly OBLW01 (sample SAMEA3539309, study PRJEB22396) | soil metagenome | biome: tundra; feature: field; material: soil | place: USA | collected 2010-05 | depth 0.15 m | reverse complement strand
ATCAATAACTTAGCAGTAGGCACAACCGTTGTTAACCGATTCCCCGATGTTGATAGTTGTCAGCGACTTTGGCTGCTTACCGGGCGCCATGCTCACAATGTTGGTTAAGGCTTCTTATGCAGGGGGTGGGCCAAAATTGGGCACAGCTCTTTTGGTAAAGTAGAATCGGCTGCGCCCTTCCGAAGTTTCACTGATAGCTTGACCTTACGAAGCGAGTGCCGCACGATCGAAATGAGGGTCGGCATGATCGACAGCGTTGATTTCCTGAAGTTCTCCCCCCCCAAAACGGGCTTTCTTGCTGCTTTTTCGAGATGGAAGTTTGAGCCGGGCAGCGAAGAGAGCCGGAGTCGATAGTCGGACCAATTACAACTGGTTGAAGGCTGCCCCGTGGTATGTCGAGGCATTCCACCAGGCTGTTCAAGAAGCCGGCGATGCGCTCGAGGAAAGAGACTATATCAACGGAACGTTCAATCCATCCTGCCATACCGAATTTGGCCCAAGTCTCCACAGCGCCGTATTGTCGGTATCCCGAACTTCGGAACCAGCAATCAATAATGGTGGATAAGGAGCCAACCTTATGGACAAGCCATTACGCCGGCGAGCTGCTGAGAACCCTACCCAGTACAACATTGAAGCAATCGCCAAACTTGAGCATGACGCCCTTGCTCGCCGAACTCCGACGGAACGTGTTAGCGAGGTTATTACAAAGCTTGTCGGTAACATGGGTTTCCTGCTGGCTCAGCTGATCCTAATCTCAACCTGGAGTCTGGCAAATCTCCATTTGCTCCCAGGACTCAAACCATTTGATCCATTTCCGTTCGGTATCTTGGCCCTTATTGTTTCGTCCGAAAGCGTGTTTTTGACCATCTTCGTTCTAATCAGTCAAAGTCGAATGGCCCGCCAAGCGGAACGGCGCTCGCATCTGGATCTTCAAGTTGGGATGCTTTCTGAACAGGAACTGACAACAATCCTTCAAATGTTGCAGAAACTCTGCCAACACATGGGTGTGAACGTGGAATCTTCCAAGCAAGAGGTTCAAGCGTTTAGCAAAACAACTGACGTACACAAGCTCGCCAGTGAACTGCAAGATAAACTTCCGGAGGAATGACGCGGCATCATGCCCGGTGCGAATTCCCTCTGAACGCCGTTCAAGCCGCTCCTCAGGCTCCTCTTGTATGGATAAAACTGCGCTGGCCGCCTTGAAGGACGCCATGCCGACTGATGGGAGAAATATATTCAGATCAAGGCTACCGTCAACAAGCTCCTGATCGGTCCGGTTGTGAAGCAGCTTGGCCTCAATGACTATTGGGGCGGTGTCGGCGGAATTGGGAATTGGTCAGCTTCCGGAATTGAGCGAGGCCCAAACGGCCGTGCCTGTCTGGTCTCATTCACCGATGCGCAAGGCATTCACCATAGCGCTGAAGTAACGGCAAGCTCCCTATACGAAGCAGGCTCGGCGTGGCTGAGTTTCAAAGGATGCGGCCTGATGGACTCGCAGCCCGGCCACGCGACGCGGCTGACGGTGACCGTGGGGTCTCCCACCACGCGGCATGAAGTAGCGATGGCGACGCTGGAGTGGTGGCTCTCGGGCGATGCGAAGAGTCCGAATGAGCAGGTGATGAGGAATCGGCTGAGGGAGATCTCTGGGATTGTGGAGCGGAATATAAATGACTCGCACCTCACCGCCCTTGCTTATTGCGTCGGCTCTTCCCCTTCAACCGGTTCGGCCAGCTAGCCCTTACCCTGCTTCTTCCGCTTCGCCGCCCAATAGGCCTTCATGGGCTGGGATTGCGGCTTGCGCGCAGCGGCAGACCTTCCGCTCTTATGGTTCGTCGCGGGCGAAGTGGGCGGCGCGAGCCCAATGAGAGGATTCTTCGGAGGGCGGCCACGCCTCTTGATGGGACCTTGGAGTGCTTCGATCACGCGGTTGAGTTTGTCGCGCTCTGCTACAAGTAGCGCGATGATGCGATCAGCCGGCATGAGGGGTGATCGTAAACACACGCTGGACAAGCTAGAAGGACGGAAATGATAGTGGGTTCTTCGGCTGGGTCAAAACTACGGCTGGAGTTAAGGCAATTGCGACGCCGAAGAAGATCAATCACTTTCCAGTTTGCAATAGCGACTAGTGTGGCAGTAACATGTGAGCTGCAAAACCAATATCATCATGCCGATTCGATAGCCGCACACGGTTAGTATTAACCACTCTCCGATTCGCGTGCCTTACGGTCGATCAAAAAACCAATGATGCTCGTTCTACCGGGCGCCAGTTGTTCGGCGAGATCTCCGGACTTTGCAAGGTTGAGTCGCTTGGAGGTGTCAAGCACTACCTGCGTGAGCACCCCGCATTTCATACGAATGCCGCAGAGTGGATACGGCTGTTGGAAGCTCTGGAGCAGGGCGACGAAGCGAAGGCACGCCCTTCCCTTGCCGCTCTCGGCGTTCCGGGCTAGTTTTGCCTCTCTCCGAATGCATAGGGCTAAACGCCGGGTCGGCTAAGTACACCGGGAATCGCTGGCTGCCACGTCGGGACGATTTGATCGCCCAATTAGCCGAGTTAACGTGTCGCAGGTGTGGATTCATCAGCGCTACTCCCGCGAAGCGCCGGTCAAAGTGACCGTGACCTCAGGCGTCTGTATTGAAGTTTCTATTGACCTGGTCCGAAAAGTGGGGTACGCTATTTTTGTTGCCCCAGGGCAGGACCCTCCGAGCGTCTTCTCGAAGCTCCTTTCAGAACTCAACCTAACGATGCACCAAGCGCTAGTCGGGCTATGTGTGCACGGCCAAAGGCCAGCGTCGCAATGTGACGATTTTGGCGGTAGCATTCCCAAAATCGATTCTGATCTCGCAACCGGTGAGTCCCGTAACTAGCGTCAATTCTTAATAGACCAGCCCACATAACGGCGTCCGGCCTCCCGTCAGGAACGTGTCCCAGCTGAACCTCTCCAGCCGCAACCTCTGCGAAATAGTCCGAATCCTCCGATCCTTCGCCCTGAAGTCGGTGATGGTAACCGCAAGAACGGCTATCACCATACGGGCTACTACCGCACGATTTCCAGCTTTGAGGAAGCCGTCCGTCCCTTGCGCAACACAATCTTGTTGAGCAAAATGAAAACCCCTTTGCGCTCGTTCCTGATCACCGGTGCCAACCCAGGTGAAGGCAAGACCACCGCTGCAACCCACCTCGCATCGCTCATGCCGAGCAGGGGAGGAAAACTCTTCTGGTGAAAGGAACATCTACGCCGTCCCGGTATTCAAGGAAATTCGGGTCGACGGCCGTTACCGGACTGACTAACGTCTTTCGGCACTGAGTCGGCTACGGGCCAACGCTTGTTGCTATCGTGCTCAATCAAAAGTGCTGCCCTAGACCACACTCGGACCAGACCGCACCGCCAATCCGCTCGGCCTCGAGAGTGGCGGAGAGGGATGGCATTGCTAAGTTTCACCAACTCTCCGGCTAGCGACATTTTACAAACCGAGGATTAACAGGACCATGAAGATTTTGATTTTGGGCGGGGATGGCTATCTAGGATGGCCTACTTCGATGTATCTCTCCCAGCGCGGCCACGAAATCGCCGTGCTGGACAATTTCGCCAAACGCCGCTGGGAGATGGAATTGAATGTCGAGCCGCTGACGGTAATTCGCACCTTGCAGGATCGGGTACGTGCATGGCATGAGGCCACCCGCCTGACGATCAGACTTTTCGTAGGCGATCTACGTAACTACGAGTTCGTCGACCAGACTCTGAAGACGTTTCGCCCGGATGCCATCGTGCATTACGGAGAGCAACCCTCCGCGCCCTATTCCATGCTGGACCACAATCGTGCCGTGTTCTCACAGATGAATAATGTCCAGGGCACATTGAACCTCATATGGGCTATGCGAGACGTTGTTCCACAGTGCCACTTGGTCAAACTCGGTACCATGGGCGAGTATGGTACGCCCAATATAGACATCGAGGAAGGCTTTATTGAGATTGTCCACAAGGGCCGTCGTGATATTTTACCGTTCCCTTGCCAACCTGGATCGTTCTATCACCTTTCCAAGGTGCATGACAGCCACAACATTCGCTTTGCCTGCAGGGCCTGGGGTCTGCGCTCCACCGATTTGAACCAAGGCATTGTGTATGGGATCGAAACGGAGCAGACCCGGCTGGATCCTCGCCTGGAAACGAGTTTCCATTACGATGATGTATTCGGCACCGCGCTAAACAGGTTTTGCGTTCAAGCTGTTGCTGGTATTCCAATTACTGTATATGGCAACGGGGGGCAGCAGCGCGGGTTCCTAAACATAGAGGACACATTGCGTTGTGTGGAACTTGCCATTCAAAACCCCGCTCGAGCGGGCGAGTATCGAGTCTTCAATCAATTTACGGAAACGTTCAAGGTAATCGAACTTGCAAACCTGGTCACACAGAAGGCGCTTGAAATCGGACTCCACGTCGAAATTGCCCACTTAGCAAACCCGCGAGTCGAGCTGGAAGAACACTATTACAACCCTGTAAACACCAAGCTCATAGATCTTGGACTGCGACCGCATCATTTGTCCGACATCCTGATCGACAGCATGATTAAGCGTATCGTCCACTACAGGGATCGAATCAAACCGGAGATTGTCCATCCTTCGGTGCAGTGGAGGGTGGAGAATGAATCCACTGAGCTGGCCATGGCAGAGACGGGTTGAATGAAGAAATCAGTGCTTGTTACAGGCGGCGGCGGCTTTGTCGGCGCGAACTTGGTTCGGCTGCTACTAAGAGAAAACAATGCGGTCACCGTGCTCGACGACTTTTCGGCGGGATCGCACCAGTTCTTATCCGGCTTGAACGTCGATGTCGTCGAGGGGTCCATATTAGATTGTGAGCTGGTCAACACGGTGGTACGGCGCTCGAACGGGGTAGTCCACCTGGCGGCTCAAACCGGAGTGCCGGGATCGCTTCTACAACCTCGGCGCGATTGTGAAATCAACGTGATTGGCACGTTGAACGTGCTCGAAGCATGCCGTCGAGCCGAATATGCGAAGGATCGCCGCCGAATCGTGTTTGCCTCGTCGAATGCGCCACTGGGCCGTCAAACACCACCCGCGACTGAGGACAAAGCAGCTCTGCCGGTTTCTCCTTATGGAGCGAGCAAACTAGCGGGAGAAGCTTATTGCCTCTCATACCAAACGTCATTTGGACTCGCCACAACGGTTCTTCGATTCGGGAATGTCTACGGGCCGTTCTCAGTGCACAAGACCAGTGTCGTCGCTAAATTTCTTGAGGATCTTTGCAGCAGAGGCCGTATTACCGTGGACGGCGACGGCTCCCAAACGCGGGACTTCATATACGTCGAGGACGTCTGCAGGGCCATCCACTCGGCGTTATGCAGTCAAGCGGACGGTGAGATCTTCCAGATTGCAACCGGTGTGGAGACCAGCATTTCACGATTAGCCAATCTCATCGAGATCACCGTCGGGCACAAGATCAAAGCAGATTATAAACCGGCGCGGCACGGTGATGTGCTGAGAAATTTCTCGGTCATCGAGAAGGCCCATCGAGTGCTTTCATGGCAGCCCCGCACCGGCCTGGACGCAGGGCTCCGTGAAACCTGGCAATGGTATCAAGACAATCGTTCGCGATATCAACACCTGGGAGCAATGTCAGCGTGAACCTCATCAAACCCTATTGGACTCCGCAATACCTCGCCGATCGAGCCCGTTTCTCGCTTCGCGAGAGGATGCATCCGGATTGGCCGTGGCTTACAACCGGGGCGGTCCGGTTCCTGGAACTCTGGCTGACCCCGAACGATATCGTTTTTGAATGGGGTTCAGGGCGCAGCACGTCCTGGCTGGCCCGGCGGGTGCGTTCCATTACAGCCGTAGAGCATGACCCGATATGGTTTCAAATCGTCCAGGACGAGGCCGCGAAGAAGGGGATTTCGAATATCGACCTGCGCTTCTGTCCACAGCCCGAGGCGGACGATGGAGACTCCGGGTATGTGGCGGCTATCAACAGTCTGAACGGCGAATTCGATCTCGTCCTGGTGGATGGCTTGAAGAGAGATCGGTGCGCGGAGGCCGGCGTAGGCAAGTTACGTTCCGGCGGGTTGATGATCGTAGATGACGTAAACGGATACGTCGCCTTGCCGCATGCGTCCCGCTGCCCCACGGTTCGAAGCCAGCAAGATGGAGCGGCATCCGCTGCCTGGTCGCGCTTTGCAAATATTGTGGGCGGGTGGCGTTTAATCTGGACAACCAGCGGCCTGAAGGACACGGCCATCTGGTTGAAGCCATGACATTCGCGCCGACAGCTGAATGTTGATCCAGAAGAGGATCCGGACTGAACGGCTCAGACGAATCGTCCGCGGTATTTCTCCGGCGAACTTGTATTGCACGCTAGCTCACGCCTACGACGACGTTCTTTGCATTCGGAAAATGGGATATTCCCAGTACCGCCGGCTTAAGTCCTCACGGCGAGGCAAGCCGGGAGCGGACCAGGAATTGGAGACATTTCGGATCCCCACGTTGGCGCACCCAATTGAAATCCGCAGGGGGGCGAACGATGCCTTAGAACTCGTATATACGGCCATCCGGGAGCCGTACGGGATCTATGCTCCTCCGGCGCCCGTCAGGACCATCGTGGACGCCGGAGCTCATATCGGCGACAGCAGCGCCTGGTATCTGACGAAGTTTCCGAAAGCCCGCGTCATCGCCTTGGAACCACACCCCGGGAATTTCAAAATGTTACAGAGGAACTGTGCCCCCTACGGCGCCCGGGCCGTTTTAGTTCCAGCGGCGCTATGGTCGAGCGATTCTAAGGTGGCCATCATGGAGTGCGAGCGAATGGATGCCATTTCCGTTCATGCATCTCCCGGCGCCGGCATTCCCGCCATTTCCATGACGACGTTGATGGAACGAACGGGCGTTTCTGAAATCGATGTCTTCAAATGCGATGTGGAGGGAGCCGAAAGCGAAATCTTCTCCGGTGACTGTGACAACTGGCTGTCTAAGACGCGCTGCATCATTATGGAAGTGCACGGTCCCGCAGCGCTGAGGGTGGTTTCCACCGCGATGCGGCGCAATGCTTTCCAGCATCTCGCCTACCGAAATCTTCACGTGTTTTATCGTTGAACAGCACCGCCTTGATGAGTCAGTTTTGATGAAGCTATCGGCAAGTCTGGCCTCATTCGAATCCGAGGCTGAGCCGAATTCACGGTGGGGCGCGGCGCCGCAAATCTGGAAACGCTACTCGGATTCTGTAGGTACCCAAATTCTCACTTCCCTACTGGGAGTGTGTACCGGAATCTTACTGCCACGGCTCTTCGGGCCGCAAGGACGTGGCGACCTTGCAGTAATTCTATTGTGGCCTGTAGCGCTGGATTTCATCGGCTCCCTGGGCCTCTACCGCAGCATCGTCTATTTCGCCGCCAAATATCGCCAGGATCTTTCGCGGCTTGTTTCGGTGTGCGCAGTGCTTGCGTTTGCTCAAAGCGCACTCGTGGTTGCCGCGGGTATCTTCATCCTGCCATTAGTACTCAAGAATTATGCCCCGCCAATTCGTAATGCGAGCTACGCGTTCCTGTTTTTTATCCCAATCCGGCAGCTTGCAATTCTCGAGGGGCAATTGCTGTTAGGCGTTCTAGACACCAAGTGGTACAACGCCTGCTTGGCGCTGCCGGTAGTGTCGTATGCTCTGGGCGCCGCCATATTGTATTTGTGGAATCGGCCCAGTGTTGCCTGCATCGTTGCCTTCCACATGGCCGGGATAGCCCTCGCGGCGGCGCTCGGATTCCACGTGATACGGCGCAAGCTGAATCCCCACTGGGAATGGCACATCGGAACGGCAACCGAGGTGCTCCGTTACGGTCTGAAGACCCACGCCGGCGATATCACGTCTTTTTTGAATCAGAGGTGTGATCAATTTCTGATCAGTTTTCTTCTCCCGGGGCCCACGCTCGGCTTATACCTCGCCGCTGTATCGTTGAGCGAAGGTTTGTTGATCATCCCACGGGCGATCTCGGGCCTGACGCTTGCAAGCGGCTCCCATTGCGACCACGCGGGCGCCTGGAGGTGGGCGAAACGCTCTTTGATACTCAGCGTGGTCATTCTCGCACCCGCTGCATTGGGCCTATGGATTCTTAGTCCGTGGCTCATACCCCGATTATTTGGACCGGCATTCCACCAATCCATCACGCCATTCAAAATCTTAGTTCCAGGAGCATCTGCCATGGCGATCACACTGGTTTTATACGGGGCTCTGAGAAGTATCAACCGGCCGGAGATACCGGCGTATTGTGAACTGCTGGGTCTATGCGCGACGGTTGTTTTTCTCGCACTCCTGCTGAAACCGTTCGGGGCAGTCGGCGCTGCAATCGCGTCAAGCGCAGCCTACGCAGCAACTTTGGCGGCGGTGCTCTCTCTCCTGTGGGTCGGCCGGCGAAGATCGATAGCCGCCGCTGAAGGTTAGCACTTTGCGCCGCCAACCGGGTCCCTTTTTGCTGATTACGAACCTTCCGGCCCCTTACCGTATTCCCGTGTTCGATTGCGTGAATCGTTTGTGTGGCGGGCATCTCCACGTAGTTTTCACCAGCAACGCGTGGCCAGAGCGAACTTGGCCGGCGCCAACCAGGGACATGCAATTCTCGTGGAGCTTTTTGTGCACAAAGCAACGATCGGGAAAGATTGCGGCCGCTTGCCGCGCAATCAACGCAACCATATCACTACTGCTTCGCCAGCGTCCGCAAGCAGTTGTCTGTGGCGGCTACGATAGCTTCGAAGCCTGGATCAGCTTTGCATACTGTTGGCTGCGCCGCCGTCGTTTTGTTCTGTGGATGGAGAGCCATGCCCAATGCCGCCGTAACCACACGCTCCTGAAGTACACCTTAAAGCGATTGATCGTGAGGGGCGCTGATGCCGTGGTTGTCCCTGGGAACGCCTCCAGGGACTATGCTCTCAGCCTCGGCGCGACACCCGAGAAGATTTACGAAATTCGCAATGGCTTCGATGTTCGAGCCTTCGCCGAGAGAGCCTCCGTCTTAGACGTCCCGGCAGAAAAAGAGAGACGGGGTTGCTCAGCCATCGTCCTTTACGCCGGACGCCTGGTGGAGATGAAAGGAGTCTTCATTCTCCTGGAGGCGTTCCTCAGGGTTACTAAGCTGGTTCCCGGAGCCATTCTTTTGGTAGTTGGGCACGGAGCCGCGCGGAAGGCAATGGAGACTTTCTGCGAGCGTGAACGTCTGGTGAACGTAACGTTCGAAGGACCAAAATCCTACGAAGAGATGCCACTCTACTATGCGCTGGCGGATGTGTACGTATTACCCACCTTCAGCGATTCCCACCCGCTTTCGGTCGGGGAGGCGCTGGCCTGCGGCACGCCCGTAATAGTTTCGCGGGTTGCTGGTTCAGCGGTCGATCTCATCGTGGAAGGCCGTACGGGATATACAGTTGCGCCTGGCGACGTCGACGATTTGGCTCAAAAGCTCTTACTTCTCCTCCTTGACGCTCCGGGCAAGCCATCCATGCAGAGCCATTGCAGGCGGATGATGCAGGACCACTCAATGGAATACACCGGGCGCTGGCTATGGGCTGCCGTCACTGGTGAACGCGCGTCATCTCCCGAGCCCATTCGGAGCTAACGTTGGATTTTAGTCTTTCTTCGTTTTCACCCGGCGCCTTTCTCTTGGTTGCATGCTTCATCGGCGTCTGGATGTGGTGGCGCAAGCGGTCGTTCTTCGAGAGCCCGATTTACCTGGCGCTTTTCACTTACACAATATTTTTTGGCTTGGGGCCTCTGGTTAAACCGGAGTCTCTCCAATGGTACCCGGTCAGTACGTCTTCCGTGATCATATGTTGGGCAGGATTCCTATCGCTGGCCTTAGGATATTGCGCCGGAAACGTCCGGTACCAGCGCAAGCGCAAAAGAGCTAACAGCATCATTATTGGCGGGCGCGACGTGATAGTCCATGTAGGGCTGATATTGACGGCCATGGGTATTAGCGGCGTCGTTATCTACCTCGTCTTCTACGACGGACTTTACAATCTGCTGTTCATAAACTACGGCGCGGCACGAAATCACCCACCGACGGTTGAGGGTCTATGTTGGTGCCTGAGGCCTGGACTCCAGTTGCTGGTTGGGTGGGCGATGACCGGTCGGCGAGTATCCCGCCTTTTCGCGAGTTTCTTGTTTGTGTACATCGGATTTGACTTTCTTTGGTTTGGCCCGCTCCGAGGCGCGCGGCACCACATCATCGGAATCATGTTGTCATTGGTCTGTCTCGCTGCGTGCGTTCAGTGGACGGGACACCGTAGTCCACTCAGAATACCGAAATGGACGATGATTGCGGTCTTCAGCGTAACCGCCTTGGTCTGGGGAGGCTTACGTTCCTTCTCGATCAACGAGCTCGTGAACGGAAGATTTCGAACGATGGCTGTGCAGGACCGTGCGACAGAAGCCGTGACGGGCTCCTTGTACGCACCTTACGTGGCATACTCTCGCGTTGTCGATGAGGTACCGGAGCTAGTTCCATTCCAGAGGGGGACCACTCTGTTTGAATCGCTGACTGTGTTTATTCCCCGGGCCCTGTGGCAAAACAAGCCGATCGGTCTAGGGACATGGATTACCGAAGCCTTTTACGGCATGAAAACGGCACGCGCGGCGAACACCGTTCTTACCTGGCCTGGCGAGCTCTACCTTAATTTCGGGATTGCGGGAGTGGTGTTCGGCATGGGATTCACCGGCATGGTGTGTTCGTGGATAGTGCGGTTGAGTCCGAGGTATCGACCCCGTGGAAGGTTTACAGGCATCGAGTACTCTGCGTTCTTCTGTCTTCCCTTTGACTGGATATGGGGTGGTAGTAATGCCGCCATGTGGTTTTTAGCAGCCGCATTCCCGGCGTGGTTAGCGATATTCGCCGGACGTATCGTCACTAGCAGGGCAGCTCAATATTCTGAGTTTAATTCGCGGTCCGCGAGTGTTACTCCCCGATGACCACCGTTCTCAATGTTCTTTTCGAAGAACGCATAGGAGGACCACAGTTGCGTGTCCTTCAGGTTGCAGAGCAGGCGCTACGCCTTGGTTTTCGAACCATCGTCGCAATTCCTAAAGGCGACCCAATGTTCGCAAAACTTCTGGATGAACGCGGTATTCCATGCGAGCAGCTCGAGCTCGTGCGGCTGCGCCATACTCAAAACCTGCTTACGCATGCCAGGTTCGCGGCGCACTGGTGGCCCAATGTCAGCGCGCTACGGACCATCATTCGCAAGCATCGAGTGGATGTGGTGCATACCAACGGCCTGCTTCATCTTCAAGCGGCCATCGCGGCGAGACTGGAGAACGTGGCGCTGGTCTGGCATTTGAACGATGTGAATTCGGCTCTCCATTTGAAGACGATATTCTTGCCTATCGTACGATCCCTGTCCCATCAAGTGGCCGTCGCCGCTCGCGCCGTCGGGAGATTCTATTTCCCGGATCCCTGGCAAGTTGAAAATCGCCTGCAGGTGCTTTACGCGCCCGTGGATGTTGAACGATTCAACCCTGGAAAGAATGGCGACACCGCGCGGCACGAATTCGGCACCGGCGGCGATCCACTCATCGGAACTGTGGCCAATCTGTCGCCAGGCAAAGGCTGCGAGTTCCTGATTGAAGCCATTCCCCTTATCCGGCGGCATTTTCCGCAAGCCAGGTTCGTGATCGTTGGCGAGATGCTTGCCAACCGGGAATCTTACTGGCAGTCCCTGATTCAGCGCGTTGACGAGTTAGCGCAGGCTACCCACGTGCGTTTCGTGGGGAGAATCGACGCGCAAGATATGCCGTGCCTCATGAGGGAATTCACGATTTATGTGCACCCCTCCGAGTTTGAAGCTTGCCCGATGGCGGTTCTCGAAGCTAGCGCCTCGGGAGTTCCCGTGATCGCTACGGACGTTGGTGGAACGAACGAGATCGTCGTGCACGGCGAAACGGGCTTTTTAGTACGCCCCCGTTCGCCCCAGGAGATCAGCGACTCAGTGATTCGGCTCCTCAATGAGCCCGCTGCAGCTCACGCCCTGGGCGAAGCAGGGGCGGCCAGAATGAAAGCGCTGTTTTCGTTGGAACGATGCGTGGAGGCGCACGTTCGGGTTTACACGGCCGCGCTTCAGGGTTGTCGTGAAGCCCGGCCGGCCAGAGTAGCAGGTCCGCCATCCCGTTCCCGCGCGCTCCATAACGAGCAAGAAGAAAGCTGACGTCCACGTACATTCTTGGGATCAACGCATATCATGCCGGTTCGTCGGCGTGTCTCATACACGACGGCCAGCTCATTGCCGCGGCCGAGGAGGAGCGATTTCGACGAATCAAATATTGCGCGGGATTTCCGGCGGCCGCAATCCAGTACTGTTTGGCGCGGGCGGGGATTACGGCGCCGGATCTCGATCACATCGGAGTATCGCGGAACCCAAATGCCAACTTGCACAAGAAGCTCCTGTTTGCTTTACGACGGCGGCCTAGTTGGAACCTGATCAAGGAGCGCCTCGCGAATATGGCCGAGGTAAAGGACTTCCGGGCGGACTTCTGCTCGAGTTTGGGCCTGGACAAGTCAGCCGTGAAGGCCGAATTCCATAACATCGAACATCACCGGGCCCACCTGGCGAGCGCTTTCTATGTATCTCCGTTTCGAGACGCAGCTATTCTGTCAGTGGACGGCTTCGGCGATTTTGTAAGCACCATGTTCGGAGTGGGCACTGACACGCGCATTCAATGCCTTGATACGGTGGCCTATCCGCATTCGTTAGGGATTTTCTTCACTGCGGTAACGCAGTGGCTAGGGTTTACGAAGTTCGGGGACGAAGGCAAGGTCCAGGGACTGGCTGCCTACGGCGAGCCCGTCTTTTGGGACGACTTACGAACAATTCTCTCCCTCAAGCCGAACGGTCAGTTCGAACTGAACCTGGACTATTTCATCCACTGGGCCGCGGGTATCGAGATGACTTGGGGCCACTGTCCCTCCCTTGCAAGAATCTATTCCCAGAAGTTCGTTGACAAGTTCGGACCTCCCCGGCAGCCGGCGGAAGAAATTACTAAAATGTATGCCGACATGGCCGCCTCCGTGCAGGCCATGTTAGAAGAAGCTGAATTTCATTTGGTCCGGCATCTTCAAAGAATTACAGGTTCAAAAGCGTTATGCCTGGCCGGCGGCGTGGCGCTTAATAGCAGTTTCAATGGCAAGATCCTTCCAGAAACACCGTTCCAAGACGTATTCATACAGCCCGCTGCCGCAGATACTGGCACGGCACTCGGCGTGGCATATTACATCTACCATCAACTCCTGGGGCAGCCGCGCTGTTTCGTCATGAAAAGCTCATACGGAGGCCCCTCATTTTGTAATGGGCAGATCGAGTCCGCCCTCCGGCGTCATAACTTGGCTTATCGTGTTTGTAACGAGGATGAGGTCGCTAAACTAGGCGCAAAGCTGGTGGCTTCAGGTAAGATCGTTGGCTGGTTCCAGGGCAATATGGAGTGGGGACCACGGGCCCTTGGAAACCGCAGCATTGTCGCCGACCCTAGGGGACATTCGACGAAGGACGTTCTGAACGAACGCATTAAGCACCGTGAGAAGTTTCGTCCCTTTGCACCATCCATCCTCGCGGAGCGCGTAGGCGATTACTTCGATCAGACCTATCCGGACCCTTTCATGCTCAAGGTATATAACGTTCTCGAAGACAAGCGGAAAGAAATCCCTGCTGTGACCCACGTCGATGGCACGGGCCGCCTGCAGACCGTCGAGCGGGAAGTGAATCCATTGTACTGGCAGTTAATCAAGGAATTTGAAAATCTTACTGGCGTCCCCCTGATCCTGAATACCTCTTTTAATGAGAACGAGCCAATAGTGTGCTCTCCTGACGAAGCAATCGACTGCTTATTGCGCACGAAGATGGATGCTCTAGTGCTCGGAAATTCGGTGGTTTCCAAGACGTAGATTTTCGGCCCAGACGGCAAAGGCAAGCTCAACTTGAAAGTGATGATGGTATGCCCCAACTATCCTCCGGAACCGGCTCCGGCCGGCGTCATGGTGGAAGAACTCGCACGTCGCCTTGTCACCCTCGGTCACAGCGTGACGCTGCTTGTTCAGTTTCCAAGCCGTCCGGCGGGTGAGCTATACCCGGGGTATTCGCGGCGCTTACGAGCCGTCCGGTCATCAGGCTCGCTTCGAGTTATCCGCTGTGGTTCCTGGTTAATAGGGAGCAAGCGGAGGCCCATGAACCGGATCCTGGAGAATGTTACGTTCGGCCTGACCAGCGTGCTGAACGCATTTCGGGAAGAACGGCCGGATCTATTAATTATTGAAACATGGCCCCTGATAGCCGTCCAGATGTTGATTCTCGCAGCGCGTGTTTGGAGGGTACCTTGCGTTTATTACGTCCAGGATGTATATCCGGAAGCGGCCGAGGAACTCGGCTTCATTCGGAAGGGCGGCTTGGTCGCAAATGTCCTCCGAATGTGGGATGCTCATTTGTGCCGGCGCAGTTCGAAAATCGTCGCCATATCGGAAAGCATGCGCGATCTCATCTGCGCTCGCGGGATTGACTCCGATCGCGTCGCAATCATTCCAAACTGGATCGACGCAGACCGGTTTCCCCTGCGGCCAAGGTGCAATGAGTGGCGGAGACAAATTGGCATACCGGAAACTACCTTTGTGGCCATGTTCACCGGGACTCTCGGGTTCGTCAGCGGGGCGGACATCCTGACGGAGGTCGCGGAACGGCTAAAAGGCCGTCCCGATATTTTGCTGCTTTGCGTCGGCGAAGGAGCGCTCAAACTCAGAATGGTAGACCAAGCCTCGCGTAGGGGGCTAGTCAACCTGAGGTTCGAACCATTTCAACCTCGAAAAGTGCTGGCCGACATGCACGGGGCTGCGGATGTTCTTTTGCTGACCATGCGTAACAACGAGTCCGATTCAAGCGTTCCCTCGAAGTTGATCGGTTACCTCGCCGCAGGACGCCCTGTCATCTGTTCCGCGAACCGAAAGTCATCCATTGCGCAAATTGTCGATCGCGCTCAGGCAGGAATTGTCACTTCGCCCGATGACCCAAAGGCTATCGCGGAAGCCATCCTTCGGCTCCTGAACGACCGCGTCCGGGCCGAACAGATGGGACGAAACGCCCGGCGCCACTTTGAGGCGCACTTTACCTTCGACCGGGCATTTGGACAGTTCGCCGAGCTACTCCAGGAACTCTGCCTGCAATTTAGAACGAAGCTCCCTTAAAGGATCCCCGTTGGGCCGAACTACAACGATCGAAGCCAATGTTGCCTTCCATCGACAACTTTCTCCGCGGTATTGCGAGCAGCCATTCTTCCGGCCAGAGAACCAGCAGCGAGTACGCAAACTGCTGTGTGATCTGGCAGAGAAAACAGGCGGCGGCCGGCTCTTGGACATCGGCTGCGGAACCGGTTTCATATTGGAGTTAGCACACGACGTCTTTAACGAGTTGGATGGCGTGGACATAACGCCCGAAATGTTAAGCCTGGTGACGCCTCGGCCGAATGTCCGTGTTCAACTCGCGCTAGCTGAAGAGCTTCCTTTTGAGAACAACCACTTCGATGTTGTGACCGCGCACAGCGTCCTGCACCACCTTGCAGACCTCTTTGTTGTGTTTCGCGAAATTCGACGGGTTCTCCGGCCAGGCGGCATCTTCTTCGCCGATGAGTCTCCATCTCAAGATTGCCGCGAATTCCTATCGAAGCTGCAGCCCTTGGCGCCCGCCACCGAAGTTCTTTCCCACGAGCTAGATCGACTCCACGGCGATCCGGACAGATTTCTTGAACGCTATGGCATCGATCGTGAGATTACCAGGAGTGCCATGGTCCAAAACTATGAAGTTCGGGGCCTGACGGAACAAAAACTCCAGATGCAACTTAACGATGCCGGCTTTCGTCAGGTGGACATTCGATTCCGGCGCTTTCTAGGGGAAGACGAGGTAAAACGCGACCATGGCGAAGCAGCTGTCCAACACGTTGAGCAATATCTTCAGTCGATTCTGCCGTTGAGCAGGCACCTCTATAAGTTCTTTTGGCTTCTTGCTGGATGAAGGGCATATTGGGGCGAATCATTCTTGGACGAATCATGGCCTTCTTTTTATGTGTGTGTGGGCTTCCCCTGCACGTCGCCATCTGTCTTATCATTCGTCTGCAGGACGGCGGACCTGCACTATTTCGTTCCGAGCGGCTCGGAATTGGTGGCCGCAGATACACCATGAGCAAGTATCGAACGATGCGAGTGGGATGCCAGCCGCTGCTGAAGTATGGGTTCAAAGTAGTTGTTGAAGAGGCCGACTCAAGAATCACGCCGCTCGGCCGCTGGCTGCGTTGCGGAATCGACGAGCTACCACAACTGTGGAACATCGTTCGCGGAGAGATGGCATGGATCGGCCCAAGACCTGACGAAGCCTGGATGCTCGCAAACTACGGGACCATCAGCTACGAACGTTTGTCGATTCATCCGGGGATCACCGGACTTGCACAGGTGCTCAACTCACGCTACCGATCCACCGCTACTGGATATGCGATTGATGTTTGGTACAAGCGTCACGGGAATGTGTTGATGGATGCATGGATTATTTGTGTTACACCGCTGTTCATGGCCGGTTGTTGTGCTATCGGGGCAAGGCGGATTCAAAAGCTTACACGGGACACTCGCTTTCTGGCATTGGAGCTGGCCTGTCAGGAAGAAATTTCGAGAGCCGAGAGTTGTACTCCATGATCATTGGAAATAAGACAACGCTCATGCCGTTCGACGAAAAGTGGACCGCGTTGGTCAGGAAGTGGGTCAATCAACCCGACGTGCGGCGCGGAACTGGATCAGAAGGCCCGGTTTCAGACGTGGAACACCGCAATTGGTACGACCACCTCATATGCGATCGCACCCAGAGGGTCTTTCTGGTGGGCCAAGGCAAAGGTGAGGATGCCAAACCCATCGGACTGGTCGGGCTGAAACACATCCAGCAACGTTCACGTTCCGCAGAGTATTGGATCTATGTGGGTGAGCCGGAATCGCGACGAAAGGGGTTGGCCGAGGACGCTACACGGCTCATTCTAGACTTCGGCTTCAACACGCTCAACATTCATATCGTTTATTTGTCGGTCGTGCGAACCAACCTGGCCGCCATAGGTCTCTATCGGAAGCTGGGCTTCGTCGAAGAGGGAATCGCCCGGGACCGTGTCTTCTCGGAAGGCAGGTTCATAGACCTCGTCAACTTTTCTATGAATGAGGACGAATTTCGCTGCCATGGCCAAGTGCCGGCTAAATAGCGAGACACCGTTGCTCCTGATCGTTGCGGCCGGGCCGTTACAGCTTCCCGCGTTTCATGAGGCTCGCTCTCTCGGGTGCAAAATCATCGCAGTCGACAGAAGTGGCAGTGCGCCCGGGATGCGCCTAGCCGACAAAGCCTATGAGATTGACATTAAACAGAGCCATGAGATAGCTGAGATCGCGAGGATTGAAAACGTAGAGGGCGTGATGTCGATTTGCACGGACTTTGCCGTGCCAACTGTCGCAGTCGTTGCCGACGCACTCGGGTTACCGGGTTTGCGGCCCAATTCGGCTCTGAAAGCCAGTGACAAGCGCTTGATGCGACGTGCGTTTTTCGCATGCGACGTGCCCTCACCCAACTTCTGCGAAGTATCGGATATAAAGTCAGCGAGTCTTGCCGCCGACCGGCTAGGTTATCCAGTCGCCCTCAAAATTCCAAAATCGGCCGGAAGCCGCGGGGTGTATCGCGTGGATACACCGTCCGAATTGATCGAACGTTTTGAGCGGGCCCGCTCTCTGGAGCCATGCGCGGACCTTCTGATAGAAGAGTGGCTTCGAGGTCCGGAAGTGAGCGTCGAAGGCTGCTGCGTTGGACTAGAACCGCACATTGTACAAATCACGGACAAACTTCTCTTTTCCGGTCCAAATCCTGTCGAGGCGGGCCACACACAGCCTACACAACTCGGGCAACGAACTCAGGATCTCATCCGGACAACGACTTGCTCCGGCATCCGCGCCTTGGCATTGGAAGACTGCGGATTTCACGCTGAACTCAAGGTGACCGAAAGTGGTCCGCGGATCGTTGAAATCGCCGCCCGACTCGGAGGTGACAGGATTGCTACTCACTTAACGCCGCTATCGACCGGCGTGAACTTGGTACGGGCCGTGATCGAGCTGGCGCTGGGCCGCAAACCTTCCCTTAAACCATCCTGCAACCGAGGGGCGGCAATTCGGTACTTCGATATGCCTGGTCCCGGTTGGCTTGACCGTGTGGAAGGCCTCGACATTTTGTACGGCCTCCCCGGTGTCGAGCACCTGTCCTTTCAGACCGAAGCGGGCGAACCACTGCGGCCGGGTCTCAACGTCAGGCAGGTCCACTCGAGTCTGGATCGATCCGGGTGCGTAATTTTCTCGGGTAGGAATGCGCATGACGCGGGTAATAGAGCCGAAGCGGCAATTCGGACGGTAGCTTTTTACGTACGGCCGGACAGCGATCGGCCTGCATGCGAAGTATTCACCCAACCAGTCGTGGGCACGACACAGCCACAATAATGCGCACAGCATAATGCAATACACACCACGAGAACAGTTCCTTCCTTACTGCCTTCCGTCAATCGGCGAAGAAGAAATAGCCGAGGTGGTGGATAGTCTTCGCTCCGGATGGATCACCAGCGGGCCGAAGGTTAAATGTTTCGAAGCGGAATTCGCGCGCTACGTCGGCTCCACGCACGCCATTGCGGTCAGCTCCTGCACTGCCGCCCTGCACGCATCGTTAGCAGCGTTAGGTGTGGGCCCGGGTGACGAAGTCGTTGTGCCCACGCTAACTTTCTGCGCGACCGCAAACGTCGTCGTCCACCTTGGCGCCAGACCGGTCATCGTGGACGTGGGTCAGGACTTTCAAATCTCACCGGACGCGGTATCGGAGGCCATCACCGCTCGGACTAAAGCAATCGTACCCGTCCACTATGGCGGTCAGGCCTGCAACCTCTGCGATATTCTCGCTATCGCTGATACCCATCGAATCCCTGTAGTCGAGGATGCGGCCCATGCGGCAGGAGCCGAGTATCGAGGTCGCAGGATCGGGTCGCACGGGTGCACTACCTGCTTCAGTTTCTATGCAACCAAGAATATGACCTCCGGCGAGGGCGGCATGATCACGACAAACGACGATGCCCTGGCCGAACGGCTACGCCTGCTTTCACTTCACGGGATGAATCACGATGCCTGGAAACGGTACACCGACGCTGGCTCCTGGTACTACGACGTACTGGCGGCCGGCCATAAGTACAACATGACGGACATCCAGGCTTCGCTCGGTATCCATCAGTTGCGCCGCCTGGATGGCTTCATCCGGCGGCGGCAGGAGATCGCCGGGATGTACGATAACGCGTTTTCAGATTTGCGCGAGATCCTCCTGCCAGTGCGGCTTCCTGGCAGGAGTCATACGTTTCACCTTTATCCAATTCGCCTGCAAGCGGCCCTCTTGCAGTTGAACCGTGCGGAATTCATCGAGGCGCTGCGTGCGCGCAATATTGGCGCCAGTGTACATTTCATTCCGCTCCACCGGCATCCGTTCTATCGCGACCGGTATGCTTACCGGCCGGAACAGTTCCCGCGCTGCGAAGAGATCTACCAAGGTCTGCTCTCGCTTCCCCTGTATCCCAAAATGAGCGATCGGGACGTGCTTGACGTCATTTCTGCCGTCCGGGAAATTACCGTGGCTCATCGCATAGGTGGCCCATTCCGTGAAAGAGGGATCTCAAATGCTGCGATCGCTGCAAAATCTTAGATGGCGTGAAGCCATACCCCGCATCGCTGCGGACTACCTCATCTTGCATCTCAGCATGATCGCAGCCCTCGCTATATCTGTGATCTATCAAACCGGAACAGGAGACGCCGCCGCGGCCCATGCCATCGTCTCCGGTTTTCTGCGATACTACACGGCTTTCTTCTGGTCCCTCTCGCCGATTTGCCCGCTCGTCTTTTTCCTCAACGGATTTTACACGCACTCGCGCGCCTATGTAGGCCCTTACAAGGCGTTCATCATTCTCCGCGGCGTGACGTTAGCCTCGCTGGCATTCTTTGCCGCCAACTTCCTGTTCTTCGGGAACGAGAAGGTGGGTCGTAGCGTTGCGTTCCCGTTCATGGTCTTCGCCGCCGTTGGCACTGTGTCGGTACGGGCACTCAAGGACATCGTGGAGAAGCACTACTTCGTAAGGTCCAAAAGGAACCCTTCGCCTGCACCTCGTCCCGATCAGGTGTTGGTGGTGGGTGGTGCCGGGTACGTGGGTTCGCTTCTTGTAGAGCGCCTCCTCGAGAAAGGCTACCGGGTGCGTGTTCTGGACAGCCTGTTGTACGGCGACGAGCCGTTGCGGCCGGTCAGGAACCATCGGGATTTCGATTTGATTGTAGGCGACTGTAGGAACATTCAGGACGTGGTCAGGGCTGTGCGGGGTGTGGAGTCGATCATTCACCTGGCTGCGATAGTCGGCGACGGCGCATGCGATCAGGACCACGGGCCAGCCTTGGAAACCAACTACGCTGCTACAAGAATGCTTATTGAGATCGCCAAAGGCCACGGTGTAAGCCGTTTACTGTTCGCCTCCAGTTGTAGTGTGTATGGCGGGACAAACGTGGAAATGGACGAGAATGCCGCCGTGGAACCGATTTCGCTGTACGGCCAAACCAAAGTTGACTCCGAACGCGCACTCCTTGATGCAAAGAGCGCTAACTTCCATCCAATTATCCTGCGGTTCGCTACCGTGTTCGGCCTCGGCTATCGCCACCGCTTCGACTTGGTGGTCAACCTACTCACCGCGAAAGCTTGTCAGGAGGGCGTGATCACCATCTTCAACGGCCAACAATGGCGACCATTCATCCACGTGCGTGACTTGGTGGAGGCAATCGTGCGTGTGCTGGAAGCGCCGGTCCGGCTAGTGAGCGGCGAAGTCCTCAATGTCGGTGATGGACAACTGAATCACACTCTTACTGAGGTCGCGGCCGTTATTCGGGGGGCTTTTCCGAACGTTCGCGTCGAGCACGTATACAATTCAGACCTCCGGAACTACCGTGTCAATTTCGATAAGCTGGTGCGTTGTACTGGCTTTCGAGCGCGCTATACCTTGCGGGATGGAGTAGATGAGATCAGCAAGGCCTTTGATCAGCGAACGATAACAGACTATACTGATTTGCGCTATCACAATCAACGTTTTCTGCAGGCTGTCGGCAGCCCGGCTAACAAGGATGAGGTTGACGCGCTGGTTATGGCGGCATTCTCAAATCGCCTTAAGAAATCGCCCGGCCTTGTCTCCACTCAGGCACGATCCGCTTAGCGAGTGCATCCACCGATGTGCTGAATGAAGTATCCGCCAATGGTCGGTGGTGCCCCACTTCATGAAAGATCGGCGGATACCGATACGATTTCAGATCTTTTCACAACTGACACAAATCGCAGGCAAGGATCTACGGCCTGATGGTGCGGCCAGTGAGGAGTCACGTTCGCCGGAACCGCAAACATTCGATACGCTGATTACCTGGCCCGCGATCATTGTGCGATCAACGCCATCGCGATCGCATTTCGCCCGGTCTTTCCGTCCCAATCCCGCACGCCGTCCCGGCTGAACAGCATCGAGCTACATCCTGGTGGCCCTACCCTCGAACCAATGCCTTATCCGCCGTTCCTCAGCCTGGTTGCGAAGTCACGCATGATTCTAACGGACAGTGTTGGCGTCCGGGGGGGACCACTGGGATGAATGACAGGATGCTGCGAACCCCGACCAATTGCGCCCCCCTCCTGGGTCTGTGGATCGCCCTAATCTGCTGCGTTGTCATTGGCTCCTTGTTGCCCGCCAACTCTCCCGTGATGGTGGCAATTGGACGCCTGAACATCAACGACAAAGTACAACACTTCTGTGCCTATCTGGCCTTGTCGTCTTTGCCGGTGATCGGATTCCAGGATCGGCGAAGAGGAATCATCGCAGGCCTTGCGATGTTCATTCTCGGCGTTCTCATGGAAGCCGGCCAGCATTTCTCGCCAGGCCGCGCCGTGGAGCTCGGCGATGTGATCGCGAACGGCGCCGGCGTCGGCTGCGGCGCCCTGCTGGGACTGCCGATCCGCGCCTTCATCTCAATCCTCTGATCCCCGCAATTTTCTCTTGCGCACTCTGGCTCACGGAGTCGGTGTCGCGATGAGCCGTCTTGATCAGCCCAGAATTATGTTCGATTTCTCTCGGAGTGCGTGATTACGGGCACGATCCCACGCTTCACGAGCTCACGCTAAATATCGTCCCGAGGAGCGCGCGGAATAAACGCTTCGGCGAACTCCACGAGCAGATAACCGAGTCCATTGATTTTGTACATCGAAGGAAAGGCCAATGCGTCCCGAATGTTCTCGAAGCTCAGGTGAAAATCGCAGCCCCTGTTGATCTTCGGTACACCACTTGATCCGACTGTCAGTTGTACGATGCGATCATTCACCAGCTCGTGCTTGAATGTGCATCTCAGATCCGACTGCTTCGCCACGTTCCACATCGAAGGAACTTAAAGGCGTCGCAGTCTGGCGGGATCAATTTCTACAGATACCGAGCGTTGTAGGATCGTAATCGAAGCGACCACCCGATACTCGCTTCGAACCGCGATCAGCAACCCTTCGACGCCCTGCAATGCACCCCCTTCGATTCTGACCCGATGCCCAGCCTTTAAGTAAGCGTGTGAGCACACAGGAGACCGGGAATTCAGCAGTGTGCGGATTGTTTCGATCTCCCGGCCGTCCACAGCTAAGAGCTTTTTGCCAGAACACACGATCGAAATTACTCCAGGAGCCCTTAGGATAAGCAGCCGGTCTTGAGGGTCGAAGCGACAGAAGAGATATCCGGGAAACAGGGGCTCCTGGATTACTTTAACCCGGTCCGACCACTGTCGACGGACGGTTCGGGTGGGCTGGAACTGTTCATACCCCAGGTTTTGCAACGCTGTGGAGGCCACCTCGCCTTGGTTGGAGCGAATAACAACTGCGAACCAAGGATAGATATTGCTTTGCTCCGAGATGCCCGCCGGCCTCCTCGGGGCTGCCGGCGCTGACGGAGCACTTGGCGTCTCCCCGATACTCTGGCACAAATTCATCAGCTAAAGAAGTGCCGATAGGCCTGAAGTCTCTCCACATTTTTTGCTTAGAACGTGCTTAACGGGCGTGGTTGAAGTCCAGCACGACTCATTGCGAGTCGACTTTTCTCAAACAGAACGCCCTGAAGCAATCCGGCGTCTCGCGCTTCGTGCTTTACGACATCAGACACACGGCCATAACCCGATGGTCCAAGAAGGTGGACGCCTTCCCCCTTCATTCATTGGCCGGCCACGGTCAGCATAAGCGACGACCCAGCGCTACGTTCACTTGGACGAGGCGGCGTTGAGGGGGATACTGGCTTGATGCTCCGAGGGGGTTACATTCCGGCATACACCAGGTTTCGGGCTGTTCCGGAGGGAATGCCTCAACTTGCCCGTTATAATCCTTGAACGACTGGAGCTGGCGGAGGGAGTTGAACCCCCGACCAAGCGCGGATTAAGAGAATAAAGGCGGCAATCGCCAAAGCGAAAACGAAAACCTCTAATGCCTAATAGAAAGCAGACGAAAATGTCGAGTTCACCGCACGCTTCGATTGCACATTTGTTCGCGCTATTTTCGAATGTGCCATAATCGGGCGTTCTCCCGCACAACCAATGCCAAGCAAAAGGCTCACCGGGCTGCTCCTGATTTGGATGGGGAGCGTACTTTCGGCCCAAGCGCCTCCAGCATTCAAAGTTCCGGACGGAACCGCCCTGCGCCTTTCGTTGACTCAAGAGCGAAGTTCCGCCACCAATGCAGTCGATGATCCGGTCCACTTTCAGGTTGTCGAGGATGTCAAGATAGCTGGCGTTGTTACTTTTCCGATGGGCTCAACGGCGGTTGGACATATCATAGAGGTTGAACCTCGAAGGCGAATGGGGCGGGCCGGCAAGCTGAACTTTACGGTCGACCATGTCAAAGCGCCCGATGGCAGCAATCTTCGCCTGCGGGCGTCATCGACGAGAAAAGGTGAAGATAAAACCGGCACTGTGATTATAGGGTCCGTCCTACTGTCTCCGCTCTTCTTGATCATGCGCGGGAAGGATATTACGATTCCCAAGGGAACCGAGATCACCGCCTACATTGATGGCGACCGGGAGTTCGCGGTAACGGCGCCGCCCGTGGATCCCGCCGTTATGCAGCAAAACCCAACCGAGTCCGGCACGGTTATGTTTCGGTCCGATCCAGACGGAGCAGACATTACCATCGATGGCAAATTTGTTGGGACTACGCCGTCTAGCTTGCAGCTCACGGCTGGCGACCACTCCGTCGTGATCGAGAAGGCGCACTTTTCATCTTGGAAGAGGACCATGACTATAGCTGCTGGCTCTTCCGCGAACGTGAGCGCGACGCTCGACAAAGCTCAATAAAACCCTTGGGGATTCTGATCAGGATCACAGCCGTCGTTGGCCATCCATTGCCGCGCTCATCGTTGCTCAAAATCGCCAGTGATGAATAGCAGCCTATATCCATGACGAGCTTAGAGCCTTGGCGAATCAAGCCATGAGCATTTTGCTCAAACGACCAATGCGGAGAACTATCTCGCTCAATCTTGCATGAAGTGTTCATGGTGTAGATTCAGCCGCTGAGTTGACTACGAGCGCCCTCGCCGAATCCAGGTTTTTGGCTAGTCTTCGGACATCGGAACTAAGCATACTGCTTAGATTAACTATGGGGCGCAACCGTTCACTTGTGTTACACCAGCGTCCAGCTCACATCCGACATGATGCGCGCCCGCTATCGCGATTCGTTAGCGCGGGAGAAGCTCGTCAAGCCTGGCGAAATCAATCGCTATGAGTTCAACGGCTTCACGTTCTTCTCACGCAGAATTGCGAAAGGCAGCCGCCTACGCCTGTTCCTGGCCTGTCCGAATTCGATCCAGTTGGAGAAGAACTACATCAGCGGCAAAATGGTAGCGGCGGAATCCGCAAAGGACGCCCGAACCGCGCACATCACGCTTTATCATGACCCAGGGCACGGGAGCTTCCTGGAGATTCCCGTGATCAAGTAGCTGGTTCTACCTGAGCATGTCATCGGAAGTCACGGGCTTGTTTTCTTCCTTTTGCTCGCGGATATACTGCAGGACGTTTTCCGGATGCGGGCATTCCGTAGCCGCGGCTACCTGCGTGATCTCGACTTTGATGCCGCAGGTAGGACAAGTCATTTCGTAGTCGTTGCTCGCGATCAGCTTGAACTCCGCGGGCTGCTTACAGAAAGGGCAATTCTCCGGCAACATTTGGCTATCCTTCTACCGGACCGCGGCCGGCTTGGCGCTCGCATGCCTAAACCTTCTGACCGATTGAATGGAGCTGGCGGAGGGAGTTGAACCCCCGACCCTCTGATTACAAATCAGATGCTCTACCAACTGAGCTACGCCAGCCTGGTGGAGCGGGAGACGGGAATCGGACCCGCGACCAACAGCTTGGAAGGCTGTGACTCTACCACTGAGTTACTCCCGCGGCGAAA
>OBLW0100000907.1_pt1 | contig 25551 bp, 23 predicted proteins | sample 1520161 | NCBI WGS metagenome assembly OBLW01 (sample SAMEA3539309, study PRJEB22396) | soil metagenome | biome: tundra; feature: field; material: soil | place: USA | collected 2010-05 | depth 0.15 m | reverse complement strand
GGGCGGCCCCGGCAACGGCGGCGATGCGGGCGACGGAGGCGGCGCGGGCCCGAGGTGCGCCGCGCCAACCGACATCGACGGAGGCCTGCTCGTCTACTACCCGCTCGAAGACGATACGAACGACCACAGCGGCAACGGGAACAACGGGAACGCGACGGTGGGGACCGACGTGATGTTCGGGCCGGGCAAGGTCGGCCAGGGCGCGACCATCCTCTCGACCGGCCGCGGGATCGCGGTGAGTGGAAGCGCGACGCTGGGCGCCGCCCGCACGCTCTGCGCCTGGGTCAACACCGCTCCCAACACATCGGGAGGGGGCTTGCCCGTCTTCGTCGTCGGGTCGACGGGCGCGGGCGATCTCTACGACGTCGCCACGGTGAACCCGATGGACAACTGCGGGTCGCAGAACCAAAATGCGCTGTTCATCGACCACTGGGGCGGCCCCTGCGCCCGATCCAGCCTCGCCCCATCGCCGGGAGCCTGGAGCTTCGTCTGCTTCGCGCAGAGCGCGTCGTCGACCACGTTCTTCCTGAACGGCGGGACGTTCAGTGCCTCGGCCAGCACGTTCTCGGCCGCGCTCTCCACGGTCACCCTCGGCTCCGATCGCATCGGCGGCTCGACCACGCAGGTCGTCTTCAAGGGCCAGCTCGACGAGATTTCGATCTGGTCGGCGCCCCTGTCGACGGCCGACATGAACGCGATCTACGATGGCGGGAGCGGCTGCAGCGTCCGCTGAAACGTTCAGGTTCAGCGCGCTGTCAGTTCGAGGATCGCGCGGGCGACGGCGTCGGGCTCGTCGAACATCGGCACGTGGCCAGCCCCGGCGATCTCGACCCACTCGGCCCAGGGAAGGACCCGGCGCCAGCGATCGGAGTAGCGACCCATGGGGAGCACGCGATCCTGGCTGCCCCACACCAGGCGGATGGGGCAGGTGCTCGGCTCGATGGGGCCGGGCGCGGGCTCGCGCTCGACCGCCTCGAGGACCCCTTCGAACGCATCGCAGCGCCACGAGGCCTCGATGAGCATCCGCGCTTCGGCCGGCGTCAGGCGATCGGGGCGCGCGACGATCTCGCCGAGCGCGATCCGCCGCGAGGCCGCGAAGCACGAGAGCACGGGCGCCAGCGGGCCGCCGACGTGCAAGGACGCGCGAACACGCTTGAAGAAGCCCTTCACCCGCCGTTGTTCGCGGCTCCCCGGCTCCCAGCCTCCTCCCGGCGAGATCGCGACGACCGAGCGCGCTCGCCCGCGGCGCGCGAGCTCGATGGCCAGCCAGCCGCCGAGGGAGTTGCCGACGATGTGCACCTTGTCGAAGCCCGCGGCGTCGAGCTCGGCCTCGGCGAGATCGACCGACGCCCGGATGCTGTGGTCGAAGCCCGCCGGGATCGGCTCGCCCCCCATGTGCCCGTGGAACGTCACGGCGAACACATCGTGATTGCGCTCGAGCGCCGGAATGACCGGACGCCAGGTCTCGGCGCAGGCCGAGAACCCGTGAAGCAAGAGGAGGGGCTCGCCCCGCCCCCCGCGATGACGGATCGACGATCGGACGAGGGGCGAGGTTTGCGGGCTCATGGGGCGCAGTTCGGCGGTCTTAGTCCGCGGCGCGCCGGTGAACCATCCCCGCGTTCGGCGTCGTGGGCCCACGGCCGGCACCGGCGCGTAGCTTGTCGTCGGCGCGGGGCGCCTTCTCGACCTTGCTCTTCGGAGGGCCGTGGACGCGCAGGCACCCCTGCTCGAGGAAGCTGAAGATCCCGGTCGCCACTTCGTCTTCGGTGTACGGCGCGTCTCGCCGGACGACCTGGTAGAGGATCTCTTTCAAGACGCCCATCATCAGGAACGCGAACATGCGCGCATCCCCGGGGGCCACGATCCCGAGCTCTTGCCCTTCGCGCAAGCTGTCGACGAGCAGGTTCTCCACGACCTCGTAAAACGACTGCAGCTTGCGGTCGAACGCGGGGTCAACCCCCACGGCATCCGTGAGGAGAATCTTCGTCGTGGAGCGGTCTTCGAGCAGCGTGCCGACGATGCGACGGATGTTCTCTTGCACCTGTTCGGCAACGGTCCGGCCGCGGTCCTGCGGGTCGACGCGTACGATCGCCATGCCGATGTGCGTGAACGCGCGATCGACGATCTCCTCGAAGACCGCGCGTTTGTCCTTGAAATAAAGGTAAAATGTGCCGCGCGCGATGCCGGCTTCGGCGACGATCTCGTCGATCTTCGCGTCGTGGTATCCGCGCCGCGCGAAGACCTCGCGGGCATGGTTCAGGATGCTTTGCCGCCGCTCGACCTTGCCCATCGCCTTGGATCCGAAACAATACCACGCCCGCCAGGAATGACACGCGTGTCAGTCTGGCCTGCGCTCCGGAGACCCCGTAGTGCGACCCGTCGAATGACGGTCCGTGGCCCCGGGGCATGGAAAAATTGCGAGGAACGCCAGGAAACCGCGGGTCCACCCACGATCGGCATGCAGCAAAATTGGCTTCCCCCCGCAGATTATTCGCGGTACGACCGTCGGGCTGACACGTGAGTCTAGTGACCCGCCCGGTGGAGTGGAGATCGAGCTAATGGGAACAAGCGGACGAACGCAGCTCGCGATTGGGATGGACGTCGGGAGCACGACGGTCAAAGCCGTCGTCGTCGATCCGACCACCAAGGCCATCCTCTGGAGCGACTACCAGCGGCACAACACGAAGCAGCCCGAATACGTGCTGTCGATGCTGCAGACGATCCTCGGCTCGTTCCCGGATCATCCGGGCCATGCGAGCGTGCGCTGGCGCATGTTCATGACCGGATCGGGCGCCGCTCCGCTTTGCGCCCCCACCGGCGGAAAGTTCGTTCAAGAGGTCAACGCCGTCACGCTGGCGGTCGAGCACCTGCACCCGGACGTCGGGTCGGTCATCGAGCTCGGCGGCCAAGACGCCAAGATCATCATGTTCAAGAAGGACGAGCGGTCCGGCGAGAAGACGCCGACCGCCTCCATGAACGACAAGTGCGCCTCCGGCACGGGCGCGACGATCGACAAGTGCTTCCTCAAGGTCAACGCGGCGCCCGAGCTGGTCACGTCGCTCCACTTCGACTCGACGAAGCTCCATCACGTCGCGGCGAAGTGCGGCGTGTTCGCCGAGACCGACATCGTCAATCTGATCAAGAGCGGCATCCCTTCGAACGAGGTGCTCTGCTCACTGGCCGACGCGATCGTGCTGCAGAACCTCAGCGTCCTGACGCGTGGTGGAACGCTGAAGCACAAGGTGCTGCTCCTCGGCGGTCCGAACACGTACCTCCCTTTCCTTCAGGAGTGCTGGCGCCTGCGCATCCCGCAAGTGTGGGACGAGCGCGGCTACGAATGGCCCCGCGATCGGCCGATCGAAGAGACCATCTTCGTGCCCGAGAACGCGCAATACTACGCGGCGCTCGGCGCCGTGCTCTACGGCCTCCACGAAGAGGCGCACATCGGCGTGTTCACGAGCGTCGAGCCGCTCAACGAGTACATCACGACGGGTCGCAAGGCGCGCCTGGGCGAGACCGCGGGCCCGCCCCTCTCGAAGACCGAGCTCGAGCTCAACGAGTTCCGCGATCTCTACAGGATCCCCAAGTTCCAGCCGAAGAAGTTCGAAGAGGGCGAGCTCGTTCGCGCGGTCATCGGCCTCGACGGCGGGTCCACGTCCTCGAAGGCGGTGCTCTGCGACTTCGAAGACGGGAAGATCCTCGCGAAGGCCTACCAGCTCTCGAAGGGCAACCCCATCCAGGACACGAAAGAGCTCCTGACGCAGCTCCGGCAGTACGTCGAGGTCGACCAGAAGGCCAAGCTCGAGATCATGGGCTTCGGCGCGACGGGCTACGCGGCCGACGTGCTCCAGGAGTGCGTCCGGGCCGACGTGAACATCGTCGAGACCGTCGCGCACATGCTGAGCGCCGTGCACTTCTTCGGCGACGTCGACGTCATCTGCGACATCGGCGGGCAGGACATCAAGGTCCTCTTCATGAAAAACGGCGACATCGCGAACTTCCGCCTGTCGAACAGCTGCTCGGCCGGCAACGGCATGCTCCTGCAGGCCACGGCCGACTCGTTCGGCGTGAAGGTTACCGACTTCGCCGACGTGGCCTTCAAGGCCGAGCTCGCCCCGAAGTTCTCGTACGGCTGCGCGGTGTTCCTCGACACCGACCGGGTCAACTTCCAGAAAGAGGGGTTCTCGAAGGAAGAGATGCTCGCGGGCCTCGCGCAGGTGCTGCCCAAGAACGTCTGGCAATACGTGGTGCAGATCCCCCGGCTCGCGGCGCTCGGCACCAAGTACGTGCTCCAGGGCGGCACGCAGTACAACCTCGCGGCGGTCAAGGCGCAGGTCGACTACATCAAGGAGCGCGTCCCCGACGCGCAGGTGTTCGTGCACCCGCACACGGGCGAAGCGGGCGCGATCGGCGCCGCGATGGAGACGCTGCGGGTCGTGAAGCGGCGTGGCTCGTCGACGTTCATCGGCGTCGATGCCGCGATCGGCCTCACGTACACCTCGAAGAACGACGTCGACACGGTCTGTCACTTCTGCCCGAACGAGTGTAAGCGCACGTTCATCGACACGAAGCGCCCCGACGGGAGCACGAGCCGCTACATCGCGGGCTTCAGCTGCGAGAAGGGCACCGTCGAGTCGAAAGAGGCGATGCTGTCGCTCGTCGAAGAGCGAAAGAAGACCGCGCAGCAGTTCCCGAACCTCGTCGACTACGAGTCCAAGAAGGCGTTCATGCACTTCTACGACTCCGCGCCCATGCCGGAAGACGGCTCTCCGGTGAAGACGATCGAGGTCAAGAAAGGCATCTTCGGCGTTCGCCGCCAGGAGGTCACGCGGCCGTTCCGGCGCTCGTCGAAGGAGGCGTGGGCCGCGCGCAAGCGCGTGCGTATCGGCATTCCGCGCGTGCTCAACGTCTACTCCACGGCCCCCTGGTTCCGGACGTACTTCGAGACGCTCGGCATCGCCAAGCACTGCGTCATCTTCAGCGACGCGACCACCGAGGAGATGTGGGTCGAGGGCGGCAAGTACGGCTCGATCGATCCCTGCTACCCGAGCAAGGTCGCCCAGGCGCACATCCACCATCTGCTCTTCCACACGCACGCGCCCGAAGACAAGAAGCCGCTCAAGTACATTTTTTTCCCGATCCTCACGCACGTGAACAACTTCGTGAGCGACACGATGGACAACGCGAGTTGCCCCATCGTCGCCGGCGCACCCGACGTCATGAAGGCGGCCTTCACCAAGGAGGTCGATTTCTTCGCGACGCGCGGCATCGAGTTCCTCGATCCGTCCCTGTCGTTCGTGGAGCCGACGCTCATGGCGCACCGGATGTTCGAGACCTTCGGCGAGCGCCTCGGGATCACCGAAGACGAGAACGACTTCGCCTGCAAGGAGGCGTGGAAGGCGCTGGCGATCTTCGACAAGGACGTCGAGACCAAGGGCCGCGCGATCCTCGAGACGGTCGAGGCCGAAGATCGGGTCGCGATCCTGATGATCGGCCGGCCATACCACTCGGATCCGGGCCTGAACCACGGCATCCCGGAAGAGTTCCAGGTGCTCGGGTACCCGATCCTCTCGGTGCGCTCGATCCCGAAGGACCGCGAGTACCTCGATCGCTACTACAAGGACGAACTCGAGCGAGGCGTCATCAAGAGCCCGCTCGAGCTGAATCACGTGTGGCCGGAGAACTACTCGGTCAACAGCGCGCAGAAGGTCTGGGCGGCGAGCTTCGCCGCGCACCACCCGAACGTGGTCGTGCTCGACCTCTCGTCGTTCAAGTGCGGCCACGACGCGCCGACCTACGGGCTCATCGACTCGATCATCGAGAAGAGCAAGACCCCGTACGCCGCACTCCACGACATCGACGCGAACAAGCCCTCGGGGTCGATCAAGATCCGCGTCAAGACCTACGCCCACGCACTCAAGCTCCACGAAGAGCGCCTCGAAGACGCGGGCAAGCGCAACCGCGAGCTCGTCAACGTGCTCGACAAGAAGCGGGTCGAGCTCCTCTCGCTCCGGAAGGAGCAGCTCGCGGCACGTAACCAGCAAGACCCCGCGATCGATCTGCAGCTCGAAGCGCTGCGCGCACGCCTCATCGCCTACGAAGCCCCCGTAACGCCGCCCGAGCTTCGCCAATCGACCGGCGGCATCATCAAGCTGGGCAAGAAAACCGCCGACGGCGTCGTCCGTCTCCAAGCCTCTTGAACCGGGAGATCTGAAAACATGACTACGAACGGTAATGTTGTTGCTCACGGCAAGACGTCGCTCCCGCTCATCGACATGGACGCGGAGCTGAAGCGCTTCGAAGCCGAGGAGCGCAAGCGCCTCGGTCTCGACACGCAGACCGAGCAGTGGATCGAGGACATGGCGGGCCTGACCTTCACGAAGAAGGAGAAGGCCAAGATCACGATCCTCGTGGGCGGCCTGACGATGGCCCACGACTACTTCGTCGAGGCCGGGATCCGCGGCGCCGGCTACAACGTGCAGATGCTCGAGTGCCCGACCAACGAGGGCCTCCAGGTCGGCAAGGAGTTCGGCAACCGCGGCCAGTGCAATCCGACGTATTTCACCGTCGGCAACCTGGTGAAGTACCTCATCACGCTGCGCGACAAGCACGGGATGACGCCGACGGAGATCGTCGAGAAGTACGTCTTCCTGACGGCGGGCGCGTGCGGCCCCTGCCGCTTCGGGATGTACGTGACCGAGTACCGCAAGGCGCTCCGCGACGCGGGCTTCGACGGGTTCAAGGTGGTTCTCTTCCAGCAGACCGGCGGCCTCAAGCAGGCCACGGGCGAGGAGTCGGGCCTCGAGCTCAACCCCTCGTTCTTCTGGGCGCTCGTGAAGGCGATCGTCGCCGGCGACGTGCTCAACGCGCTCGGTTACCGCATGCGGCCCTACGAGGTCACGACGGGCGACACCGACCTCGCGGTCGAGCAGTGCAAGAAAATCATCTACAAGGCGCTCGAGAACAAGACGAACATCCTGGCGGCGCTCTGGGCGTGCAAGCCGGTGCTCGCGAGCGTGAACGTCGACAAGACGCTGGCGAAGCCGAAGGTGAGCATCATCGGCGAGTTCTGGGCGATGACGACCGAGGGCGACGGCAACTACCAGCTCCAGCGCTTCCTCGAGAGCGAAGGGGCCGAGGCCGACGTCCAGCTAGTGACCGCGTGGCTCCTGTACACGGTGTGGGAAGGCACCCACGACACGAAGGATCGCGCGAACCTGCGCGGCGCCGACAAGTCGAAGTACGGCCTCGGCGACCTCGAAGGCGACATGTTCGGCATCGCGAAGAAGCTCGCGGCCCTCAACGGCGCCGCCTTCGCCATCCGCGTGCTCTTTCAGACGTTCGCTCACACGATGGGCCTCTACGGCTACAAGCTGCCGAACATGGAGGACATCGCCTCGATCAGCCACGAATATTACAACAACGATCTCCGCGGCGGCGAAGGCCACATGGAGGTCGGCAAGCTGATCATGAACACCATCCACTCGAAGGCGCACATGACGCTGAGCGTGAAGCCCTTCGGCTGCATGCCTAGCGCCGGCGTGTCGGATGGCGTGCAGTCGGCCATCACCGAGAAGTTCCCCGGCGTCATCTACTGCCCCGTGGAGACGAGCGGCGACGGGCGGGTCAACTTCTACTCCCGCGTGCAGATGTACCTCTTCAAGGCGAAGCAGGTGGCGTTCGCCGAGTACGAGCGAGCCCTCAAGACGCATGGCGTGACGCGCGAGCAAGTGAAGGCGTTCCTCGAGACGAGCCCGCGCTTCGCGAGCCCGCTCTTCAAGGCCGAGCATGTCTACGCGGGCTGCAGCGCCGACATGGTGGCCGCGGTCGCGCCGTACATCACGAAGACGCGCGCCCAGCGGTGGAAGGAGCGTCTCACCGGGGCCGGCCTGAAGTCGAAGGCGCTCGCCCAGAAGTCTCCGCACATGGTCATCAAGATGGTGCGGGGCGCGGTCGAAGCGGCGCCCGACGTGGTCGAGCGCGTGAGGTTCGACGCGAAGCTCTTCGCCGAGACGGCCAGGGCGAAGAAGGCCGCGAAGGCGAAGGCCAAGTCGAAGCCCGCCGTCGTCTACGCCGAAGCCGCCGCCGAATAAGTCCCACCAAGAACACAAATCGTCGAGCGATCAGGCGCCCCGGGCGCCTCTTCTCTCGGCGATTCGCTTTTGCTCTCGTCTCGGCGATTCGCTTTTGTCCCCAACGCACCGGGTAGAGCGGACGCTGGCTACGCCAAACGGGTTCGGCTCGGCGGATGCCGCGCGGAAGCGTACGTCGGTACGCTGAGCACGGCGGCCGTCGAGCCGAGCCCGTTTCGCGACGCCAGCGTTCGCTCTACGAGCGGTACTCGGCGGTGGCGTCGAAGTGCAGCACCCGGCTGCAGACGCCGAGCCCGACGTTTCCCATGCACTCGTCGTCGCCCTGGAACGTGGTCTTATGCTCGCGCAAGGCGCGCATGACGGCCGACGTGAGATCATGCTCGCCCTCGGCGCACCGCGCGTCGGCGCAGGGCACGAGAAAGAGCGCCGGAGCGCTGTCGACCATGAAGCGGCGGAGGTGCTTGGTCGAGGTCATGCCCGAACGGTCCTCGATCGAGAGCTGGAGGCCGACCAGATCGGGAACCGTATCGCGAAGCCTCGGGGCCTCGTTTTCGCGTTTGCGACGGTCTTCGAAGCGCAGAGCGGCCGGGCTGTTCCGGCGGTGGTTCATCATCACCAACGCAACCTAACCATCCTCGCGTCGTTGCGCTTGCCCGCCGTGCTCGCTTGTGCGAGAGGCTGCGGTAGAAACCCGCCGAGGCGCCAGGGGCACCAGGCCGTTGGGAGGCCGAGAGGGCCGCGAAGAGGCCCGTCGCAACGTCTGCCGTGCCGGAGCTCGTTCTGTGCCATCGTGGCGCCGATGCCCCTCTCCGAAGAGGCCTTCACGGCCCTGGTCGACGCCGGCTGCCTCGCCTGCCAGGGCAAGAGCCAGAGCAAGAAGGTCGCCGTGAAGGCGCTCGTCGCGCAGCGAATTCCGCTCCACGCAGGGGAGCCCTACGGGCGCCCGTCGTGGGGTTACAAGGGCGAAGACCTCGTCCGCGGCACGTATCGCGTCGCATGCGAGGTCTGCGAGACCGGCCTCTTCGAGGCCACGGCCTGCCCGCGCTGCGACTCGGCAGACGGGGTGGAGCGCGCCCTCAACGACGAGAACACCTTCCCGCTCCCTCGCGCGTGCCGCTGCGGGAGCGAGCTGCTCGTCGCCACCGCCTTCGTGCCGGCGTTCGTGACGTACGAGGGAGCGCGCGCCGAGAAGGCCCGGACGCGCACGTCGCCCGAGGACCCGGGGTTCCACGCCTTTCGCGTGGAGTGCACGTCGTGTCACACGGTCGAAGAGCGGCGGAACCCCTGCCCGCTCTGCGGGTCGACGGTCGCCACGCCGTAGGCGGACGCTGCCGGTCAGCCGGCCTTCGTGGTCAAGGTGTCGACCGCGTGGACCGGCGCCCGGTCGCCCGTCATCAGGTGGGCGATCGCGCCGTAGACCAGCCGCTGGCTGGCGAGCATGCTCTTGCCGGAGAACTCCGACGACGTGACGCTCAACGAATAGTGTCCCCCGCCGCCGGTCACCTCGACCTGCGCGCCGGGAAGCTTGGCCTGAATGGCGCTTCGGAGCGCGGCGAACACGTTGCCCTGGAAGTCGGTCGGATGGTCGCTCATCTCAGTACTGGGCGATCGAGGGGTCGACGTCTCGCGACCAGGCCGCGATGCCGCCTTCGAGGTTGTATACGTTGGTGAAGCCCGACCGCAGCAGTTGCTCGGCGGCGTTTCGGCTGCGCGTTCCGTGGTGGCAGTGGAGCGCGATGGGCGCCTTCTTGTCGAGGGACGCGAGGTACTTCTGGCCGGCGTCGTCGAGCTTCTTGGCCTGGGGGATCGACGCCAGGGCCCGCTCGCTGTCGGGACGCACATCGAAGAGCTCGACGTTGGCGGTGTCGAGGAGCGCCTTGAGCGCTCGCGGCGTGATCGGCTTCACCCGCGGGGGCTCGTTCGGGTTCTCGATCTTGAAGCCGACGCCGTTCGGACCCTCGACGAAGTCGATCGTGATCCCCTCGGCGCGAGCGGCCGAGGCGCGCGCGACGTGAAGGGCCAGCCCGCCCGACTGGACCTCGATGTCGCCGGCGGCCTTGGGACCGAAGTGCAGATCGCTGTTGAACTGGGCGTCGATCTCGAGGCGAAGGACGTCGGCCCCGGCGTCGGCGGCCGCGTCTTTGAAGGCCGCGGCGGCGGCCGACGTGATCGTGACGGCCGGCGCCTTCACCGGCTTGTCGTCGGCCGGCTCGACGGGCTTGCCCTCGCCCCCGAGCAGCGCCTTGAGCTCGCCGGCAGCGTGCATCGCCTTGACGATGTCGCAACCGCCCACGAACTCGCCGTTGACGTAGAGCTGCGGGAAGGTGGGCCAGCTCGAGAACTCCTTCATGCCGTCGCGAACCGACGGATCTTCGAAGATGTTCACCGTCTTGTAGCCCGACGTCAGCTGGTCGAGGATGCCGACCACGGTCGCCGAGAAACCGCACTGGGGGAAGTTACGGTTCCCCTTCATGAAGAGAACCACCTGGTTCGAGTGGACCAGCTTGTCGAACGCTGCGCGCTGTTCGTCGGTGATCGGCATGCGCTCTTACGTGCCATGGGGGCGGCGCTTTCTCAAGGCCCGCCCCCTCGATAGGCCGCCGCGCGCCCTAGCCGTTACGGCAGGCGTTGCGTCAGCGCGCCGAGGAAGTCTCGCTTGCCGACGTTGACGCCGTTGTGCCGGAGGAGGGCATACGAATGGGTCACGTGGAAGTAGAAGTTCGGCACGACGTGCTCGCGGAAGTAGTCCGCGCCCGTCATCACCTTGCCCTCCCACCGCGGCTGGGTCACCGAGCGAGTGGCCGCGCCGTCGAAGTCCTTGGCCGAGAAGCCGTCGAGGTACGCGACGACGGAGCGAACCCGGGCGCGTAGCTCCTCGATCGTTTGCTCGGTGTCGGGCTGCGAGGGCGCGGCTTTGCCGGTGAGGCGCGACGCGCCCAGCTTCGCCGTGTCACACGCGGTCTGAACCTGACGCGAGAGCGGGAACTGGTCGGGCGCCAGGCGCACGCCGACGAGCACGTTCGGATCGAACGGCTTGGTCTTCGCGTACTCCGCGCCCGCTTCGAGCCACTTTTCAAGGTGGCCGAGCATCTTCTTCATCTGACCGAACGTCTCGTAGTACATGCGCGCGAGCGTAGCGCGCGGCGTCGGCGCTGGCCGGGAGAAACCGCAAAGGCGCGAAGACACGAAGGATTTTTGGGGGACGCGCGCTTTCCTCAGAACTGCTTCTCGAGGTTGATGTCGACGAAGCCGATCCACTGGGTGTACGTGCCGTTGCCGTCTTGCTGCGACGTCGGCAGAGAGACGACCCTGCCGTTCGCCACGGCCAGCTGGCTATCGGTGACGGTGCGATCCAGGAACTGAAGGTGCGTGTACGAGGCGGCGAGGTAGACGTAGTTCGCGATCAAGAATCGGCCGCCAATCGAGCCGCCGATGTTCGTCCCGTCCATCGCGCCGGGTTCCATCGTCGCGTCGGGGGACGCTCCGGTCTCGTAGCTGGCGCCGGCGAACACCTCGACCGCCGGGCTGAACCAGTAGCTGCCGCCGAAGTTCGCGCCGTAGGTGTCTTTCCAGTTTCGAGGGATGTTCGTGAGGAGGGAGTTTTTCGGCGTCGCGTCGGTGCCGTCGGCGTGAACCAGGCACGCGTCGCCCGACTCCGTGTAGTTGATGCACTGCGAGGTCAACTTGCTCCAGCGCGTGAGGTCGCCGTAGAGGCGGAGCTCGAACGAGCTGCTCGTGCGAACGCGGATCCCGGCGCGCACGATGTCGGGGAGCGACTGGTGGAAGTCGATGTTCTTGGTCAGCGTGCCGTTCTGGCCGTAGAAGGGCGGCGGCCCGCTGGCGAGGGTGAACGTGCCCTTCAGGGTCTGTTCGCCGAGTCCCGGCTGCGCCTGGTACGACCCGCCAAGCCACAGGTGATCGGGTATCACCTGGAGCATCGCGCCAACGGCGTAGCTGCCGTTGTTCCCGCTGACGTCGATGTTGGCCTTCCCCTCGATGGTCGAGTCGACGTTGCCGGGGATCGTGCGAGCTTCCGATTCGGTGATCTGCGAATTGATGAAATTCCCGGCGACCCCGACGCTGAGCGGCCCGAGCTTGTAGGCCGCGCCGGCAGAGACCTGGATGAACGTCAGCGCGGCGTCGATCATGTGCCAGCGCTGCACGCCGCCGGCGGTCAGCGGATAGTTCAGGTTCGTGTTGTCGTTCGCCGCCCAGTTGACCCGGCCGCCGAAGGGGACGAAGAGGCCGGCGCCGAGGGCGAGGTTCCCGAACTTGAACGTCGCGGCCAGCGTGGGGCCGGCAAACACGTTCAGGAGGTGCGCGGTTCCGGAGTTGCCCGCCTGGGCGTCCGGCTGGTCCGACGGGCCGGGCGGCGGGGCGGCATGATCCCATGTGGCATGGCGGATCGCGATGTCTCCATCGACGAAGAGATGGATCCCGTCGCTGAACGCCATCGCGCCAGGGTTGTAGTAGAGCGCCGTCGGGTTCGTGCTGACCACGTTGCCCTGCTCGCCGCCGAAGTGCTGCGTCGCGAAGCCCGCGGCGCCCGCGTGCCGCGCCGTTCCGGCGATCGCAAGGCAGGCCCCCACTGCGACGAAACGTCGTCCCATCGTCTTCATTCGAATCGTTCTCCCTGTCCGCCCGCGGATTCGACGCGCTAGGAGCTGCCGATCGGCCCGTGAGCCGATCGGCCTCCACTACGCTCGGCTGATCACGGCAGCGCGGCGCGCACGTCGGAGCACTTAGCGGTAGCCGGCAGACGAACGACACTGACGTTCGTCGTCGTCACGGGATGGGCCTTCGAGATCGAATCCCCCATGGTCATGTCGTAGCCGTAGATCGTCCGGTTCAGGTCGAGGAAGGAGACCTGCGACGAAGTGCAGGGGCCCGGTGTGCCGAAGTTCTGGCCCATGGGATTCGTCGCGTGGCAGCCGACCACGTGATTGTCGAAGAGCGTGATCGTGGCGGTCCCGGTCCCCTTCCCGTTCACGCAGTCCGTGCTCTTGCCGCTGATCGCGATCTCGTTCCGCGACACGATGTAGACCTCGTCGGCCACTTCGGCGAAGAGCGAGGTCGTCGGCGGGAGGGCATACCCGCTGTCGGTCGACGGATAGGCCGTGATGCCGGGCTTGCCGTCGCCATCGTCGTCCGAGAGATCGGCCATCGTGAAGGAGCCCGCGGGCGTGCAGTTGTTCGCGCAGTAGGGCGGCCACGCCGTCGTATCGACGCTGTATTTCCCGGGGTTCATGCCGGTGGACATGGCCGTATCGGTCAGACCGAGGAGGCCCAGGGATGGCGCGACGGTCTGCATATCGCCGGTGTTCCACCCGGCGAGGGTTCCGCTCACGGGGAACGTGCGGGTGATCTTGTCCCAGGTCGTGTTCATCGGGTTGTCGATGCCCGTGCCGGGGCCGATCTGGATGTTGAGCTTGGTGCCCCCGCCCGTGGCCATCATGCCCGTCAGGTTCAAGGCGAGGTCGGGGAGGCTGAGAGCGCACGACTGGCTCGTGCCAGTCAGCGCCGTCCCGGCGACGTTGAACTTCGTGAGGAGCCAGATGCTCACGTTCCCGGATCCCGGGTTGCCTGCCGTGCTCATCGGCCAGCCGACGGGGAAGGTGATCTTGGCCGCCTCAGTCAGCGTAGCCATTCCGGCGCAGCCGCCGTCGGCGCCCGCCTCGACGATGTCGGGAGGCGCTGCATCGCTGACACCGCTGCTGGTCCCGCTGCTCGTGCCGCTGCTGGTCCCGCTGCTCGTCCCGCTGCTGGTCCCGCTGCTCGTCCCGCTGCTCGTTCCGCTGCTGGTCCCGCTGCTGCTGTTGTTACCGCCGCCGTCGTCGCCTGCGGGGACGACGTTGCCGCCCGACGTGCTGCTGCAGCGTGCAGCGCTGCCGACGATAAAGGCCATCGCGAGACCCTGCGAGACCAAGAGCAGACCCTGACGAGACTTAAGGCTTCGCATCATGATTGTAATTTCTCCACGTTCGATCCGCCATGCTCCCAGGAAGCAGGGGCATCCCTCGCGCTTCGAACGGACATTTACCTACGCTGATTTGATCCCATTGGCAAAGCCTCAAAAGGGCCCCAATTGAAGGGAATCGGGGCAAGGCGCGCCTGACGCGCGGGGTCGACTCGGCGTCGGACGACGCCGCGACGCGAGGCGTCAGAGCGAGGTCGCGGGAGCTATCGAAAAGTGACCCCGCGCCAATCTCCGTGTCCGTCTCGAATCAAAACGTGCGGTACGACGCGACGACGGTTCCCAGAACGGCCGTGACGATCGCAAGGAAGGCCGCGCCGACGAACGCCCAGTGGGCCGCCTTCCGCAGCGCGTCAGCAATGCCGACATCATCGCACCTGAATTGCGCGGCGTAGGCCACGGCTCCGACCCAGGCGAGGAGAATGGCCCCGAACGCGAGGTGCTCCTTCCGCTCGAAGAGGTAGCCCATGCTCGCCGCGGTCGCGAAGATCGGTTGGCGCAGGCGCTCGCGGTACGCGGGATAGAGCGTGGCGCCGAGGGCACCGGCGAGGGTTGCGAGGGCTACGCCGAGGGCGACCGAAAGATGGGCCCGACGGCCGGTGCGCCTCAAGAGGACGGCCGGATGGGTGAGGGCGATCGCCGCGAGCCACCCGAGGTGGCCGTGGACGTGCTCCCCGACCCGGACGGCATCGAACGGCATGATCGTCAGCAAGCTAACGATCCCGGTTCCGGGGCTCCAGCGCTTCCCGCTCCAGCCCCCGGATCGTCAGCAAGCTTACGATCCCGGTTCCGGACCCCCTCGGTCCGCTCACGTTCGACCGGATCGTCAGCAAGCTTACGATCCCGGTTCGGTGCCCGACGGCCGACCGGACCAGGTCCAGCCGACTCGCTCGAGCGACGGCACCACTCGTGAAAGGGAGCGCTTGGCGGGTGCCTGGAAGGCTCGTTGCGGCCCCGGATGGAGCCAAAGAGGTCGTTAAGCTGAGTCGCCGTGGGACAGGGTGTCGCGGGACGCGCGGATCGAGTGACGGTCGCCTCGGCGGCTGAAGAGAGAGCAGGATGGATCGAAGGATGACCCACGACGCGCGCGAGCCGGCCGAACGCCGGGCGACGGGCACTGCCCCGGAGGCCCCCGCATCGACCGGTGCGGGAACGCATATCCTGCTGTTCGAGGACGACGACACCCTCGCCGGGCTGCTGGCGCGGGTCCTCCGGGCCGACGGCTGTCAGGTCGACATCCTCGACAGCGCGGCCGCCGTGCCGACGCCGGCGAAGCTCGCCCGGTACGACGTCGTTCTCAGTGACATCCACCTCGCGAACGACACGAGCGGGCATGATGTCCTCAAGCAAGTGCGCGCGGCCAGCCCGACGACGCCGGTCATCTTGATGACCGCTTACGCCGACATCGAGGGCGCCATGAACGCCGTCGGCGAAGGCGCCTACGACTACCTCGCGAAGCCGATCGAGCCGACCGAGCTGAAACGCATGGTGGCCGAGGCGATCGCGCGGCGAAAGCTGGCCCAGAGTGTCGAGGAGCCGGCGGCTCGGGCTCCCGGTGCGGGCGAGCCGCCCGCGACCCAGATCGTGGGAACGACGCCCTCGATGCTCACGGTTTACAAGACCGTCGCGCAGGTGGCGCCGACGACGGCCACGGTCTTGATCGTCGGCGAGAGCGGCACCGGGAAAGAGCTCGTCGCGAAGGCCATTCACGCCAAGAGCCCGCGGGCGAGCAAGCCGTTCGTGGCGATCAATTGCGGAGCCTTGCCCGAGTCGATCCTCGAGAGCGAGCTCTTTGGGCACGAGCGCGGGTCGTTCACGGGCGCCAGCGCGATGAAGCACGGGCTCTTCGAGGAGGCCAAGGGCGGCACGCTGTTCCTCGACGAGATCGGCGAGATCAGCCCGAAGATGCAGGTTCAGCTCCTTCGCGTCATCCAGGAGGGCGAGATCCGGCGGGTCGGGGCCGCCGAGACGATCAAGGTCGACGCGCGCGTCGTGGCCGCGACCAATCGGGACCTCAAGGTCGAAGTCGCGAGCGGGCGGTTCCGCGAAGATCTGTTCTTCCGGCTCCAGGTCGTCACGGTCCACGTCCCTCCCCTGCGCGAGCGACGCGGCGACATCCCGCTCCTCATCCGGCACTTCATCGCGCGCCACGCCGACCGGCTCGGGCGCCCGGCGCCACGGGTCGCGCCCGAAGTGAACGAGATGCTCGGGGCCTATGCCTTTCCCGGCAACGTGCGCGAGCTGTCGCACATTCTCGAGCGCGCGATGCTCCTCGCCCGCGAGGGCGTCATCACCGGGAGCGATCTACCGCCCGACGTGACGGCGGCATGGACGCACCATGGCAGCAGCCCCGGCGGTCTCGGCTCCCTCGCCGACGACTGGCCGACCATCGCGGTCCTCGAGCGCCGCTATATCGACCGCGTGCTCTCGCGAACCGGCGGGAACAAGACCCGAGCGGCCGAGGTGCTGGGCATCGATCGCCGCACGCTGAACCGCATGTTCGCCCGCGAGCGGGCCAGCCAGCTGGGCAAGAGCCTCACCGACGAAGAGCTCGACGCCCTCGACGACGACGAGAGCCCTAGCGCGCCGCGCAATCGATGACGCAATCGGTGGCCGAAATCGCGAGCCCGGCCCGACGTCGTCGAGGTTCGTATGCGTGGCAATCCCAACGATTCCGCGTTATTCGATCCATTCGCGCGCTCGCAGCTCGGGGGCTCGGGGCGGGCGGCGTGCCGGTTGAGCTGCTCGACGCGATCGGTTTCTGAGAGCGGCTCGACCGCGTCGGGGCGCTCGGTCAGCTTGAAGACGGGCGCGCGCGGGTCTAGATGCCTACCCTCCGCGGACGGCAGGCTTGCCGGCCGCAGGGCGCCCCCTGCCGGGCGCAATAACCACTCGATCTTCTTCCGAATTCTTGAGGGGACGTGAGCCATCAGGACCCTATCGCATCGCTTCCGGCGAACCTCGTGCAAGTGCCCGTGGTGACGCAGCGTCGAGACTTCAGCTGCGGTCCCGCGGCCACGCTCGCGCTGCTCCGCTACTGGCGCCCGGGGGCCTATGCGGCGGTGGACGAGAGTGACCTCTATGCATCGCTCGAGACCACGAAAGAGCGCGGCACCGAGCCCGAGCCCATGGAAGCGCTCCTTCGCCGGAGCGGCCTAGAGGCCCAGTACCGGTTCGGCGACGTCACGGTCACGGACCTCGAGCGCGCCGTCGACGCCCGCGAGCCGCCGATCGTCGATCTCCAGGCGTGGACCGACCACGAAGCGCCCTATCGGGACACGTGGGACGCGGGGCACTACGTGGTCATGATCGGCTACGACGACGAGCGCCTTTTCTTCGCGGACCCGAGCACGGCAACGCCGCACGGCTACGTCTTCTTGCCACGGGCCGAGCTCGACGAGCGCTGGCACGACCTTGCGGGGGTGACCGACGCTCCCGTCGAGCGCATGGCCATCTTCGTGCGCGGCCTCGCGCCCGGCGCAGACGCCCTCGGCCGCGCCACCGCGTCGCGCGATCTCGCGCCGGGCGCCGTCAAGCTTCTCTGAAGCCGGACCATCGCGTTGCCGGGCCTGCTCTCCACCCTCCGGGCTCAGCCCACGGCCGTCGACACGCTGCGCCGCGCGATCGCGACCGACCGGGTCCACCACGCCTATCTCTTCGACGGGCCCGACGGCGTGGGCAAGGAGCGCGCGGCGTTCGGGCTCGCGCAGGCCCTCGTGTGCGAGCGGCGGCTGGCGGGCGACTCGGAGGCGTGCGGCGAGTGCCGCTCGTGCGCTCGCGCATTGCCGCGCGCGGGCGAGGCGCGCCCCGTGCACCCCGACGTCGTCGTCCTCGAACGCGGCCTCTACGACCCGGCGACCATCGGCCGCCGCTCGCCCGAGACGCAGGACCTGAGCATCGATCAGGTGCGCACCCTCGTGCTCGCGAGGGCCGCGTTCCCGCCGTATGAGGGGCGCGCGAAGATCTTCATCCTCCGGCGCGCCGAAGATCTGAGTCAGGCTGCTGCGAACGCGCTGCTCAAGACGCTCGAAGAGCCCGGGCCGCGCACGCACTTCGTGCTGCTCTCGTCGGTGGCCGACTCGCTCTTGCCCACGATCCGGTCGCGAACGCAGCGCGTGCGGTTCGCGGCCCTGCCGGACGGCGTGGTCGCCGAGCTTCTCGCGGGCCAGGCGGGGATGACGGCCGAGCAAGCCGCGTCGATCGCCCTGCTCGCGGGAGGCAGCATGGCCACCGCCCTGCACCTCGGTGATCCGGAGGCGAGCGCCCGGCGCGACGAGTTCGTCTCGCGCGCGATGGCCGCCGTCACCGCACGCGGTCTCGAGGCGGGCCTCGCGCTCGCCGAGGAAGCGAAGAAGGTCGGCAAGGAGGCGTCGATGGTGCACGTCGAGACCCTCGCCGCGGCGTTCGGGGCCCTCGCCCGCACGACCGCGTCCAACGACGACCGCGCCGCCGACGTCGCCGTGACCCGGTACGCGATCGCGCTGGCGGCGGTGCGCCAGCTCGACGCCAACGCTTCGACGCAGCTCGCCCTCGAGGCGATGTTCATCAGGCTGCGCGCGGTGTGATCCGACCGTCGGCGGCGCCTCGCGATCGCGCGGGCGGCCGCTTCGACGCGTGGGCGGGGCCGCAGCTCAGGTCTGGAGCGTCGCCTTGCCCCCGGGGAGGACCTCGTACTCCCCCTCGGCCATCTGGACGCCGCGCCACGCGAGAGCCGCGTCGCTGCCCGCCACGACCAGCAAGCGATCGGCGCCCGCGGCCGTGTACTCGCCGAGGACGGCCCGCTTGCCGACGGCAGGCGCGCCCGCGCCGAGGCGCTCGACGCGCACCGGAAGGCGACGCGTTCGTTCGAAGTGGGTCCCGCCGTGTTCGAGGGCTCGCGGCGGCTCGCCGCCCGGTGGCACGAGGGTGGCGAGACCCAGCTCGCCGGCCGCGATCGGAGAGAGCCAGAGCAACGCCGTCTGCGTGGGCCCGGACACGAAGATGCCCCGGTCGCCGTGCGCCTCGGGCGCGATGAAGAGCGCCGCGACCGGCCGGTCTTCGCTCATCACCAGCGCACTGGCGAGCCATGCCTCGTCGCCCTCGAGCCGACGGAGGACCACGTCGCCCAGCCGGCACGCGAAGCCTTCGAGGAGGTCGTCGGTCGCGCCGTCGCTGGACCCCGACTCACCGTCGCCTGCGGACGCAGCGGCGGCGACCCTTCGCCGCTTGACGACCCTCGAGAGAAGCCGGCCGAAGAAGATTCCCCCCGCGACGACGACCGCCTGGAGGGCGAGGCTCACAGCGCGGCCAGGACTCGCGTCGGCGCCTGGGTGAAGAGGTCGCGGAGCGCGCGAGCCCGGGCGGTCACCTCCTGGAGGACTTGCTGGAGGACCTGCCCCGCAGGCGGCGCCGCGTCGGCCTCGCCCGTCGGGGGCAAGAGATCGGCGACGACGGCGATGGCGTCGGCTGCGGTGACCAGCGAGGGGGCGCGTTCGCGCGTGATGCCGCCGATGGCGACGAGGGGCACGCCCGCCGCCTGGGCGCGCGCGTAAGCCGTCTTCAGCGCGGGCACGCCCACGACCGGATCGGGGTAGGCCTTCGTGGTCGTCTGGAACACGGGACCGAACGCGACGTAGGCCGGGCGCGCGGCGAGCGCGGCGTCGAGCTGCTCGAGCGTGTGCGTCGACACGCCGACCCCGAGCCCGGGCGCGATGCGGCGGACGCGGTCGATGGGCATGTCGTCTTGGCCGACGTGCACCAGGTCGCACCCGGCCATCAGCGCGAGATCGGGGCGATCGTTGGCGACGAGCAACACGCCCGTGCGGTGACACATCGGCGCGAGCTCGCGGAGGAGCGCGAGCGTCTCGCGAGCCGAGACGTTCTTCGCTCGGAGCTGGAGCGCCACCGGCGAGACCGACAGCAGAGCCGCGGCAAAGGCGAGCGGGTCCAGACCACGTACGTCGAGCGCCCCCGCGTCGACAATCGCATAGAGGCCACGCATCCTCGCGAGCACGTAGCCGACGCCTTGGCGCTCCGTCAACGCGATTCGCCCTCGCCGGACCCTTCGGTTGGCAGGATCACGACGATTGCTGGCTGGACCGTCGTGGCTGAACCGACCCGCGGCCGCTCGAAAGCGGGCGCAGGATCGATCACGAGGAGGTCTCCGCGGCCCAGCCGTTCCCAGGCGGCGTTTCCCGGATTCGCGTCTCGGTCGAGACGCATGAGGCGCACGCGCGCCGCGACGCGGCCAGTCGCGTTTGCTGCGTTTGAGGCGTTTGCGACGTTGGCCGTGCTTGCGGCGTTTGGCGTGTTTGCTGCGTCGGCGGTGACGGTCGCTTCGGCCGCGGCTTGCACTTCGCCGCACACGAAGGCCTCGCGCTTGCCCTTCGATCGAATCTCGTCGGAGACGACCCGGAGCCGCGCCGCTCCCGCGGGCGCTCGGATCGCGTCGACCAGGCGCAGGCCGCCGCGACGCAGAACGAGATAGCTGAACGTGAGCCCCTCGCGGCGCAGCCCTGTTGCGCGGGCCACGGGCACGAGCCAAGCCGGGAGATCCACCGCGAGGTCTTCGTGGCACCAGTCGGTGTCGCGCGCGAGCGCCGGACACGGCGCGGCGTGGAGGCACGGCGCGAAGACCGTCACGGAGGCGGCCCTGCCGTCGAGGCCGATGACGGGCGGCGCCGCGGGACCCGCCGTCGACAGCACCGCGTCGCGGACATGGTGCAGGTGGCGGGTGCGATCGCGCAGGGCCGGCTCGATGACGACCACCGCGCCTCCCGGCTCGATGCGATCCATGACCAGCGAACGCACGAGCGTGCCATGGAGCACGCGGCGCTCCTCGTCGGGCAGTGCGACGTCAAGCTCGCTCAGCACCTGCCCCAGGAGCACGACGTCGAACCGCCCGAGCGCGCCCGCCATGCCGTGTGGGCCGGTGCGCGTGCGAACGACCAGCTCGACAGGGCTCGCCACCCCCCGCGCCTGCCGCGTTCGCACGATGGCGGCGCCGAGGTCGAGCGCCTCGGCGTCCGAATCGAGCCACGTGGCCTCGATCGTGCCTTGCGCGCCGCTGGCTTCGAGGGCGCGAGCAAGCCCCCAGGTCGTGGCGCCGAGGCCCGCGCCGAGATCGAGGACGCGAAGCGGGCGAGCGCGGTCGAGCCGCAGCGCGCCCGTGGCGACGAGCTCGCGCACCGCGGCAGCCCCCTTGGGGACGTCGCGCGCGAACGAGAACCCCAGGCGCGCCGGCCCCGCTTCGCGCATCGCCGCGCGAGCTCGAGTCGGGTCGTTGTATGCGCGCGAGAGCTCGCCGACGCGTGCGGCGAGCTTGGCCACCTCGTGGCTCGTCGGCCACGAGCGCGACCTCGCCACGGCGTCGAGGGTCTCGCGCCAGTCGTCTTCGAGGGGGCGCGAGAGCTGGCTGAGCGGGGGCGCCGGGCGGACCATGCCGCGGTAGAATCCGCGCGTGCCGGTCCCCCCGCAAGCCGAACGGAGCGCGATCGTCGCCGCGGGCGCCGTTGTCGTCGACGACCGCGGGCGCGTTCTTCTCATTCGCCGCGGGCACGCGCCGTCCGCGGGCGAGTGGACATTGCCGGGCGGCCGCGTGGAAGCCGGCGAGACCCCCGAGGTCGCGGTCGTGCGCGAGCTACGCGAAGAAACCGCCCTCGAGGGCCGCGTCGTCGCGTCGCTCGGCGTCGTGACGGTCGCGCGCGAAGGGGAGACGTATGCGATCCACGAGTACCTCGTGCGTCCCGCGAAGCCGTCGCGGGCGAACGCGGGCGTGCGCGCCGGCGATGACGCGGCCGACGTTCGCTGGGTCGAGGCCGGCGAGCTGGCGGCCCTCGGCGTCCGCTCCGACGCGGTGGCCGTCATCGAGCGGGGTCTCGCGCATGCGCACGGCGGGCCGCGGCGCGCGCGAGGCTCTTGACGCGGCCCGGGGATCCAGGTCTCTCGTGCGGAGGATGCGCGTCGCTCTCGCCCGGTGCTCGGTCACGCTCGCCACGCTCGCCGCGACCGCGCTCGGGTGCGCCCGGCCCGTCGCGGCCCCCGCTTCGTCCCCTCCCAGCGCCGACGCGGTCCTCGCACGCATGCACGTGGGCTTCGCGTGCGGCAACGCCATTCAGGCCAGCGCGAAGCTGGAGCACTACGGGCAAGAGGGCCGCGTGCGCGGTGAGCTCATGCTCTTCGCGGCGCGGCCGGCGGACCTTCGCCTCGACGTCATCAGCCCCTTCGGCGTCGCGATCGCGACGCTGACGAGCGACGCGAGCCGCTTCGCGCTCGCCGACCTGCGCGACAAGCGCTTCTACGTCGGTCCGGCGACGGCCTGCAACATCGCGAGGCTCACCGCCGTCCCCGTCCCGGGGCACGTGCTCGTCGATCTGCTGCGCGGCGAGGCGCCTGTCCTCAAGCACGACGCGGGGCAGGCCACGTTCACGTGGGACCGGCACGGATACTACGTGCTCATCGTCCCTTCGACGCGCGGCGCCCGCGAGGAGATCCATCTCGCCCCGCGCCCGGAAGACTGGTCCGAGCCGTGGGACCGCCAGCGGATGCGCGTGCTCGACGTGCGCGTCGACCAGCAGGGCTATGAGCTCTATCACGCCGAGTTGGGCGACCACGCGAGCGCACCGACCGCAGGCCCGCGCGAAGATCCCGACAACCTCGCGCCGCCCCTGCCCCCCAGCGGGCCCCCGTGCGACGCCGAGGTGCCTCGCAAGATTCGCGTCGAAGTCCCGGTCCCCCAAGCCGAGGTCCGCTTCCAGTACGAACAGCTCGTCTGGAATCCCCCCCTCCCTGAAGGCACCTTCGAACAGCCCGTCCCTCCCGGCATGCACCCCGAAGAAGTCGTCTGCCAGTAGCCCGAACGAGAAACCGCAAAGGCGCAGAGGCGCCAAGTTTTTGGGGTGCGCTCGCGGCTCGGACGAACGAGAGGAGATTGGCCGCAGAGGCGCAGAGGGCGCAGTGGCGAGATAGCCGAAGAGGGGTGGAGCGTAGCGTCGAACGAGAGCGGCACCCGATCGAGCCGTCTTTGGTCTCTCCGCCCAACCCTCTGCGCCCTCTGCGGCTCTGCGGCTATTCTCGCTCTCGCTCTCCGCCAGATACTTTGCGCCTTCGCGCCTTTGCGGTCTCTCCCGCCTAGAGAGCCGCCAGGATGTCACCGGGCTGGTCGGTGATGATCGAGGCGACGCCGAAGCGGTGGAGTTCGCGCGCTTCCGCGGGATCATTGACGGTCCATATGCCTACGCGCAGGCCGCGTCGGCGGTAGCGGGCCACGGCGTCGGCGGTGACCGCGGTGCGCTCCAGGTGCAGGCCCTGCACGAGCGGGGGGCGCGCGGTCTCCTGGAGGGCCCTCGCCCACGCGGGCGAGCGGGCCTCCGTGAGAAAGGCTCTCGGGATCGAGGGCACGAGCGCGGCCGCCAGGGAGAGGAGCGAGGGGTCGAACGACGAGAGGAGCACGTCGGCTCGGGTAGCGCGCACCGCGTCGACGGTCGCCCGCACGAGGGCTCGCCGGCCCGGGACGCCGTGCTTCATCTCGACGTTGACGGCGACCTCCGATTGGCGCGCCCACGTGAGGACCGCGAGGAGGGTCGGGATGGTCGCGCCGCCGCCGAGATCGATCCCGAGCAGCTCGCGCTCGGGCACCTCGGACACGCGCCGCGGATCGCGCTCGCCGGTCATGCGCGCGAGCGTCGCGTCGTGAAAGACCACGACGGTTCCCCCGGCGCACGTGCGCACGTCGAGCTCGATCGCGCGTGCGCCCTGGGCGCGTGCCTGCTCGAAGGCCGCGAGAGTGTTCTCGGCGGGCCAGCCGGCGCCGCGGCCGCCGCGATGGCCGACGACGAGCGGCGACGTCCACCACGCGCTCATGGCGCACCCACGATCGGCCGTCGCCGGCGTCGCCCGGAACGGCCTGCCGGGCCGCTGGCCCTCGAGGCCAGCGCGCTCACGGCCGGCTCACGACTGCAGCTCTTCGGCGATCGAGCGCGCCAGCTTGCGCGCCTCGTCGATCTTGTCGGCGGTGAGCGACACCGCGCCGACGACGGGGTGGCCGCCGCCGCCGTAGCGCTCGCAGATCGCGGCGATGTTGTGGCGACGCGGGAAGGGCGACCACGGGTTATAGCCGACGCTGATCTTGCACTTGCTCTTCGATCGGCTGAGCAGCACCGAGTACGCGCTCTCCGGGTAGAGCGCGTACGTCACGAACTTGCCGGCCACTTCGATCATGTGGGGCGTGAGGTCGACGTAGATCACCTGCCCCATCGTCTCGGCGCTCTGCTCGACGAGCGTCACGAACTGCTCGTGCGCGCGGCCGAGCGGCTCGTAGGCCTGCGCGATGTCGGTCGAGCGCGCGACGTCGAAGAGCGGCTGCTCGAGCAGGCGCGGCACCATCTTGCCGAGGAACCCGTCGTTGCCATGGTGCTCGACGACGGTCATGAGCTTGAGCTCCGGCTCCTTGCGCTCGACGGCCATTGCGGCGCTCGGGAACGCGGCGCTGTCGATCATGTCGGCCCAGCGAACGAGCTCGGCGGTCGGCTCGCGGTCGAGCCCGAAGCGGGCGGCGCCCACGTCGGCGATGAGCTTGGTCGCCGAGCTGTACGTCCCGTCGTGGAACATCTGCCGCCGGCCGAGCTCTTCGCTCTTCGCGGCGCCGCGCTCATAGGCCTCGCGGTCGCCCGGGGCGCCGAAGGCGCTCACGTGGTGGTCGAAGTACCAATCGAGCTTCGGCGCCGGGCTGAAACGGAAGTCGAGGATGGCGTTCACGTCGCCCGAGAGGAGCGCCGGTTCGACGCCGTTCTGCCCGGGGCCGTACCCGGCGCCGTGGTAATGGAACGACGCCGCGTCGGCGGGCGCGAGGTGCCGGTAGAGTCGCGTGAACATGACGGCCGAGCAGAGCCCGTCGAAGCAGTGGCCGTGCGTCGCCACCACGACCTCCGACGAGCGGGGCGCGCCGGTCGAGAGAACCGGGGGCGAATCGGAGCTGGAAGAGGACCCTGACGTCACCGGCCCGCAATAGCATGATGCGCGCGCCGCCGGGGAGCGCGGCGCGACCGAAAACCACCGAATCGTGAGCCTCCGGATCCATCACCTGGCCCTCCGAACGCGCGACCCCGCCCGGATCGCGCGCTTCTACGGCGACGTCCTGGGCCTGCCCATCGCGCGCCGCGACGAAACCCGCGGCAGCGTCTGGCTCGAAGCCACCGGCGTCGTGCTCATGATCGAGCCAGCCGACGCCAGCGAGCCAGCCCCGAATGAAGGCACGCGAGAGCTCCTCGCCTTCGCAATCGATCCCGCGAGCCCGCACCCCGACCTGCCCGCCTGGCGCGCGCGTCTGGGCGAAGCGAACGTGCCCATCGAAGCCGAGACGCCCTTCACCCTCTACTTCCGCGACCCCGAAGGCCGCCGCCTGGCCGTCAGCGCCTTCGCCTTCGATCACCTCACGAAAGAGGGAGATTAGCCGCAGAGGCGGTTCCGGTAGGGACGACCCGTTCCACCTCACGATGAGGTGACTCG
>OBLW0100000905.1_pt1 | contig 25606 bp, 21 predicted proteins | sample 1520161 | NCBI WGS metagenome assembly OBLW01 (sample SAMEA3539309, study PRJEB22396) | soil metagenome | biome: tundra; feature: field; material: soil | place: USA | collected 2010-05 | depth 0.15 m | reverse complement strand
CCAAACTGCTACAATCCCCTATTAACGGATTTGTTCGGTCGCCGTCCCTTCTATTGTGCTGCGCCGGGTCTTCAAAGCATTCCAATATCGCGACTTCCGCCTCATGTGGGTGGGCGCCTGCACATCCAGCATCGGGACCTGGATGCAGATCGTGGCGCAGGCTTGGCTGGTCTATGATCTGTCGAAATCCGGCTTCCTGCTGGGCCTCGACATGTTTCTCGGCGGCATCCCCATCTTCCTGTTCTCCTTGTTCGGCGGCGTAATCGCCGACCGCTTCGAGCGCCGCCGCGTGCTGCTGGCTTCGCAGTGGGTGCAGATGGCCTCGGCCTTCACGCTCACCATTCTGGTCTTATTCCACGTGGTGCACGTCTGGCACATCCTCGGCCTTTCCTTTGTCTCCGGCTTCGCGCAGGCGTTCGGCAGCCCGGCGTACTTGGCGCTGATTCCCACGCTGGTGAAAAAGGAAGACATGCCCAACGCGATTGCGCTCAATTCCATCCAGTTCAACATGGCCACCGTGATCGGCCCGATGCTGGGCGGACTGGCGATGGCAAAACTGGGCAATGCGTGGTGCTTCGGTCTCAACGGCCTCTCCTTTGTGGCGCCGATCGTTTCGCTCAGCATGCTGCATATCCGGATCATCCCGGAAAAGACCAGCGAGAGCGTTCTCGACAGCATGAAAGAAGGCTTCCGCTTCATCCACCGCCATGGCACGATGGAAGCGCTGATGGTGCTGGCCTTCGCCATGACCGCGCTGGGCGTGCCTGCACGCACCTTCCTGCCCATCTTCGCCAAGCAGGTTTTTCATCGCGGGCCGGAAATGTATACCATGTGTCTGTCCATCGCCGGAGTCGGCTCCGTGCTGGGCGCGCTCGCGGTGGCCGCGCTGGGAAACGTGGCGCACAAAGGACGAATCGCGCTATCGACACTGATCCTGATGGGCGTGGGCATCACGGGCTTTGCCCTCTCCCGCTCGGTGCCGCTTACCTTCGCCCTGATGTTCCTGAACGGCGCCTCCATGGTGGGCGTTTTTGCCATGGTCAACTCGCTGGTGCAGTTGATCACCACCAACGAAATGCGCGGCCGCGTGATGAGCGCCTACAGCTTCGCGTTTCGCGGCGGCATGCCGATGGGAAACCTGGTGGCGGGCTGGCTCGTCCCAATCTTTACGGCTCCCACGGTGGTGGCCGTCGATGGTTTGCTGCTGGCGGCGCTCGGTTTGTACTTTCTGCTGGTGCACCGCAAGGTGGCGGCTTTGTGACGGTTTGAAATCCCTATGATTGTGCACTTGTTGATGGCCGGCTTCCTGGCCGGAACACTTTCGCCGCTCGAACTGGCGCGTGACACGCAAGACCGGCCGGCCCTGGAACGCCTGGTTAATGAGGCGGCCGCTGCCGCCGCCAGGGCGCCGAAGGATGCCGCCGCGCAGTTCCGCATGGCTCTGGCGTCGTCCTATCTCGCCGAAGTGGAAATCGAGACGCACGACAAGAAGGCCGCGCAACAGGCCGCCGTCCGTGGCATTCACGCGGCCGACCAGGCCATCGCTCTGAAACCGGATGACGCGGAGAACTACCGCGTCCTAGCAACCCTCTGTGGCCAGGCCATCACGGATATGCTGAGCGGCTTGAACTACGGCCCGCGCGCCAAGGACGCCGTTAGCAAGGCGGTCTCGCTGGCGCCCAAATCTTCGGCGGTCTGGATAGCGCGCGGCGTGGGCAATTACTACCTGCCGGCGCAGCTTGGCGGCGGCGCGGCCCAGGCTGTCGCCGATTTCCGCAAGGCCATCGAGCTCGACTCGCGCAACGCCGAAGCCTGGACCTGGCTCGGTATCGCCCTGCGGAAGGAGAATCAGGATGCCGAAGCGCGGCGGGCATTCGGCAAAGCGCTGGCGCTCGATCCGAACCGCGTCTGGGTGCGGCAGCAGCTCGAAAAGACCCCCGCCAAATGACGCGGATCGGGGCGCCCGCCGCCGCGCTGGCCCTGGCGCTGGCGAGCTTCTTCCTGTTCCCCGGCCATACCTGGCTCCAGCAGGATTCGCAGATCTGGACGCCAATGCTGGAACATCTGCGCGATCCGGCCGTGCTGCGCAACGACATTCTGGTTCAGCAGCCGCACGTGGGCTTCACGCTCTACGATGAGGCCGCTCTCGCACTGCGCGGCATTAGCGGCCTGGGATTCCGCGAGGTGCTGGCCCTCCAGCAGATCGCCTTCCGCGCGTGCGGCATCTGGGGATTGATTCTGATGGCCACCGCGGCCGGGCTCGAGTTGGGGCCGGCAGTGCTGGTGGCGGCGCTCTGCTCGCTGGGCGTGGCCATCGCCGGCCCCGCCGTGTTCACGGTCGAATACGAGCCCACCCCGCGCGCCTTCGCGCTGCCGCTGGTGCTGCTCGCCATCGGCCTTACGGCGCACCGGCGCTACCTGGCGGCCGGCATCGCGGCGGCATGCGCGTTTCTGTATCATCCGCCAACCACGCTCGGGTTTCTGGCGATTTTCGCCGTGCTGACTTTCCGCCGGCGCCAATGGCGGCCCTGGATTCCGCTAGCGCTGGCGGCGGCGCTTCTGGCGTTCGCCGCGGCCCATCAGGCTGGCGCCGCCCAGCAGCCGTTCTGGGGACGCATCGGCGCGCCGCAGGAGCAACTGCAACGGCTGCGCGCGTCCTATATTTGGATTTCCGCCTGGCCGCCCCGCTTCATCGTTCACCATCTGCTGCTGGCCGCCGCGCTCGCCGCCGCGTGGTTCCGCATTCGCCGGCACGTCCCCGCCGAACTGCGCGCGTTCGTGTTGGGGCTGCCGTTGCTGGGCCTGGCCAGCATGCCGGTTTCCTGGCTGCTGCTGGAGCACGCCCGGTGGGTGCTGATGCCGCAGCTTCAGCCCATGCGCCTGCTGCTGTTCCTGGCGCTGATGATGCAGTTCGTGGCCGCCGTGGCCGGAGCGCACGCCGCACTGGCCCGGAGGTGGTGGGAAGCGGCGGCGTGGTTCGCCGTGGCGTGCTGGTTACCGCTCCAGCCGGTAGTCACCGAACCTTACCAGTGGCGCCGCGTCGCGGTGCTGTTGCTGGTGGCCGCTATCGCCGCGGCCGCCATGCGCTTCCGCGTCGCCCCGCTGGCCGGCGCCGGCGCGCTCATCCTGATCCCGTTCGCCGGCGGTGTCGTCAACAACCCGCAACTCCACACGCCCGAACTGCGCCAGCTTTCCGATTGGGCCGCTCACTCGACCGCCCCCGACGCCGTCTTTCTTTTTTCCGATGCCGGCCGCTCGCTCTCGCTCGGCGTCTTCCGTTCCGAAGCGTTGCGCGCCGTCTATGTGGATTGGAAAGGCGGCGGCCAAGTGAACTTCAACCGCCCGTTCAGCGAGGAATGGTGGCGCCGCTGGTCCGCAACCATGGCTCCCGGTTTCCACCCCACCGACATACCCAAATATGCGGCAGCCGGCATCGACTACATCGTGGTGCAGCCTCAGCATCGCCTGCCTGATCCTCCGCTGTTCTCCAACGCGGGGTATGTGGTGTACAAGGTTCCGAACTAGGCGGGCACGGAATGCGGCGCACGCACTCGTGCGTGCCGTGTCGAGACTCTTCTCGACATGTCTTCGCTTCGCCTCGCCGTGCGTCGGCACGAGTGCCGACGCGGCACGCATGAGTGCGTGCGCCACGGCAACAACCGCGGCGATCTATTCGTACCGCAGCACTTCGGCGGGAGCAATTCTCGTTGCGTTGCGCGCAGGGTATAACGTCGCCAGGAAACTGACCAGGATGGCAGCGGCGGCGATCCACACCCCATCCACCCAATGCGCCTCAAACGGAACGAAACTCAGCGAGTAGACCGCTTCATCGAGGTGCAGCCAGTGATACTTGTCGGCGAAGTACGCCAGCGTGTAGCCGCCCACTAGCCCGATGGCGCTGCCCACCACGCCGATCAGCACCCCCTGCAACATGAAAATGCGGCGCACCTGCGCGGTTCGCGCGCCCATCGACATGAGGATGCCGATGTCGCGGTACTTTTCCATCACCATCATCACCAGCGTGATGAAGATATTCAGCGCGGCCACCATGAGAATCAGGCCGATCACGATCATGGCCACGATGCGCTCCATGCGCAGAGCGCCGAGCAGTTGCTTGTTGCGCTCCTGCCAAGTGGTGGTGGTGTAGCGGCTGCCGGCCACGCGTTCCACGTCGCGGGCGATCTCCGGCGCGCGGTCCAGGTCGTCAACCTTGAGTTCGATCTGGTTGATGACGTCCTCGAGCGACAGCGCCTTCTGCGCGGCGGCGATGGAGGTGAACGCCCAGGTGTCGTCGATATCGAAGAAGCCGGTCTCGTAAATCGCGCACACCTTGAAGCGGCGGATGGCGGGGCGCGGGCCAAAGGGCGTGAGCTCGCCTTCCGGGCTGACGAGCGTGATGTTGTCGTTGACGCGCATGCCTGTGTCTTCCGCCAGCCGCGCGCCGAGAATGATACCGGGCGGCGACGCATTGGGGTCCAGCAGCCGCTTTGTCGAGCCGGCCTTCAGATGGCGCAGCGCATCGCTGATGGCCAGTTCGGAATCCACCTCGACGCCTTTTAACACCGCGCCGTGCGACTGGATGGCGCCGGACAGAAACACCGGCGTGTAGAGCGCGGGCGAGACCGCGGTGACGTGGGGCGTGGCCCGCAAGCGCGCGGAGAGATCGCGCCAGCCGTCGATGCCGTTGTTCAGCTTCTCGGATACGTTGATGTGCGCCATCGCGCCCAGCAGGTTGCGCTCCAGCGTGTTGCGGAAGCCGGTGGTGACGGCGATGGCAATCACCAGCGCCATCACCCCCACCGCCACGCCGAGCACGGAGATGGCGGTGATGACGGAGATGACCGATGCGCCGCGGTGCGCCCGCAGATAGCGCGCGGCGACGAAAAGCTCAAAGCGGTATCGGGTCATGATCTTAAGCTAAGGGCTCGTCAAGGAACGACCGTACCGTTCGGACGTGGCGCACGCACTCGTGCGTGTCGCGTCGGCACTCGTGCCGACGCCCGGCGAGGCGAAGCGAAGACATGTCGAGAAGAGTCTCGACACGGCACGCACGAGTGCGTGCGCCACGTCGTTCGCCAGGATTTAGCATGGTCATTTCCTAACAATCGCCTACGCCGGCGCGCCTCCCTCATCGAGCTCGCGCATTTCGCGGACCAAGTCAATCGGGCCTTCCGGCCGCAGCAACGGAAAGAGAATCACGTCGCGGATGGAACGGGAGCCGGTCAGGATCATGGTGAGACGGTCAATGCCGATGCCTTCGCCGCCGGCGGGCGGCATGGCGTAGGCCAGCGCGCGGACGTAATCTTCGTCCATCTGGTGCGCCTCTTCGTCGCCGCGCTCGCGCATGGCGAGCTGCATGTCAAAGCGGCGCCGCTGCTCCTGCGGATCGTTGAGCTCGGTGTAAGCGTTGCCGATTTCCATCCCCGCCGCGTAGATCTCGAAGCGCTCGACGAACGCCGGATCGTCGGGCTTGGTCTTGGAAAGCGGCGACGTCTCGACCGGGTAATCGTAGATGATGGTCGGCTGAATGAGCTTGCTCTCCACCCGCTGCTCGAAGATGTCGGTCAGAGCTTCCCCGGCCGTGGGCTTGCGGGAATGGCTCCGCAGCCACTCGGGGTTGGCGACGTCCTCCGTCGCCGGCCGGTCTTCGCCTTCCCAAAACCGCACCACGGCTTCGCGCATGGTGTGGCGCTCCAGGTGGCTGAAATCGAGCTTATGACCGTCAAACTCCACATCGGTCGAACCAATCGCATCGAGCGCGGCTTGCCTCAGCAACGCTTCGGAGAAGTCCATCAGGCCGCGGTAATCGGTGTAGGCCTGGTAGAACTCCAGCATGGTGAACTCGGGGTTGTGATGTGTGGAGAGACCTTCGTTGCGGAAGTTGCGATTGATTTCGTACACGCGCTCCAGGCCACCCACCACCAGCCGCTTCAGGTACAGCTCCGGCGCGATGCGCAGATACAGGTCGATATCGAGCGTGTTGTGGTGGGTGACGAACGGCCGCGCGGCAGCCCCGCCATAGAGCGGCTGCATCATCGGTGTTTCCACTTCGATGAAATCGCGCGCCTCCAGTTGGCGCCGCAGCGACGAGATGATGCGCGCCCGCGTGATGAACACCTTGCGCACTTCCGGGTTGGCGATCAGGTCCAGGTAGCGCTGGCGGTAGCGGGTTTCCACGTCCTCCAGGCCGTGCCACTTTTCGGGCATCGAAAGCAGCGTCTTGGAAAGGAACTCCAGCTTCTCCGCGTGGATGCTCAGCTCGCCGGTGCGGGTCCGGAACAGGTAGCCCTCCACGCCGATGATGTCGCCGATATCCAGCATCTTGAAGAGCTGGAAATCGCGCTCGCCGACCGCATCTTTCTTCACGTAAATCTGCAACCGCTCGCCGTTTTGCTGGAGGTGCGCGAAGCCCGCCTTGCCCATGTGGCGAACAGTCATCATGCGTCCGGCCACACGCACGCGCACTTCGGGTGTGAGTTCCTCGGCGGTCTTGGAGCCGTATGCGCCCAGGATCTCGGGAATGGTGTGGGTGAAATCGTAGCGCCGGCCGTAGGCGCGGTAGCCCAGCGCCTCGATTTCGCGAACGCGCGCCAGGCGCTGCTTGAGTAGGTCGTCTTCCAGCGACAAAAAATCTCTCCTGTGGGCGAAAACACCTATTATACGGCTTCGGTTTCTCAAATCCCCCGCCGCAACCCCCTGCATTTGTTCGGTGCTAAGATAAAAAGGTCCGCTCGGCAAGCACTGGGGGCGGAATCCGTGTCCTGATATGTCCGGTCTCTATTGGGCCCTTCTGGTCAGTCCGTCGGCATCCGGCCGGTTGAGCCAGATGTTCGTCAAGACTCCGTTTGCGGGCATCCATCAACTGGCGTGGTTCGACTGGGCCATGCTCATCCCCTACTTCAGCGTGCTGGTGGTTCTCTCGGTGTATGGGATTCACCGATACGACATTATCCGCACTTATTTCAAGTACCGCAAGAACGCCACCACGGAGCCGGCCGCCCGCCACTTTGAGAAGCTGCCGCCGGTGACCATCCAGTTGCCGCTCTTCAACGAGCGCTATGTCGTGGAGCGCCTGGTGGAGGAAATCGTCAAGATCGAGTACCCGAAGGAGCTGCTGCAAATTCAGGTGCTGGACGATTCCACCGACGACACGGCGCCCTTCGCCGGCGCGTTGGTGGAACGCTACCGCGCGCTGGGCTACCCGATCGAATATCATCACCGCACCAACCGCCATGGGTTCAAGGCGGGAGCGTTGCAGGAAGGCCTCGAAACCGCCACCGGCGAATTCGTCGCCGTGTTCGACGCCGACTTCTGCCCGCCGGCCGACTTCCTGATGCGCACCATCCATCACTTCGCCGACCCCAAGGTGGGCGTGGTGCAGACGCGCTGGAGCTACATCAACCGCGATTACAACTTCCTCTCCGAAGTGGAAGCCATGCTGCTCGACGGGCACTTCATCCTGGAGCACGGCGCGCGGTCGCGGGCGGGCTACTTTTTCAACTTCAACGGCACGGCGGGCATCCTCCGGCGCGCCATGATCGACGATGCGGGCGGTTGGCAGCACGACACGCTGACGGAAGATTCCGACCTGAGCTACCGGGCGCAGCTCAAGGGCTGGCGGTTTGTGTACCTGCCGGGCCTCGATTGCCCGTCCGAGCTGCCGGTGGACATTCACGGATTCCAGGTGCAGCAATCGCGGTGGGCCAAGGGCCTGACGCAGGTTGCCAAGAAACTGCTGCCGCGGCTGCTGCGCGCCGACCTCCCCAAGCGCGTCAAGGCCGAGGCTATTCTCCATCTCACTCCCAATATCACTTACCCGCTGATGATCGTGGTTTCGGCGCTGATGCTGCCGGTGATGATCGTCCGCTTCTACATGGGAGTCTGGCAGATGGTGTTCATCGACCTGCCGCTGATTGCGGCTTCGTTCTGGTCGATTTCGGCGTTCTACGTGATCGCGCAGCGCGAGCTGCACCCGAAAAGTTGGAAGCGGTCCATTCTGATGCTGCCCATGCTGATGGCAGTGGGAGTGGGCCTGACGATCATCAACACGCGCGCGGTGCTCGAAGCGCTGTTCGGCGTGGAGACCGCCTTCGCCCGCACGCCGAAATACGCCATCGGGGATCGCCCGGTGAAACTGGAAGTTAAGAAGTACCGCGGCCGCAGCGGATGGCTGCCCTATGCCGAGATCCTGGTGGGCACGTATTTCCTCGGCATGGTGGTCTTCGCGATCCAGACTTACAACCTCCTGGCGGTTCCGTTTCTGCTACTCTTCGTCTTCGGCTATTACTGGGCGGGTTTCGGCACGCTCTATCAGGAGCAGCAGGGCCGCCTGCGCTGGATGAAACAGCAGCGCCTCGCGCTCAACGCCGCACGGCAGGGGTAATTGCCCGGCCCTCGAGTTGTCGTCTGTTATGGCACCGCACGCTACTCCGCCGGCGGCTTCCATCCGCCAAATGCCTGTTCCAGCCACCACGCCACCGCCAGCGCCACATCTTCGCGCCATGGCGCGGCGGCTATCTGAACGGCGATGGGCAAGCCCTCACCCGACTCGCCGCAACGCACAACCGCGGCCGGCCAACCGGCGACGTTGTAAGCCATGGTGTGACTGAAGCCGATGAAGTTCTCATCCAGGATAGAAGTGCCGAGCGGCAGCGCCGGGTGGATATAGGCCGGACACAGAATCGCGTCGTATCCGCGGGCGAGAAACGCGGTCATTTCGGCGCAGTAATCGAACCACTCACCCCAATAGTGCGCAAATCCGTCGATGCCGGTGCGGTATTGCTCCAACTTATCCACCCAGCCGGTCAGCAGCGGATGGACGCTGGTCGAACCGATGTCGCGCAGATAGCTGCGCAGGCCGTCGCCACCATCTGGGCCGATCAGTTTCATCTCGATCTCGTAAGCGGCATCCAGACAGGCCGGCCGGGCCTCTTCCACGCGAACGCCTTCCACGGCGAGCGCAGCCGCCGCGGTGCGCACCACGCCCGTCACTTCCTCGTCAGCCGCGGCGAGACCATTGTCGGTGTAGAACGCGATTCGCAGGTCGCGTACCCGCACCGCGCGCGGGTTCTCGAGCGGCATGTCCACCACGGTGTGGTCGCGGCCATCGGGACCGGCCAGCAGCGGCATCACGGTGACCAGGTCCTCCACGCGGCGCGCCATCGGCCCCACCTGCCACAGCGCTTCGATCCAGCCTCCGGCGGGCGGAAAATGCCCGGTGCGCGGCAGGCGTCCGGAGGTCGGCTTGATGGCGGCGCATCCGCAAAAAGCCGCCGGAAGGCGCACGCTGCCGGCGCAGTCGCTGCCCAAACCGAGCGGTGAACCACAAGCGGCGAGCAGCGCGGCCTCGCCGCCGCTCGATCCTCCCGGCGTGCGCGCCGTGTCGTACGGGTTGCGGGTGGCGCCGAAAATCAGGTTGTCGCTCTCGAAGGCGAACAGCAGATCCGGCAGATTGGTTTTGGCGATGGGGATAGCGCCCGCCCGCCGCAGACGCTCCACCAGCGTTGCATCCTCCGTGGAGGGCGGCGCGTTCTTCCGGCCCAGCGTCCCCGCCGTCACCACCGTGCCGGCCAGCTCGAGCGAGTCCTTGATGCTGAACGGCACGCCGTGGAGTGGCCCGCGCGGTTCGCTCGCATCGGCCGCCGCGGCCTCTGCCAGCGCGCTTTCCGCGAGTACCTGTACGGCGGCATTGATCTTCGGATTGATGGCGGCGATCCGCTCCAGGTGTGCCACCACCAGCTCGCGCGACGAGACACGCCGCTCGCGGATCAGCCGCGCCTGTTGGGTGGCGGAATAAGCGATGAGTTCGTTCATGGTCTCCCGGTGGGGCATGCTTTAGCTTGCCAACGCCCGCTTGCGGGCGCATTTTTCTTGAGCTTCAGCTTCACCCGTATACTCCATATAACTCCATTTCCATGTAGCGCACCAGCGCGCTTCGGCCCCGTCCGCGAAGCTGGCGTAGTACGATACCAACAGGAGCGTGTTCTGACCAAGGCACATCTTGAAGCAACCGCCGCCCTTCCGGCCGCCATCCCAACCTGGACCATCGCCGTCCGCGCCGCCGAATCCAAGAAGGCCACCGACATCAAAGTTCTGGATTTGACCGGCATCACTTCCTTCGCCGACTATTTCGTCCTTTGCAGCGGCTCCAATCAGCGGCAGATTCAGGCCATCGCCGACGAAGTCACGCTACAGCTCAAACACCAGGCGGGCGAGCTGCCGATGAGTCTGGAAGGCTACGATCAGGGCGAATGGGTGTTGGCCGATTACGGCGACATATTGGTGCACGTTTTTTCCACCAAGGCCCGAGCCTATTACGATTTAGAGCGGCTCTGGCGCAATGCGAAGCCGATCGAGATTCCGTCCGAGTGAAGATCTTCGTCTACTTCATCGGCAAGCCCAAAGACCCGCACATCAATGCCGTGGCGCAGGACTTTCTCGGCCGCGCCGCCCGCTTTTCCAGCGTTGAAATGCGCGAGATCCGCCCGGAGCGCACCGATCCCTGGGCCCGCCATCCCGCCGCGCGCAAAATCTTTCTCGATCCGGCCGCCAAGCCGATCGATTCCGCCGCCTTCACCGCGCTGATCGCCAAGAGCGAGATGGAAGGCCGCGACCTGCTGTTCCTGGTGGGCGGGCACGCTGGTCTGCCGCCCGCCTGGGCCGGTCGCGCGGACCTGCTGCTCTCACTCTCCGCCATGACTTTTCCGCACGAGCTGGCCCGCGCCATGCTCGCCGAACAGATCTACCGGGCTTTCGCAACCTTGCGGGGCCATCCCTACCCGCGGTAAGTTGGTTGATTGCATGTCTTGGTTTAAGCGCGACAGGCCGGACGACAAAAAGCCGAAAGCCATCGACGAAGAATCGAAGCACGTCAAGACAGAAGGCCTCTGGCAGAAGTGCGACGGCTGCCGCCAGATCGTCTGGAAGAAGGACCTGGCGGCCAACTGGAACATCTGTCCCAAGTGCGGCCACCATTTCCGCATCGACGCCGTCTCCCGTATCCGCATGCTGTTCGATGGCGGCGAATACGAGGTTTTCGATGCCGCGCTGCACTCCACCGACCCGCTGGGCTTCGTCGACAGTAAACCCTATGTCAAGCGCCTGGAGGCCGCCCGTCTCGAAACCGGGCTGCGCGACGCCCTGGTTGCCGCCCGCGGCAAGCTGGGCGGGCGCCAGGTCGAAATCTGCTCCATGGAGGTGCGCTTCATCGGTGGCAGCATGGGCGCCGTGGTGGGCGAAAAGATCACGCGCGCCATCGAACGCTCCCTCGCGTCCCGCTCGCCGCTGGTCATCGTTTCCGCCTCCGGCGGCGCGCGCATGCAGGAAGGCGCCGTCAGCCTGATGCAAATGTGCAAGATCTGCTCCGCGCTGATGCGGCTCGACCAGGCCCGCGTACCCTTTATCAGTGTGCTCACCGACCCCACCACCGGTGGCGTCACCGCCAGCTTCGCCATGCTGGGCGACCTCAACATCGCCGAACCCGGCGCCCTGATCGGTTTTGCCGGCCCGCGCGTGATCGAGCAGACCATCCGCCAGAAGCTGCCCGAAGGTTTTCAGCGCAGCGAGTTTCTGGTCAAGCACGGCATGCTCGATGCCGTGGTGCCGCGCCTGGAGCTGAAGGCCTATATCGCACGGGCGTTCGATTTCTTCTGCCAGCAGTGAACTACCCCGATTCGGTCCACTTCCTTTACGCACTGGGCAACGAAATTAAGACCGCCAAACTCGGCCTGGAGCGCATCCGCGCCGTGCTCGACGCGCTCGGCAATCCGCAGGACACGCTAAAGATCGTCCACGTGGCCGGCACCAACGGCAAAGGGTCCACCTGCGCCATGATCGAATCCGGCTTCCGCGCCGCCGGCCTGCGCACGGGCTTGTACACTTCGCCGCATCTCGCCGAGCCCACCGAGCGCATCCGCATCGCCGGCCGCCCTGTCTCCGCCGAGCGGTTCGCCGCCGCCTTCAACCGCGTCCACGCCGTGGTCGAACAACTGCTGGCTCGCGAAGCCATCGACCTGCACACCACCTATTTCGAAACCGTCACCGCGATGGCGTTCCTGATCTTCGCCGAAGAAGGCGTGGAGTCCGTGGTGCTGGAAGTCGGGCTGGGCGGGCGCCTGGATGCTACTAATGTGGTGCGGCCGTCGCTCGTCGTAATCACACCCATCGATTTCGATCACGAAGCGTTCCTGGGCCGCGGCATCGAATCCATCGCCGCCGAAAAAGCCGGCATTCTGAAACTCGGCGTGCCCGCCGTTTTCGCGCGCCAACGCCCGGAAGCCGCGCGTGTGCTCGATCGCCGCGCCGCCGAATTGGACATTCCTGTGACGCGCGCAGCGTCGGCGTTTATCCAAAAGCTCTCGCTCGATGCCCGCGGCAGCCGCTTCGAGTTGTCCGGCGCGACCCCGCTTTCGATCCGCTGCCCGCTCGCCGGCGAGCACCAGGCGGAGAACGCCGTCACCGCGGCGCTGGCGCTGCTCGCCTGCGGTGTGGACCGCCGCTCGATTGAAACCGGCATCGCCGCAGCCCGATGGCCAGGCCGCCTGGAGCACGTCCGCGAACGCCCCGCGATTATCCTTGATGGCGCCCACAACCCCGCCGCCGCCCGCGCGCTGGCCGCCTATATTACGCGCTTTTACTCGACCGTGCGCCTGCGCCTGGTCTTCGGCATCATGCGCGACAAAGCCGCCGCCGAAATCGCCGCTATCCTTTTCCCCCTGGCCTGGCAGGTGATCGTCACCGCGCCGCGCCAATCGCGCGCCCTCGCGCCCGAATCCCTCCGCGCCGTGGTCGATCACCCCAACCTGCAGTTTGCTCCCACCCTCGAAGCGGCTCTCCGCTTGATCGAAGATGCGCCACCGGACGACGTGATCTTCATCACCGGCTCCCTGTTCCTGGTCGCCGAAGCCCGGGCATTGCTGCTGCCAGGCACCGCCTTCCCGCCTCTATGAGCTGCCGATGAGGATGCCGGTGGCGAAGACCAGCGCGCCGCCGAGGCCGACCTGTAGGGCCGCGGAAAGGGGCGGGGTTTCCATATAGCGGTTGCGGATCCAGGTGATGATGCCCAGTTCGACGATCACCACCGCGATGGCGGCGGTGAGCGCGGCGCGGAAGCTGGGGATCATAAACGGCAGGGTATGGCCGATGCCGCCGAGGGCGGTCATCAGGCCGCAGACCAGGCCGCGCATCCAGGGATGGCCGCGGCCGGTGAGGCTGCCGTCGTCAGAGAGGGCTTCGGCGAATCCCATGCTGATGCCGGCGCCGATCGATGCCGCCAAGCCCACCAGAAACGCGTCCCACGGCCGGTGCGTGGCGAAAGCGGCGGCGAAAACCGGGGCAAGCGTGGAAACCGATCCATCCATCAAGCCGGCCAAGCCCGGCTGCACGATCTGCAGCACGAACAGCCGGCGGTTGGCGGCCTCTTCCTGCTCTTTGGCGGAGGCGTGCAGCTTGTCTTCGGTGAGCTCGTCGGCGCGGTTTTCGTGTCCCCGCTCCTCCTGGGCCAAGTCGTCCAAAAGCTGGCGAATGCTGGCGTCCTGGGTGCGGGCGGCGGCGCGCTCGTAAAAACGGCGGGTTTCGACTTCCATGGCGAAGGCCATGCCGCGCACCGCCTCCAGACGCAGCGGCCGCAACAGCCAGACGGGCCTGCGATCGACAAAGCCCCGCACGTCCTGGCGGCGGATCAACGGGATATGCTCGCCGAACTTCGCGCGCGTCAGTTCAATCAGGCGGCGGCGATGGCCGGATTCCTCCTCGCGCATGCCGCTGAAGATGGCCGCCGTGGCTGGGAAGTCGTCGCGCAGACCTTCGGCGAAGTCCGCGTAGATGCGCTCATCCTCTTCTTCGAGCGAGATGGCCAAGGCCAGAACCTCGCGTTGCGACAGGCTGTCGAAACTTCTCATGCATTCCACTCTAATCGAAAGGCGGGCGTGGTAGCATCAGGCTGGAATGGCATTCGCGGATCTCACCAAGCAACTGGCGCAGCAGGCGATCCTATCGGCTACCAAGGATCCACCCGCAGCCACGTCCGCGCCTGGAGAACCCGCCGGTAAGGTGATCCTCGCCCAACTCGCCCTCATGCAGCGAGCGCTCAAGGAAGACGAGGAACTGATCGTCCTATTTCATGCAGGCGGCGAAAGGATCCGCGTGCTGGAGGTCTTTCTGCCATCGCCCGAGGTCGCCGTGCTCAGCGGCACGGACGCGAACCGCGCGCCGGTGCGGGCGATTGCGCCGGCGTCATCGATCGAGCTGCTCTGCAGAACGGTGAAAGTCCCGCCCCCAGCCAGGCCCGCCCGCGTGACCCTCGTCGTGCCGAAAGCCAAGTAGGCGGGGTGCCAGCCCGCAGCCGGATTCGCCCCAGCCACGGATAAACACAGATGAACCCAGATAAGGACTCCTTGTTTTATCCGTGTTTATCTGTGTTCATTCGTGGCCAATGTTCTTTCGCGGCTCAGATCTGAAAATCCTCGCCGTGCCAGATTCCTTCCGCGTCCGGGGCGGGCGTGCGCGGCGGCGGAGGTTCGGTGACGGTGGGTTTCTCCAGCCGGTCTACGCGAGCCATCAGCGTCGTCAGCATGGCGCCGATCGCATCCGGCAGATCGGTGTGCTGCAGGTCGGGATCGTCCGCGGGAGCATGCGCCCTGGAGCGGGTCACCGGGCGGCCCGGAACGCCGACCACCACCGAATTCGCCGGCACCGATTTCACCAGCACCGAATTGGCTCCGATCCGGCAATCGTCACCGATATCGATGGCGCCCAGCAGCTTGGCGCCGGCGCCCACTACCACCCGGTCGCCGAGCGTCGGGTGCCGCTTGCCATGGCTCAGGCTGGTGCCGCCCAAGGTGACGCCGTGGTAAATGGTGACGTCCGCGCCAACCTCCGCCGTCTCGCCGATCACCACCCCCATCCCGTGGTCGATGAAGAAACCGGGGCCTAACTTCGCGCCTGGGTGAATTTCAATGCCGGTGAAGTTTCGCGCCAGTTGCGAAAGCACGCGCGCCAACAGGCGGAACCCGTGCCGCCATAGCCAGTGTGTGAAGCGGTACATCCAGATGGCGTGCAGGCCGGAATAGCACAGCAGGACCTCCAACGCGTTCCGCGCCGCAGGATCGCGCCGCAGCACCGACTGGATATCGCGGTGCATCGTGAGCAGCGGATGCAGGTGTTCGCGGGCCGACGCCATTGTATTCAGTGTAGTGCAGTGGGTTTCTTCGTAGCGCCTGGCGGTCTTGCCGCCGGTTCTTTGCAAGCCACCTTCGACAAGAATCTCGGCGCCGGGCCGAGCACGCTCGGCTGGCCGACGCGCCAGCGCGCCCTAATTCAATTCTGATTTTTCCTTTACGACTTCCTTATGCCGCGCCAACTACTCTTTGTACGTGGAGGCACACATGCGGACTCAGGGCGAGCTGCGCACCGATCCGGGAGCGCTCGAAGCGGGTCCGGGCGAACGCGGATTGGAGATCGTCGTGCCGTACACGGAATGGGCGCTGGCCGGTGCTGTGCTGCAGGGCGCCGCTGTGCTGGCGGCCGGGGCTGCCATTCTTGTCGCCACATGCCTGATGGTTGGAACTGCAGCCGCGCAGACCGGCACGCCGTCAGACACTCAGACGGCGACAGCGCCGGCTGCGGCGCCGGCCGCACCAGCGCCTCCCTCTGCGTACCACCAGGTGGGCATGGATTTCGCTTTCCTGTTCGACGGTTACGTGGACGCCAACTTCAACAACCCGAGTTCGGGCTGGAACTCGCTACGCAATTTCGACATGCGCTCCGACACACTGCATTTCAACATGGGGAAGATTACGATTGACCGTGCGCCAGGGCCAGTGGGCTTCCACCTGGACGTGGGGTTTGGAGAGATATTCTCCGTCATCCATGCCGCCGACCAGGCTCCCAAGGGGCTGAAGTATATCGAGCAGGCGTACGTGGACTTCAAGCCGAAGTCGTGGAAGGGCGTGGAAGTGGACGTGGGCGAGTTCGTCAGCGCGGCCGGCGCCGAGGTGATCGACGTCAACCAGAACTGGAACTACTCGCGCTCGCTGCTGTTTGCGTGGGCGGTTCCGTACTACCACTTCGGCATCCGCACCTCGTTTCCGGTGGGCGCGCACTTCACGGGTGGAGTGCAGCTCGTGAACGGCTGGAACAACGTCTACGCGAGTAACCAGGGCAAGTTGATCGGCCTGAACGGCGCGTACGCGTGGAAGAAGGCGACCTGGACCAATGTGTGGTACGGCGGTCCGGAGCGGGACAAGAACAGCCCGGGATGGCGCAACCTGTTCGATTCGGTGGTGCAGGTGAACCCGAACGACAACCTCAGTCTCTACCTCAATTTCGATTACGGCCGGAACAAGAACGTGGGACCGGATACGGCACAATGGACCGGCATCGCCGGGGCGGCGAGGCGCGCAGTCGGCAAGAAGGGCGCGATCACCGGGCGCGTGGAATTGTTCGACGATGTGAACGGCTTTTCGACCGGCCTGGCGCAGACGGTGAAGGAATTTACGCTTACCGGCGAATACAAATTCTCCGGTTGGCTGCTGAGCCGCCTGGAGTTCCGCGACGATTGGTCGAGCCAGCCGTTTTTTGAGAAGGGGCAAGGCAATACCTCCAAGAACCAGCCCACAGTGCTGTTGGGCATGGTGGCGTATTTCGGGCCCAAGAAATAACAGCACAGGGCACCTGACCGGTTGTTCGCATTGGAACCTAAGGTCCATTGTCCAGAAACTCACCTGCAAGCTATTGATTCCACTTGCAGCCGCTCAAGTGAGTTTCTGGCTCTATGGACCCGGCGGCCGCCTGGTCTAGGCTTCCATGTCGCACGCTCGGCGGCAGGATCCCGCCCTAATTCAATTCTGATTTTTCCTTTACGACTTCCTTATGCCGCGCCAACTACTCTTTGTACGTGGAGGCACACATGCGGACTCAGGCTGGGCTGCACATCGATCCGGGAGCGCTCGCAGCGGGACCGGGCGCACGCGAACTGGAAGTCGTCGTGCCGTACACGGAATGGGCGTTGGCCGAGGCGACGCTGCAGCGGGCCGCGGTGCTGGCGGCGGGGCTCAATGTCCGCGTCCGGCTGGTAGCGGTGCACTCGGTGCCATACGCAGTGTCATTCGGCTGCCCGGCGGCGGTGCATGCGCATCTGGTGGAACAACTGGTAGACTTGGCATCGCGGTGCCAGTTTCCGGTCGAGCCGCAAGTGGTAATGGCGCGTGGCTGGGTAGAGGGCTTTCAGTACGCGTTGCATCCCGACTCCACCGTGCTGGTGGGCACGCGAAAACATTTTTGGCGCACGCGGGAAGAAAGCCTGGCGCGCGACCTGGCTCGCGGCGGGCACAACGTCGCATTGATCCATGTGGAATAGGTGAACCATGCTGGACGTGATATTCGTTTTGGTGACGATTCTGTTTTTCCTTGCCGCTTGGGCATTTACGAAAGGATGCGACCTGCTTTAGCCAAACCTATGGAATACATCGTGGGACTGATTGTAGCGGCGGGCTTGGGGGTGTATCTGTTCTATGCCCTGCTGCGCCCGGAGCGTTTCTGAAGGGGAGCCGATGACCACCAACGGACTGTTTCAAATCGGACTTTACGTAGCGGTGCTGCTGCTGCTGGTGAAGCCGCTGGGCGCTTACATGGCCCGAGTATTTCAGGGCGAGCGCACCTTCTTGCACCCGGTGCTGCGGCCTCTCGAGAACCTGATCTACCGAATTTGCGGCATTGAGGAAGCGGCCGAGCAAAGCTGGAAACGCTATGCCGGCGGCGCGCTGGTGTTCAGCGCGGTGGGCATGCTGTTGACGTACCTCTTGATGCGTGTGCAGCAGTGGCTGCCGTGGAATCCGCAGGGGCTCGGCAACGTGGCGGCGGACCTGAGCTGGAACACGGCGGCCAGTTTCACCACCAACACCAACTGGCAATCGTACACGCCGGAAACCACCATGAGCTACCTCACCGAAATGGCGGCGCTGGCCACGCACAACTTCTTTTCGGCGGCAATGGGAATGGCGGTGGCGATCGCGGTCGTGCGCGGCTTCTCGCGGCACTCGTCGAAAACCCTGGGCAATTTCTGGGTGGATTTCACGCGATCCATCGTTTACATTCTGCTGCCGCTCTCCATTGTGGTTGCGCTGCTGCTGTGCTCGCAGGGAGTGATTCAGAACCTGCATCCGTACACCAAGGCGGCGACGTTGGAGGGCGCGGTGCAGACACTTCCGCAGGGGCCGGCGGCTTCGCAGGAAGTCATCAAATTGCTGGGCACCAACGGCGGCGGATTCCTTAACGCCAATTCGGCGCATCCTTATGAGAACCCGACACCATTTACCAACTTCATTCAGATGCTGCTGATCTTCGTGATCCCGGCCGGGCTGACTTATACGTTCGGCAAAATGGTGAAAGACACGCGGCAGGGCTGGGCGCTGCTGGCCGCCATGACAGTGCTGTTCCTGGCCGGCGTGTTTGTCGTCTACTCGGCCGAGCAGGGGGGCAACCCGATACTGGCGAAGCGAGGACTGCAAACCCAGGCAACGGCGACGCAACCGGGCGGCAACATGGAAGGGAAGGAAGTCCGCTTCGGCATCGCCAATACGGCGCTGTTCACGGTGATTACCACGGACGCGAGCTGCGGCGCGATAAACAACGCGCACGACAGCCTGACGCCGCTGGGCGGGCTGGTCCCGCTGGTCAACATCGAGTTGGGCGAAGTGGTTTTCGGCGGCGTCGGCTCGGGGTTATACGGCATACTGTTGTTCGCCATTCTGGCGGTGTTCATCGCCGGGCTGATGGTGGGGCGCACGCCGGAGTACCTGGGCAAGAAGATCGAGCAGAAGGAAGTGAAGATGGTGATGCTGTCGGTGCTGGTGATGGCGTTCAGCATTCTGGGATTCGCCGCGGCGGGGATCAACCTGAGCACGGTGGGTAACAGTTTGACCAACCACGGGCCGCATGGGCTCTCCGAGGTTCTCTACGCCTACACTTCGGCGGTGGGGAACAATGGGAGCGCCTTCGCGGGGCTGAACGCCAACACGATGTACCTCAACGTCACCCTGGGCCTGGCCATGCTGTTCGGGCGATTTCTGATGTTGATTCCGTTGTTGGCGGCGGCGGGAAGCTTGGCAGCCAAAAAGCAAGTGCCGGTATCGGCGGGGACCTTCCCCACACACGGGCCGCTGTTTGTGGCGCTGCTGGTGGGCGTAGTGGTGATTGTGGGGGCGCTGACGTTCTTCCCTGCGCTTTCGCTCGGTCCGGTGGTGGAACATTTCCTGATGCAACAGGGGAGGCTGTGGAGCTAAGATGCCCGTCGCAACCGTAACACCCGTCAACACCGACGACACTTCGTTGATTTCGAAAAGGGCAGCGCGCGCCCGGCCGCTGTTCGATCCGCCGATCGTGAAGCGGGCCATCGGCGATTCGTTCGTCAAGCTGAACCCGCGGGCGATGATGAAGAACCCGGTGATGTTCGTGGTGGAAGTGGGCGCGGTGATGACCACCATCCTGGCCGCACGCGACTTGGCATCCGGCGCGGCCCTCGGCGGTTTCACTTTTCAGATCACCCTGTGGCTGTGGTTCACCGTGCTGTTCGCCAACTTCGCCGAAGCCATGGCGGAGGGCCGCGGCAAGGCGCAGGCCGACACGCTGCGCAAGACCAAAACCGAGACCACCGCGCGCAAGCTGATTAATGGCAAGACGGAAACCGTGGCGGCAACCATGCTGCGTGCGGGCGACGTGGTGCTGGTGGAAGCCGGCGAGACCATCCCCGGCGACGGCGACGTGATCGAGGGCATCGCCAGCGTGGATGAATCCGCCATCACGGGCGAGAGTGCGCCCGTGATCCGCGAATCGGGCGGCGACCGTAGCGCGGTGACCGGCGGCACCAAGGTGCTCTCGGACTGGATCAAGGTGAAGATCACCTCTAACCCGGGCGAGACATTTCTGGACCGCATGATCGCGCTGGTGGAAGGCGCCGAGCGGCAAAAAACGCCGAATGAAATCGCGCTCAACATCATGATCGCCGGGCTGACGCTGGTGTTCCTGCTGGCGGTAGTGACGCTGCAGCCGTTCGCTGCCTTCAGCGTGCACGCGAGCGGCAGCGGCACGGCGCCTTCGGTGACGGTGCTGATCTCGCTGTTGGTGTGCCTGATTCCCACCACCATCGGCGGCCTGCTTTCGGCCATCGGCATCGCCGGTATGGATCGTGTGATGCAGCACAACGTGCTGGCCATGAGCGGCAAAGCGGTGGAAGCGGCCGGCGACGTGAACACGCTGCTGCTGGACAAAACCGGCACCATCACGCTGGGCAACCGGCAGGCGGTCGAATTCATTCCGCTCAACGGGGTGACGGAGGCCGAGGTGGCCGACGCGGCGCAGCTCTCCAGCCTGGCCGACGAAACGCCGGAGGGCCGGTCGATCGTGGTGCTAGCCAAGCAGCGCTACAACATCCGCGGGCGCGAAGTGGCGGAACACGAAGCCCACTTTATTCCCTTCACGGCCCAGACGCGCATGAGCGGCGTGGATATCGATGGCCGCCAGGTCCGCAAAGGCGCAACGGATTCGGTGATGGAGTTCGTGGCTGAGCACGGCGGCGCGCCCTGCGGCGAGCTGACCGAAATCACCGACCGGATTTCGCGCTCCGGCGGCACGCCGCTGGTGGTGGCCGATGGCGGGCGCGCGCTGGGCGTGGTGCATCTGAAGGACGTGGTGAAGGGCGGCATGCGCGAGCGCTTCGAGCAGTTGCGCGCCATGGGCATCCGCACCGTCATGATCACCGGCGACAATCCGCTGACCGCTTCGGCCATCGCGGCCGAAGCCGGCGTGGACGATTTTCTGGCGCAGGCTACTCCGCGCGACAAGATGGACCTGATCAAGAAGGAACAGGCAGGCGGACGCCTGGTGGCAATGACCGGCGACGGCACCAACGACGCGCCGGCGCTGGCGCAGGCCGACGTGGGCCTGGCCATGAACACCGGTACCATGGCGGCCAAAGAAGCCGGCAACATGGTGGACCTGGACAGCAATCCCACCAAGCTGATTGAAATCGTAGCGATCGGCAAACAGTTGCTGATGACGCGCGGCGCGCTGTTCACGTTCTCCATCGCCAACGATGTCGCCAAGTATTTCGCGATTCTGCCCGCCATGTTCATGGTGACCTACCCGGAAATGGGGAAGCTGAACATCATGGGCCTGCACACGCCGCAGAGCGCGGTGCTGGCGGCGGTGATCTTCAACGCGCTGATCATCATGGCGCTGATTCCGCTGGCGCTGCGCGGCGTCAAGTACCGCCCGATGAGCGCGGCCTCGCTGCTGCGGCGCAACCTGCTGATCTACGGCGTGGGCGGAGTGATCGCGCCGTTCCCCGGCATCTGGTTGATCGACCGGCTGCTCGGCCTGCTGCGTCTGGCGTAAAGGAGACTCGACATGAAACAGCTCATGATTGCGATTAAAGCGACGCTTCTACTGACGGTGTTGACCGGCCTGCTGTATCCGCTGGCGGTGACGGGACTGGCGCAGATTCTCTTTCCCCACCAGGCCAACGGAAGCTTGAAGGTGGTGAACGGCAAGACGGTGGGCTCCGAACTGATCGGCCAGAGCTTCACTAAAACCGAATATTTTCACGGGCGCCCCTCGGCCGCGGGCAATGGGTATGACGGCTTGAACTCGGGCGGCTCCAATTACGGACCGACTAACCAGAAGCTGAGTGACCGTGTAAGTGACGATGTCAAGAAGTTTCGCGCCGAGAACCCGACCTACACCGGCCCCGTGCCGGCGGACCTGTTGACCGCATCAGGCAGCGGCCTCGACCCGCACATCAGCCCCGCTTCAGCCGACGTGCAAGTAGCCCGCGTGGCCGCGGCGCGCGGCGTGCCCGCGGACACAGTTCGCCAGCTTGTGCTCGCACACACCGAAGGCCGGCAATACGGCCTCTTCGGCGAGCCACGAGTGAACGTGCTCGAACTGAACGTGGCATTGGACCAAGCGGCGCCCGTGCGGAAATAGGTGCCAACGCCCGCCTGCGGGCGCGCTTCTTCGAGGCTTCGCGAACGGCTGCCCAACTGCGCGGCGGGTTAGTTTGGCCGTGCGGCCGGTCACTTCCGCAGGTCGGCGGCGGCGCGACTATTTGGTCTCTCTCTAGCAGGTTGGGTCTGCCAACTGGAGTCACAAGACTAGAGATATCGTGCGGACCATCGCGGAGCATTTCGCCGCATTCTACAATAGGCGGTGCGGCTCAACGATGCAATGGGAACTTGAGCCGGCCGGCCAAAACCACAAACAAACAGGTAGAGGATTTTGGACAAGAGGATTCCATTGGTGATCCGGCAGGTTGCGTACAATCTACGTGGCGGATTCCTGGTTCGTCCTCTAATCATCACGCTCACACTCGGTTGCGTCGGTGCGGCGCTGTCGTTCCTCGAAGAGCTAATTCCCGGGTTCTCCGATTTCATTCCCAAGTTGCTCCTTCCGTCTCGTTCCGATCCACAAGTGGCGCAGGTGATTCTAGGGAGCATCGCGACCTCGATCATGACCGTGGTCTCGATCGTTTTCGCGATCCTGCTGATGACGCTCACGCTGGCCTCCATGCAGTTTTCCCCGCGCATCATCGTCAGCTTTTCCAGGGATCGCGTGACGCAATGGACGCTGGGGATCTTCCTCGGCACATTTTCCTACTGCATGGCCGCGCTTCCAGCGGCGCACTCGGTCCCGCAACCGTTCGCGCCGGTCGTCACGGTGCTGGGGGCGATGCTGCTGGCGCTAGCCTGCGTCGGCTGGTTGCTGTTCTTCATCCATCACATCTCGCGCGCGATCAGCGTCAACCACATCGTGGACCGGATCGCTTCGGAAACCGAGGCGATGATCGAGGAGTTGATGCGGTGGCCGCACCGGCCGGGCCGCCCGGAAGGCGACGATCCGCGACGGGGATACACCTGGGAAACGACGCTCACCAGCCAGGTTTCAGGCTACATCCGCTTCCTGGACACCCGGCGCCTGGTCGCGGTCGCCAAGTCGCACCACGTCAAAGTCGACGTCTTACGCCGCGTCGGCCACTTCGTCCCGGCCGGAGTGCCGCTGATGAAGCTTTCGAGGGGCGACCGGATGCAACTGGATGGGAGCGAAGAGCTTCGCGGAGCATTCGACTTCGGTCCCACCAGGACCCTGCAACAGGACGTGGAATTCGGAGTTTTGCAGATTGTCGACATCGCACTGAAGGCCATTTCACCCGCGGTCAATGATCCCACCACCGCGATCGGTTCGGTGGACCAGTTAAGCCGCATTTTGATCCGGTTTGCGTCGCGTGAAACGCCGGAGTCGACTCTCTATGATCCGCCTGGGGTCTTTCGGGTTCACGTTCCATGGATCGGCTTTGAGCGGCTCCTGGATTCGGCTTTCGAGCAAATACGCTTGTATGCCAGAAGCGACGTCGCGGTCAGCTTGCGCCTCTTGCGTGCGCTGGCTGACATCGCTGTCACTACACCCGACCCGCTGTTCCGTCGAATTCTCGCGGAGCGCGGCCGGCGAATCGTCGAGGGTTGTGCAAGCTCCCTCGGCGAGGAAGAACTGGAGCCACTTCGTGCGAGGGCGGCGGCGCTCGAGAATCTCACTGCCCCACCTCAGGCGGGCGCCGAGAACCTGAGTGGGCCTTGAGTTTGAACCGCCCGGGAGTTGGCGGCGTGGAGCCGCTTTTGCCAAGCCGTCCGCAGGGTTCATGCCTAACTATGAAGCCGTATTCCTGGCTGTCCAGCGCCGGGCGTCAAGCGCCGATGGAGTCGAAATCCGCCGCTTCCCCGGCTTTGGCGACTGAGATGCCAGGAGCGATCGCGCGCACCAGGCCGGCCAGCACGGAACCGGCGCCGGCCTCGAAGGCGCGCTCCACGCCGCTCGCGGCCAGCAGGCGCACGCTTTCCACCCAGCGCACCGGGTTCGGCACCTGTTGGTACAGGCCCTCGCGAGCTTCGGCGCCGGTGCGGATTTCGCGCGCCTGCCAGTTATTGACCAGCGGGCAAGCGAGATCGGCGAATTCGGTCGCGTCCAGATTGGCGCGCAGCCGCTCCTGCGCCGGTTGCATCAGCGCGCAATGGAACGGCGCGCTCACCGGCAAGGGCAGCACGCGGCGGGCGCCGGCGGCTTTGGCGAGCGTCATGCCGCGCTCGACGGCGCCGGCGTGTCCGGCGATCACCACCTGGTCCGGCGAGTTGAAATTGGCCGCGCTGACCACTTCCCCTTGCGCGGCTTCGGCGAGGATTGCTTCGAGCTTGCCCTCTGGCAATCTGAGGATGGCGGCCATGGCACCCACGCCCGGCGGCACCGCCTCCTGCATGTAGCGGCCACGATGGCGCACCAGGCGGACGGCGTCGCGGAAGCGGAGGCTCTTGGCGGCGACCAGCGCGGCGTATTCGCCCAGGCTGTGGCCGGCCACGAAATCGGGGACATAGCCGCGCTCGCCGAGCACGGCGCAGGCGGCTACGGAGACCGTCAGTAACGCGGGCTGCTGGTTCTCGGTGAGCTTGAGCTGATCGTCCGGGCCTTCAAAACAGAGGCGCGAAATGGCGAAGCCGAGCGCGTCGTCGGCTTCTTCAAACGTGCGCCGCGCCACGGGAAACTTATCGGCAAGCGACTTACCCATGCCGGCGTACTGCGACCCCTGGCCAGGAAAAAGGAAAGCGGTTTTCGGTGTCAAAAAGGATTATAACTGGCCGCGGCGGAGCTTTGGTTCATTGAAAGAGCCCCGCTTGCCCTGCCGCTGCTACTTGGTGTAGAGTGGAACTTCGATGCCGCGCTACTACGCCAGCTCATTTAGCGGCCGGTTCTGGTTTAGCCAGATCCGGTAGAGCGGCGTTGGTTGCGTCAGACGTTGATGGATTTCGAAACCGGCCCGCTCTTTTCGGAGCGGGCTTTTTGTTTTAGGGGGAACGGCGATGGTGATTTCGATGCGGCAGCACGCCAGCAAAGAAGAAATCGAACACGTTTGCGAGCGGATTCAGGAGTTCGGATACAAGGTCCACTCGATTGTGGGCGAGTCACGGGTGGTGATCGGCGTAGTGGGGGTCGGCGACGTCACCGCCTGCCTGGAATCGCTCGAGGCCACGCCTGGGGTGGAAACGGCGGTGCGTATTTCGGCGCCCTACAAGTTCGTCAGCCGCGAATTCCGCAAAGAGCGCAGCGCCATCAAGCTCAATGGGATCGAAATCGGCGGCGCCGAATTGATCGTGATGGCCGGGCCGTGTTCGGTGGAAAGCGAAAAGCAGATCATGCAGACGGCGGAGGGCGTCGCCGCGGCGGGCGCCCGCGTGCTGCGCGGCGGAGCGTTCAAGCCGCGCACCTCACCGTACGATTTTCAGGGCATGGAGCTCGAGGGGCTGAAGCTGCTGCGCAGGGCGAAGGAAGCGACAGGCCTGGCCATCGTCACCGAGGTGATGAGCGACAGCGACGTGCGACTGGTGGCCGAATACGCCGACTGCATGCAGGTGGGCGCGCGCAACATGCAGAATTTCGCGTTGCTGAAATCGTTGGGCGGCTGCGGCCGGCCGGTGCTGCTCAAGCGCGGCATGAGCTCCACCATCAAGGAGTTGTTGATGTCGGCCGAGTACATTGTGGCGCACGGCAACCCCAACGTGATTCTCTGCGA